>Ga0180432_10010404_pt1 | contig 11151 bp, 11 predicted proteins | sample SS_ome_10_FD_132414 | JGI IMG/M metagenome (GOLD analysis project Ga0180432, IMG submission 132414) | Hypersaline lake sediment archaeal communities from the Salton Sea, California, USA - SS_1_MS_2 metaG | ecosystem: Environmental > Aquatic > Non-marine Saline and Alkaline > Hypersaline >... | reverse complement strand
TGGCTACCCGCTCCTCATCGGCGGGCAGGTCAAGGCTGCAGAAGAAATGATGCGCCACAACGTCGAGGTGGTCAAGTCGCTGGGCGCCAAGCGCGTGGTGATGACCTGTCCCTCCTGCTACCACGCCTGGCACCACGTCTACCCCCAGATCATTGGCGAACTGGGCTTCCAAGTCATTCACGCGACGCAAATGCTGGCCGACATGGTCGATCAGGGTCGCCTGGAAATGAAAAAAGGCCGCGAGATGGTAGTGACTTATCACGACCCGTGTGACCTGGGCCGCAAGGGCGGCATCTATGACGCCCCGCGCCACGTCCTCCAAGCCATCCCCGGCGTGACCTTTGTCGAGATGGACTCCCACCGCGAGACGGCCCTCTGCTGTGGCGGCGGCGGCAACCTGGAGACCTTTGACGCCGATCTGGGCGCCGAAGTTGCCGCCAAGCGCGTTGCAGAAGCTCAGGCTGTCAATGCACAAGTCATTGCCTCAGCTTGTCCCCAATGCGAGCGCACCCTGACAAAGTCTACCCGCGCCAACAAGGTGCGCATCCGGGTGATGGACCTGGCCCAGCTGGTAGAGCGAGCATTGGTATAAAAGAACGCAGATAAAAGACGTCCTGGCAGGGCAGGAAACCCACCAGGACGTCTTTTGTTGTCAGTAAAGAGACTTTTTACTCTTGCCAGCCCGCCAACTGGTCCGCATAAAGATCCACCAGGAGGGCCAGCATCTGCTCGCCCAGCTCTGCCGAGGCCAGGCGCGGATCGGCGCCGATGACACCGTGAGGAAAGCGCTGCCGAAAGACATGCTCGGTGAGCACTTCGACAGGGCCGGCATCGGCATCGGGACTGTATTGTGCCCGCTCCAATCGCACCAGGTCAGGGTACAGCGCCATCATCGGAGCCGTCTCCCCAACATCGGCGTGGCGAGCACCCGGCACGCCAACAGCCTTCTGGAGCAACTGGCTCAAGGCCGATTCACGCCACCAGTGGCGCATCTTTACCGCCAGGTCCGGCAGATCACCCATCATGTTAGCCAGCGCTACCTGCAAAGAGGCCCCGTTGCCGCCGTGGCCGTTGAGCAAAAAGATCCGCCGAAAACCGTGACGGTAAAGACTGCGTAAAATGTCCTCTGCCACGTGGGCCAGCGTCTCTGGGCGTAGACTGATGCTGCCCGGGAAACCCAGGTGATGCAGCGACATGCCATAAGGCAGTGCCGGAGCTGCCAACACGCCGGTTCGCTCGCCCAGGCGGCGAGCCAGTTCCGCCGGCACCATGGCATCTGTACCCAATGGCAGATGCCGGCCGTGCTGCTCTGTGCTACCTACGGGCAAGATGATCCGATCGTCGTTCTCGAGATAGGCGGCCACGTCGGGCCAACAAACTTCTGCCAACAGGTACGACATTTTCTCCTCTCCCCCTCAATCTTTTTCTTTGCTTTCTCTCTCTTGACTTTTACCAAGCTCTTGTTGGTACAATTCATGCTGATAGATATACGCCTCCACTGCCGGCGGCACCAGGTATTTGATGGGCAACCCCATTCGGACCCGCCGTTGAAGATCGGTGCTCGAGATTTGCAGCGGGGGCATCTCTAACAACTGCACGCGGGCCATGGCTCCCGGCAACAGGCGATCGAGTTCCTCCATGTCAACCTGGTACCCTGGCCGGGTCAGAGCCACAATGCGACACAAACGGATGAGCTGTGCTGGCTTGTGCCAAGTCAAAAGCTCAGCCAGCGAATCGGCACCCATAATAAAGTACAGCTCCACCTTGGGGCCATATTCGTCGCGCAGCAATTGAACGGTATCCACCGTGTAACTCGGACCAAAACGATCTATTTCCACACGAGAGAGCACAAAACGCGGGTTGTCGGCGATGGCCAATTGCACCATATTCAAGCGATGCCTGACCCGGGTGACGTGGAGGTGGAGCTTGTGGGGTGGCAGGCCGGCTGGCACAAATACCACGCGCTCCAAAGCCTGCCTCACCCCCACTTCCTCGGCAGCGACCAGGTGGCCGATGTGAATGGGATCAAAAGTGCCGCCCATAACTCCTATCCGCATGAACAACTCCTCAGACAACAGAGAATGGCTACCTGCTACTGTCTCGTCGATCGCTGAGGTCCAGCAAACATGGCTCAGCAAACCTTGTTCCCCGAAACCAAGTTCGGCAAATATTCTATTCGATTCCCAAGACTTTTACACAAAAGAAAGAGTGAAAATGGTGATAAAATCAAAGCGGCACCCGGACTCGTTCTATCGCCGGGATGCCGCTCTTGTCCTCTATCAAAAGATGGCCTATGCAGTATCCTGCCATTGCCACTCTATCGGTCGCTCCGCTTGGGTCAGCAGCAAAGGTTGTGAATGGTTGAGGATAGTCTCGCCACTCACGACGCATTTGCGCACATCGCGGCGAGAGGGGATTTCAAACATCACATCGAGCAGTACACGCTCAATGATGGTACGCAAACTCCGGGCACCCGTCTCCAGCTTCAAAGCTTCCTCAGCCGCTGTGGCAAGGGCATCCTCGGTAAAGATCAGTTCGACGCCATCCAGGGAAAAAAGACGCTGGAACTGTTTGACGATGGCATTGCGCGGTTCGGTCAGAATGCGCACCAGCGCCTCCTTGTCTAGCGAATCGACGCTGACGACCACCGGCAGCCGGCCCACAAACTCGGGGATAAGTCCGAACTTGAGCAAATCGTCGGGCGAAACGTGCTTTAGCAATTCGCTTTGGCTCCATTCCTTTCTACCGCTGGATGGTTGCGCACCGGGAAAACCAAGCCGTCCTCGCACCCCAATTCGCCCAGCCACCACGTCTTCCAGTCCATCAAAAGCACCACCGCAGATGAACAAGATATTGCTTGTATCCAACTGCAAGAACTCTTGCTGAGGATGCTTGCGTCCCCCCTGAGGAGGCACGTTGGCCACGGTTCCTTCGACGATCTTGAGCAGCGCCTGCTGCACGCCTTCCCCCGACACATCACGGGTGATAGAAGGATTGTCGCCGGACTTGCGGGCGATTTTGTCGATCTCGTCAATGTAAACAATGCCCCGGGCAGCACGCGCCAGGTCATAGTCGGCAGCCTGGATAAGACTCAGTAGAACATTCTCCACATCCTCGCCGACATAGCCCGCTTCAGTCAACGACGTAGCATCGGCAATGGTAAAGGGCACCTCAAGCGTGCGAGCCAGAGTGCGGGCCAACAACGTCTTGCCACAGCCTGTGGGGCCAATGAGCAAGATATTGCTCTTTTCCAACAAGACGTCATCGTGGGGCACATCGTGCGCTACTCGCTTATAGTGGTTGTAAACAGCCACAGAGAGCACGCGCTTGGCCAGATCTTGCCCCACCACCCACTCGTTGAGATGACAGTAGATCTCTTGCGGCGGGGGGATATGCTCTAGTTTGAACTCTGGCGATGGAGCCTGCTCAGCTTCCTCCTCCAGGATTTCCTGGCACAGCGTCACGCATTCGTCGCAGATATAGACCTCATCTGGGCCAGCGATCAGGCGCTGAACCTCCTCCTGGTTGCGTTTGCAGAAGGAACAACGCGGCTCTCCTTGATTCACCATGATTCCATTTCTCCAGTTTCAACCTCTTTCACTCTTTGCTCTCTTCCTCAAGAGGCTGAAGCACTTCATCGATGATGCCGTACTCGGCCGCCTCCTCCGCTGTCATGTAAAAGTCACGATCGGTGAAACGTGCTATCTGCTCATCGTTCAAACCGGCGTGTCTATGAAGAATAGTATTGAGGAGATCACGCATCCGCATATACTCCCGCGCTGCGATCTCAATGTCCGCCACCTGGCCAGAAACACCCCCTATAGGCTGGTGCAGGTGAATAGTCGCATTGGGCAGCGCGTAGCGTTTGCCCTCGGTGCCGGCCGTCAGCAAAATAGTGCCCATGCTGGCCGCCAGCCCCACTGCAATAGTAGAGACCGGCGACTGAATGAGCTGCATCGTATCATAAATGGCCAGACCGGCGTTGATCTGCCCCCCTGGCGAGTTGATGTAAAATTGAATATCCTTGTCCGGATCTTCGCGGTTCAAGTAAAGCAACTGGGCCACGATCAGGTTAGACACCTGATCGTTAATAGGAGAACCCAGAAACACGATCCGTTCCTTTAAAAGCAGGGAATAAATGTCGTAAGCCCGTTCGCCTCGCCCACTGCTTTCTATCACCATTGGAATGAGATTTTTCACCGTGTCCATTCCTTTCATCTTTAAATCGGAAACACCCAAGCACTACTGCTCTCCGGCGGGGGCCTCGTCCCCCCCATCTTTTGTTTCTTCCGTTTCCGCTTTTGCCTCCTGGGAAGGTTCTTCTTCCTCTTTCTCTTCCTCCGGCCCTTCAAGAGAACTGGGCGCGTATTCGCCCTTGGCAATAGCCTTCAACGTGTCCAGGGCAACCCGAGTCAGCAGGCCGTTGCGGATCGACTCGCGCATCTCTTCCCTGGCAAAGACTTGACGGAAATTTTCCGCTTCATCGCCCAACGATTCGGCCATGCGATCAACCTCGGCGTCGATATCAGCCTCGGTGACCTCCAACGCCTCAACCTTGACCAGTTCTGTCAGGACCAGCCCGCGCTTTACCTGACTTTCGGCGGGTTCACGCAAAGACTCGCGGTACTCTTCCCGAGTTTTTCCCATCATGACCAAATAGTTTTCCAGGCCCAACCCGCGCTGCTGCAACGATTGGTCCAGATCCTGCAACATGTCATCCAGTTTCCGCTCCACCAAAACCGCGGGGAACTCTACGTGGGCCTGCTCAACGAGGGCACCGACAACGCTATCAGCATAGTCATGTTCTGCCTGCTCCAGGGCCTTAGCCTCCAGGTCTTCCTGGACACTGGCGCGCCACTCGTCCAGAGTCTCATAATCGCCCATGTCTCTGGCCAATGCGTCGTCCAACTCTGGCGTGACCCAGGCCTCGAGGCTGTGCATGTGCACATCAAAGTGCGCCTCTTTGCCCGCCCAGGCACTGTTAGGATGATCTTGAGGATACACCAGAATAAACGCGAGATCCTCGCCAGGCGACAAGCCCACGAGCTTTTCAGCAAAGCCGGCCACGGGATAGTCGATGTCTGGGTTGAGCGTAACGGCACGCTCTTTCACATCCACCACCAACTCGTCGCCGATACGAGCCTGGATGTCCAGTTTTGCCACGTCTTCCATTTGGGCGGGGCGATCCCTCGGCTCCAAAGAGGCTTTCTCCTGTTGCAAGCGGGCCAATTCTTTTTCTACGTCCTGGTCGCTCACCACCGGTGGCTGCCACTCGAGACGAATGTCGTGGTATTCTCCCGGATCCACGACTGGCTCGACCGGAACACTAAAGGTCATGACCAGCGGATCGTGGGAGGTTATCTCTAACTCAGCCTGCCCATAAGGCTCGAGATCTACCTCTTTTAGAGCTTCCTCGTACCAGCTTTGCCCTTCTGACTCTACCACTTCTTCCAACAATGCTTCCCGCCCAAAGCGGCGCTCAATCACGCTCAGCGGTGCCTTGCCAGGCCGAAAACCAGAAATACGAACCTGCCGTGACAATCTTCGAGCGACACGGCGCAGCGGCCCTGCTACGTGATCGGGCTCGATCTCTACGATCAGCTTGGCTTCGCAGTTGGGTAGTCGTTCTGTTGTAACCTTCAACGCCTTTCCTCCATGAACCAGTTGTATCAACATACAGACTGCCAGATTCGGCAGTCCAGGAGCGATTATAGCACAAAATAAGATTCTGCGCCACACATTGCCGTCCGCCACCGCACCTTAGGGCACTTTTTCCACCGCCAGCCAAAAGTTGGGATCGTCGCGAGAGATCGCCACCCGTCCGCCAGCAGCCTCGAACAGTCGCTTCATCTTTGAGGGAGAATAAAAATGGCTGCGCATGAGAGCCAACTTTTCGGCCAGGGCCACCAGTTTGACCCTCCCACACTCAATGTCAGGTTCCTTGATCACCAAACGGCCCTCTGGAGACAAGACACGAAGTAACTCGGCAGCGGTCTTGGCTTGATCGGCCAGGTGATGAAAGGTATCAACCATGAGAATGCGAGAGATGGCGCCATCTTGAAAGGGAAGTCGTTCGGCCTGGCTGAGGGTAACCGCCAGACCCTTTCTTTTGGCCTCTCGCACCATACCAGGAGATTCGTCCAGGACAATAACCAGGCCAACGTACCCGGTCAACCACTGAGCCACCCGCCCCGTGCCACCGCCCACATCTAGGAGATAACCATCAGTGGGAAGGTGTAGCCATTTTTTCAATTGTTCGGGCTGGACAGCGGTAATGACCCGGTCATACACCGGGGCGAGAAAGTCAAAGTGGTCCAACCATGGCATAGAACCCTCCTAACGCCAGTACAAAGTTCTCATTTCGCTCAGAGGGCTCAATATTTCCGCCTGTCGGGAGCCATCGCGCCGCGTTTCAACGACGCGGACGACGACGACTTGCCAGTGAATGGGATCCCCGGCAGCATCTTTGGATGGACGCAGGGCGCTAGACATACGCCAACTCGTGGCCCGCGTCCACACACCTTCAGGCTGTTCGGCGTCGCCGGGCAAACGGAGACGCAGCACATACCACTCGTCGTCGGCCAGCACCCCCACCGAAGCCCAGCTGAGCAACACCGTCTCCTCTCCCTCAATGACCTGCCCATCAGGCGGCGTGAGCAGCACCGGCGCTGGATAGCCGCTGGGAGGTGTCGGCGTGTCGGGCCACTGCGTGGCGGTAGCCGTGGGAGTAGCGATCGGCGTACCGGTGTTCGTGGGTGTCGGTGTAGGCGGCGTGGGGGTGACCAGAGGGATAATGAGAAACTCGCCGACGATCAGCACGTAATCCGCAACAAGTCCGTTGGCGATGCGAATCGCCTCCGCAGAAACACCGTATCGCTCGGCAATTTTCTCCAGCGAATCACCTCGCAAGACAACGTGTTCCAACGAGGCAGGCCTCTCGGCACTGTTCGCCGGCGGTATATCCAACACCTCATCAATCCGCAAAACATCGTCGACACTGCGACCGTTAAACTGGGCCAACTCGACGGCATCTATTCGAAATTGGTCGGCAATAGAGATCCAACTGTCACCAGCCTGGACAGTATAGGTGATGATAGGCACCGGCGTGGGCGTCCAGGTGGCAGTGGCAGTAGGCGTTGGCGTGTCAGTCGGCGTAGCGGTGGGAAGAGGAGTAAAAGTAGGCGTAAAGGTTGACGTAGGCATGTTCGTCGGCGTGACCCTGGTCGGCGTATCCATAGGCGTAACCAGCGGAGAGTCAAGCACGGCCGGCGGTTTCCACGGTTGGTTGACTAGCAAGACGCTGATGCCCAACAGGATGCCGCCAGCCAGGACGACAGCCAACGGCAGCTTGATCACCGCCCACACAATGTGCAAAAACCTGCGCCAGAGGGACGGACCGGGCGGCCGAGGGGGTTCGGACTCTGGCAGCGTCTCTTCCGTCAGGTCAGCGCCGCACATCAGGCAAAAAGTCGCCGTGCCCGCCACCGGTACACCACAGGCAGGACACCGCCGGCCTTCCTCCGTCGACGGCACATCGGTTACGACCGGTCGTTCCTCCCCCTCGATCGGCTCCTGCCCGCGAGCAGGTTGGGCTTGGATCAGGGAGGTGCCACACATGAAACACTTTTTGGCCTTGTGGGCCACCGGTGAACCGCAGGAAGGGCACGCCCGTTCTGCAGCCGCTTTGGCTACAGCAGGCACCTCTGTGGCAACCTCGCGCTTGCGGCGCCGCCGGGACGCCAACTCTGTGCCGCACATGAGACACTTTTTGGCCCTGCGGGCCACAGGTGCGCCACAAGAGGGACACGTCCGTTTCCTGCCCACAGAGACAGCCATCCGAATGGCACTGGCGACTACCTGTGTGTGACGAGTTGGGGACGGCACTTCCGCCCCGCACATGAGACAAACCTGCGCCGATCTTGCAACTTTGGCACCACAGCCAGGGCAACGACGAGGGCCTCGCCTCAAAAAAGAGAGAAAACGTTTGCTCATCCTGTTTTGCCAGCCAGACCTAATTCATCGGCAACGCCCTGCATCGCCTGCAGCACGACCGCAATGTGCTCGTTCAACTCAACCCCCAGATCCGCCGCACCTTCTTCAACGTCAGCCCGATTGACCCCGGCGGCAAAGGATTTGTCTTTCCACTTTTTCTTGACCGACTTGATCTTGACATCGTGGATGCTCTTGCTGGGGCGCACCAGTGCCACAGCGGTGATCAGACCGGTCAGTTCATCCACAGCAAAGAGAGTCTTTTGCAAAAGAGAATCCCGTGAGACGCCCGCATAAGGCGCATGAGAGAGCACCGCCTGCACGATCTCTTCAGGCCAGCCCTTCTGCCGCAGGATTTCAGCGCCCTTGAAAGGATGGTCCTGAGCCGAAGGATACTTTTCATAGTCAAAATCGTGAATGAGACCAACGACGGCCCACAACTCTTCGTCCTCGCCAAAACGGTGGGCATAGGCGCGCATGGCCGCCTCAACCGCCATCGCGTGCTTGCGCAGATTCTCGTTCTTGGTGTACTCGCAGAGCAGGTCCCAGGCCTGTTGCCGCTTCATTGCGATCATACCTCCTGACATTTCTGATCGGAGACAGTATTATACCCTCATCGTAGACGTTGCACAACTTATGGCTTGAACAGTCAGCAAATGAAAAAATCACCTACCCCGGTTTCCTCAAAAAAAAGTAAAAGTGCGTATACTGAAACTCGTTTGCCCTTCTTGCATACCTCGCCCGCCAGACCTCCCGGGAGCATCTGTCCCCCGCCTCTTTATACAGCGCCATCCACGCCTCCAAAGACACCTTCTCAGCCTCTTCCCGCAGATAGCCGATCCGCTTCTCCTTGGAAACAACTTCCCATGCCGAGATCAGTTCGTCTGCCTCCTCATCGGTGAACAAGCTATGTAATGCCGGTTCGTTCCCATCTTCCTCTATCCAATACTCGCCCGGATCCCTCTCCCGCCCAAAAAGCGATTTGGGCCATGAATCCGCAGAAATAACCCCCAGAAAACATAACCCCCGCCTCTTGACAACCCGATACATCTCACTGACAGCTAACGCCGTATCCCGCTTGCAGAGATGGCACAGAGAATAGTGCTCATACGCATAATCAAAGGCTTCATCCTCAAAGGGAATACAGCGCATATCACCCTTTCGCAGATGCACCTGTAAACCCCGCTCATCGCAGAACTGCCTCGCCCTGTCCAGTTGCCCATCCGAGGTATCAATGCCCCAGGCCTCAAACCCATGTTGATCAAACAGCGCAAGAGGAGGAACCCGCCCCCCTGCCCCGCAGTCCAGGATTTTCTTCTGATGCAACGTTTCTCCTTGAGGCAGCCTGGCATTGATGAGACTCAAAAAACCATACACAGGTATTGCATTGGTGCGTAGAATGACATCCTTCATCCCCTTCGTTTTCCTCTCCTTGTCCGCTCCCTCAGCGCCCCATACCCCCGAAAGTTGGCCAACATCTCTTGAACCGATGTGTCTCCGCCTCTTGGCTTCTCCGTGCTTGACAACTTTGACACCACCTTGAAATCTGACATCGGCTTGATCCCAGCTTCTTTTGCTGCCACATACAATTCTGCCAGAGCAAGATGCACATCCCGGTAATCCTTGCCACAGTTCTCTATTGAGACAGCTGCCAACCCTCTCCGAAGCCACTCCCTGTCCGCCGGTGACTGAATCCGCCTCGCCGCCCTGTATACGTACCCGAGCAGAGCGCTCAACACCCCATTCTTGTCACTCACCGCAGCCCTGACTGCTGCACGCTGTTCCGCCAAAACCTCCAGATAAGCCGGGCATAACTCATCCAGGAACTCATAGATCGCCTGGTACGGATCGTATTTTGCCCGCTGTTCTTCCCTGATTGCCTTTACATCTCGGTCAAAATCAGCCGCCGTATACCCATCTCGATTGACTTTGAAAGAGCACTCCCAAATGACCCGGTTGATTGGCTCAACCCATTCTTGGTAGCGCTCTTCCAACTCACCCAGTTGCTGTATCAGTGCAGCTAATCGCATAAAATTGTCCTATAAATCAGTAGCACAAATCGGCTTCGTCCCGTCAATTTCTGATCGATTTCCAAAGCTTGACGGCTGTTTGTCCTCCCGGACAGACATGTCTCGTACCACAAACCGGACATATAAATCGTAAAAAGCATAGAGCATAAACTATAACTATGCCTAAATATACCACCATAGAGATGACGCTCAACTTGTAGATGAAATACACCGGAAAGATAATGATTCCCACAAAGTTCAAAAAGGCAAGAGTAACAACAACGTTATAAATCCTTTCTGACCTTTTTACATTCTTAAACAACCTGGCTACTTGACTCGAGGGAAGACAAAACCCACCCACACAAGGAGCAAATTTGCCAACATAGGGACATTGCCAATACACACAAACATAACCCTGCAATATCGCAACCAGTACAAAAAAGGCGACATAGATCACAAAGGCAACTATATTGACCGTCCACAAATATGCAGCCATAGCAACATACAGTATAATCATCGGTATTGTCAGCAGCAAATACAAAGCTTTTCTCTTGTACGGAACACAGCTTTCACTCATAATTCCCCCCCGTGTTTGAAATCAATGCATAATGTCTGACAAAACGATAAGGCACGAGCCGGACGCAGCGACCTGTAGTGGAAGCCGGAGTCGTGAGACCCTGACCTACCATAACTTGGCTGCCGTTCAGCATTTGCGATCGGTAACTTTTTAACACAGCAAGTAGGTTATGCGGCGGCTAACTACGGATCATAGGAAATATCCATTATTGGATCCCACCCTCCAACCCTAACCCTAAAACAAAAGCCACAACCATCTCCCCCTCAGAGAGACCCTGTGGCTTCACCGTCTCACCTCATGCCTGGCCCTCCTTCGCCCTCGATTCCATGCGGGCAACCCCAACCCACGTGAGCCCGTCACCCCCTATTTTACCAGCAAAGTCAAAGGTTAACAAATTCTTACCAGGATCCCGATCTCTAGTCAGAACGATGGACTTGACAAAAAAGAACAATCACGCTATAATTTTCAGAAATTTAGCAAGTACTTAAATAAATGGCTTGAAGCGATGACCCGAATGTACGATCTGTCCCGCTATTTCAGAGCCCTCGGAGATGAAACCAGACTGCGCCTCGTGGC
>Ga0180432_10010403_pt1 | contig 11151 bp, 10 predicted proteins | sample SS_ome_10_FD_132414 | JGI IMG/M metagenome (GOLD analysis project Ga0180432, IMG submission 132414) | Hypersaline lake sediment archaeal communities from the Salton Sea, California, USA - SS_1_MS_2 metaG | ecosystem: Environmental > Aquatic > Non-marine Saline and Alkaline > Hypersaline >... | reverse complement strand
GTTTACCTTGCCTGTAACTTCCATTCTTGGAATATACTTATCTATGTCATCTGAGACTCCTTCAATCGTTTGAATTACCGGTTGGAACTCGAAATAATCAGATCTGTTCACAGGCTCACCATTAGAGTGATATATTGTTACCACAATATCCTGGTTACCTGCATCAACGCTTAAATAGTCTACAAATGCAACAGAGATGGTGTCTGACAAGAATAAGACGATTGCTAGTAAGCCAACGGACATGATCAAACCAAATAATCCTAAGATCGATCTTACCCTCTGTTTTATGATGTCCCTAAATGCGTACTTGAAAACGAGCTTTATCTTTGTCATGTTTTTCTATTTTTTTTAAGATTTTGAATAAATTTTACTTCAAAATTAATTTATTTCCCGAAATCTGCCCCTTAATATTGTTATCATCTAAAAGCTCCTGTAAAATGTCGTTAAAGTGCTCAGGAAGGTTAGAGACGATAGCTGGAGGAATGCTATTCATCAGATCGTTGATTAACAGTTCATTCTTTCCCTGATTAGCGTATAGATAGTTAAAGATCTTGCTCTTGCATTTTTCCTTGTTCATTTCACCTTCTTGTTTCCTTTTCAGTTCCATTATTTCAGTTTCTTTTAAACCTCCTACTTTTCCCTCGTGCGTGAGCTTGCCATCTCTCATGTGAAACACGCGAGTAGCAAACTCAGATACTGCAGCATCGTGAGATACCGCCACGAAAGTTGCCCCATTTCGATTCAAATCTCTTAGTAGGTTTAATATCATGACTCCCGTCTTGCTATCAAGATCTCCTGTCGGTTCGTCCAACACGCAAATCGCTGGATCGTTTGCAAACGCCCTGGCAATGGCAACTCTCTGTTGTTCACCCCCAGAAAGTTCTGATGGCGTGTGGTGGCCTCTTTCTTCAAGCTCTACTAACCTCAATAAGTCCATGCCTCTTTTTCTTTTTCCTCTACGGCTCATGTTTCCAGCAAAATGGAGCGGAACAAGTACGTTTTCAAGCGCCGTCATTTGAGGTAAGAGATTGTAGAATTGAAAGACAAAACCTATCCTCTGTTTTCGTATATCTGCTAAGGCGTTATCTGAAAGCATGGCAATATTTCGACCTTCGAGAAAAATCTTACCTCTCGTGGGCGTATCTAATCCACCTATTAAATTCAAAAGCGTTGTCTTTCCAGAACCCGAAGGCCCCATGATGTCAATAAAATCTCCGTTATCAATGATCAAGTCCACCCCACGCAAGGCTGCCACGGCAGTTGTTCCTAGCAAGTATGTTTTATGGAGATTCTCCACGACTATCAAGTGATCGTAATCTCTTTCAACGTCCTTTCCTTGTTTTGCTTCTTTTTTCATTTCTTTCCTTTGTTTCTTCATTTCTTTAAGCGGATCTACCATCTCGGATTTTATACCTTTCATTTCTCTTCTTCGCTTCCATTTTAAGAAATGTGGGGTTGTTTCACCTTTCCATACGGCTAATCGGCCAGTCTCCTCTTCGTATTCGTCCATTTCAGGAGTTCTTTTTATTCGACTTGGTTGTAACATTTTTCTTTCCCATTTGTTTTTGTTATATAGTTTTTTTATATTGATTAAGGATCAATAGTCCAATTTTTAGTAGATGTTATCATGATAATTGTGATATTGTTGAATCTGATTTTAGTTTGATTGTTTTAATTTATAATTTCTTGATTTATTCTTCTTTTTCATCGGATTTCGTACCTGAAACAACATCCCATTTGATTTTATCAATACCTTTCAAATCACTATTCAAAATTAACCTTCCTAATTCTCTTGAAATTTCATTGAATTCTTTTGAATTAAGAAATTTTTCCCGTTTTTCGTCAGAATCAAATTTAAAAATTAATGTATACGAATGGGATGGTAATCTTTTTAACCGTGACTTTTGAGGCTGTGGTGGCATGTTATGTTATCTTCTTTTATAATTAAAGTAAGAACGAAAAATTAATAAAAGTTTACATTTGTTAACACTTTTCATTAATGAAGAGTTAACTCCTTCTAAGCATCAATAATTATAAGGAAAAAGAAATTTTTAATAAAAAAAGCGAATTTCAGTATTTTAAACGGTTCTTTCCTTTAAATCAGTGATGTCCGGGAGAATGACTTGTATGAACGTTTCTCCTTCAACTTTTATGAGTTTGGCGTATAATCTTACCCATATGAGATTTCCATCAGCCTTTTTAAACTGAAGTTCTATAGGATCGATTTTTCCTTCTTTTAGAACTTTTTTGAAGAGGTCAATGAGTTGGGGGTAGTATTGTGGTGGAATTGAATCTGTCAATTCTTGAAAATTCACTCCTAGAATGTCCTCATCGTAATAGTTTCCCGTTTCTGTAACCATTGGATTAAAATCTGCGATTATGCCATTCATGTCCAGAATTAAGATCATGAACGGAGAGTTATTGAATAACGAACGGTATTTCTTTTCCGATTGAACGAGTTTTTCCTTGGTGAGTCGTCGTGCTGTCACGTCTTTCCCTACAAGCAAGGCTTTGTATTCCCCATCGTAGTCCTTGAATATTCGACCTCTTACTTCAACCCATTTCCATTCTCCTTTTTTATTTACCATTCTTATTGTCGTCGTGGCACTTCCGAGTTTCATTCCGAGAAACACGGTATCCATGGCCTTTTTGTGGTCTTCTGGGTGGACAAAAGAAAAAATGGATTTATTTTTTAACTCATCGCTGTTATATCCTGAAATTTCTTCAACGATTTTGCCATTTATCCATTCAAAGACAAATCTTTTCTTATCGGTTCTCCTGACGATGCACATCATGTCATTCGAATTTTCAACAATGAGCCGATATCTTGCTTCGGATTTTCTTAATTGATTTAACAATAAGTCGTCGTTCTTAATATAACTCAGGTCTTTTTCTTCAGTGACCATTCTTAAAAAAATCCCCTATCAATATGTAACACAAAGAAAATTTTGACATTTAAATCTATTTTTTTAGAACCAATGTTCTATCATTAATCTTATATATAAAAAAGTCATTATATGGCATATTTGAAATCCATAAAGAACAAATCATTATAAAAGTGAAATTACATAATGCCTGCCAGAATAGTACCTGATTATTACATAAAAAGAAAACCAAGTCTAATGGAAAATTTTGAGAAATTCTTAAGAATCTCAGAGAGTCTCTTAGTAGATAAATTTAGCGAGAAAAAAATAAAAGATCTTCAGGAGCAAATGAGAAAAGAGTACGAAGAACTAATCCCTGAGATTCCTTATATTGGCGGTAATAAAAATCCATTTACAATCATACTCGTGGATTGTGTATCGTCTTTACCGATGATTCGCGCCCTAGAAAAAGAAGGGATGTCTTATCGTGAAATTGGCAAGTTCACATACGATTTTTGGGAAACCACAAATAAAATTAGGGCGAAAAAAGCAGAAAAAAAGGGGCAAGATCCTGCTGAGAGGCTATTTAAAGAAGATTATGTTAATTTCTTAAGAATATTTGCTGGGACCTCCCAAAAAAGAAAATACGATGGTGATTGGGTGTTTGACTTCGTAGATGGCAAAGGAGAAGCGTTTGATTACGGATTTAATATCTCAAACTGCGGAGTTTATGATTTTTATAAAAAACAAGGTGCCGAAAAATATGTTCCTTTCATATGTCTATCAGATTTTGCTGAGACTAACATGGCTGGTTGTGGATTCACGCGCACTCAAACGATAGGGAATGGAGATTCTATATGCGATCATCGTTACTCCAGGAATGGAACAACAAATCGAGCCTGGCCCCCAGATAATATAGAAGAATTTAAAATGGATTTAAATTGAGTTTTGAAAAATTGAATAGAAACATGGATAAAAGTAAACTTGAATATTTACAGAAAAGAACTAGTGAGATATTCAAATCAAACAGGTACGAGGATGGTGACATTCTATTTCATCAACCGTCGCCTGGCACCTATGGTAGTTTTTTTGGGTGGGATTCTGGTTGGTCTGCAATTAGCACCTCAAACACGGACCCAGAAATGGCTCTAAGAGAGCTTCAAACGATTTTTAATTTTCAATTCGATAGTGGACAGATCTCTCATGAAATTCTTCTTGGAACAGAGAATAGCAGTTTTGGTAGAAAACTTTTTAGTAACTTGTTCGAAGGACAATTTGACGAGAAAGGAAGAAGTGTGTTCATTGATCCTCCCTCTTTTTTACTTGCCGCTGAAGTCTTGTTTAATCGAACAAAAGACAAGAGAGTTCTAGAACTGTTGCCAGCAATGGAAAGATGTTTTAATTATTTAGTTGAAACTCGCGATCTTTTTGGCGATGGGTTGGCATCTATCATTCATCCTTGGGAATCTGGCTGCGATTTTGCTCCTTATTTCGACGAACCAATGAATGTAAACGTGAATAAAAGGTTCTGGGGAATTAAATATCTTAGAATATATTTTAAAATGATAAGAGAATTGAGAGAAATAGACTGGAATCTTGATATTATCAAAAATGAGCGCAAGTTCATGATGGAGGACGTGGGGATCAATGGAATCGCAGCAGGGGGAGCTGTTTCTATCTCAAATCTCTACAAGAAAGCGGGAAACGGGGAAAAAGCCGAAGAGTATCTTTCTAAAGCTAAAAAATTGGTCTCCGCCATTGAAAAACACTTATGGGTTGAAGAAAAAGGATTTTTTTATCCACGCATGGATATTGACAATCCCAGAAATGTGCTCAGATCAACCGCTATTGGAATTTCTCCCTTACTCTCAGGGCTTGTTGATCCCGATAAAGCTAATAATGTTTTAGAAAATTATCTGCTTTCTGAAGATCATTTTAATGGGCCCTACGTAGTGCCCTTTAATTCACGATCTGAACTTGAAAAACGAATCGGTTTTAAACACATGCCGATGCTCTGGCGAGGGCCGTGTATTTGGATTAATATAAATTGGATTGCAGCAAAGGCTGCCGATAAATATGATCGAAGTGATATATCCAAGTATATTACGAAAAAGACCATAGAATTACTGGAAGAGAGCGATTTTCGAGAATATTACCACCCTGAAAAAGGAATTGGTGGTGGTGCAAAAAATTTTACCTGGGCAACCTTAGTTTTGGACATGATTCACGATTATTTTTAGTTACTTATATATATAGTTAAAAAAGAGGATTAATTAGCGCTATAATTCTGGTTTTTTTTTATTTTAAATGATTATACCTTTAAAGGATATTTTCTATATTTCTCGATCGCATTTCTCATCGCTAAGATGTTTTCCCAGGGAATATTTAAAATATCGTGACTTGGACCAATAACATACCCTCCACCTTGACCAGCAGCTTTTAAGCATTTCTTAACATCTTTTACCACGTCTTTAGGCGTTCCAAAAGTGAGAACTCCAGATGAATCCAAACCACCCATAAAGCATAATTTATCACCTAATTGTTCTTTTAAACCTGCTAAATCCACTCCTGCGGTTGCCTCAAGAGATTGAATGCATTGAAGACCCACGCTTACTAAATCAGGTAAGACATCGTCAATCTTACCGCAAGAGTGTAAAACTGTTATCATTCCATTTTTCTTACATGTTTTATACATTTTCTCATGGTATGGAAGGATAAATTCGCGAAAATTCTTGAGTGAGAATATCGAGCTTCCTTTATATCCCAAATCGTCTCCAAAAAAAATTATATCAACACCTGCTTCAGCAAGTCTCTTGATTACTTCGATATTTGCTTGGGCATATTCGTTCATGACCTCGTGGATGAATTGGGGGTTCTTACGCATGTAATATGCGACACGCAGGATGGATATCCCATTAAATAACGATTCGGTAGGATTAATGGGCATGCCGACCATGGGATAAAAATACGGGGAAACGGCATCAACAAAGCCTTCCCAAATTTGTGTTGAATAGTTAATTCTCTCATTTATCAACTCCGTTGGCTTTCCATATTTATCCCAATAAGAATGCAGAATTTCAGGAGTAGTGTAATAACCTCCCATGTACCACTCATACCACAATCCCGTGTCTATTTGTTTTACATTTTTACATAATCTTCCGTCTAGAGTTTGAATATAACAGTCAGGATGCTCGGGAGGTGCTCTTTTTGTCTTTACCTTAATTTTGTTAGGTCCAAATGGATCCATTGCAAAAATATCAACATTCCAAAACCTTTGCTCAGTAATGTGATATTTGATGTTATTGAATTTATTTATAACTTGACAGTAATTCTTTTCCCTTTCTTCTGAATTTTTATAGGCTTGAAATGAGGTTCCCGTGTGTTCAAAACCAAAATAATTAATAGGGACAACATCGGGTTCTCCGTCAAGTTCGAGTGTCTTTAACACTCTCTCTCGTTTTGATAATGGCATTGTTATATGATATATCTACTCGTATAATATAAATATGTAGTACAAGAAAAATAATAGAAAAAGTATAAATCAAAATGCTATTTGCATTTGATCTTTCTTGGTTTTATGAGCAAATTCTCATCTAGATTCTCTAATTCCTCGAAATATTTTCGGTTTCTGGTGTATTTGAATTTCACGTACAAGTCATCATTACCTTCATCCTTTTGAGCTTTTAAGCCATTTTCAAGTATGTAATAGCTCAATTTTTTCGAGATTTTAGGGTCATTCATTTTTTTTTCCATTTTTTTTTTTGAGGTTATTTTTCATTACCTCGCAATGATTTGAACTATATTATCCAATTCATTTGAGTAATATGATAGAGGATGTAAGATAAAGGATTGGGAGTCCAATATTTGATACCTTTAATAAATCATATCCTTTCACCTTCTACTCGAGTTCTATAAAGAGTAAAAAGAATTAAATAGTATTAGATATAAAGAAATACAATATAATAATCCAAAATATTCGAAATCAAAAGTGAAGAATTATGCAAGAAACCGTCGAAAAAGACGAACCAATAACTGAATTCACGCTTTCAAAAAAAAAAGTTGTTATAAATTTATTAAAATTAATTCCTAAGATGAGAAAAACTAGGAAAAAAGCAGAAGAAATCATAGCTAACATTAAAGAACCCAAAAACAGAGTTACTGCTCCAGATATGGAGACTATTAAGAGTGACTTGGAGAAGATTTGTAGCGTCCCTCATAGGAGAATTGGTACTAAAGAAGCTCACGAAATTGAGAATTTTTTAGAAGAAACTCTCAGAGATATCGGAATTGAAAATGTACAGAAAGAGGAATTTAACTTAATTGATTGGTCCGCAACGAATTGGAAATTAACTATTGGAAAAAACGGCGAAAAAGTGGATATCCCCTGTTTTTACGTGTTAAATACAGAGTTTACTGGCAAGGAAGGAATCACAGCGCCTTTAATTTATATAGGTGCTGGCACCGAAAAAGATTTTAAGAAACTTGATGTAAAGGATAAGATAGTCGTCGCGGACATCAAATTTCCCACTTTACCGCTTGGGAAGTTAATAAAACTAGTCAAAACATATTATGTTTCTAATCCCAGAGGTTCAATCAAGGAAGATTCGGAAATTGTGCTAACATTCGTTCTTGAAAACTTTCCTCCCCAAGCTTTAGGCGCAGGACCTCGAGAGGATTCCGTATATTGGAGAGCTGTTAGAAAAGGTGCTATAGGCTTAGTTCTCATTTTAAGAGATTATCCTTCAAATGTCAATACTCACTGGGGACCATACGATGGATCGATGAAACCTGTTCCTGCTCTCTACGTTGGAAAATACGATGGCATGAAAGTAAGAGAAATCGCCCAATCAAACGAAGCTCAAGGAACTCTTATATTGGAAGGTTCTAAAGAGCCTACTATAGCACATAATATTTGGGGGGTTCTCCCCGGGCAGTCTGAGGACAGTATCTTAGTTTCCAGTCATCACGATTCTGCTTTTGAAGGGGCTTCCGAAGATGGAACTGGAGTTGCTCAAGTTTTAGCTCAAGCAAGAGCTTGGAGCAAAATTCCCAAAGAAAACCGGCCAAAAACATTAGTTTTTCTCTTAACTGCTGGTCATCTTTATGGAGGAATAGGTGCAGAATTATTTGCTCAAAAGTATAAAAATACCCTATTAAAGAAGGTGCTCGTAGATCTTAACTTAGAACACATGTGTGCAAAAGAAGTTGACGAAGATCCTGAGACAAAAAATTTTAAGCTTACTGGAAATCTTGCTTTAGGTTGTGTATTCCTCTCTAGAAATGATACATTAATTGCTCATACCATTAAAGCTTTCAGAGAACATGAAATTGAGCACATGTTATTAATACCTGACAATTTTTTTGCTACCCCCCCTATTGGCGAAGCTGGGCATCTAGCCGTTCATGGAGACCTGAAAGTAATTCATTGGATAAGATCACCTTATTACCTCCTTACAGGAGAAGACACAATAGATAAAATAGACATGAGCAAATTGAATCCAACAGCACAATGCGTTTCTGATTTGTTAAACTCTTTAATGCATTTACCAAGTGAAGACTTCTAATTCTAATAGCTATAGAAATTAAAAAGAAATAAATTAAATGAGAAATTGTTTTTTTCTATGTTTTCACACATATTTAATTTGACTGATAAATCTAGCCATCGAGTCTCCAGTTGGGAGAAAAAGGGAAGAAACTACGATTTCATCCAGATTAAAAGTAAGGAAATAAAGGTTTTAGCTGATATATCTGGCCCTGGTATAATAAAACATATTTACTTCACAACAATTTTACAAAATCCTTTAGATTTCCGGAATGCGATAATACGAATGTATTGGGATAGAGAAGAAAATCCAAGTGTTGAAGTTCCATTAGGAGATTTTTTTGGTGTTTGTAATTGTAGGGTTCGTACGATAAAATCGCTAATTATCACGATAAATAGAGGCATTATGGGGAGTTACGGTTTTAATATTTATTTTCCAATGCCTTTTTCAAAACATGCTCGTATAGAAATTGAAAATCAGGGCCCTTCAATGCTAGGAGGTGTTACTACTGCTTTTTGGTATCATATTGATTATGAAAAGCTAGATCGACCTTTATCTGAAGATGTAGGATATTTTCACGCCTATTGGAATAGGGAAGAGATTACTAAAACCTCTGAAAATATTCCTGCTAAAAAAAAGAATGTAACATTATGGAGAGGAAAGAATCTAACTGGTGAAGATAATTATGAGATTTTAAATATTGAAGGGGACGGTCAATTAGCAGGTTTACTATTATGCGTTGATAACCATTCAGATATCTGGTACGGTGAAGGTGATGATATGATCTTTATAGATGACGATACTTGGCCTCCTTCATTTCACGGGACGGGTACCGAAGAGATTTTTGGAGGCGGTGCGAGCCCAAAACAAGAATATTCCGGGCCATACACAGGATTTCACCTCATCGAGAATTTTAATTATTCCGGAAACAACGGAATGTATAGATGGTATGTAAATGATCCAATTCGATTTCATAAGAAAGTTAGATGGACAATTGAACATGGTCATGCTAATAATTTCGAAAATGATTATTCGAGTGTGGCATATTGGTACCAAAAGGAGCCACATGGATTATTTCCCACCTTAAAAGAGCCAATAGAAAGAATTCCAAGACTTCCTGAGAATTATAACGATATATGGTCAAATTATACAGATACGGCAAGAAGCTCTTTCTTGGAAAGCAGGAATACAGATGAAAAATCCTCCGAAAATATTGATAGGATTTATCAAGAAGCAGTTCACGATTTTATGCAGGGTAGGTATCAAGATGCTGATGAAAAATTAAAAAAGGCAAGATTAATGATACAAAATATAAAAACAAAATTTAGTTAAAGCGTGAGATTAATTTGCCTAAATTGAAAGTAAATGATATAAATATTTATCACGAAGTTCGCGGAGAAGGGTATCCTTTGGTGCTGATCGGGGGTACGAACCACCATATTCATAAATATCCTCCGCAGTTTTTAGAACTGATTTCAAAACATTACAAGATCATCCTATTTGAAAATCGGGGATCTGGGAGGACAGATCAACCAGATATTAGATATACGCATAAAATGATGGCCGATGATACAGCAGGATTAATTGAAGCGCTAAAAATCGAAAAAGCACATGTTTTAGGCTCATCATTGGGAGGAATGATTGCTCAAGAATTAGCTCTTAATCATCCTGAGAAAATAAATAAGCTCGTATTATGTTGCACGAGTTGTGGTCCGAGGAATTCCATTCCTCCCTCTCCAAAAGTCTTGAGGATTTACATGCAAAGTACTGAAGGGATGACAGAGGAAGAAATTGTAAGACGAAATCTTCCAACATTTTTTCCGAAAGATTATATCAAAAATAATCCAGATCTCATTGAAGATTATGTAAGACGTTCGCTACTCATTCCTCAAAATCCCATTGGCTTAAAACGACAAATGGCAATGATATCATCTGGCAACAGGTTTAAAAGGTTAAAAAACATTTCCAATCCTACTTTAATAGTTCATGGAAAAAAAGACCTTATCCTTCCCCCCAAAAACGCTGAGATATTAGCGGAACAGATACCCGGAGCAAAGGTATTATATTTAAAAAATAGTGCACATATCATTTTTTCAGTAGAGACGGAATTAATTGTTAGAGAACTGTGTAATTTCTTATCTTGATATAATCATGCTAGAATAAAATAATAAAAGCAATAAAATATATCCTTTATTAATCTTCTAAATAGATCTGTTAGAAAGAGTGTTAAATTTGGATAAAAACAACGTCACATCTGAACATAAGGTAAAGTTCTCCTTCATTTTAAAAAAGAGTTGGCCAAATGTTTTAACATATTCTTCATATGCTTTTTCGTTATCAGTACTCTTCATAAACATTCTAATTGTTTCAAATATTATATGGCCCGCAGAGCCATTTCATTCAAGCGAGATCGGATTATTATTAGGGACTTCAACTTATATGATGGCTGTCTCTGGTATTTTGTTTGGTATTTTAGCTGATAAGTTTTCACGCGTAATGTTGTTAGCCTGTACTGAAATGATCTTCGGTATTGGATTTTTAATGAATGGATTCATTCCAGATTCGTTAGGGAATACAACTTTTATCTTATTTTGGATATGTAGTTTGATTCGAAGTTTTTCTACTGGTGGTTTTTGGCCAATAATTTCTTCATATGTAAACGATTCTGTTGAGATAGATGAACGGTCTCAATTCTTTGGAATCATAAATGCTCTTTTTCAATTATTTCAAATAGTTGGAATGTT
>Ga0180432_10010402_pt1 | contig 11152 bp, 8 predicted proteins | sample SS_ome_10_FD_132414 | JGI IMG/M metagenome (GOLD analysis project Ga0180432, IMG submission 132414) | Hypersaline lake sediment archaeal communities from the Salton Sea, California, USA - SS_1_MS_2 metaG | ecosystem: Environmental > Aquatic > Non-marine Saline and Alkaline > Hypersaline >... | reverse complement strand
TTCTTCAGTATCAAGCGGACGCCCGCCAACGGTCGGGCCAGCCCTTCGAGGAATATCGCCCGAAACATGATGCTGAACTGGTCGAAGTCCATGTCGTGTTCGCGAGAGCCGCCGTAGAACAGCAGGGGGCAAAAGATCATCTCGACCAGCAGGGGATCGTCGATGTACTCGGAAACAACCTGGCGGGCCGAACGGTTCGATTGGCCCGAGCCCAACTTGTCGTAGTCGGAAAGATCGGCCACCAATCGCCGCAGATTGTCCTTCTGCTTGGGGAAGTGCCTATGGACTTGCGACTCGAACAACTCGAATTCGTTGGAGAACCGCAAGGAGACGCCGGGGAACGCGATCTCGGAACCCAACTGCGGCGAAAGCCCCAACTCGTCCCAGGCCAAGCGCAACTGGCGCAAAAGCCGAGCCAGCGGCCCGCGGCGGGTGCCCTTGGGCGTAAAATTGGTTACCGCGTGCAGACCGACGTCGTAGTTTCGGCCGCCCTGGCGGTAAAAGGAGTTCAGGCCACCGATCGTGTTGTGGCGTTCGAGAATACACACGCGCTGGTCGAAATGCGCCAGCCGGATTCCGGCCGCCAATCCCGACATGCCCGCGCCGATAATTATCGTGTCGTACATGACTTTTCGCCGTTTATCAGGTGGCGTAAGACTGATATTACGCGATGACCGCTAGGCCTTGTCGATATCCTTCATCAACGGTCCCAGGTACTTGACCGTACTTTCCATGCTGGCTAGCTCGGGGTAATCTTCCTCGGGAATCTGCACCCGGTATCGCTTGCGCAGTTCCATGACGATGTCGAGGAAGTCCATGCTGTCCATTTCGAGTTGGTCGCGGAAGGGAACATCTTCCTTCAAGCCGCTGAGGTCTTCGTCGGGTGCGATGTCGGTCAGTATGCTTATGATAGCTTCTTTGATTTCGGCATCAATCATGCCACACTCTCCCTTGTCTATTATCGTGTCCCTCGGCGGCCCATTTGCCGCCGCGGTCAATTTTTCGCAGTCAGTGACAAACGCTCATTCGGGTGCCATGTCCCACGCTTGCGTGGGCATGAGCGGCAGTTTTCGCTGTACTTCGGGCATGCCCACGCAAGCGTGGAGCATGGCACCCGAGGCAAAGTTTACACCTTGCCCACGATAACCACCGAGTTTATCCCCAGCATACCGAATGAATTGTTCAAAATGTAGTCCACTTTGTCCATCTCTTGCGGCTGATTGGCCACAAGGCCCGGCATCTCGCACTCGGGGTCGAGTTGGTCGAGGTTGATCGTGGCGTGGCAAATGCCGTCGTCCAGCGCGGGCAGGTTCCCGGCCAGCTCCAAGGCACCGGCTGCTCCCATGGCGTGGCCGATGAAACTCTTTGTATTGTTAAGCCGCGTTTTGTCGCAGTTTCCAAACACCTTGCGGAGGGCCGCGATCTCCTGGGCGTCGCCCGTGTTTGTGCCCGTGGCGTGGGTGCTGACGATATCGATCTGCTCGGCGCTCAGTTCGGCCCTTTGAAGTGCGATTTGCATGCACTCGGCCTGTCGCTCGGGGTTCGGCAGCACGAAGTCGCTGGCGTCGCTGTTCATGGCGTAGCCGACGATTTCGGCGTATATCTTCGCGCCGCGTCGCTTGGCGTCGTCGAGCCGTTCCAGCACGTACATGCAGCCGCCCTCGGCCACCACGATTCCGCTACGATCTACGTCGAACGGCCGCGAGGCCTTGGTCGGATCGTCGTGCTTGGCCAATGCCCCTTGGCTGTGGAAACTGGCGAAAATGCCGAACGTGTGGATGCTTTCCGAAACGCCTCCGCTTAGTGCCACGTCGCACTGACGAAGCTGCAGCATCTGCATGCCTTGGATAAGGCCCGCGTTTCCCGCCGCACATGCCGCGCCCAGCGTGTAATGAGGGCCGGTAATGCCTTGTTTGAGCGTGATCTCGCCGGCCGGGTTGTTGGCCACCGTGCGGGGATTGTGGTGATGCGACCAGAACTGCGTGTCGTAGTCGTATCCCTTGATCTGGTAAATCTCGTTTTCGGTTTCGACGTTTCCGTGTTCGGTGACGCCCACGTAAACGCCGACGGCCGACTTGTCGACGTTGTCCCAATCGAGGCCAGAATCCTTCACCGCCTCGCCGGTGCAGAAAATGCCCACGCTTCCGGCTCGGGTGCCGCGTCGCAGGTCCTTGCGTTTCTGGTAGCGGAGCTGATCGAAGTCGCAGATGCCGGCGATAGTTTTGCCGAAATATCTGGTTTCGTAATCGGTAACGCCGCTGACGCCGTCGAGCAGGTTCTGGCGGAATTCATCGGGCGAATTGCCATTAGGCGCGCTAAGGCCGATGCCCGTTATTACCACTCGCTCGTTGTCCGGCCGTTTGGCAACCATGCTGATTTAGTCGCGGTCCTACCCGCGATTCCCCGCCAAGTTCTAAACTCATCAGGGTAGCGATTTTGCCCAAATTTGGCAAGCGGCCCCGGGGTAAACCCTTCCCTGGCGGGGCACTCGTTGGTGTTTGTTTGGTCGTTTGTTGCAAGGCAGGCAGTAGGGCAGGAATGTCTGCCCCACTGGGAGCATCGGTAGAAATTGCCAGTCGCCGGCTTCTGCGCTCCAATTGTCACCGCCTACCGCTTGGCGTAAGATGAGTTTCGAAAGGCCGCATTCCGGCGATTGGATTGATTCTGGCTTCAAAAAGACAAATGGGTACCTGAGGTTATTTAGGTAGACCCCTGTCCCTGTCCGTAACCAATGACCGACCAACTTAACGCACAACTCGTTTTGCTCCCCGGCCTGGGGGCCGATAGCAGGCTCTTGGGCCCTCAGATCGAAGCCTTCCCCACTGCCAGGGCATTGGATTGGATCGAAAACCAGCGCGGCGATACCTTGCCCAGCTACGCGCGGCGGATGGCCGAAAAGTTGAACGAGGAACTGGCGAAGTCGGGCGACGGGCCGGAAAACGGGCGGCCGCTGGTCTTGGCCGGCGTTTCATACGGCGGGATGGTGTCTCTGGAAATGGCTCCCCACTGCGGCGCCGCCGCGGTCGTGTTGATCGCCAGTTGTCGCAGTGGTCGTGCGATTCCCACCCGGCTCAAATTCGTGCAGAGGCTTTCGCAACTGGTGCCGGTCAGCATCATGGGCGTGGGCGCCATACTCGGGCCGCTGTTGGCCAACGAGTTCGGCGTCTTCGAGCCGGATCAGCGGAGGTTGTTCAACGAGATGTTCGCCGATTCCGATCCCAAGTTCGCCAAATGGGCCGCTTCGAGCATAATGAGTTGGAAACCGACCGAGGAACCGACCGTGCCCGTCTTCCATATACACGGCGACCTCGACCGCCTGATCCCAATTGACAGAGTTTCTCCCGACCATGTAATCCACGACGCCGGCCACCTGATAAACGTTACCCACGGCGACGAGGTGAACCGATTCATCGCCGACGCTATCGCGAGTGTCCAGTAGGGCAGGCGTTTTTACCTGCCTTGGGGACGAGAGCGAGTTCACGTCACACCTCGGGTGGCCCAGATTCTTGAATCTGGGTCGCGCAGCGGCAAGAGGCTCCGGGCGCCGTGTAGTTCCGCGTGACAGTTCGACCATTCCGTTTGGCCACCCCCTCACGGAGCCTCTGGTGCTGCGCACCTCGATTCGAGAATCGAGGCTACCCGCTTGGTACGAACGCTCCGGGATTGGACGTTTTTCCGCGGCAGGCAGGAATGCCTGCCCTACTGCTGGGGAGATGCCGCTTGACTTGGGACCCTGTTCTTCGCGACAATACATATACTGACTAATCGCATAATCGGAGAACGGCCATGAAGAGACGGGAGGAAGCCTCGCGGAAGAGCCTGTCGCGGCGGCGGTTTCTCGAAGGCGTGGGCCGTTTGGCTGCCGCGGCTTCGGTTGCCGGCCCGGCGGTGCCCTCGTTGGCCGACGATTCCTTCCCCTCCGGCGGGCGTGGGCCGATCAATTGCGGCCCGCCGCCGAAGGCCAAGCCGACTTCGCGAGGTGGCACATATTATCCGGCCCTGCCGATGCCCAACTCGTCGGGCCGCCGACCGGGGCGAAAGAAGACGCCCGACCCGCCGGCCTTGATCGGGAAGATGGCTCTCGGCCCCGTGCGCTGGACCACGCAGGACAACAAGCGGGTGCAGTACCGCGATTGGATGAGCGACCCGGCTGATCTCGATACGCTGTTGTCGTGGACTGCCCGAAAGCTACAAGTCAGCTACATGTCGGTCGAGACGGACTTCGTCCGCTTCTCCTTCGACCCCCGCGAATTGCCCGCCATTCTGTTGGCCGGGCATAACAAGTTCGAGTTGCCCGAGGCGGTTCGCCCCAAGCTGGCCCAATACGTCGTCGACGGCGGCACGATTATCGCCGACGCGTGTTGCGGTTGGGCCGATTTCGCCGAGTCTTTTCGCCGAGAGATGGAACTGGTCTTTCCCGAGCGGCCTTTGCGGAAGATACTGCCCGACGATCCGATCCTGTCGTCCTTCCACAAGTTGGGGAAGTTCACGTACAAGAAGGCCGACGGTTCGACTTACACCGACGCGCCCTGTTTGGAAACGATAGATTTCGGCTGCCGCGGCGGCGTGATTTTCTCGCCCTGCGATTTGACCTGCGGATGGGACGGCCACGAGCATGCCCGGGGTATAAGAGTTGAAAAGGAGCAAGCCCGCCGGGTTGGGGCCAATCTGGTGACGTATATCCTCGGCAATTTCCAGTTGGGGCAGTTCCTCGGCTCGACGAAAGTTTATCACGAGGCCGGCAAGCCGACGCGGGACGATTTCGTTTTCGCCCAGCTGATCCACCAGGGCGATTGGGACCCCGACCCCTCGGCCGTTCATAACCTGCTTAAGCACGCGCGGGATAACTCGACGCTGGAAGTGAAGTTCAAGCGAGAGGCCGTCCGGTTGACCGACCCGGCGGCGGCTACCAGTCCGCTGCTGTACATGACCGGGCATCGGGGGTTCGAGTGGGACGAGGACGAGACGGTCCGCCTGCGGCGATACCTCGAAGCCGGAGGGATACTGCTGGCCGACGCCTGTTGCGGTCGGGCCGCCTTCGACGCCGCCTTTCGACGACAAATAGCCAAGGTACTGCCGAAACACAAGCTGCAACCTGTGCCGGTCGACCATGCCTTGTTCCATTGCCATTACGACATCAACCGCGCGGCCTACACTCCCCGCGTGGCGGCCGACTTCGGCCGAATCGACGAGCCGCGTATCGAAGGAATTACCATCGACGGCAAACTGGCCGTCATTTACAGCAAGTTCGACCTGGGCAACGGCTGGGAGAAGTTCCCGCATGCCTACGCCTACGGGTTCAGCGAGACGTCGGCCCTGCGGATTGGGACGAATGTTATTGTGTACGCGGTGACGCATTAGGAGCGGGTAGTGGGTAGCCGCGATTCTTGAATCGGGGTGCGAAGCACCAGAGGCTTTGTGTGCGGTTATGTCAGCGGGATGACGACGGCATTGGCTACCCCGCGATAGTTCACAGTCATGCGTTTCAATAGAAGCAGACTTTTATGTCACCAACGGCCGAAAGAACATATCAACGGCTTGACGACACGCGGCAGCGGTGGTGGTTGTTTACTTTGTTGACCACCACGGTGATGGCCGTGTGTTTGTCGCTGGCGGTGTTTCTTGGTTTCGCCGTGTGGGATGCCGCTTCGCGTTTGTCCCAGGCGTGGTTGGGGCTGATGTTCGTCGTCTGGCTGGCCGCGACCATCGCGGTTGCGACAATCGTCATCCGCCGGTTGCTCTACAGTCAGCGAAGCATGGAGGCGACCGCCCGACGGGTCGAGGCGGAGTTTCCCGAGGTCGGCAGCAATCTGATCAATCTCGTGCAATTCGCCGAGGACGAGCAGACGCAGCAGGGCAGGGCGTTTCGAGTCACGGCCATGGATCGGGCCGCCGTCGGCGTGGAACATGTCGATTTTCACCGCGCGGCCGGCAGACTCTCCCGTTGGAGCCGCTTCTCCAATTGCATGCAGACAACACGTGATTTGGCTGAGTGGTTCGTCGTCTTCGCGCTGTTGGTCGCCTTGACCCTGTTCTGCGCCGGCTGGTTCCCCAGTCTTGGCTCGGCGGCGATGCGACTGCTGACTCCGTGGCGGTTCACGCCCTCGGTGGGCGTGGTCGAAATCATCGAAGTCGCGCCCGGCGATGCCGAAGTGTTGCGAGGCACCGGGCTCACCGTTACGGCTGAGATCGAGAATCCCGGCGCGAAAGCGTATCGGGGCGTCTTGTTCATCACCCGCGATGGCCAGGCCGAAGTTGAACTTCCCATGACGACCGACCAGCAGCGGCGGCATTATTCTTTCACAGTTCCGGTCGTCGACGGGCCGCTTAGCTATCGGCTTGAGATCGGCGATTCGCAGTCGGACATGTATTACGTCACCGTTCGGGAGAAGCCGGCCATCGAACGCGTGGAAGTGACTTTCCAATTTCCCTCATACATGGGCAGAGATGATCGGACTTTGATGCAAGAGCATGCCGATCTCGTTGCCCCGCGCGGCACCGTGGCCCGGTTGCGAGTTAATCCGCGATTGCCGGTCAGAAGCGGATATTGCCGGATCAATGACCGCCAAGTGGACGGTCGCTTGGGCGACGACGGCGCTATCGAGCTTAGCGTGCCCATGATTGAGGATGGCACTTTTACGATTCATCTGGTGGACGAGGGCGGCTATTCGGATCCCCGCCCTCGCGTGAATCGCATCGAGGTTCTGCCGGACGAACCGCCGCGAGTGCAGTTTCTCAAGCCGTCGGGCAAGACGACGGTGGCCGCGCCCGGCGACGTGGTGCCGCTGGCCGTGCGTGCGGTTGACGATCATGGGCTGAGCCGCGTGCTGCTGGAAGCGAAGGTTGCCGAGCCCGCGCGGGCCGGCGATGCGGAGTCGGAAACCACGCCTGAAAAAGCACCGACGACGATCGACGAATGGACCGATCTTGAGAATGCTTCGGCCGCCGTGCGAGAGAGCGATTTGGAATTGTTGGCCGACGCGTTCCGGCCCGGCCAAGTCGTGATGGTTCGGGCAGTCGCCTGGGACAATCGCAGTCTGTCCGGTGACGGGCCCGAGTCGATGCCCCAGCGGACCGCTTCGGATTGGGTCGCTGTTAAGATCGTACAGCCGAGGACGAAAGCGACCGCCGACCGTGCTCGGCTCAGCGAACTGCGCGAGGCCCTGGCCAAGATACTCGAAATGCAGCTTGAAGCTCGGGCGGCGACCGGTCGGGTCGTGGGCGAAGCCTGGGAGGCGGATCGGGAAAAATGTGAAGCGAAGTTCGCTCCCATTCGCAAGCGGCAGTTGCTGATTCGCGCCATCGCGAAACGGATCGTCGACAATCTGGAACGCGACGATTCGGCCGCTGGCGCAAAGCTCAAGCCCGTTCTGGCCAATCTGGTCAGCGGCCAGATGATCGCGGCCGTGGTGTGGTGCGACAAGTTGCCGAAGATGACCGACCCGGCCGAGATATCCGACGGGTCCGACGCGTTTCTGACGGTTCAGGACGAGATTATCCAGTCGCTGCGGTGGTTGGTTGAAGCCGCCCCGACTGATCCCGAAGGCTCGGACGACGCGGCCGAAGAAGAAGCAGGCGAGGAGCTATCTGAAGACCAGCGTCGCGAGTTGGAGGAGCTTGGCGAGAAGCTCGAAGAACTTCAGCGCGAGCAGGAGGAAGTTGTCGAGAAGACGAAGGAACTGGCCGAAACGCCCTCCGATGAGTTGACCGAAGAACAAAAGCAGCAGTTGGACGATCTGGCCGACACCGAGGAGAAACTGTCGCAGTCGATCGAGCAGGCCGGCGAGAAGTCGGTGGAGGATAAGGCCGCCGAAGTACGGGAAGAACTGAAGAAGGCTGAGGACGCCTTGCGGGAAGGGGACGCCGAAGAGGCACTTGCCGCCGAGGAGGCGGCCGCCGAAAAGGCCGAACAGTTGAAAAATGAAATCGATGAACGGTTGAGTGAGGATTCGGCGGAGGAGGGTGAGCCCTGGGAGGAAACGCTCGGGGATGAAACGGCCGAAGAAATCGCCGCCGATGGGCAACCGGAGGAAGTCGACGAGTCGCCCGGACGGTTGGAGCAGGCGATCGACTCGTTGATCGAGGACGAAGGGCAATTCTTCAACGAATTAGAAGACGCGGCCGCCGCCGGGATTTCCGAGCAGAGCATGATCGAAACCGGCCAGAGCGATCTAATGACCAAAGGTTCCACCGACGGCGCGGCGACGGATCGCTACTCCAAATCCAACGGAACGGACGAAGACGGCGCGGCAGGCACTCCCGGCGACGAGACCGGCGAGGACGGCGACTCCGGCGGCGGGGCGGGTGGAAAAGTCAAGAAATATGGCGACGAGGAAGGCGAGGGCGGGGCCATGGGAGATCCGGCCGACGTCCCCGAGATGGAGCGTTTGGCCGACAAACAGACCGAGCTGAGGAGCAAGGCCGCCTCGCTTCGCTCGCAGTTGGACCTGGAAGACTTCCACCCCGGCGATCTGATGAAGATGATGGGCCTGATGGAGCAAGTCGAAAGAGACCTTCGAGCCGGCCGCTACCAGGAAGCCCTGCAGAAGCGCGACCTGCTCTCCGGCGGCCTCGGCAGCTTGAAACGCTACATCCGCGGCGAGTTCAAAGTCCGCCGCGACCGCAGCGGCAACCTGCCCGGCGAAATCCAAAAAGAAATCCGCTCCTCCGCCGCCGACCCATCACCCGACGGCTGGGATGAACTTAATCAACGGTATTTTAAGCGGTTGGCGGAGTAGCGGGTGTTACCTGCGTGTCGCTGGCCTCGCTTCTTCTGCAAAGCATGACAACGAAGCAGCAGAACCACAGCACCAGCGCGATCAATGGCACGGTCGAAGGCAAGCGATAGCGTCCCTCGGCTTTCTCGTTCCACACGATATTTCCGGACGACGTGTCAAGTAGCTTCACCAGACCGTTTCCGCCGCCGACCGCCAAGTGGGTTCCGTCGGGGGAGAAAGCCATGCACGTGGTGAAACCGGGCCTGAGTCTTCGCAACAGGTTGCCCGTGGATAAATCGTACAGTTCCACGCGGGAGCCGGTCGTGGCCGCAATCGTCGTTCCGTCGCCCGACACGCGGCAAGCGTAATACCCCAATACTCCGGAGAAGACGCGAACGACCTCACCCGACGGATCATATTGACGCAGTCCGCTGGCCGCCGCCAGGATTACGGAGCCGTCTGGCAGAAGAGAAATGCCGTTGACCTGCTCCTCCAAGGGCAAGGTGAAAGTCGACGGTTTCTCATCCAAGCGGTTCAGTTCCCATATCTGCACGCCGGGTTGGTTTGCAATAGCTATCCGCCGGTTGTCCAGTGAAAAGGAAAGCAATGACGCACCAAGAAACGAAATATCTGGCATCTGTTGTCTTCGTATGACCGTGTCCGTGTGAAGATCGATTACGCTTGTCTCGTGCCATCCGCTCGCGGCCAGAAACGCCCCGTCACCAGAGGCGGCGATATTCACGGCGGGATGATCGAGCGATTTCAGCGTTCGGGGTGCCTGATTGTCGCCCGTGGAGTAGACGGTCACCGGACCGCCGCCGAATTTCTGAGCCGCGACGGAATCCTCGGAAATGCACGCCACCGATGTTCGGTTGAATCTCCAAAGCCGGAACGCCGGGCCTTGATTTCCACGTTCAAAGTCTTGGTGAAGAAGCCGCGCGGGTGTGCCGTCGGAGGCGTCGAGCAAGCTTATCGTGCGAGATACGTTGGCCTTGTACAACTTGAGCGGCGTGTTTGCGTTGCGAGCGTCCAACCGAGACACAGCGAGCCGCGAACCGTCGGGCAAAAATGAAACGCATTCAATCGAACTGTAGCGACGCCCGCAGCCGTCGGCCTGCGTCAAAAGACCGAGAATTACCACCAGGGCAACGCTCATCAGTATTCCGGTAAGGCTACGTCGAAGCATTTGGATTGCTAGCTGCTGGGCTTCATTTCCGTAATCTTCACGACCACTCTGTTCACAATCACAAACGTGGCCAAAGCTTTTGCGCAACCTATCCAGTTGTCGCTGTCATTCGGGTAATCCGCCGTATACATCAGGATGCCGATAGTCGCCAGCCAACCGGATGTTCGCAGCAATGTTTGTTTGGCAAACGTGAGGAGAAACGCGGCCAGAATCATCAGCCCCATGCCGAGTTCAGGCGTGTTCGGTTGAAACAGTGCGAACAATGTCATTCGTTATTCTCCCTAGGTCAGCGTCGGGCGAGGATGCGGAAGGTCAGGGTTTACGTCCACGACCAACCACTTCGATCCCCGGATCATCCTCGTCTTCAATCGGCCATTGGAATAATTCCAGAATCTCGCGGGCGTCGCGTCGAACGTTCTCCCATTCAGGCCGAGAACGAAGCGCGTCGTCGGTCCATAGTTCCGCGTTGTGTTCCCCGCTCATTTGCTCAAGCCGTGCGTCCAGTGCGGCGATGCGAGACCGCTGCTGGTCGGTTAGTTTAACATCATCGCTATCCAGTGCCCATGAACACCAGTTGCCGAAGTCGCTAGCCAGTTCATAAGACGCGTCAAAGCCTTCAAACCGGGTAATCAGCCGTTCGGCCGGCATCGCCGCTTGTTGCAGCGCCGATCTGAGCAGCCGCATGTAAGGGTCGGTAGTTGTTTCGCTCATCGTTGGCTCCAATGTTGGCCTTAATCCTCAATCCCGACCGGCCTCCGGCTAGTGTGATCCCACTTCATGCTTTGCCCGATTAGTCCCAGTTAACTCCGGGATTAGTATAGGGCGATGGTTGGGTGGAAGCGGAGTGGGTGGTGGAGCAGCGTGGCAACGCTTGTTTGAGTTCTCTTGCGGCACCATACGTAATTTGCGTGTCGGCAAGGTCAAGCACGGTAAGAGTGGTTAGCCCTTTAAGTGTTAACACCGCGCCATCGGTAATTTGCGTGCAAGCGAGTTCCAGCCATCGAAGCTTGCCAAAGTCTTTCAAATGCACCACGCCTTTGTCGGTGACTCCGGTGTTGCGCAAGTAGATATCTTTAAGGTTCGGTAGACTCTTCAAATGTACTAATCCCGCATCGGTGATTCTAGTTCGGCGCAAGTAGAGTGACTCGAGGTTCGTCAAGCTCTTCAGATGCACTAATCCCGCGTCGGTGATTTGGGTTCCGGAAAGGCAAAGGAACTGAAGATTGGCATGGTCTTTCAAATGCACCAT
>Ga0180432_10010401_pt1 | contig 11152 bp, 8 predicted proteins | sample SS_ome_10_FD_132414 | JGI IMG/M metagenome (GOLD analysis project Ga0180432, IMG submission 132414) | Hypersaline lake sediment archaeal communities from the Salton Sea, California, USA - SS_1_MS_2 metaG | ecosystem: Environmental > Aquatic > Non-marine Saline and Alkaline > Hypersaline >... | reverse complement strand
CTGAGGGTCAAACCATCCGCGCTTCACGGCGTAGTCGACCAGGTCCGGCGACGCGAGGAAATTGTCGGTGTCGTCAAAATCCACCCGGCCTATGATGTGGATGTTGGGCAGCACGACCACGGCGTCGTCGGGCACCCGCCGTGCAACCCAGCGGCGTCCGCGAACCGTGGAAAATACCCAGGCTTCCCGCGGATCGGCGATGGCGTAGCTCCGCCCGCTGTCGTAATAGCCGAAACGCTCGACCAGCTTGCCTGCCACGAGCACGCCTTCTCGGGCGGAGCGGGCCCGCAAGGCGACGAGTCGGCGGAGCATGTAGCCGATGCCTCCGTCGCGAATTTCGCCACGGCCGGCCAGGGTTTCGTAGCTGTCTTCGCGGGTTCGGCAGCCGTCGCTGACAATGCAGACGCCCCACTCGTTGAGATAGCCGTCGCTGTTTTCCAGCCCGGGGTTTTCGCTCCAGAGCATGGCCCAGGTCTGTTCGACCTCCGGGAGCCGGCCGCCGCGGCGTAGCTCGACCATGTCGCCCGGGGCGTGCTCTACTTGCGGGATGCGGCGGAAGTTGAGGATACGCCGCCCGCCGTTCTGCTCGTTGTGTCCCACCAGAACCGAGCCGTCGGCCGAAGCCCCACGGCCGACCAACACGGCGTAGCAGGCCAGCAGTTGCGAGGGTTGCCACGCTACGAGAACCAGCGAAAGAAGGGTGGAAACAGCGGTTGCACGCACGGTAGGATCTCCTGAAAAAGCAGTGACAGACTACCCAATACGAATTCATTCAGCGGGTGTGGCAGGTTCAGCAGCACTCATGTTGAAGATCTCGCCGGTGGTTCACAAAGGTAACCATTCACGGGCTGCTAGCGGAATACCCGGCATTTCTCGCACAATGTCGCCTTTCGCTCCGCGAAAGTAGCACTGCTTTCGCGGAGCGAAGGGCGACTCTTGCAACCCGTAAACGGTTACTCACAAAGAAGCATTTTTCACAGCTTGTCGAAATCTTGGGATACAAGTGCAATTTGCGTCTTCAGATCTGGAAGGTCGTGTTCAACCAGTTTCCAGATCCGCTCCGGCCTGACACCGAAATAACCGTGGATCAGGACGTCACGCAATCCGGCGATTTCCTTCCAGGCGATTTTGGGGTACTTCCGTCGCACTTCTTCCGGAATCCCCTTGACTGCTTCCCCGATGACCTCCAGCCGTCGATAGACAGCGTCCTGCACCTGGGCATTTGCCGTGAACTCGTTGCGGCTGATCTTCTCGGTGTATTGCTCGATTTTCGAGATCGATTCGAGGATGTCTGCAAGGTATACGCGAACATCGCGACTCATAGGATTTGCACCTGCTCGTTCAGGATACGATCCCTCAGCAGAGGCTTAATCGCGTCATACTCCACCAGGTCGACCTTCTGTCCAAGTGCTTCCTCGATTTCGAGCTTGATCGCAATGAACTCCAGTAAGCTCTTGTCCGCTGCGATTTCGACCAGGATATCGATATCGCTGTCCTCGCTCATGGTCCCTCGGGCGCACGAGCCGAACACGCCGGCTCTGGTTGCGCCATGACGTCTCAAGATGGGGACAACCACTTCTCCGATTTCGCGGTTTGGCTTGGGCATCGGATCCCTCTCGTCGACGGTCTGTCGCGGCAGCGCGGGCGCCACAACCAGACGACATGGTATCACACGCCTGCCCGCAGTACCAGCCCCGCCAGCTTCCCATGTGGACCTCACGCACCGCTGGCAACACACTGCTCATTGGGAAGGATCTCGCGGTCGACTGCTGTGGCCACGCGGCGGCAGAGCTTCATCAGCTCCTCGAACTGCTCGAAGGTTAGCGACTGGTAGCCGTCGCTTTTGGCCGTTTCGGGCAGTGGATGGACTTCCACGATCAGGCCGTCGGCCCCCGCGGCAATGGCCGCCGCGGCCATCCGCGGCACCAGGCTGGTGTGGCCCGTGCCGTGACTCGGATCGACCACCACCGGTAGATGGCTTCGCTCGTGCAAGTATGGGATAGAGGCCAGGGTGAGGGAGAACCGGGTGTGGGTTTCGAACGTTCGTATACCCCGTTCGCAGAGCATGACGTTCGGATTGCCGGCATTGAGCACGTACTCTGCCGCCAGGAGCAGTTCATCCATGGTAGCGCTTGGACCCCGTTTGAGCAAAACGGGCTTTCCCTCCGCGCCGGCTGCTTCCAAGAGGTGGTAGTTCTGCATGTTGCGGGCGCCGATCTGGAGGACGTCGGCGTATTTGGCTACCAGAGGCACGTCACCGGCCCCAAGCACCTCGGTCACCACGGCCAGGCCGGTTTCGTCGCGGGCGGCGGCCAGGATCTTGAGGCCCGCTTCCTTAAGCCCTTGGAAACTGTAGGGGCTGGTCCTGGGCTTGAACGCCCCGCCGCGCAGCGCCGTGGCGCCTGCCGCCTTGACGGCACGGGCCGTGGCTATCGTCTGCTCTTCGCTTTCCACGGCACACGGCCCGGCGATCATACCCAGGTGGCTGTTGCCCACGGCAAGGCTTCCGGCACGGACCACGGTCGGCTCGGGTTTTACCTCCCGGCTGGCAACCTTGTATGGAGCCAGGATCGATACGACCTCCGCTACACCCGAACCGCTTTCCAGGGAATGTCGATGCTCGTCGCGTTTTTCACCAATTGCTGCAATCACGGTTCGCTCCGTTCCAAAAATAACGTGGGACTTCAGGCCGAGTTCCTCCACCCGTTGGACCATGTGGTCGATCTGGTCTTGGGTGGCACCTTTTCTCATTACTACAATCATGTTGAGGGGCTCCTGTGTTGGTGATCAGGGAGTACAAACAAAAAAAGCCCCGAGAACCGGCTGGTCTCGGGGCTTTTGGAACGTCGTCGCTTATGTGTTAGAGGCTAACTGGGCAAACCTCCTCCGGCCCCGCGACCTGGCGGGTAAAAATAGAACCAGAAATAGTTGGCCTGCCGATTTCTCATAACAGTCGCATCGTCTTCCCGACGGACTTAACTTGCACTTCCTGTCCATTTTCGTCAAAACGGGAGAAAAGGCAAGAGGGAAAACCGGAATAAGTGGAAATTCAGTAGTTCCACATTCCGGATGAAGCGTGGCTGGGGTCGAACGAAGTGAGCCCCCGGGTCGCTGGATTTCTGGGGGCTCGCTGCGTTCGACCCCAGCCACGCCGAGGCTCAAGTTGCGGAATTTGGAACTACTGAAATTGCTTTTGGGCGCGTTTCCCCCCATCCTGCCGGGGCCCGGTGTCGTTCCATTGAATGTGTACGACGTCAACGCCCCGTCTGCGGTTTCTTCTGTTTTTCCGAGCGCCAGCTATCGAGCAGTCCTTCGAGTGCCCTTTGCACCGATTGCGATTGCAGCACGATGAGATACTTGGAAGGCTCGTCGAATAAGATCACGCCCGGCCCGCCCGCGTCGCTCCAGGTGGCTCCGGCCAGTTGCCCCTTGATCCGCTCGATGAGTGCCTTCGGGGTAGAGTCGTCGGCCAGCAGATTTTTTGCGGGGTGGAACTCAAGTTCGCTTCGGGCGGCGGCTGCCTTGGCGGTGGTTACCTGGAGCGTGTCGGCGTCGACGATCAGGTAGGTCAAACCGAGCGGGCTCAACAGGCTGTCGAGCGCCGTCGAGAGCGGCTGCTTTTCCACGGTCAACTTGCCCTTGGATTGCCGGTGTGCTCCCACCGTTTCGAGGGCCACCCAGTCGATCAGGATTCGCGCCTTGGCGGATTCGGCCAGGTACGACAGGATCCGCACCAGGAGCGTCGGATCGCGAAAATTGGCCGTGACCGGTTGCGCGAGCCTGGCTCGTGCCCGGTCCAGATGAGTGGCCAGTGTGAACTGCTTTGGATCATATCGGCTTCTAAGGGGTTTACCCCGCGCGTTACGGAGCTTTTCGCAGAATGTGAGAACCTGGTAATGGACCGGATCGGTCTGCTCGACAATCAAGGCACCATCTTCAAGCCGGATGCTTCCCCGACCACCCGACTCTTGCCAACATTCGGGAGCGACCACTTTCCGCACCAGGGCCACAAGTTCGGCCAGTGCGTCCGGCTGCCCGCCGGTCAGATCCGACACCGTGTATCGTACTCTACGAAGCGTGCTCCGCCGCTTCTCGGGCCCGGTGATCAATATCTGCTTGCCTTCCATGACGTAGTCGAGCCCCCGTTCGGCGAGGATCGTTCGCAGAATCTCGCCTGCGGTCGACTCGGATAGATGTATCGTCAGCACGTCGTCCATTGCCACATTCATTTCGGCCATGGCGTCCGGGTCGAAAGTGATCCGCAAGTTGGTCAATTGGGCCAAGAGATCGACCGCGTCCGATAAGGGTGTCTCGCGTAGCTCGATTTCCTGAACCGGTTCGGCCAAGCGAGCGGCTACACCGACCGTGGGCGACCCGTCTGACCTGGAGGCGGCATTGTCGGGTGATTTGTCGAGCGGTTGGTCGGGTTTGTTCGGGGCTGGGGGTGATTTCTTGGACGCTTGTTCCGGCGGGGTTTTCGTCGGCGGTTGCTTTGGTTCGGTTTTTTTGACCGGCGGCTGGTCCAGCGCGGCGACGGTCAGGTTGCCGCCCCCGTTGATCGTGGCCAGTTGTTCGAGCACGCGGGGATCGACGTCCTTGGAGATGAAGCGGATCGAGCCGTCGGCCATTCCGGCCAACATGCCGTTGGGCTGGCCGCTGCCGAAGCCGTCCGGTCCGTTGACGTACGGCGGCCGGGTAAGCCCGCGAACGGTCGATTGGCCACCGGCCCCCCAGGGACCCAACTGCTTGCTGACGCCCAGGATCGCCAGCGTGTTGCTGGCACCATCAGCGATGTCAGCCAGCCGCGTGGTGCGCCCGAAACCGAACACACCGGCTCGGGGATCGTCTTTCTTCAAGTGTCCGGCATCCGGCCCGACTCCCGCCACACCCACGTAATGCGTTACCGGGAACCCGGCCTCGGTCTTGGAGGGCCCCAAGCCCGGATTGACCACCTCGTCGAGCGGTTGTCGTGTGAGGGGCCGGTTTTGGGGTCCGTTCCAGGGATATCCGAATTCCAAGCGGCGGTGCCAGTCTCGGTGTCCGTAGTAGGGCAACATTGTGGCGATCCAGCTAAGCCGTGTATCGGGTGGCAAGATGGCCCCACCAACGGCCCCGGCCGGAAAACAACCTTGCGCTCGCTGATACCCGTCCAGACCGGCCAGGAACCGCTCGTGGTTCGCCCGGTCGGCCTCTTGGGCGGCGGCCAGCCAGTCGGCCCGAATCGCCGGCCGGCTCTCCAGGGCCGCCAATGCCAGGTCCGAGACGCCCCGGCCCCAGGCTGTCCTCAAATAGACCATCTGGCCGACAATCTCACACCGGGCAGACTGCAAACCCTCCAGCCCCCGCGTCAGAAGCAGCTCGTAACGGTTCGCCGCCTCCGCCGTAAGCCGGCCTTCCTTGATCTTCTTGGTGAGTGATTCGACCTGGGCTGCAATCAGTTGCCGGGCTGCCGGCACCAGTTCGTCAACAGCGGCGTGGACAGCGTCGGCGGCCGTCTCTCCTTCGCATACCAACGCCAGATCGCTGCGGCTGCCATCCGGCACGCGCACGGTGAGGCCGACTCCCTGTGGCATTTCCCAGACCTCGTGCCATGCTCGCCGGCCAGCCGGCCAAACGTCCAATAGCGTAGTGGGCAACCGCCAGCCTGCTTGCCGAGCGGCCGCCAGATCGACCAGCAACACAACGTCGGCATCCGGGGTAACGAGCTTCCACAAACGGTCGATCGGTAGATCCCCCGGCTCGGCGTCGCTTCGATCGGACAAACGTTGCAGAAGCTCAATCCGACCCGTCACAATCGTCCGCTCGTCGACGATCGCGAACGGATGAGCCCATGCGGCACCAGGCAGCCGCCGACAGCCCGCACCGTCAACGTGAAGATCGACCGGCTCGCCCAGCGTTTGAAACACCCCGGCGTCGTGGCCTTCCTGCAACCGGATGACAACTACGCTTTCGTCGGGCCATGCGGCCAGATCGGTCGAGGCCCAGTTCAACCGGTCAACCCCGCCGCGGGTTAACTGAAACGCCTGCAACACGGGGCTGATCGTCTCCTTCCAAACCGGACTGGCGGCATCTCGGAGTTGTCCAAAACCTGGGTGTTTCGCCATTTGTTCCAGGCGCAGGCTGAAGAACAATCGGGTTCCCTCCGGCAGCCAGCGTCGGTTGGGAAGTTCGGGCAGCGGATCGTTCGGCTGGTCGGCCGGGGCCTGCTGAACCTCGGGGGCCGGCTCGGCCGGCCTTTCGACCACCGCCGGCACTTCAGGTTCGCCGCCTGAGAAAAAGACCGACCAAACACCTGCCACGATCACCAACCCGGCCACCGGACCACTGGCCCAGAGCAGCCATTTTCGCCACAGAAGCTCCGTGGGCGAGGCCCACAAGACGGGCGGTCCGGCAGCCGCCGCGCCGGCCGCGGTCGATTCCTCGGCAGTGGGTGCTTCGGTTGCGGGCGGGGCCAGCTCGTCGGCTGGTTGAGCGTCGCCGGTCGGGGCATCGGCGTCGGCGATCTGATCGTCCGGGTCGCCTCTTTCGGTCGACGGGGCTTCTGCCGGTGATTCCTTGGTGACGTACCCGGCACCCACGGCCGAAATGCTTGTCGCCTTGGGCGGTTCGACCGGCTCCGGCTCCCAATCCGGCGGCGGCACCACCTGTACCATGCTGCCGCACTTCGGACACGCCAGAATCGCCCCGATGGCCGCCTCGTCGCGCACGCTCAGCCGGGCCTGGCAAGTCGTGCACGTGATGGAAAACAACGGTTCTTCCACGGCTCGGGTCATATACGGGCAAAATGAGCTGACAAGAAACGCCCCAGCCCAAAGGACCGGTTCCGGTCGGTCCTCCTACAATAATTGTAGACCGCTATCGGGGTCCTTCACCAGCGCTATATGAGCGAATTCGTGTGACACACGTTTTCTTCTGTCGGGATTAGACGGTCGTGCGATTGTCGCCGGCAGCAGGGAGTTTACCCCGGAATGGTGGGTTTTGCGCTGCGATCCGCTTCGGCGGGGGGCTTCCGCTGCCGGGTGGGAAGGAACACAATAGGAGTTTGGCGTGTAGTGTAGATGGTCGGTTGGTCGACCTGCCGGTTCCATGCCGGGGGAGTCTTGACCGGTGGACCGCTGAGTGCTGTGTCTCGGCTTGACTGCCGGGTGCCACGGTTGGCTTGTCCAACCGTGCACTGCTGGACAAGCCAGCAGTGGCACCCCTAGCGAACTCGACAGACGAAAAGCGACGCGGTACTAAAGAAAATGAGCGTACGAGTTCTGGAGCCTTAGCCATGAGTGCTGACGACCTGAAAATCCTTCGGATCGACAGCCGGCGGGACGACATCCGAGCGGCGATGGCCGAGCTGCGCCGGCGGCTCAGCCCGCAAGGGGACATGGTCAGCCCGGCCGGCCGGAAACGGACGATCGAGATCTTCGGCCAACCGCTGTCGCCGGTCGAGGTGGTCGAGCGGATTTGCCGGGACGTAGCCGAACAGGGCCTTCCGGCCGTGCTCGATTACTCTGCGCGAATCGACAAGGCCGAGCTGGCGGCCGAAACACTCCGCGTCGGGCAGGAAGAGCTGGCCCGTGCCCACGCCGGGGTCGATCGGGAATTCCTGGAGACGGTTCGTCGGGTTGCGAGACACATCCGGTCGTTTCAGAAGGCGATACTGCATCAGGACGTGCGGCTCGACCGGCCCGACAGCTACCTGGTGCAACGTTACCGACCTTTGGACCGGGTGGGCATTTGCGTGCCGGGTGGCGCGGCGGCGTATCCTTCGACGGTGTTGATGACCGCCGTACCCGCCCAGGTGGCCGGCGTCAAGCAATTGGCCGTTGTGGCCCCTCCAACCCGTTTCGGTGCCTACAACCCCGAGCTGCTGGCCGCCTGCCGCGAGTTGGGCATCACCGAGGTGTATCGGCTGGGCGGGGCCCAGGCCGTGGCGGCATTGGCTTACGGCGTGGATGGGGTGCCGCGGGTGGACAAGATCGTCGGTCCGGGCAACCTGTTCGTGGCTTTGGCCAAGAAGTACGTCTACGGGGAAGTCGACATCGATTCGATTGCCGGGCCGAGCGAGGTGGTCGTGATCGTCGACTCGTCGACGCGAGCGAAATACACGGCCCTGGACCTGATTGCCCAGGCCGAACATGCCCCGGGCGCCAGCGTGCTGATCGGCTGGGACGAGGAGGTGTTGGACGCGGTGGTGGCCGAACTGGCCCGGCAGTTGTCCGAGGTGGAGCGGGGCGAGCTGGCCAGGCAAAGCCTCGAAGAGTTCGGCGCCGTGATCCTCGCCCGAAATCCCGACGAAGCCTGTGCCCTGGCCGACGAGATAGCCCCGGAACACTTGCACATTGCCACGGAGGATGCGGAGCGTTTGGTGGAGAAGATCCGGCACGCGGGAGCGATATTTTTGGGCAACTACACGCCGGTGGCGTTGGGTGACTATGCGGCCGGACCGTCGCACGTATTGCCCACCAGCGGCACCGCCCGGTTCGCCAGCGGACTGTCGGCCAATGATTTTCTGCGAACCAACAGCATCCTCCATTTCACCCATCGTGGTATGCTGAATCTGGCCCACGACGTCCAGGTGCTGGCCACCAAGGAAGGCCTGACAGCGCATCGGGCGAGCGTGGAAGTGAGGATGAATGATAAATGATGAATGCTGAAGGATGAATGATGGAGGATTCTGAGGTTGCCGCTTGCGGCTTCGCACTCAACGCGATTATGGATTCGCACTTCTGCAACCTATACTACTGCTGATTAAAGGATGACGACTGACGAATCATGCCGTACTTTCGAGCTGATATCGAGGCGATGGCCGGTTATGTGCCGGGGGAGCAGCCGCGTGATGGAGAAGTCATAAAGCTGAATACGAACGAGAACCCCTACCCGGCGTCGCCGGCGGTGATTCAGGCGATCGAAGAGGTCCTGCGTCGCGGCTTGCAGCGGTATCCCGACCCGGTTGCCGATTCGTTTCGCCGCCGGGCGGCCGAGGTGTTGGGCGTGCAGCCCGACTGGATCCTCTGCGGTAACGGAAGCGACGACATCTTGACGATCGTCACGCGGGCCCTGGTCGATCAGGGCCGCCTGGTTCGGCTGCCGTATCCGAGCTACGTGCTCTACAAGACACTGGCCCAGATCCAAGGGGCGGCAAGCGAAGAGGTTCATTTCGAGCCCGACTGGTCGCTCCCGGAGCGTTTTGCACAGGCAGGCGATGATCTTCGGCTGGTGTTTTTACCCAACCCGAACAGCCCGTCGGGCACGATGGTCCCGGCTGAAAAGGTCCTCGAGCTGGCCGAGCGGCTGCCGTGTCCGCTCTTGGTGGACGAGGCGTACGTAGACTTCGCCGAGACAAACTGCCTGGAGCTGGTGGCCGCGACCGACAAGATCCTGGTTTCGCGGTCGCTGAGCAAGTCGTATGCGTTGGCCGGATTGCGGTTTGGATACGTGGTGGCCCAGCCGCACGTGATCGAGCAATTGGCCAAGGTGAAAGACTCGTACAATTGCGACGCGTTGTCGATCGCCGCGGCAACGGCCGCCATCGGCGACCAAAAATGGCTGGCGGAGAACCGGGCCAAGATCCTGGCCACCCGCCGACGGCTGACCGACGGAATGCGCAATCTAGGGTTTGCAACGGTCGATTCGCAGGCCAACTTTACCTGGAACACCCATCCGGAACAGCCGGTAAGGCCGCTGTTCGAGCGGCTCAAACGCGACCGCATTCTTGTCCGATACATGGACTATCCGGGCTGGGGCGACGGGTTGCGGATCAGCGTGGGCACCGACGACCAGATCGACGCCTGCCTGGAGTGGTTGAAGGAGATGATTTGACTGTTTCGCCGACGTGCCGTCGGCGGCTAAACCGCGGCAATCTGATTCCCTGGCCGACATCGCGTCGACGACTAAACGGACAAAGGAACCCATGGCACGCACGGCCCAAATCCACCGCAAGACAAACGAGACCGATATCCAACTGGAACTCTGCCTCGACGGCTCCGGCAAGGCCGAGATCGACACCGGCGTAGGGTTCCTCGACCACATGCTGACCCTGCTGGCCAAGCACGGCGCGTTTGATCTCGGGGTGAAGGCCGCCGGGGACCTCGAAGTAGACCAGCACCACACGGTCGAAGACGTGGGCATCTGTTTCGGCCAGGCGTTGAAGCAAGCATTGGGTGAGAAGTCGGGCATCTTGCGCTACGGCCATTTCACACTGCCCATGGAAGAGACGCTGGCCACCGCCGCGGTCGACCTGGGTGGTCGGGCGTTTTTCGTCTTCCGGGCCGAATTCCCCACCCCCAAAATCGGCCAGTTCGACACCGAGCTGGTGGCCGACTTCTGGCAGGCGGTCTCGGCCAACGCCCTGTGCAATCTGCACGTCATCGTCCACCACGGGCGCAACAGCCACCACATCGCCGAAAGCATCTTCAAGGCCACGGCCCGGGCGCTGCGGATGGCCACCGGGCCCGATCCTCGCATGGCCGGTGTGCCAAGCACCAAAGGGACCCTCTGACCGCCCCCTTTTTGGCCGAGGGTATTTCCTTACCGGCCCATGGGAGCTATATTGTGGACACCCTTTGGGCTCGGTTGGAATGCGCGGGGACAAGCCCCGTGGCTCGCGGTGGTCAGCGTCGCGGCTCGCAGTGGGTTTTTTGGTTCGTGTGTTGAATGGGAAGCGTAAGATGATGTTTCGATATATCGGCGTCGGGGTTTTCCTGACAAGCATGTTGTTTGTGGCGGGCTGCGGTTCCGGGAAATCGGGGCCGGAGCGGGTTGCCGTGTCGGGGACCGTCCAGCGTAGCGGACAGCCGCTGTCGAACGCATCGATCAGCTTTCTGCCGAAAGAAGGTCACAAGGGCCCGGCGGCAACCACCAGTATCGAAGAAGGTCGGTACCGTTTTACCAAGGCGACGGGCCCCGTGGCCGGTGCGCATCGTGCGGTCATTCGTATCAATCCAGCCAAAAGTGCCATGAAACAGGTAATCGACGGGGAGGAGCCGGGCAACCAGGCCGTCTCAAGACCCGGCGGTCCGTGGGAATTCGACGTGGACGTGCCAACGGAGGACTCCTTCGAGAAGGACTTCACTGTCGACTAACTAGGTACTTGCGATCCTGGAATCCGGCAGGTCTCAAGGAGCGACAAAATGGATAGCGCGTCGCGACACCGGGGTTT
>Ga0180432_10010399_pt1 | contig 11152 bp, 15 predicted proteins | sample SS_ome_10_FD_132414 | JGI IMG/M metagenome (GOLD analysis project Ga0180432, IMG submission 132414) | Hypersaline lake sediment archaeal communities from the Salton Sea, California, USA - SS_1_MS_2 metaG | ecosystem: Environmental > Aquatic > Non-marine Saline and Alkaline > Hypersaline >... | reverse complement strand
GGATGAAATCGCGCCATCCTACGTCCTGGGCCAGTTGTTGCATCGCGCGGGGCGACCCAGTGAGGCCGTCGAGTACCTCCGTGCCCTGGCCGGGCGGAACCCGTCCGCGCGGAACCTTCGACTCTCTCTGGTGCGGGCGCTCATGGCCGCCGGAGTGGGGGAAGAAGCTCGCGAGGAGTTGGTGCGGATCACGTCCCGGTACCCGAACGATGTCGGTGTTCTGATTCTGCTGTCGGATGTCGAGAAGGCATCCGGGAACCCGGAGGTAGCAGTGGAGATTCTTACACGGGCAGCGGCGTTGGCCCCGCGTGATCATACGATTCGACTGCGCCTGGGAATCATGCACGCGGAACAAGGTCGCTTCAGTGCTGCGCGAGCGTGCTTTCAAGAAGCCATGAGGATACAGCCGAGCGATCCGGCTGCGCGGCGGAATCTTGAGACCCTGCGGAGACTTGAACAGGGAAGTGGATCACACGGACCGTGAGGGACGCGGGTGGAGACCCGCGCCCCTATAGCATCGCCTACCACCTGCCCCGGCCACGGCCACCGCCGCCCCCCCGGTTCTCCCGGGGCTTGGCCAGGTTGACCTTGAGATTGCGGCCTCTGAAGTCTTGACCGTCGAGACTATCGATCGCTTTCTGTGCGGCCTCGGGTGTGGCCATCTCCACAAACCCGAAACCACGCGGGCGACCCGTTTCGCGATCCATAATCACCTTGGCGGATACGACCTCACCCTGGGCGGAGAACAGCTCATGGAGTTCATCCTCCCCGACCTCGAACGGGAGATTGCCGACGTACAGATTGCTGGACATCTAAGTACACCTCTTCGTTGGGCGACGCTCAACCGCACTGCTCGCGCCGCACCCATCTCTCATCATGACCCGAGAACATCCCCAGGGGGCCATTGGCGGACCTGCTGACTTCTCGGTCTTCCATCGATCCCGGGACGGCATAAGTGGGTCCAGGGAGGGAGTAAGACTTACGGTCCAGCAGGATTCCTACCTCGGGAACCCAGTGTGCGGATTGGAATCGGCCGGTATCGAGTTTCCTCCGAGCCTTGAACTCAGGGTTTGGTACCTTCCTGTGGGGCGGCCCCGATCGAGCCCCGCACAGGAACAGCTAAGAATCCACTGTTTGGGCGCGTTCTGTCCAGGCAATTCTGTGTCGGCGGGGGGACTTGCCCCGCGGAATCGGGGGCTGAGAGATGGTATACTTGCCCGGTCCACAGGGGGTAACACCTGAAGGGAGTGCATGTTGTCGCAAAAGCTCGAGGTCGCGGTCAGCCTCGCCAACGAGAAGGTCCGATTCACCGGGAGAGGCCGGGATAATCCCCCGGTCGCGTTCGATTACGCCCCCCCCCTCGGAGATGGCCGTGGCTACACAGGGCTGGAGATGCTGCTCCTGAGCCTGGCTGCCTGCAGCGGAACGTCCGTGGTCGCCCTGCTGAGACAGATGAGGAAGTCAGTGCGTGGATTGGTTGTGTCGGCGGAGGGTGTTCGCCGCGCGACGCACCCCACCGCCTTGGAGACGATCGCCCTCCACTTCCAGCTCACATCCGAGGATGCGACCGACCACGATGTGAAGATGGCCGTCGGCCTATCCCAGGAATCGATTTGTCCGGTCTGGGCGATGGTCAAAGGCAACGTGAAAATCAGCGCCGACTGGAGTATCGTTGCCCCTTGACGAGCTGGAGTGACCGATGACCGCACGACTCGCCGCCCGACTGGCGGCGGACCCCGAGTTTCGAAGCTGGCACACGCTACCCACCCCATTCGTGGAGGAAGCCTGCGCGCTGTCGGATGAGGCAGTCCTCGACTTGGTTTCGCGACTGTGGAAACTCCATGAGCACCGGTTTCTGTACGCGGCAGTCGTCATCGTGGAGCGCCATCCCAGTGTGGCTCGCCGCATGAAGTGGAAGGTCCTCGAACCGCTGGGTGAACAGATGACCAGCTGGGGTGACGTGGACATGTTCGTCTGTCTGGCCGGTCCCGCATGGCGTTCGGGACGTCTCAGCGATGCCCGAGTGCTACGCTGGACACAATCCCCGAACCGCTGGTGGCGGAGAGCGGCGCTGACCTGCACGGTCTATCTGAATCGGAAAGCGCGGGGAGGTGCGGGGGATAGCGCGCGCACCCTGGCTGTATGTGAAGTGCTGGCGGGCGATCACGACGACATGGTGGCCAAGGGCCTCTCCTGGGCACTTCGTGACCTTATCGCACACGATAGACGAGCGGTGGAACAATTCCTGATCAAGCACGATGAACATCTGCACGCCTTGGTGAAGCGTGAAGTCCGCTGCAAGCTGGAAACCGGGCGCAAGCACCCACCCCGGAAACGCAGGAGCTAGGAACGGATGCGATCGGCGAACACCCACCTACTATGGTACCCCGGTCATGATCGGATTATGGATGACATCATCTGTGCCGAGGGCTGCGAACTCGTCGATTCAAAAGGGAAGCGCTACGTCGACCTCGAGTCGGGTGTGTGGTGCACATCGATCGGTCACGGCCATGCCCGACTCAACGACGTGCTGTGCGAGCAGTCCCGGCGGATCATGCATGCCGGATACATATACTCGAGTCCGGTGGTGGAAGAAGCGGCCCGCGACATCCTCGGGCTGCTCGGGTTCTCGGGGGGGCGATGCGTCTTTCTCTGCTCGGGCAGCGAGGCGGTCGAGTACGGCGTGCGGACCACGCAGATGATTGCTCCTCGATCCTTGCTGATGACCATGTCCGATTCTTATTGTGGGGCCTACGGGTCAGCCAGCCAGAAGAGGAAAGAGGAGTGGTTCTGCTTCGACTGGAGCGAGTGCGTGGACTGTCCGGAGTCACGGCACTGCGATGGGACCTGCAAGCGATGGGCCTCGATTCCGATCGATAGGATCGGTGGCTTCGTTTTCGAGCCGGGCAGCTCCTCGGGACTGGTTCGGTTTCCTCCTGAGAAATTGATCCGGAGCATCGCTCGGGCGATGGACGATGTCGGGGGCGTCGTGCTCGTCAATGAGGTGACGACGGGAATGGGGCGGACCGGGATGTGGTTTGGCTATCAGCACTACGGGATCACCCCGGATATCGTCGCGCTGGGCAAGGGGGTCGGCAACGGCTATCCCGTGAGCGTGACCGCCCTGGGGCCCCGAGTCCTGAGTGGCCTGGCGGGAAGATCCGTCAACTACGCGCAGTCGCATCAAAACGACCCGTTGGGGGCGGCCGTGGTGCGGGAGGTGATCCGCATCATGCACGATGATGGACTGGTCGACAAAGGACGCACTTCGGGGGGGATGCTTCTCCAGGGCCTGGAGGCTATACAGTCCCGGTGCGATCGGATCCGGGATATCCGGGCTCGCGGCCTGATGGTGGCCGTGGAGCTTCGGGACGATGAGGAGGCGGCGTTCACCATCCGTACTCATCGCGAGCTCTTACGCCGCGGATTCATTGTGGCGCGTCGTCCCGGCCTGAACGTCCTTCGAATCGATCCCCCCCTGTGCATTTCACGGGTACAGATTGATCGATTCCTCCAAAGCTTCGAAGAGGCTCTGGAGAAGTAGCGATTGCGGAGGGAGTGCGGATAGACCATGTCCCAGCGCACGACGAAGCCTCACCGAGCGACCTACACTGATCCGCTCACAGCCAAAGCGGGAGAGCGGTTGTCCGTAGAGGAACGCGAGTCGGAGTGGCCCGGATGGGTATGGGCCACCGCGCCCTCCGGACAATCCGGATGGGTTCCCCGTGCGTATCTCACGCCCTTGGAAGGGGCGGCGATTCTGCAGCGGGACTACTCCGCGCAGGAATTGACCGTCGCGGCCGGTATCGATGTGGTCGTACTCCGAGCCGAGAGTGGATGGGTCTGGGTTCGCGATCCCGAAGGGTGCGAGGGCTGGATCCCCGCGAACGTCCTATCGGGATAGCACAACCCGCCTTGTCCGAACATCATTCCCCGATGCGATGCGGCAGTAGTACACGCCGTTGGGCACCCGGTGCTTCCCGGAGTCCAAGCCATCCCATCGGATTTCGTGTCGACCGGCAGGGAGCACTCCCCGCAGCAAGGTTGCTACCCGCCGCCCGTCAGCCGAGTGGATGGTAAGGCTTGCTTCCCGCGAATGCACAGAGCTGAACGCGATCGTGGTCTGACCGTCGAACGGATTCGGCCGGTTGTCGAGGAATTCGATCGGTGGCGAAAGGTGATCGGCCACGCCGGAAGTCGTAGCGAAGAGCGTCATGTCTGTGATGATACCGAAATCGCCGAGAAGAACATCTTCCGGATCCGTGCCATCGAGGTTCATCCGCATGATCTTGCATCGATTGGTTGCCCAAGCCTGTCCCCAGTAAACCTTGCCGGCGCTCAGATCCAGGGCGAGGCCTCCGGGATTGAGGTTGTCACCCACCAGGAACAGGTCTTCGACATCCGATCCATCCACATTGGCCCGGCGAACCACATCGAAGGCATAGTCCGTCCAGTAGATCTTTCCCCCGCTGGCGTCCAAGGCGATCCGGGCCGGCTTGCCGTAACCCGACACGACCGTTTCGATCTCCGTGCCGTCGAGGTTCGCACGACGGATCTCGCCCTCCATTCCGGTGGTTGCCATCGACCAGTAGATCTTATCGTTCACCTGGTCAAAAGCGATGCCGCTGCTGAACGGCGTGGAGAGAAGGGGACCGGCATCCGATCCGTCCAAGTGGGCTGAGCCGATCTGTTGCATGGTCTGATCTCCCCAACCCAGAAGATCGGCGGGGGGGTGAACGGCAATCGCCATGGGCCAAGCGAGCCCGGATGTGATCAGGTCGGTCGCGCTTCCCCCGTCCAGATTGCTGCGGCGGATCAGATCGTTGTCAACGTCGGTCCAATAGAGCGTTTCGGCGGCTGAATCGATGTCCAAGCCTCGGAGCCCACCACCCACGTTCACAACCGTCTCCAGCCCCGTGCCGTCGGTTTGAACGCTGTAAATGTACCCGTCGGACCAGCCCGGATAGAAGATGTCCGCGAAGTAGAGCACACCCTCGCCCGAAGCCGTTCCTACACCCCAGAGCAGGAGGCAGATCATCCAAAGAGACGTCCGGTTCATGCTTTGACTCCCCTCCTGGTTGTCATGTCTCAAGAAGCCGCGGCCGGAGTATAGCGGATCTCCACCTGGAACTCCAATGTGAGGTCCGGTACCCTGATCGATTGGGGGCTGGGGATGCGTCGTTCGAGCGAGCCGACGGCTACGACGCAATTGCTGAGGAGGATCCGAGTCGATGCGGAAACGTGAACAGACCAAAGGGATCTTCTGCATCGAGGGGCTCTGGGACCCGGACCTTCGGGTAGGTTCGACCGTGCGTCCCGTCTTGGAGCTCCTCCGCCTTCACGAAGGGGTGGAGTACATCCACCGGGAGTACGCGACCCGCGAAGAGTTCGAGTTCTACATCGGGAAGTGGGCGCAGAAGACCTATGATGCCTATCCGATCTTGTACCTGACCAGCCACGGACAGGAGGGAGGGATCGAACTGGGAGGCGAGTTTTACTCCCTCGACGAGCTGGCGGAGCTTCTGGAAGGCAAGTGCGCCGATCGCGCCATCATGTTCTCGTCCTGCACCACGCTCAGACTTCCCAAGGAGAAGCTCACCCATTTGGTGGCACAGACCGGCGCACTGCTGGTTTGCGGCTATCGGGTCGATGTAGACTGGATGCGCTCGATCGCCTTCGAGCTCTTGCTCTTTTCCTGCATCCAGGACAACGAGTTCTCAGGAAGGGGGGCCAATGGGATCGCGCGCGAAGCCAATGAGCTGAGCCATTCGTTTTCCGATCTGGAATTCCGGATTGTCACGAGTAAGGATGTAACCGGGGAGAAGTGAGGTCATCGTCCACGGGGATCAGCCCATGAAGAATCGAATGCCGGTTGTCATGTTGGGCTCGGGCACGCCGAATGCCGAGCCGGATCGTTCCGGACCGGCGGTTGCGGTCATCGCGGGTGGCCGAGCCCACCTGGTTGATTGCGGGCCGGGTGTCGTTCGACGGGCCGCCGCCGCATCCGAGCGTGGAGTTCAGACGCTGGTTCCTCCGCAGCTCACGCGCGTCTTCATCACTCACCTCCACTCCGATCACACGGCTGGTTTGCCGGATCTGATCCTGACGCCTTGGGTTCTGGGCCGCCACGTCCCGCTCGAGGTGTTCGGCCCCCCGGGGACGAAGGCCATGGTCGAGCATCTCCAGGAAGCCTACGAGCGCGACATCCAGTTCAGAGTCCACGGACTGGAAGAGGCCAATCGTACCGGCTGGCAGGTCGTGACCAAGGAAGTCGGGCCGGGCATCGTCGAGCGCTCGCACGATTTGACCATAGAGGCCTTTGCGGTCGAGCACGTGGCTTGGGAGGCATTCGGTTATCGATTCCGTTCACCGGATCGGACGGTCGTGATCTCGGGAGATACCGGTCCCACCGACGCGGTTGCCGAGATGGCGGCCGGGGCCGATCTGCTGATCCACGAGGTCTACTCCCATGACGCCTTCAGCCGGCAGGATCCCGAGTGGCAGCGGTATCACGACCACATGCACACCTCGACTTGCCAGGTGGCGGATGTAGCCGCTCGTGCCCGGCCGAAGCTCCTGGTTCTCTATCATCTCCTGCTCTGGGGGGTCTCGGCGGACGAGCTCGTGGCCGAGGTCCGCCGGGGCTATGATGGGGAGGTCGTCGCCGGCCGCGACCTTGAAATCTACTGAGCGGGAAGAGGTCCCCGGCGGCAGCGTCCACATAGGGAGGATTTGGTGATCCCGATCCGAAACTACACGGAAGTCGATGAGAAGCAGTGGCGCCGATGTCGGGTGGTTGCCTTTCTCGACTCCGCCTACTTCGACGATGTCAGGCGCGAGAAGCCCCGGTATGAGAATCCCAGCCTTGAGCTCATCGCCGAGGATGAGGGCGCGATCGTGGGCTTCCTCGATGTGGAAAAGGAGATCACCCCGGGGTCGCTCTGTTCCGAGAGACCGGGGTCCCGCGCCATGATCTGGGACATCGGCGTACATCCTGACTACCGGCGGCGCGGGATCGCACGGGAGTTCGTCACCCGAGCCCGCGCTTGGGCCGACACGCAGGGGGTCGAGTACCTTGAAGCCTGGACCCGGGATGACATAGGGGTCCGCGCGTGGTACGCGTCCCTCGGTTTCCAACCTTTCTTCACCTATTGGCATATCTACATGAACCAAGAGGAAGCCAAACGCGACCTTCGGCCGACTCAATCCAAGTTGAGCGTGATTTCGGCTTTTGCCCATCTGATCGATCCCGAAGCCCCGAGAGGGTACAAGCGCGTGCACGAGTGCTGCGGTTTCGAACTGCCCGTGAGGATGCCGCCCGTCGGCAGTTCGGGACGAGGTGCTCTATCGGATGATCCGAGACATGCGCCGTGAGGACCCGGAGGAGGAGTGGCGGCCCTTCTGGGAGTGCGGCGTGCTCCTTGATGGACGGGACGCCGCCGAGGCCGTCCGGTGTGCGTTGGTATGTCCCGATCAGCTGCGAGCTCTGTCACCGGGGCAAAAGGGGGGGCATACGTGGAAGGCTGCATCGCATCCCAGGGGTAGATTGCCGAGGGTAGCGTGTCGGTATTTCGAAATCCGGATTACCTGAGGGTCCGTCAGTATCGCGATAGCCGGAATCTCTCGGCGCGAATCGATCTCCACCGTCGCCTCAGCACGCATCCCCGGCCGTGGCGGCAATGGCTTTTCGACCAGATGGATCTGCCCCCCCACCGGATGCATCCTGGAGTTGGGGTGCGGTCGAGGGGACCTATGGAGGGAGAACCGCGACCGATTGCCCGGCCGCTGGAACCTCATGCTCACCGACCTTTCCATCGGCATGGTGAAAGAGGCACGAGATCGGCACCGTCAAGGCTGGGTCCAGGACGCGGCTCGATTGGCGGTTCGCTCCCGACAATTCGACGCGGTTCTTGCCCACCACATGCTTTATCATCTCCCGGATATCCCCGCCGCTCTGGGCGCGATCTGCCGAGTGCTGCGAGAGGATGGATGCTTCTTCGCAGCGACGAACGGTTGGGACCACATGCGCGAGGTGCGGGAGCTGCTGGCCAATGTCGCATCGATGATCGAGGACCCGGGAGTGGACCAAGAGCTATGGAGCCGGCCTTCGGGAAAAACCGCCCGAACGATCGCCAGGGACGAGTGTTTCACGATCGCCAAGAACTCGGGTTTGTTCATGGCGCGAGGACCTTCAGCTGGAGGATAGGATGAACCTCTCCATGACCACCGACTACGTGACCTATATCCGGAGCCCCCAGCCTTACTTGCGCCGGATCGCGGAGGCTGGCTTCACCCATGTTCATTGGTGCCATGAGTGGAACACCGCGCATGTCTATTCCATGGAAGAGATTGTACAGATAGGCGAATGGTTGCGGCAGTATGGTCTGCGACTCTTGGATCTTCACGCCCCGCACGGTAGGGAGCAGCACTGGGGTTCGGACAGCGAAGATGGTCGTTCCGCGAGCGTGGCACGGATTCGCAATCGGTTGGAGATGACCGCGCACCTGGCGGGCCAGGCCATCGTCCTCCACCTTCCCCCGGTGCCCACGTGCGTATCGGAGCTTCCGGCCTATTGGACAGCCTTGCGCCGCTCGATGGACGAACTGCTGGTGGTATCGCGGAAGACGGGGATACGGATCGCCCTGGAGAACATGGTGGACGACGACTTCCTCGCGCTCGAGCGGTGCCTCGCGGAGTACGGTTCGGATCGTGTGGGGCTGTGCTACGACTCCGGACATGGGAACATCGGACAGGACGGACTCGGCCATCTCGATCGCCACCGCGATCGCCTGATCTCGGTCCACTTACACGACAACGACGGCAAGCACGATCAGCACAACGTGCCCTTCACGGGAGCGGTCGATTGGCCGCGGTTGGCGAAGATCCTGGCGGGATCGAGCTACCGGGACTGCGTGAGCATGGAATCGAACATGCGAGGGGAAAAGATCGAGGAGGCGGCGTTCTTGCAGGAGGCGCACCAAGCCGGAGAGAGATTGACGGAGCTGATCGCTCGGCAAGGGGAGGATTGCTGTTGATTAGCGAGTCGCGTATACTGGACCAGCCCCCGACCGACATCCCTAGCCGATAAACCGAGGACCTGCGAGCGATCCTATGATTTACGAATTGAACCGTGCATCCTACGGGAGAATCCTCCCGCTCTTCCGCGGGGAGAAGCAGTGCATCCCGGCCTGCGCGGTGGCGGAGGGGAACTTCCCCGGACGCATCTTCACGGACAACCCGGAGGAACCGCGAAACGCGATCGTTTGGGCGCTTTCGCGCTGGGCGTACATCGAGGGAGACGCAAGTGATGAAGAATTCCTCTCATCCCTGGCCGATCTCATCCGGCGGACGATCTTCCCCGGATCGCTCGAGATGCAGATGAACTGGTTCGAGCTCTACGCCCCGAGTGCCCCAGTGTGGGAAGTCGCCCTGGGCAGAGCCTTGGCATCGCTCAATCCGGCGCCGCACCTCGAGTCGACCTACCTGCACCATCGGGATCTATACCGTTCGCGGCGGCGTGAGTTGCCGGTTCCTTCGGAGATGACGCTTGAGACGTGCGACCTGCCGATCGTGCCGGCTCGTGCGACCGCATCCCGCTTCATTTCCGAACACCTTGCGTCGCGCAAGGCCCTGGGCTGCCGCTTGCTTCATCGGGATCGAGTCGTGGCGGTGTGTCGATCAAACGGATTTGAATCGGGAGGCGAATTCATGATTGATGTCGACACGTTCTCGACCGAGGACCGGCAACGCGGATACGCCACTTTGGTCGGCACGGGGCTGATCGACGCGGCGCTGGAGCGTGACATGACGCCGGTCTGGGAGACCACGGAAGACAACACGCCGTCGCAGAGGCTGGCGGATCGACTCGGTTTCGTGAAGCAGGTCACCTATCCGGTCTATGCGATGGACATCCCAACAGGAGCCCGGAGGTAATGGGCGGCCAGCTGGCGGTGTTGTCCGACATTCACGGTAATCGTTGGGCGCTGGAGGCGGTGCTGGAGGATGTTCGGAGTCGCGGGATCCAGCGCATGGTCAACCTGGGAGATTGCGCCTACGGTCCGCTCGATCCGCGGGGCACGGTCGAGATTTTGATCACGTTGCGGCTGCCCACCGTGCGCGGAAACGAGGATCGGATCCTTGCTCGGGGTGGCGGAGGCGACGTCGAGAATCCATCCCTTGATTACACGCGCGCGAGTCTGAGTGAGCAGCAGCGGCAGTGGTTGCACTCGCTGCCCGTGACCCGGATGCTCGATGATCAGATCCTGCTGTGTCACGGTACCCCGGACCGCGACGATGTTTACCTGTTGCGCCAGGTTGCGGCCGAAGGCGTGCGGGAAAGATCAGCGGAAGAAGTGGAACGCCTCATGGCGCCCCACGTGGCCGAGGTTCTCCTCTGCGGTCACGATCACCTTCCTGGTGTGCTGCAAACCCCGGCCGGTCGCTGGGTCGTCGATCCGGGAAGCGTGGGATTGCCGGCCTTCGCCGACAGCTGCCCGCATCCCCATGTAATGGAGGCGGGGACACCGCATGCCCGCTACGGCATCCTGGAACCGGACGCAGAGGGATGGCGGGCGGAAGTGGTGACGGTGCGTTACGATTGGGAAGCGGCGGCGAGGCAAGCCGCCACAAACGGCAGGGCCGACTGGGCGCGGTGGCTACGCTCGGGCCGAGCCAGGGCTTGAATTGAGGCGAGGAGAGGATGGCGCACGAGATTTCCATCGACGAGGAGTATCTGGAACGGACACTCCGGGACATGATTCGGATCAACTCCGCACTCCCGAACGAAACAGCCTTGGCGATGTACCTGGCCGAGCAGCTGCGCTCGATGGGGGTCAAGCCGGAGATCGAGGAGGTGCTTTCCGGAAGACCCAACGTGTATGGGCGGGTTCGATTCGGATCCGAGCGCCCGTTCCTGGTCTTGTCGGGGCATTCCGACACCGTACCCCCAGCGAGGGACTGGGAGACGGATCCCTTTGAGGCCGTGGAGCGCGATGGGCGTTTGTACGGTCTGGGAGCCATAAACATGAAAGCGGGACTGGCCTGCATGTTGACGGCGTTCAAGGCGCTGGTGGAGTCGGGCGGATCGAGCGGGCAGCTGGGCTTCGCCGTGACCGTGGACCAGGAGGGGCGTAGCCGTGGGGCGGAAGCCTTG
>Ga0180432_10010398_pt1 | contig 11153 bp, 16 predicted proteins | sample SS_ome_10_FD_132414 | JGI IMG/M metagenome (GOLD analysis project Ga0180432, IMG submission 132414) | Hypersaline lake sediment archaeal communities from the Salton Sea, California, USA - SS_1_MS_2 metaG | ecosystem: Environmental > Aquatic > Non-marine Saline and Alkaline > Hypersaline >... | reverse complement strand
ATTGTTATGTTGTTCCCCGATGGTGGCTGGCGCCTTGTCTCCCTGAAAATGAAATATGAACCCGAAACCGACCCAACGCTTAATGGGATACATCATTAACTTGCCACGTGGCAAGTCTAAATAACCGATGGTTTAAGGAATCGCGAGGGACGGAGGGGAAATAATGTTCGACAAACACATAACCATAAACGGGAAGAAGGTTCCCTCGCATGTGGTGGCAAACGCCGCTTTTCGTGGGAGCCCCATTTATAAGACCGATGAAGCCGCTCGCCAGAAAAACGTTGATGCTGTTCCGGCGGAAATCGAATTCATAGAAAGGTGCCACGAGATATTCTATAAGGTATTCGGGCCGGTTGTGTGGCTTTTGGATTTGATTGAAAAAATTGGGAGAAGAAAAATGATACTCGACTTTGGTAAATATAAGGGCAAGGACATCCAGTCGGTGCCCCGGGGCTATCTCGTGTGGCTGGTTTACTATAACGACGAGAACCCCTTTAGCGACTATCAAATCCCGACGGCCGTGGCGCTGGCGGCCGAGGAAGAGATAAAGAGGAGAGCAATAAAAAAGGAGGAAATTAAATGAAGAAAGTAAAGGAGTGGATAGGGTGGGTGGTCCTTATCGTTTGCGTGGTCTGCGGTGTGTGTGGGGCGTTTTATGGTATTTCTTTTTCGGGAAGATATTACCATCGGGCAGAAATGGGTTCGTATAGGGGCATGATAGACTCGCTCGGGCCACTTATAGTATCAGAAAATCGAGAAAATATAATACTGAAAGATGTTGAGTGGTTGAGACACGGACCTATTTATAATTACAACAGAACCATCGCAAGATGGAGGTCGCTTGAAAAGGCATTCCCAACGTGGTATTCAATTTGGAATTGCCCCGTGCCGGATGACTTAAAACCAATAATTATTATCACAATAAAGGAAGAGAAAAATGGTTGAAAAAATAATAACAAGATTGATGTGTGACGTATGTCCCGACTTCCAAGAAGAGAATTATGCTGAATTCAAATGTTATGGCTGTGGTAAGGATTTATGTAAAAGCCATGCGGCAATATATACGTCGGACACCGACCATAGGCTTGAGATAGCCTTCTGTTGGGATTGCGATCCCCATGCTGGCGAATATGGGAGGCCAGGGGCCCGGGTGGTGCGGGGCAAGGGGGGAAATCCCGACCGGGTTAAGGTTTATACGGGAATGGGGAGGTAGAGATGAATGATAGAGAAGTATTAGAGGTGGTGATTAAGAAATTTGAAGAGGCGGAGTATGGAGAGGACTATGAAGACGGCATGTCACGTTGTCCTGTATGCAAAGAAATGGGCTTCTACATTGGCATGAGCGGGGAGCGTCAAATGAAGATGTGCCAAGATTGTGTTGTTAGATTTGGGAGCTTGTTTGGAATGCCGTCATACACATACCGCTGCTGTCTTCGTATTGAGGCCGGTGGTATCAGGTTTAGGGACTCTGCCAGCACAAAGGAAAACTGGGCCAAATTCCGCCCTGCTTATCTTGAATTCTTATATGCCAAATTAGAAAAAATAAGGGCCTCCGAAGAGACCCCCCGAGCTCGCATGCCTAAAAGCACTCATTGCCCTGGAGAAGTAAAACGGAAGAGAAAAGCTAACCGGCCAACCCCAACACAATAGAACTACAGCGCCAACACCCCTAAAATAGCCAGTATTATTAAAAGCCACGCTATTGTCCCGCCGTCTTTTTTCATGGCGTCAAGGATGGTCTCGCGGTCGTAGTCCTTCAAAAAGGCGTTGATCTTCTTCTCCTGAACCCGCTTGATTATCCCGTCCTTCACGGCGTTCTTATAGGTCTTGGACTTGAGGGTATACCTGTCGGCCTTGGCGTCGTATGTCACGGCGTCGGGGTCCTCCGCCTTCAGCTTCTTGATCGCCTCGATCTCGGCCAGCACGTCCGCCTCGTTATACGTGAGGTCCGGCGCCTTCGGCTGGGGGTTGACGATATGCGTCATTGTGGCGCACCCGCCGAGTATCATTGCCATGACCACCGCTAAAATTAAATTTTTCATTTTTCCACCACTATTAAAACGAAACATATATATGCCACCGCGGGTCCTGTTCCAGAATGTCCACGAGTTCCAAGAATCTTTCTTTATTCTCAAGGTCCGATTCTTGAATCGCCCGCCGAAAAGCTACAAGATTTTTCGGTCTATAATAATTTGGGCGGCCATCATAAGCATCATAACTTACATCGGGGGTGTAGTTTGCGGATAGAAATCTCACAAAGTCGTGGTCCGCACAATATCTTGTTGAATCCCATTCTCGTGGTTCTTTGCCGCTGGCCGGATCTCCAACACAAAGATTTAATCCCATTTTATTCTCCTATTACCATATCTTACCGCCGATATCGCCGAGCTCGTCGGTGGTCTTTTTGTCAAGTATCTTTGGGACGATATTCTCCTCGACCCGCTTCTGTTGCTTGATAAGCTCCTCCGCCTCCACCTCGTTGCGGGCCCGGCTGTTTCTGACCGAGAGCCACATATTGCTGGCCATGAACAGCACAATGACGCCCAGGAGGATCGCCAGCTTGTACCTATTCAGATATTCGAGGATTATCGTTATCCGTTTCATAGTTCCCATTAGCGAACCTCCCCACGAATTTATTCGCCACGTTGCCGGTTACGTAGGCGATGGTTATTGTGACTATCCCCTTCAACCCCACGGGACCGGAGACCCAGCCGGCGACAATTAGAGACAGGGCGATCACTATTCCGACCATTGCGACGACGAACTTCCGGCCGCCCACGGTATCGAGACTTTTTTTTACCATTCCGCCCCCCTCCTCCAGTTGCGCCTCATCACGGAGTTCTTGTTCGGGTGCTTGTAGGCCATATCGATATGGACAAAAGACTGGTATCCCATCCAGCCGATGCGGATGTCGGGGTAGGTGTCCCTGATAAGGTCCCGCATCTGCATGGGCGACGAGAAGTGCCCCACGATGGATAGGTCGATGGCGTATGATCTTTTTCCGCCCGGGATCTTCCGCGGGACGTGGGGCGAGCACTTTGAATTGCCCACATCCTCTTGATGCCACTTGCAACGCACGGCGGAGTTTATCCTGATCGGCTTCCCGCCAAGCTTCTCCCTTATCTCCTCGAATACGTCCAGTATCCCGGGGTCGATGGCGTTCAGCACCTCGTCTCTGGTCTTAAATTTACACCCCCTATAGCTACACCCGCAGGCGATCTCGTGCAGTCCGATATGCGGCCACCTCACTGGGTCAAGCAGTATTACGCTCATTTGTTCTTCTCCTTCAGCTGAAGCTCGATCAAAAAGTCGAGCTTCTTTTTTATGTACGCCATATCCTGTTCGTACCGATCTTTAGACACAAACCTCTCGTTTACCGTATTCTGAAGATCGGCTATTTTCTCGGAGTTCTTGTCGGCGCGGGATATGGCATATTTAAAACCCCCTCCGATCACGCTGATTACCAGTCCGGCAACGATGGGGATGGCGATCTTCAGCCACCATCTCCCGTTATTTTTCTCCGCCATGACATTTCTCCAATTTGACAAGATTTAAAGTTTGACAAACTACCCCCTGACCACAGTCGAGGGAATCCAAACGTGGGCCGACCTTCCGGTTATCGTCCACCTGCCGCTCTTCGCCGTCCGCACGAGATCGACCGTATATCCTGTATAGATAGTGGCGTTCGACGGCATCGGTATCGTTATAATATTGCCCGACTTTAGCTCAACGCTCACGGTCCGTCTGTCGGAGCTCACCGCCGTCACGAACCCCACCGCGTTCTGCGGGTAGATCTCCTGCCGGGCGATCTTCCTGAATGATTTAACGACCCTTGCCATTACTCGAACCTCACGCTCGTTTCCATCTCCACGGTCGAGAGGGTGGACCTGCGGTCGGCCCCGCACTCGTGGACGTTGGTAACTCTGCGGGTCACACCGCTCGATATTATCCCGACGCGGGGATTGTTGATCTCGTGGATCTGCCCCTCATCCAATGTTATGTCGAACGGGACCTTGAGCGTCCGCCACTTCCCGAGATACCACTGCTTATAGAGCTCGGCCCGGCCCCTTCGTGTGGCGACCTCCTCGTCCGGTATTAGGGCGTCGGTTATCGTCGCCATCTTCCTCGTACCGTCGCCCCCGATTATAACTCTGACCGAAATTGCCATACTAAAAACCCCTATATCAACGGCACCACCCTGAAAAGTATCAGGGCATAGTAGTTTACCTCTTCCCATATCTCGTTGTAGCGGCTGGGGCCGTCCGCCAGGTCGTTCTCGCTTATCGGCAACGTCACTTCCTGCGTTGGCCAGTTCGGGGCCGATACCGTTACCTTGTGCGAGCCCAGCCTCCCGTACTGGAAATGCGAGATTGCGTCGCCGGTCGAGTCCCGCGTCTCCTCAAGATTCGGAACGGTAACTTCGCCGTAGTTGCTCCAGATTATTTCAAGCTCGTGGTTCGGAACCGGATAAAGCTCGTCTTTGCCCTTCTTCTTCCCCTGGACGTATATCTGCCCCCAGATGTAGCCGTCCGGCCCCACGTAAGGCTTCTCCACGAGCTTCGACTTGCCGTTGACCCAGAAGGTTACGCTTCCGTCGTTGTCGACATCGACCTGGCAGTTCTTTTCGTCCTCGACCCTGACCTCAAGCTCCCTATCCGGCCCCACGGAGCACCCGTCGTCTATCAGCGCCTTGCGCAGGTTGATTTTCCCCGTCAGTCTCGGCTGCGTCTCGGATCCGAGAAACGCCCCCTTTATCTCCTTATAATGCCAGTCGCCGGCCGTGCCCTCCCCGCCGGAGCCCGAAGACGACCTTGACGATGTTTTCGACGGGTCTCCGATGACGATAGAGGGGGCGCAGTCCTCCATTCCGGCGAGGCACTCCGCCCATGCTTCGCCCTTCTGTGCGGGCACAAAAGTCACGGAAGCGCACCCGCCGCTCTTGTATGTGACGTATACCCGCGTCACCACCTTCGGCAACGCCTGATTCAGTGTAATCTGCCTGTCGAGAAACGTCGCCCCCGCCACGTAGTCCCGCGCAAACTCCGACTTCTCCGTCTTTATCGATACGAGCTCCGATATCGGATTGTACGTGGATATCGAAATCTCGTCGGTGCTCCAGCACTCCTCGTACTCTATCTCCGTGGTCTCCGTGTAGGCCATCGGCGCCGAGAGGTCGCCGAAGCTTTCGTAACCGGGTTTCATGGAGAAATACACCGGCGTGCCGTCGGCCACGGGGTTCCCGCCGGGCGCTGTGACTCGGGCGATAAGCTTCGAGGTCTCGATCAGCTCTATGTTCCCGGGGACGAATTCCCCCGTGATCCTGTCCACCGTCGGGTCGCTGAAGGTGATGCGGATCTGGTCGTCCATCCCCTGGAAGGTCCCGGTGACGACTCCGTAACCCCCGCCCCCGGCCCGGGCCGTTAGCCTTGCCTTCGCCTTTCCGCCTATCGCGGGGACCTCCTCCGGGAAGATGTCGCCGTGGTTGTCTATGGAGAAACTTACCGTCTCCGCCCCCTCATAGGTGACGATATGGTCGATTCTTTCCATATCTGTGGAGGTGATAATTTCCCGCTCCGACCACGACTCCACCGGTATCTCGTCTCCCTCCTCGTCCCCCACCGCCTCAAAGACCCTCGGTCGGCCGGTAATCCAGTAACTGGTTTTTATCAGCCTCTTATCGGTGGGGGTTACTTTATCCCTGCGGGACTCCGCATCGGCCAGCCCGCCGCCGGGCAGCCTTACGTCGGCGTATATCCGGCCCCAATCCACGCCGTTGGAGAGAAGCGTGCCCTTTGAGGCCGACAGCCTGATGTACGGCCAATCGTTGTCGTTGAGGCCGGTGTCGTCGTCTTCCACGGTAATGCAGTTGCACGCCTCGGGAAGCTCCACCCTCTCGTCAAGGAGTATTATGTGATCTTTTTCGTCAAATTTCGCCATATCTTAAAAATGATTCACAACGGTATTTTCAACGCCTGCCTTAATCGTTGGAACCGGCTCTGGCTCGTTGTATTTATCCCAGTATTCCTTGAACGGCGCCCCGTTGTGCCAGGGTTTGCGCTTCCCGTACCAATTAAGTATCCACATATCCTTCTCACTCCTCACCATAGTTTTACCGGCCTTCCTGCCGACGGGGTTGTTGTTGACCCCGACGCACCATCGCCCGTCCAGCGGGTAGTAATTCCCCTCGATGGCTATCTGGTAGAGCATCATATCGCCTATAGCGTAGTCGGAGTCGTAAAGCTCCATGATCTTCCTGTAAAGCCGCTGCCTGCAAATCTTCGTGTCGATCACGAGAGAGGCAAGCGGGAACGTCACGACCCTGTTCCACCGCTTCTTTGCGGGATAACCGCTGGTGTAGTTCTTCACCCTCCTGTGCAGGAACGGATAATTATTTGCCCTGCTGAACGCCTCCGTTTGCGGGATAGCCGCCACGCCGATGTTCGAGACCCTTGTGTCGTAGAGGGGCTTGAGGGAGGTCGTGGCGATCATATCTATCCCCTGGATGATAAACCTCGGTACGTCCAGGATGTCGAGCGCTTCGATATAATTATACGGCGCCGCCGACCCGTTGATGTAGCCCTTTGCCGCAGGAAACCCCTCGAACCTCCTTTTTGGAGTGTTCCTGTAGTACGCCACCTGCGGATGGTTAAAGAGGTGCCTCTCCTCCACGTCGTCGGTTATGATGGCGTGGATAACCACGCCCGGGGTCGTCTCTATGATCGACTTCATCGAGTTGTGGCTGTGCGGCGCATAGTTATTATCGAATGTCTGGAGCACGTGGACCCCGTTCCTCCCCGCCCGTCTCGACGGCCTTATGGTTTTTTTTTTGGCCTTTATGTTCGAGTATTTCAGCCTGTAGTCCTCCACCATTTGGAATATCTCCGGTTCCCCCCTTTTGAACATCTTCCTCACGTTCTCGTGCCTTCCGCTGTACCTAGCGCACACGTTCTCGGTCTCCACTATTTTCTTATCTTCCGCCATCGCCTTGTATAAAAGCGCCCACTTCCACACGTGTGTGTCTTCGACGGGGGCCCTCTTGAAGGCCATATACCCGGATTGGCTTCCGCCCTTGGTAAAAACGCGACCGTTCCAGCCTATCTCGGGAAGGCCCATCACGCCTTTCTTCTCGTCGTCATATTTCAGAGCAACCACGTCGGCATTCTTCGCTGCTTTCTCTATCTCCTCTATAGCGTTTGGATAAAGCTCATCGTCTACGTCAAAGACCAACACCCAGTCCCCCATCGCCTGTTCTATCCCCTTGTTTATCAGCGTTCCAAGGGGCCGCCGAACCGGTTCCTTGACGTACTTTATCCCCGGCGGTTTCATCTTCAGGCCATGCGCCTCCGACAGGACGACGATTACCTCGTAGGGTTTTACCGTTTGATTTTCCATATACTCCAGGAACTTGGGAACGTGTTTTCCGTATCCCCCCCACGCAGTCGACACAACGGAGATTCGCGCCCTTGGGGCCGGCGGCGGGGGCGCATCGGGTAGTTTCGCTGGCGCCTCAACCGGCATCCCCTCGGGCAATCCCTCCAGGAGATCCCCAACCCTCCTGGTGCACGAGTTCTGATCGTAATAGCAATATTTTTCGATGTACCAGTAGAGCCACTTGTCCTGTGCCTCCATGTCAAACCAGTCGAACTTTATCGCCCTGGACAGATCCGCAAGGTATCGCAGGTCGTAGGCAACCCAGTGATATTCCGGCTTGCCCCATGCGATGATCGGTTTATGGTGCATCATTGTGTCTATTCCGGAGCCGGAGTTGCCGAGAATCACCGCCCTGCAATTTCTGATAAACTCATGTATGTCCACCTTACCCTTATAGACATGGACCTTCGGAGACAACGCAGTCAGCGTTTTCTCCATCTTGTCGGACTGAACCGTGTGTCTCCCCGTTATGCCATCCATGTACGGGTGGAGCTTAACGACTATATCCCTGTCGTCTATCCGAACGAGCTCCTTCACCACCTGGGCCATCTTTTTATTGTAATCGCCAAAGTCGTAACGGGTATTGGTCGTGTCCCCTGGAACCTGCCCTAAAACAAGCCAGTAGTCTTCATAAGGAACGGCGGTTTTCTTAAAGGTGGCGCTGTACTTCATTGTCCCCCGATCTATCCAGTTCCTGACCTTGGTATTAAAAAACTCCTTGACATCCTTCATGTCCACAGACTCGTAATCCGGCCTGTTGAACGAAATGTCGGAATAGGGGCCGAACCCGAGAATATCGACGGTTGTGTGTATCCCGTCCGGCACAGTAGGTTTAAAAATCCATCTTTGACGGGCCTCCACGAGGTTGCCGGGAACCTCGAACACGTCGGTGTGATTGTAAACGCATATATCGCACGGGTTGTGTTTTTCCGGGCTGTACGTGCCGGCAATAAGACCGTTGCACGTAAGATTTTTTGACACCACCTCGAACCCGTATGACTTCAGCGCCTCGGCCAGCCATATCATCTGCTTTGTCCAGCTTGATTTTAAATCGCTGTATTTATAATTTTCCAATACCGCTATCTTCGCCATCAGTTTCCTCCATAAAAAAAGGCGGGCTAAAACCCGCCTCTGCGCATCAATATATAAATGAAATTATTTTAATATAACCCCTATGCCGGTAGCGCCGTATTTACTCCCCGGCTCCTCGATCTTAAACTCGATGATCTTCGTCTCTTCGCCCTTCTGCTCCATCTCGTCCCAGAATATTTTCACGCCGGGATACTCCGGGTTTTTTGTAACAATGTCGTGGAAAGCGATTATGTCCGCCAGTGGGCCGTAGAGCTCGTAGTCCCGCTTGACGGCCTCGTAGGAATGATCCCCATCAATGAAGAGAAGGTCTATCCGCCTGCCGTCAAGCCACTCTTTAAGTGTCTCCAGCGTCTCCTCGCTGCCGCTGTCGCCGCAGATAAACTCAATACCATCGATCTCCACAATATCTATTCCCCTGTAGTCGGCGTCCAGAAGGTACTCGTAAAAAGGTCTCTGTCTGCCCTTGCGCACACCTATCTCCACAACCACCGGTTTCGGCGGGAGCTTGTCTTTGACGAATTCGAGAAAATATCTAAACTCGTGATATCCCTGAGCCGGGTGGCCGTTTTCCCATAGGTCATCGAAATCTGTCATAAAATTCTCCATTTATTAACCCTCCTCCACGTATAGGTGTTCCTTCACGCAGATTACGGCCCCGCCCCCGCTCCTGATGTGCGAGCCGTCCACGCCGGCAAGTCTCTTCAGTGCCTCAAGGGGATATTCGTCCTCGACGGAAAACCGCCCCGCCGGAATCGTGAAATCCGGCACGAGGTAATCCAGCGTCAGGCCGCAGTCCTCGGCTATCTCCCGCATTATGTTCATCCGGGTCGAGCGGTCGTTCCACACCCGTGTGATCTTCACGGCATATGGATAGGTAAGCAGGGCGGCCCTATTACGCCCCCATATCTGCCACGTGGTGCTCTCCGGCTTCTCCGACATTTCAAGCTTGTCGATGAAATAGTCGTCTATCAGATAGCCGTCCACGTACAGCGACAACCGCGGCTCCATAAAGTCGGCGTCGGCGCGGGTGTACATCCGCTTTATGACGTACAGATACTCATCGGCTATATCTACCCTGATCGTGTTTGGGACCCGGGCCTCGTCCATCTGCCACTCGATATTTGTTACCTTGTCGGTGATGTCCTCGCCGTCCATGTAAAGGACGACTTCGTGAGTATCAACACCCGGGTCCTCGTAGCCGATGGAGTTAATGATCAGCAGATCCTCGCTATCCTCGTAATCTTCCCCGATGGAATTTATCAACATGTCAAGATCGGCGCCGAACTCCTCCCGGATGGAGTTGATGATCTCCAGCGAGTCCCCGCCCCAATTGACCGTGGGGGAGTATTCCGAGTCGTCGAGGATGCGGTTGATGATCTCCATCTCCGGGGTGCCCCATTCCACCTCCCGGCCCCACACCGTGGTGTATTTCCTCGACCGGTTTTCGAGGCGTATCGTGCCGGAGTTGACCTTTAGGTTATCGACCTCCCATACGTTGGCGGCGGCGTTGGAGATGAATTGGACAGCAGTATACAGGTTTGATTCCAGAAAGCCGGTGTATGTCCCTATCTGCTGCCATGAGCCATCCCAATAATAGCCGGTGACAACATCGCCCACCCTTGTAATCCTTAACTTGGAATCTTTTAAGGCCGTGGCCGGATTCGCCGAATAAACCTGCCCGCCGTCTACATAAACCTGAAAATAAAAACGCTCGCCAGTTTGGGTTCTGAATTTTAGGGCCCTAATATAATTGTCGGCATCCAGCATCATATATAGGGTGAGGAACCGGTTCGCCCCCGCCCCGGTGTCCAGCGTCGTCTGATTGAAATCCAGCTGAATATCAAAATCGCCGGAGACCTGAAGGCCTTTATCGAAATATAGATTTACGTTTTTCTCCGCCCCGCCGCAGTCGAACGTGACCTTATCGTCTATCGTTATAGTGTCGTCATCGCCGTCGAGATAAAAATACGGTTCAACCTGCTCACCGTCGAACCCGTAGCCATCAGAGAACGGCTCGTCTGTGTAGGGTGAACCACAGCAGAAATAATGGTCCTCGTGCGTCGAAAAGCCGTAAACTCCTACCGGATCGGTCTGGGTTATGATCTCGTCCTCGTCGTCGTAAAGCGTGACGACGGCTTTTTGGTCTACCGTCCGCTCTAACACCAGCCTGTAGTCGTCCTCCTGGTCGAAGCCCTCCGTGGTGGCGGGTATCGTTCCCGTCTCCCACGAGTCGCCGTCCCACGTGTAGACATTGCCGTCCGTCCCGAGAACGCAGATATGGAGCACCTGCCACCCGGCCGACCATATCCATATCCTACGGGTGGCGTCGAACGTCGATTTGTCGGTTATTTCGGGCAGGGATCCCCCGACTATACAGGCGAGGTAGCCGGTTGCCTCAAGGGGGTAATTATGGATGGTAATCCTATATGTTGAGGGTAGCACAGATGGGTGCCGGAGGATCCCTGCGTTTCCCGATTCCGTTCCAACGTACAGATGCCCAACGCCGTCAATCGCACTGTAGTAGGCCCCGTCGGAGGAAATGTCCTCCTCAAGGAGCAGGCTCCCGAGCTCGTTGAAATTGTCCTGTAAAAAGACTTCCGTCATACATTAATGCCCCATATCTCGAACGT
>Ga0180432_10010397_pt1 | contig 11153 bp, 6 predicted proteins | sample SS_ome_10_FD_132414 | JGI IMG/M metagenome (GOLD analysis project Ga0180432, IMG submission 132414) | Hypersaline lake sediment archaeal communities from the Salton Sea, California, USA - SS_1_MS_2 metaG | ecosystem: Environmental > Aquatic > Non-marine Saline and Alkaline > Hypersaline >... | reverse complement strand
TCAGTACCCCCCATTACCTGTCTGGTGATGTAAGAGGTGATCAGATGGCTCTCCCGGTCAATCAAAAAATAGATCACATCCCCATCGGCCATGGTGAGTTTCAACTGGTGTACAGAGGTCTTGCCGGGTTCACTGATCAGTTCCAGTGAGCGGTCGTGGGCTTCATAATTCCACAGGGGGTTTTCAAAATCGGCCTGGTTCAGCAGTGTCTCCAGCTCCTCGCCTGTGATCTCTTTCGCCTCTTCGATTCCCATGCCGGGAGCCGAAATCCAGCCTTTATCCCCATCATAGGTCTGGATAACCCTGAATCCCTGGTATTCGCTTTCCACCCTGACCTTATCGGGACGTGCCTGGTAAAGAATGAAGGGCGATTCCAGTTCGATGGAGGTAAAAATACTTTTTCCACGGGTAACCATGGTTTCAATGTTGGCCATCTTCTCCTGTGCTGCTGCCCGGTAATGCTGCTTAAGGATCTCGTCAAGATCCTGTCCATGAAGCCTGAAACTGATGACTGTCAGCAGGGATAGGAAGACCAGCGTTGAATGCTTCATTCGAGTTATTTTAAGAACCATATGAATTACAGATTGATGATCACTTCCCTGATCCGGATAAGTTTCAGCAGCAATTTTTCAGTAAGCTCCAGGGGCAACATGCTGGCTCCGTCCGATTTCGCAGCGGGAGGATCAGGATGGGTTTCCAGGAAGATACCATCCACACCGGCAGCAATACCAGCCCTGGCCATGGTTTCGATGAGTTCAGGATTTCCCCCGGTGATACCGGTAACCTGGTTGGGCTGCTGGAGCGAATGGGTCACATCCAGGATCACCGGCACACCCATCTCCTGCATCTGAGGGATGCCCCTGAAATCCACCACCAGGTCATGGTATCCGAAGGTGGTGCCCCGTTCTGTGACCATCACTTTGCCATTGCCCGATTCCTTTACCTTCTCCACGGCAAATTTCATGGCACCGGGAGAAAGGAATTGTCCTTTCTTGATGGAAACGGTTTTCCCGGTGCCTGCACAGGCAACCAGCAGATCGGTCTGCCTGCACAGAAAGGCCGGTACCTGCAGCACATCCACAAACCTGGCGGCCCTGACTGCCTCCTCAGGAGAATGCACATCTGTGATCACAGGCAGACGGAACCGGTCCCGCACCTCCTCCAGGATCCCCAGCGCCTCCCCGTCCCCGATCCCGGTAAAGGAATCCAGGCGTGAACGGTTGGCTTTCCGGTATGAAGCCTTGAACAGCAGGGGGACTTTGTGTTTATTGCACAACGAGTCAAGGTGTCCCGCTATCTCCATGACCATCTCCCTTCCTTCCACCACACACGGACCGGCAATGAGAAGAAATCCCCGGCTGTCTGCATGCTTCAGGGAAGGGATCATGGCCGCAAATTTTTGTTTATCTTTTTTTTCCATAGGATTTGAAATCTTTCCACAAATCATCGAGCCGTTTACGCATCTCCTCTTCCCGGGGGTTGCTTCCGGGGGTATAGATCTGTTTATCCTTCACCTCTTCAGGCAGGTATTGATCGGGAACGAAATTGCGCATATAACTGTGTGCATACTTATAGTGTTCCCCGTATCCAAGCTCTTTCATCAATGCTGTGGGAGCGTTCCTGAGGTGAAGTGGTACGGAGAGGTTTCCTGTTTTGTCTGCGATTTCCTGGGCAAGATTGATGGCAGCATAGGCTGAATTGCTTTTGGGGGATGCAGCCAGGTAGATGGCTGTCTCAGAGAGGATGATCCTTGCTTCCGGCAATCCGATCATATGTACCGCCTGGAAACAGTTGGTGGCCATCAGCAAGGCATTGGGATTGGCCAGCCCGATATCCTCTGCAGCCAGGATCACCATTCTTCTGGCAATGAACTTGATCTCCTCACCTCCTTCCAGCATCCGTGCCAGCCAGTAAACAGCCGCATCCGGATCGCTACCCCTGACCGATTTGATAAAGGCTGAAATGATATCATAATGCATTTCACCTCCTTTATCATACAGGGCCATGTTCTCCTGAAGGCGTTCCTGAACCATTTCATTGGTGATGGTAATCTCCCGTTCAATCCTGAATTCGGGATCCGATATTTCCGACCTCACCACCACTTCAAGGGTATTGAGCAGCTTTCTTGCATCCCCGCCCGAATACCGCAGCATGGCTTCATCCTCCGTGATCGTGATGTGAAGCTTTTTCAGGTATGTATCCAATTCAAGTGACCGCCTGATGAGTTCCAGCAGGTCCTCCCTGGTAAGCGGATGAAGGACATAGACCTGGCAACGGGAGAGCAGGGGAGAGATAACCTCGAAGGATGGGTTCTCGGTGGTTGCCCCGATCAGTGTAAGCACCCCCTGTTCCACAGCTCCCAGCAACGAATCCTGCTGGGATTTGCTGAAGCGGTGGATTTCATCGATAAACAGGACCGGATTGGGCTTGTTAAAATATTGCAGTTTCTTTGCCTTCTCAATGGTCTCCCTCACATCCTTCACGCCCGATTGTACCGCACTCAGGCGGTAGAAGGGACGGTCCATCTGGCGGGAAATGATCAAAGCCAGGGTGGTCTTGCCCACTCCCGGTGGTCCCCAAAGAATAAACGAACTCAGGGAACCTGATTCCACCATTTTGCGTATAACAGCATTGTGTCCCACCAGGTGCTCCTGGCCGATGAACTCGTCCAGGGTACCGGGACGCATCCTGTCGGCCAGCGGCTGGTTGGGAAATTGGACTGTTTGTGCCATCAACAGCAAAATTAGGTTTTTTTTATCTTAGCATACAAAATGAGGGAGGCAGAAATATGAAACGTTTATCTCACAGGATCATCCTCGCAGGGATTTTACAGCTTGCCATGCTGATAACATCAGCAGGTCAAAAGACCCACCTCGATTTTATCTACGGAGGCATAGAAGATGCTGAAGCGATTCTTCAGGAGTATCTCAAGCCTTATGCCAATATTATCGGTTCGGATCTGAATGCCGGCTGGTACACCACAGCGAGGCCACATAAACTGGGCGGACTGGATGTGATAGCCACAGTGAGCTGGGCAAAGGCTCCTGCCTCTGCCCTGACCTATCATACCTCGGAACTGGACCTGAACGGTACCATCAACCGGACCACCACCGGTGAAGCTCCTACCATTGCGGGCAGGCAGGAGATCAGGCCCAATGTATCCTATACAGAAGCGGTGAACCTGGGGGAAGACAATGTACAGGATATCGAATATGCCAGTTTTGATCTTCCCGATGGCACCGGGATGGATTTTTTCCCCCTGCCCATGGGTCAGCTGACAGTGGGACTTCCCTTCGGCACCGATGTGTCGGCCAGGTTTGTCCCCATGATCGGATTAAAGGATTATGGCGAAATAGGGCTCTGGGGCGTAGGAGGAAAACACTCCATTTCACAGTGGCTCCCGTTTGCAAAAAGACTTAAATTCCTTGATGTCAGCCTCCAGGGAGGATATACCAAAGTGACCTCTTCCGCGCATGTCGTGGTGGAACCCCAGGCCAGCGTGGAAGTGGATCCCTATCCTATGTTCAACTGGGATGACCAGTTCATTGTGCAGAAAGTAGAAGGGTGGACCGTAAATCTGATTGCTTCCCAGACGATCCCTGTGCTCAATTTTTACCAGGGGATCGGGTATGCCAGCTCACTGGTGGAGATCCTGGTGGAGGGCCATTACCCCATCCAGACAATGATAACTTCGGAAACTGACCTCGGAAAAACAACCTATACAATCGAGGAGGATCCCATTTCCATGAAATACGAAAACTTCAACAATCTCCGGATCAATGCAGGTGCCCGTATCAAGCTGGGTGTTTTCACCCTTCATTATGATTTCACTTATACTTACTATGCCACCCACTCGGTGGGGGTAGGATTCACATTCAGAGAAGAACCCCGGGTTTACGATAAATATTATCATTAACTGTATGAAACACCCGTTTTTAGCCATAGGCTTCAGCGGATTTGAAGATCCCCCCTGAAATTAAGTAATTTTGCCGTGTAATTAAAGCGGATGGAGACAGCGAGCAGATTTTCGGAAACCTTTCAGAAACAGGCATTAAACCAGTACAGGGGATTGGTAAGGACATGCAGAAGTGAGTATGACAGTACTTCCATGGCCCTGGTAAAAAGATCCTTTGAGTTTTTGATGTGTCACAGCAAAGAGGAACAGCTTATATACGGGTATCAGCTGCTGCACTATGCCACCCAGCTGGCAAAACTCACCGTGAAGGAACTTGGACTGGATGCCCTCAGTGTTTCGGCTGCATTGCTTATGCATTGTACAGCGCAGAACGGGATCCCCATGATCATGATCAAAAAGGAGGTGGGAGAGCGGACCGCTTCCATGGTGGAAGAGCTGCTGAAGATCAGCAACCTTGATATCACCACCACCCACGCGCAGGCGGAAAATATGCGGAATCTGATCCTGACCCTGGCCACTGATTTCCGCGTTATCCTCATTAAGATCGCCGAGCGGTTATACCTGATGCGGCACATGGAAAAGATCCCCGGGGAAAGTGTGCTGACCCTGGCAGCTGAGGCCAGGTCCATATACTCCCCCCTGGCACACAGGCTGGGTCTTTACAATGTGATGTCGGAAATGGAAGACATCTCCATGAGTATCCTGGAAAAGGATGCCTACAACCTGATTGCTGAAAAACTGAGGGCTTCAACCCCACGCAGGAACAAAATGATCAGGGAATTCATCCAGCCCATCAGGGAAAACCTGGAGAAAGAGAAATTCCGGGTGGAAATCAGGGGCCGGCTGAAAGCGATCTCCTCCATCTGGCGTAAAATGCGCAGGCAGAAGATCGACTTTGAAGAGGTATACGATAAATTTGCCATACGGATAATCATCGATACCCCCCCGAAGAAAGAAAAAGCCGATTGCTGGCGGGCCTATTCAATTATTACCGACCATTACCAGCCAAATCCTGAAAGGCTCAGGGACTGGATCTCATCACCCAAATCAAACGGGTACGAAGCACTGCATACCACGGTGGTTGTCCCCGGAGGGGACTGGGTGGAGGTCCAGATACGTACCCGGCGGATGAATGAAATCGCGGAAAAAGGGCTGGCTGCTCACTGGAAATACAAAGGGATCAAGGGACAGGCAGGAATCGACCGGTGGATTGAAAAAGTAAGGGAAGCGCTGGAGAATGCGGATATGGATGCTGTCAATCTGATCGAAGACCTGAAGCTGAGTCAGTTCAGCAGGGAGATCTTTGTATTCACCCCCCACGGTGACCTGAAAAAATTTCCTGAAAATGCTACCGTGCTCGATTTTGCCTATGACATCCACACCGATGTGGGGAACTCCTGCATGGGCGCAAAGGTGAACGGGAAAAATGTTCCCATACGCTACCGGCTGAAAAATGGGGATAAGGTGGAAATATTGCGTTCAAAAAACCAGAAACCCAAAGTGGACTGGCAGAACATGGTGGTTACCTCAAAAGCAAAAAGCAAGATCAAACTGGCCCTGAAAGAAGAAAAACTGAAGGAATCGGAGCAAGGCAAGGAAATTCTCAAGAGAAGGTTCAAGAACTGGAAGATTGATTTTGATGACAGCAGTGTGAGAAAGGTGATCCAGCGTTTCAAATACAGAGATGCCATTGACCTCTATTTCGACATTGCCACAGAAAAAATCGACCTGCTTCAGATCAAAGAGCTGCTGACCACCACAGGAAATACCGGGGACCGCAAGCCGGAAAAGATTGAGCAGGATGCCGTAGAAAAGATCATCGGTCCCGCCATCCAGGAATCAAACGATTACCTGGTCATTGACGAGAAGCTGGCCAATGTGGATTACAGGCTGGCCAAATGCTGCAATCCCATTCACGGAGATCCCATTTTCGGATTCGTGACCATCAATTCAGGGATCACCATCCACCGGACCAATTGTCCCAATGCCCGGCAATTGCTCTCCCGTTATGGTTACAGGGTGGTCAAAGCCAGGTGGAGCAAGGTGGAAAAGGGGACTTTTTTTCCTGTTACCATAAGGCTCACCGGAATGGATGAACTGGGAATTGTAAGCAATATTTCGGATGTGATCTCGAAGGACCTGCAGGTCAACATGCGATCCATCTCCATCGACTCAGAGGACGGCATGTTCGAGGGAACGATCACCCTTTTCGTGAAAGACACACAGCATCTGGAAGCGTTGATACGCAAGCTGAAAAAAGTGAAGGGAGTAATGAGCATCAGGAGGCTGGATCATTGATCAGTACCGCGGGTCGGGTTTATGGGGAAGCCTGGCCATTTTCTCCACGGTCATGGAGGGAAATCCGAATTCCTCCGTGATCTCACCATAAATGAGGTAGATGCCTTCCCCTTTATAGGGATAGCGCTTCAGCGAACCGGGGAAATTCACCACGTCAAAAAATTTCCCGTCCACATCGAGGAAAGTACCGAAATTCATCCACTGGCTGTGTCTGGTGCGGACATTTTTCACGGTGACCAGGTTGCCCAACATGCGTACCTTTTTTCCCACATGCCGGAGCATCTCCCGTGCACCGATCTGGCCCCTGTATGAAGTCTGCAGGAGCTGGAAAGGGGTAACGGTCACAGAAAAGCCCAAAAGCTCCAGTTCATCATAGGCGTTCTCCAGGGCGGTCTGCTCCAGCTCGGGAAGGACAAAATCCCGCTTCTTCACCGGGAACAATTCCCGCATAAGCTCCTTCTTCTGCTTTCTGCCCAGGATCAGGTGCGCATCCCACAGGAGTTCCTTTTTGCTTTTTCCGGTAAACCTCAGGGCATTCATCCTCACCAGGATCACTGCCTGCTCCAGTCCCATGGGGACCCGCTGAAGAAAATCTTCCAGATCGCGATAATCCCCGTTGCGGTTCCTTTCGGCAATCAGCATCTCCGCAAAATGTTTTTCCAGGTTCTGAAGGTGAATGAAACCGATGAAAATATCCCTGCCCTCAATGGATGTTTTGAATTCGCTCCGGTTTACACAGGGCAGGTGGATGCGGGCACCCTGGCGCCTGGCTTCATTAAAGTAGACCCAACTGCGGTAGAACCCTCCGAAATTATTGATTACCGCCGTCATGAATTCCAGGGGAAAATGGGTTTTCAGGTAGAGCGACTGGAAACTTTCAACGGCAAAGGAGGCAGAATGGGCCTTGGAAAACGAGTAGCCTGCAAACGAACTGATCTGCCTCCACACCTCGCGGGTCAGTTCGTCCGGATACCCGCGGTCACGGCAATTATCAAAAAACCGCCTTGCGATGCGTTCAAACTCTTTCCTGGAACGGAACTTCCCGCTCATGGCCCGCCGGAGCACATCGGCATCGGCCAGGTCCAGGCCGGCAAAATGGTGACAGATCTTGATCACATCCTCCTGGTAGACCATCACCCCGAAGGTCTCTTTCAGCTGCTGCTCCATCACCGGGTGCAGGTAGGTGAAATCGTCCGGATGATGGAACCTGTGGATGTATTCCCGCATCATGCCCGATTGCGCCACACCCGGACGGATGATGGAGCTGGCCGCCACCAGTCCCCGGTAGCTGTCACAACGCAGCTTTTTCAGCAATCCCCGCATGGCGGGACTCTCAATATAGAAACACCCGTTGGTCTCGCCCGTTTTCAGCTGTTCCAGCACCGCCGGGTCCTTTTTAAAAGCATCCACCCTGTGCACGTCCACTTTGACACCCCTGTTCCGCTGAATGATATCGGCGCACTCCTTGATATGACCGATCCCCCGCTGACTGAGAATATCCAGTTTCTCAAAACCCAGGGTCTCGGCCGTATACATATCCCAGTGGGTGGTCAGAAAACCCTTGGGGGGCATATCCAGTACCGTATAGTTTGTGAGCGGCTCTTCCGAGATGAGCACTCCCCCGGCATGAATGCTCCGCTGGTTGGGAAAATCCATCAGCCGGCTGCCTGTTTCGTAGATGCGGTTGATAATGTGGTTGTCATTCATTTTGTTTTCAGGCTCCCTGACCAGCAGATCGATCTCCTCCCTGGGCAACCCGTATACCTTGCCCAGTTCGCGGAAGATGGAACGGTCACGGAAAGTGGATATGGTACCTATGAGCGCCGTATGGTTGTGGCCATACCTTTTAAATATATAATCCAGTACCTCGTCGCGTTCCTTCCAGGAGAAATCGATATCGAAGTCGGGGGGACTGCTCCGTCTGGGATTGATAAAACGTTCGAAGTAGAGGTCCAGGTCGATGGGATCCACATCGGTGATCCGCAGGCAATAAGCCACAATGGAATTGGCACCACTGCCCCTTCCCACGTGGTAAAAACCCCGGGAGGTGGAATACCTGATCACATCCCAGGTGATCAAAAAATAGGAGGAAAAACCCAGCCGGTGAATGATCTCCAGTTCGTGCCTGATACGTTTTTCAGCTTCCCGGTTGCCAGATCCGTAACGGTATTCCATTCCTTCCATGGCCAGTTTTTCGAGCAGGATCCTGTCATCCTCACGGTTCCCGGTAAAGCTCTTTTTGTTCTTCACCGAGGTGAAATCAAATCCCATCCAGCATTCTTCCATGATCCGCTCACTGTTGCGGAGGATCCCGGGATATTCCTCATAGGCACACCGCAGCAAATCCGGCGGCAGCAGGACCTCGCTGCCCTGTGCGGCCTGGTCCGGCTTCAGCTGGCTCAGCAGGATGTTGTGATCAATGGCCCTGAGATGCCTGTGGAGCGCATGATCCCCCCTGCTGAGAAAAGTTACCGGATGACGGACCACAAGCCGTGACTGATCTGTACTCCACCGGGAGGTAAGGATCCTGTTCACCTCCCCCGGCCGCACTCCGATCAGCTCGTCATCGCGTAATTCCAGGCTGTGCTTTCCCTGCTTACCTTCCCGGGGATTCTCCATGAAATCGTAAATGAACCAGACATTGTTCAGCAGGGGAGCCCTTTCAGGGAGGGGGAGCCCTGACTCATTGTGGCAGGAAAGGAAGTCATTCAATTCCCTGAATCCATCCGGATTGCGGGCAATGCCCGTATAGAGGTGGCGGTCGCCCTCGCGGAATTCGATCCCGGCGACGGGATGGATCCCGTGCTCATTGCAGCTTTTGACAAAATCGACCATCCCCATGGAGGTGTTGATGTCGGTCAGCGCCAGTGCATCAATGCCCAGCCTGGCCGCCTCTTCCACCAGCCTCTCCACGGCCATGGTCCCGTACCGCAGGCTGTAGTATGAATGGTTGTTCAGATAAACACTCACCGCGTTCGTATTGTCAATATGCTTGCTGTGCGAATGACTTCCCGACTCCTACCTGTACCAGTACCTCCACCTCCGGTTTTTCAGGTTATCGATCTGCTGCCGCTTTTCCGGTGAAGGGACGGCCTGCTGCTGCCCGTTCATTTCCTCCTGCTCTTCAAGGTCTCGAAGCTGTATGCCGCTGGCTCTTTTTACCGAATCCGCACCGTATCGCCGGCGCAGTTTGTCCACCGCCTGGTAAAGGCGGACCATCTCCGAAGTATCTTCGAACATGTTCAGCTGCTGGACACCGCGGATCAGGCCTGAAAACCTGACCCCTATAAGCCGGATCAGCATGCGCCGCCGGTAAAGACGATCGGACAGTTCTCTCGCAATGGGGATCAATACGTGGTCAAACGAGGTGTATGGCACCCGTTTCTGCAGGGTATGCGTGTCAAAATTTGAATAGCGTATCTTCACCGTCACACAGGAGGTGAGTTTTTCCTCCCTGCGTAACCGGAACGCCAGTTTTTCCACCATGGAGGTGAGCAGGTCGCGAAGGCCCTCCACATTCATGGTATCCTGCTGAAAGGTCCGTTCGCTTCCGATGGATTTCCTTTCAGAATACTGAAACACCGGAGTGGGATCAATACCATTGGCCTTCTTCCAGATGACAATGCCATTTTTTCCCAGCAGGCTCTCCATCATCTCCACGGGAATCTCTCCCAGGGTTCCGATGGTGGAAATTCCCATGGAACGCAGCAGGTGAAAGGTCTGGTTCCCGATCATAGGCATTTTCCTGATGGAAAGGGGAAAGAGAAAATCTTTCACCTGCCGGCCGGGGATCTCGATCTCCCCGTTGGGCTTTACCTCCCCGGTGGCAATCTTTGAAACTGTCTTGTTCACGGAAAGTCCGCAGGAGATGGGCAGCCCGGTCTCTTTGATAATGCGTTGCCGCAGTTCATGGGTCCACTTCATGCATCCGAAAAAACGGTCCATTCCCGTAATATCCAGGTAGTGTTCGTCAATGGAAGCCTTCTCATAAAGGGGTGCACGCTCTGCAATGATCCCTGTGACCATCCGCGAGAACCGGGAGTAAGCGTCCATATCCCCCCGGATCACGATTGCTTCGCTGCAAAGCGAACGCGCCATTTTCACAGGCATGGCAGAATGTACACCGAACCGCCTTGCTTCATAACTGCAGCTCGAAACCACCCCGCGGTCTGACATGCCCCCTATGATCACAGGTTTTCCATTCAGCTTGCTGTTCATCAGACGCTCCACGGATACAAAAAACGTATCCAGGTCCATATGTACGATATGTCTGGTATTTTTCATCTTTTCTTGCCTGTTTCCAATTCTTTTTATACATTTGATTAATATTTAATCAATCATGTGATTACAATATAATCATATTTTTAATTGTAAACAACAGTAGATGCCGTTTTTAACATGTATTTTCATTCAAACATCAAATTCCTGCGCAGGAGAAAAAACCGGACGCAGGACGAGTTGGCGGAACAACTCCAAATGAAACGTTCCACACTGAGTGGCTATGAGAACAGGGTGGCACAACCTGCATTGGATGTGCTTCTGTTGTTTTCCGATTATTACCAGATTGCCGTAGACACCCTCCTGAAGGTGGACCTGTCAAAGCTGAGCGAAACACAGCTCCGGCAGCTGGAGCAAGGGGAAGATGTTTTTCTGCGCGGTGGAAACCTCCGTGTGCTGGCCTCCACGGTGAATGCTGCCAATGAAGAAAACATTGAACTGGTCCCGGTAAAAGCACAGGCCGGTTATACCAGTGGATTTTCCGATCCCGAATACATCAGTGAATTACAGGTGTTTCAATTGCCTTTCCTTTCAGGGGAAAAGAAATACCGGACATTTCAGCTGAAGGGTGATTCCATGCTCCCCATTCCCGAGAAAGCATGGGTTACAGGCGAATATGTCATAGACTGGAAAGAGCTGAAAACCGGCGATGCCTGCATTA
>Ga0180432_10010396_pt1 | contig 11153 bp, 10 predicted proteins | sample SS_ome_10_FD_132414 | JGI IMG/M metagenome (GOLD analysis project Ga0180432, IMG submission 132414) | Hypersaline lake sediment archaeal communities from the Salton Sea, California, USA - SS_1_MS_2 metaG | ecosystem: Environmental > Aquatic > Non-marine Saline and Alkaline > Hypersaline >... | reverse complement strand
CGACGTCCGCCACGTCCAGGAAATGCTCGGCCACGCCCGGCTCGAAACCACCCAGATCTACACCCACCTCGACATCCAGGCCCTCGCCGAAGTCCACGCCCGCACCCACCCCCACGGCCGCACCTATTCCCAGCATCTGCCCCAGATCACCGTCCAGCTTGTTGAATACCGGCTCGCCCAATCCCGCCGGCGCACCCAATACCACCACCTCAACAATTCCGCCCGAAGAATCCCCCGTCGCCGTGATCCGATTGCACGCCTCCACCATCGCCTCCCCCACCTCCACGTCCGGACAGTTCACCACCGGGTGCACACCGTAACGCTCACGCACCTCCGCTGCTGCCATCTGAGGCGCACGATCCCGTATCGCGTCGATCTCCTGCTCGATCTCACCAAAAATACGCGACTTCTCCAAAAAACGCATCTCCGGCGTAATGCGACCCTTGCAGTAAATCTCCTGATAAAACGGATCTAGATCACAACGCATCTGCTTGTACGCGTCGGTGTACGCCAGTACCTTCTCATGGTCCATCTCCGGACACGACACCCCCGCCGCCTCCTTCACATAAGAAAACACCCTGATGCCGCACTGCGCCAATATCTTCTTCGCCACGTAACCCGCAGCCACGATCGTCGACGTATAACGACCACTGAATATCCCCGCCCCAATCGCATCATCGTCCGCACCATACTTCTGAAACGTGGCATACGAGGCGTGACCAGGCCGAGGCGTCCGGTTCGTGTCCTGATACTGCTTGATGTGAATGAAATGACGATCCAGATTCGGTATCAATATCGTCAACGGCGTCCCATTGCTGTGACCCTTGTTGCCGGCTCCCTCGACCGTGTCTGCCGCGTTCAACCCCGTGTACAAAATCGGCAGGTCCGGCTCCTTCCGTGGTGACGACAACTCATCCGCCCCAGGCTTACGCAGCAATAGGTCCCCGTACACCTCCTGCTCCGTCACCGTCAACGCCGGTGGCATCGGTTGCACCATCGCCGTCAGTCCGTCCTGGTAAGAACCGCCCGCCACGGTCACCTGAAACACACGCCCCATGTGACATCCCATCATCGCTGAGATCCTCCTGCCTCGTTGGCATCTACTTGGTCAGCTTGTCTTGTCCTGCTCACGCTTCGGCAACATCCACGCCCACCGCGTCTGTATCCAACGCGGTATTATAGCGAAGAATTTCTCCCCTGCAACCCCTTACCGAACCGCCCCAAGCACCCGCTCCGATCAGGCCTGCACCACGTCGGACGCCCCCGACACCCAACTTAGCGACGCAGACGCCACTGGCTGGCCAACAGAGCATGCATCGTCCGGAAGCACGCCCCACCATCAAGGTCCGCCCTTCCCCGGCCATGCTCGCCCCCATCTCCCACAATAAGCTGCAGCCGCCTGATGCGGTCCCGTGTCCGTGGATGCTCGCTCGTGACCCCGTGAGTCGGCCCTTCCTGCCCCCCGTCAAAGTCCCGCTCCAGCTTCTCCAAAAGACTCACCATGCTCAACGGAGCGTAGCCCGCCCCGCCCAGGTACCTCAACGCCAGACCGTCCGCCTCGTACTCATCCCCCTGACGACTCTTATTCGCCGTGTGCCCCGAGGCAATGTGCCCTATCTCGTGCGCCAACGCCGCCGCCAACTCACCTTCACTTGCCACTTTGTACAGCAAACCCCGCGTGATACACACCTGATCGCCGCCCAGTACAAACGCGTTAGGCGACCAACCACGCAACACCACAAAATCTATACGCCTACCCGCGCCGCTGCCCGCCGCCACACGCGCACCTACCCGCCCCACGTATGCCTGCAACGCCGTATCCGCCGATGGACCACCAAAGCGACCCTGCCAGTCCGCTTCATTAGACCGCGCCGCATACTCCGCCGACCATGCCCGGTCGTGCGTCAAATGACGCGAAGGCATCGTGGGGCCCACCGCGCAGCCCCCGCCGGATAAGGCCGCTAACAGTATGCCCAATGTCGTCCTGATCAGCTGCTTACGATCCATGTGTCCTCTGCCGTAGTCCGGGGGTACGCTGCGGTCGGCCCGGCTGACCCGTCGCGGCCGCTGCCGACCCCCTGTCTTTATCGGCTGGCCAGGCGGGGTTCCTTTGCTGGATGCACAGTTTCCGTCTGCAAAACCCGCCATCACTAGAATGGCAGGCCCAGTCTGCTACCCCGCTGTACAACCTGTTCTCGTCGGAGACTGCGGTCTCGGGTAGGAAAGCGCCTTGTTGGGCTTACCAATGTCGCCCCGTAAGGCTCTGCCCCCGCTTACCCATTTTCCAACGCCGACGCGTTCCTTGCAAACACGCCTTGCGTAGTATATCCAATTGCTCCACCTTATGCAACCCCTTATTCAGTGCCCGTTTGCCCCAATGTCTCGCTATGGTAGGCCCTTGTGCCCAAAAACGTCTCGACCTTACCCCCGCTCCCCTGTGTGCCTTTTCGGTACACATACCCCATACGCCCCAAGACGCCGCCTGAATTGCGGATAACCAAAAGCACCTTTCGCCTCCCCCCCCCCTGCCCGGACAACAAACGACCTTTTAAGAAAATCGTTCGCCCACATACGTTGACTCGCCCAATCAGCGGCATATCATAATTTAGAGAATCACAAGCGAGTCTCAGACGGCTTAGGTTACGCTGCGATGACAAGATTCTGGTTATCGAACCCTACAACGTCGCCCTCGCGTTGAAAAGACTCCTGGCCTGCATCTGAAATGACCAGCAGTCCTGATTCGTTACATCTCTAAAACCTTAACATGCGTGCTAGCGCGACTGTAACGTGTACCGGCGTAGCTTGCCAATAAAGATAGTGTTTATCATGAAAGGAATGTGCCATGGACACTAAAAAAACACTCCACCTCACCTGCGTTGCCCTTGTGACCGCCGCTCTCCTCTTCCTCCCAGGCTGTGGCTGCTGGGAACAGGCCGAACAGGAAACCCGATTCCTCGGACCTCCCGTCGAAGCCGAGCCCGTCGCCGCTATGCCGCCTCGCGATGCCTGTGCCATGCAAACACTCAGCGTCACACAGGCCTATCCCATGCAAAGCGTCTTGAAGGTTGAAAAACAGGCCCCCGAAAACGTCTTCCTCAACAATGCCTTCGAATACGATATCACCGTGACCAACCTCTCCGACGAACCGGTCCACAATGTAGCCGTGCACGACAGCCTCCCCGAAAACCTCAAAATAGAACGCTCCCAGCCCCAATGGCTTGAAGCCGCTCAAGGCAGAGCCCAATGGAACCTCGGAACCCTCGCACCACAGGAAAGCAGGACGGTTAACGTCACCGCCATGGCGACCGGACCGGCCAGCATCGCCTCCTGTGTCGATGTGACCTACGACAAACCCCTCTGCGCCGCCATCAATGTCATGCAACCTCAGGGCCAGCTGCGACTGGTCGCCCCCGACCAGGTCCTCACCTGCGACAATATCCCCCTACGCTACACCCTCACCAACTCCGGCAATGCACCACTCTGTGACGTGAGCCTACAACATGCCATCCAAGGCGAAGGACACACCGAAAAAGGCTTCGCCATGCCCGCCGATGACACCACCATGGCTTCCCTGCAAACACCCACCACCATCGACCTGCTCCAACCAGGACAATCACGAGAATTCGAGACCATCCTCAGTCCCAGAACCAGCGGCGAATACACCATCACCGCCATGGCCGAAAGTGTCCAAGGACTCAAGCTCGAATCCAACACCGTCACCGTCAACGTCCAGCAGCCCAGCCTCGAAATCTCCGCCGATGCACCCGAAATGAGATACGTCGGACGCAACACCACCCACGATATTCGTCTCGTCAACAACGGGCCCGTCGAAGTCCGAGACGCACGCGTCACCGCCGATCTGCCCGCCAACGTCACCTTCGTCAATGCCACCGATGGCGGCAGCCTCATCGCAAGACAGGTCGTCTGGGAATTCCCCTCCATTGCCGCAGGCCAAAAACGCAACCTTAGCTTCACCGTCATGCCCCAAGCATCGGACGCGTTGACGCCACCGTCACCGCCGAAGGACACTGTGCTAAAGGCGTCTCCGCTACCGCCGCCACCGAAATCCGTGGAATCGCCGCCCTCCTCCTCGAAGTCGTCGATGTCAACGACCCCATCGAAATCAACGCCGATGGCAGCTACCTCATCACCGTTACCAACCAGGGCTCCGCTACGACCAGCGACATCACCGTCACCTGCCAACTGCCCGCTGCCATGAACTACCTCTCCAGCTCCGGACCCTCCCTCGGACGTTTCCGCGAAGGTGCCCTCACCTTCCAGCCACTACGAAGCCTGGCCCCCGGACAGACCGCCAGTTGGCGCGTCATGGTCAAAGCGAGGCAGAGCGGCGAGGCCCAAATCATGGTAAAAATGACCTGCAAAGAACTCTCCACCCCCATGACCGAGACCGAAGTCACCACCCTCTATGAATAGAAAGGGCCTCCGGGCCCTATTGTCAAGGCGCCGGCGCGTCCATAAAACCGCCGGCGCCGCTCTCTTGCACCACATACCCCTTACCCCACTCCATCCCCCGCACGCTGGCGTTTACCCCACCACCTTGCTATAATACTAATAGCGCAGAGGTGCACCTCTTGCACCTTGCCTGTCCTGGCTGATGAACGGTTGCTCAAAAGGTGATGCTCATGAAGAACATGCTTGTTAAGGTGACGTCCCTATTGGCCGCGTCCTTGTTGCTCCTGGCCGCCGGCTGTGCCTCAAATTCCCCCGCCGAACCCCCCCCCCACGACGCCGACGAGCAAACCACACAGGAATTGCAACCCGACTATCGTACCAAGGATAGACCCCCGGAACGACGACCCAGCTCCCCCAGAGGCCTCGGCTTTCCCGGCGGCGACCCCACACTGAGCCCCATCCCCTTTCCATGACAACCCTCAAAACACCACTGAAAGACGAAAAATAAAGCAAACCCCTGAGTTAAAGCCCCGCGATCTTAGCACCCCCCCAGACTCCCCGATACATCGAGCCCCCCCTCTTTAACCCCCTTCACCCGCTGCCCCGCTACTCTCCCAACACCTCCACTACCGCCACCCGCTTCAATCCCCCGCCTCTTCGACCTGCAAACCCACCAGCTTCTGAATCTCAAACACCTCCCCCGTCAGCAGCTCCTCAAACCGCACTCGAATCGTCACCCCCTCCCCCCTAGGCTCCCGGTCCTCCCGCCACGGCAACTCAAACTTGTAGTGATAAGTCAAAAAACCTTCCAGCCAATGCTCCTCCAACGCCGCCGGCTCGTAACGCCAACGACCCAACAGACGCTCATCCGCGTCCGCCTGCAACTGCCACAACTCAATCGTCAGCACCCCGCTCGCCTTGATCTTGTCATGCTTCTGATCATATACCGTCAAGTACACCGTCACCCCTGCCGCCGTCGCACGCGTGTACCGGCCGAACTTGAGCTCCCCCACATGCACCAACTGCCCCAGACGGTCCTTCTCGAAACCACGCATCCGCGCCAGCTTCGCCTCCAGCTCCTCCGCTCGCCGCTGATCCTCACGACGCTCCGCCTCCAACGTCACGATCCGCGATTCCAGCATTGCTAGAGACACATCCGAACGCCCTTTACCTGGAAACCCCTCACAACCCCACAAAAAAAACAATCCCAAACCACTCCCCATCAACCATGACCGCCAACTCCCCCTCATTAACCCCCCTTGCCCGCATGTCTCATGAGTTTTTGGCGACATGACTGTAAGTCCAGTATATAAACCAAGTTACGAACAGCGATAGGGTCGCGGCACGACGGCACGCCCTCCCGTAACACCGATGCATGGGCTACCCCAAGCCCACCCGACCCATCTTCGCTACCTTATAAATTATATAGCGACCCTCTGGCCCGACAAACTCGCACCAGGCCAAAAAAAACGCCAAAAAACCAAAAAACGCCAAACATCCACGCTCGACCACCCCCTGGCCTCGCCCGCCCAACGCCTCTAAACGCGTGCCTGGCCCCCCGCTGCTCCTGCTACTTCTCCTCCGCCGGCATCTTCTCCAGAATCTTATCCGCCACCCCATACTCAATCGCCTCGTCCGCGTTGAGCCACTTGTTCCGGTCGCAGTCACGCTCCACCGTCGCCATATCCTTACCCGTATGCGACGCCATGATAGCATAAAGACGCTCACGAACCCGGATCATCTCCTCCGCCTCGATCTGCAAATCGCTCGCAGGACCCATCATCCGACCTCGAATCAATGGCTGATGCAGCAGTACGCTCGCGTTAGGCAATACATGACGCTTGCCCGCCGTGCCACCCAGAAGCAGCATCGCGCCCATGCTCGCCGCCAACCCCACCCCATACGTCGCCACCTCACAACGAAGATAACGCATCGTGTCGTAGATCGCCAGACCAGCCGTCACCGAACCACCCGGCGAGTTGATGTAAAAATGTATGTCCGCCGACGCGTCCTCGTTGCTCAAAAACAGCATCTGAGCCACAATCAGATTCGCTACGTCGTCGTCCACCCCGCCGCCCAAAAACACCACCCGATCCTTCAGCAGACGCGAATATATATCGTACGCCCGTTCCCCTCGACCCGTCGTCTCAATGACCATCGGTACCAGATTCGACATCATTTATCTCGCTTATTCTTCTTGGCGTCCTTCTTCTCTTCCACGTACAGAACCTCGTCTATCAGCCCGTACTCCTTTGCCTCCTCCGCCGTCATATACCGGTTACGCTCCGTCTCACGCTCAATACGCGCGACTTCCTGACCCGTGTGACGCGACAGAACCTCGTTCAGCATCTTACGTGTCTTGATAATCTCATCCGCCTCCAGACGAATATCCTCCGTCTGACCCGTGATGCCACCCCAAGGCTGATGAAGCATCATCTTCGCGTGCGGCAACGCGTAACGCTTGCCCTTGGCGCCCGCCGACAAAATCACCGCACCACCGCTCGCCGCGTGACCAATACAGTACGTCGCCACGTCCGAATGCAAAAACTGCATCGTATCATAAATCGCCATCGTGTCATCTACGCTTCCACCAGGACAATTAATATACAAATGTATATCGCTACCACGCTTGATGTTGTCCAGATAAAGCATCGCCTTGATCACTACCGAACACACCGTCCCCTGATTCGTCACGTACGACGGATCCAAAGGCAAATCCAAAAAAATGATCCTGTTCTCCAGGAGCATCTCGTTCAGACCCATCTCACGCGTCCGCTGATAGTGACCGCCGCCTTGCAGCCGAATATCACGCTTCGATTCAAATTCAGGCCGACATAATGTCATCGTCACGTCCTCTTGTTTGTCCATAACTTCTTAACAACGCTAGCCAAAAAAACAGACCGCCTCAGCCTGCCGTCGACTCATCCTGCTTCTTGTCGTCGGCCTTCTTCGTATCAGCAGCCTTCTTCTTGCCCCCACTCTTCTTGCCCTTGGCCTCACCTGCGTCAGCCTCGTCTTTCGCTGCCGGTGCGTCAACTATATCGGCCATTTCCAGCACCTTATCCACCGCATGTTCGTCACGAATCTGCTCCCGGATCGATTCCAGACGCCCTTCCTTGGCCATCTCGTCACGCACCCGCTCCGGACGACGACCATAACGCATCGCGATCCGAGCGATCACACCGTTCACCTCCGGCTCGCCAACACTGATATCCAGCTTGTCCGCCACCTTCTCCATCACAAAGCTCATCTTCAGCTGCTTGTTCGCTTCCTCGCTCGACGCCGCCTTGAGCTTCTCCAGATTTTCCTCGATCTGCTCATTAGGCACACCCTGCTGCAACAGCTCATAATAACGACGTGCCATAAATCGGTTCGCATGACGCGCCGCCACACCCGCCGGCAAATCAAACGTCACGTTTTCGTCCAGATAATTATAAACCTGCTGGCCCATCAGCTGACGTACCTCCCGGTCTGCCTGACGCTCCAGATCCTCCGCTATCTCGCGACGAAGCTCTGCCTCGTCCGCCACCCCGAACGAATCAAAGAACTCCGCATTCAGCTCCGCCAGCACCAACCGACGCAAACTCTTCACCTTCAGCACAAACGACGCCTTCTTACCGTGATACGCCTCATTCTCATGCGTATCCGGCACCGTCCCCTCAAACTCCTTCTCATCACCCACCTTGCACCCCGTCAGCGTCTTGCCCAAGTCCTCGATCCATACCCCCATCACCGCCGTCGGTCCCACGTGCACATAGGCGTCTTCCTTCTCCTCCGTGCCGCCTTCCTCGACCCCCTCTACCGTCATCGTCACGTCACCCGTGATCCAGTCACCCTCCTGGGCCGGTTCCTCAGACACTTCATCCACATGACCGCCCCGACGACGCAACTGATCCACCGCCTCGGTGATCCGCTCTTCCGTCGTTTCGAACACCGGCTTCTCGATCCGCACCCCCTCCAGATTCGGCAGCTCAAACTCCGGCTTCACCTCAACCTCATACTCCACCGTCAAATCACCCTCGTGAGGCAGCTCCACCTTCTCCGGATCAAAATCAGGCTCGCCCAAAACCTCAAAATCGTGGTCCTTCTCCATCTGCTCGAACGCCTCAGCCAACACCCGCAGCTTCACCTGATCGTCCACCTCGCTGCCAAATCGCTTCTCGATCAGACGACGCGGAGCACGTCCCTTACGAAAGCCCGGCACCAACGCCGTCCCCCGAAGCTCCTTGTACTGCGCATCCAGCGACTTATCCAACTGCCCACGCGGTATCGTGATCGTTACCTGCTTCTTCCAGGGCCCCGTATCCTTCAAATCCACCGTGCACTCGAACGTCGACTCTTCCTCAACACCCTCAGCCCCACCGGCCTCCACCTGCTCGTTCGCCTCTGCCGCCGTCTGGTCCATGTCTTTTTCGTTTGCGTCCGCCATGCCGACTACTCCTCATTGCCTGTTGCTTTGGCCCAGGCTCTAACGCCTGTATACCTTATGCACGCCACTTCCAAGCGCGCAACACCTTATAAGAAATACACTTATGACTTGAAAAACCCCGCCGCACAGAATACAAAAATACCAAGCATAATCACCTTACCCAGCCAGGCGCCAGAAGCCGCCAGGATAAAGGTTACTATCCTTGGCTCTCATGACGCGGCTCCGACCAACGCCTGACCCGATTCCACCTGCCCTTTCCAGACAGGCCCGAAGCCGGTACCTCGTCGCCGCTAACACTAAGATCCCGAAAAAAAAGCACTTAGACACTCGCGCGCCAAAGGCTCACAGCGGGTGATGAGATTCGAACCCACGACATTCACGTTGGCAACGTGACGCTCTACCACTGAGCTACACCCGCATACTGCCTCCCACTCCCCTATTAATAGGGCCTCCACCCCCCCCTTTGCAAGCCCTTTTTCCCACTTTTTTTACAAAACCACCCTCCCAAACGCCCCCCCCTCGCCCTCCCCGTACGACCACAACATCCCTACACTCCCGCCACCCCACTACCACAAGCCCCCAGCACCGCTGCGGGAACTTCGCGCTCACCCTCCCAAAACCCCACTTCTCCCGCCCCCGATCCAAAATCAGCGGATTCCCCCCAACAAAAACCTACCACCACGCAGCTTCTCGCCAAGTCCCCATGGCCGCGATTCTTCCCTTGGTTCCTCACGATTTGCCAAGATATAACGAGAATTGCCTTGCCAAAACAACGACCAAGCGTAGAATCTTCGCCGCGATACTCGCTCAGCTCAGAAATACCATTGGAAAGAAAAAATTTGCGTCAAGGTTAGACATGAAGAAAATTCAACAGAACTGCATCATCCCCAGCGCCGCGTTTTCTGTCCCCAAACAGAGAATTAAACAATTCCGCCAAGAACCCGATCGCCAGCCACGTGTGGGAGACCTCGTCTACGCAGAGGTTTCTGTACTGGGCTTCCACAATACTCTGGAGAGCGTCTCCGCCAGAATCCACACTATCCACGACCGAACCCGCGCCGTCTTTGTCTTCGGCACCCGATACGCCCCGGCCCACTATGAAGGGTTCGTGCCCCAACAACTTGGCGAGAACGTCGATCTTCTTGCTCGCAGCGGAGTCGTTGGCCAAGTAACCTGCACCAATGAGTTGATCGCCTCTCCCACTCAGCTCCGTATCCTGGGCTATGTCTACGACAGTAATGACAACGCGGTCAACACGCGGGACCATCTGCTGATTCAGCCCAAAAAACCACCAACGACCCGCCCCCGCTCCAAGCTCGTACTTTGTATCGGAACCACCATGAACTCGGGCAAAAGCTACGCCGCGGCCGCCTGCTGCCACGCCTTGTCGTCTGTGGGAAAAACGGTGCGCGCTGCCAAAATCACCGGCACCGCCAGCCTCAAAGACATCCTCCTCATGCAGGACTGCGGCGCTCAACATGTTGCTGACTTCGCCTACTTCGGTTTCCCCTCGACATACATGCTGGATATCAAAGACCTTATAAGTATTTTCCGCTCGGTCGATGCAAAGTATGGCAATAACCCCAGAAAGTACCTGGTCTTCGAATTCGCCGATGGCATCCTCCAGCGAGAAACCGCAATGCTCCTTAGGCATCCCGAAGTGCGAAGCCGCATTCACAAACTCGTTTTCTGTCTTGCCGATTCAGCCGGCGCTGCCGGTGGCCTTCGAATACTCGAAGAATCCTTCGACCTCGCCCCCCATGCCATATCCGGTCTCTGTTCAAGTTCCCCCTTGTCCATCCGTGAGATTGGGACCTTCACCGACATTCCCGTCATCAAAAGCATGGAGCGAGACTTCAAGGCCGTTTACAACATCATAAAATAGAGAAGCGTCGCAAACGGCGAGCAGGCCTTCCAACCTCTATTGCAAGCGTAGAACGCCATGACCGCCTTTAATCCAGCTCCCACCGTAAAATCGGCGCATTCTCCCCGTCAAAGCCCCCGCGATCTCATCGCAGAATCAGACAATAGGCCACCTAACCGTACCAACACCCCACTTCTCTCGCCTCCGACGCAAAACAGGCGGATAACCCCCAATCCTCCAGGCCCCGCTGCCCCCGCCCGCGATTTGGCTAATCCATTGCACCCACCAAAACACCTTTGCCGGCCCTGGAGATCACCCTGCCGCGATCTTTCCCTTGGACAACGCATGAACCTTCCGGTAGCCTGTCACTGATGCGTCGTTTTACGAGTCCTGGTTGGATGGAGCGTTGGTGGTCGTTCTGTGCTCTCTGTCCGGGAAATCGTATTG
>Ga0180432_10010395_pt1 | contig 11154 bp, 7 predicted proteins | sample SS_ome_10_FD_132414 | JGI IMG/M metagenome (GOLD analysis project Ga0180432, IMG submission 132414) | Hypersaline lake sediment archaeal communities from the Salton Sea, California, USA - SS_1_MS_2 metaG | ecosystem: Environmental > Aquatic > Non-marine Saline and Alkaline > Hypersaline >... | reverse complement strand
TGTCCTGTTCGCACGCGGTCGACGACTTCGAACTGAAGACGGGTCCGTACAAAGGCCAGCGGGTCCTCGTCGACGGGCCCGAGTACGAGACCGCCGGCGGGTCCTCGAACCTCGGCGTCTACGATCCCGGCTTCGTCCTCGAAGCCAACTTCTACTGCGACACCTACGGAATCGACACCATCTCGTTCACGACGGGGCTTGCGTTCGTGATGGAGTGCTACGAGAACGGGATCCTCGATGCCGAGGTGACCGGCGGCCTCGATCTTCGCTTCGGGAACGGAGAAGCAGCTCTCGACATCCTCCACCAGATGGCTCGAGGCGAGGGGTTCGGCCTCATCGTCGGACAGGGAATTCGCCGGATGAAAGAGACGTTCGCCGATCAATTCGGCGGCGACCCGCAGTTCATGGCCGACATCGGGATGGAGGCAAAGGGACTCGAGTACTCGGAGTACGTCACCAAGGAGTCGCTCGCGATGCAAGGGGGCTACGGACTCGCACTCAAAGGTCCGCAGCACGACGAGGCGTGGCTCATCTTCATGGACATGGTCAACAACCAGATCCCGACGTTCAAGGACAAGGCCGAGGCGCTTCACTACTTCCCGATGTGGCGGACTTGGTTCGGGCTGGTCGGGCATTGCAAGCTCCCGTGGAACGACGTCGAGCCGGCCGACAACGCGAAGACGGCTGAGCCCGCGAAGGTTCCCGAGCACGTCGACAACTACTGCATGGTCTTCTCCGGTGTGACCGGCGTGGACGTGCAGCCCGAAGACCTGATCCTCCAATCCGAGCGCGTCTACAACTTCCAGCGCGTCTTCGGCGTCCGGATGGGATTCGGAACGCGCGAGCACGATGCGATTCCGTATCGGTCCGTCGGCCCCGTCACGGCGGAGGAGTACGAATCCCGCGCGGAGCGCTACGACGGCCAGCTACGGGAGAAGGTCGGCGTCGATCCGGCCGAGATGTCGACCGAGGAGAAGGTCCGAGTCCTTCGCACGTACAGAGAGGATCAATACGAACAGCTGATCGACGCGGTCTACGAGCGTCGCGGCTGGGACGAGCGCGGAATCCCGACGATCGAGAAGCTCAAGGACCTCGGCATCGATTTCCCCGACGTCATCGACGTCGTACGGTCGAGATCGTAGAGGGAATCGGACCGACGAGACGATCGACACGCTGTCTCCCCGCGTTCAGCCGGGGCGCGCGGCCCCCAAGGGGAGAAACCGCCTACGATTGAAATCCAGACTGCGTTTTGCTACAATCCGGCCGGGTGGTGACATGGCCAAGCAGCCGCAGGCCTCGCAGGCTTACGAGGCTGACCAAATCAAAGTTCTCGAAGGACTGGAACCCGTTCGCCTTCGACCCGGGATGTACATCGGGTCGACCGGACAGAGCGGGTTGATGCACCTGATCGAAGAGGTCGTCGACAACAGCATCGACGAGGTGCTCGAGGGCTCTTGCACGGAGATTCGCGTGATCGTCCACGAGGACAACCGCGTGACGGTCATCGACGACGGCCGCGGGATGCCGATCGGCGTCCACCCCGAAACCGGAATCCCGGCGCTCGAATTGGTCATGACCACCCTCCACGCCGGCGGAAAGTTCGACAACAAGAGCTACCACGTCAGCGGCGGGCTGCACGGGGTCGGCGTGTCGGTCGTCAACGCGCTGTCGGAAGAACTCGTCGTCGAGGTCAGCCGCGACGGGAAGATCTACCGCCAGGCGTTCTCGCGTGGGGAGAAGCTGACCGATCTCGAGATCGTCGGAGAGACGAAGAAGACAGGGACCAAGACGACGTTCCTCCCCGATCACGAGGTCTTCGACGAGATCCGCTACAACTTCCCGAAGCTCTCGCACCGCCTCCGCGAGCTCTCCTACCTGAACGGCGGCCTGCTGATCATCTTGGAGAACGAAGCCGCGGGGATCACGCGACAGTTCCAGAGCAAGGGCGGAATCGTCTCGTTCGTCGAGGAACTCGGCTCGAAGAAGGACCCGATCCATCCGAAGCCGATCCACATCCAAGGGAGCGAGTCGGGCATCGAGGTCGAGATCGCGATGCAGTGGACCGGCTCGTACGACGAGTCGATTCACGCGTTCGCCAACAACATCAACACCGTCGACGGCGGGACGCACCTGACCGGGTTCAAGGCCTCGTTGACGAAGTTCCTCAACGACTACGGCCGAGACAAGAAGATCCTGACCAAGAAGGATCCGAACCTGCGCGGCGAGGACATCCGCGAGGGTCTCGTCGCGATCATCAGCGTCAAGATCCAGAACCCTGAGTTCGAGGGACAGACGAAGACCAAGCTCGGAAACCCAGAGGTGGCAAGCCTCGTCAGCAACATCCTTCAGGAGCAGCTGGAACTCCGTTTCCAGAAGCAGGCGAAGGTGGCGAGGGCCGTGATCGAGAAGTCCGTCCACGCGGGACGGGCGCGGATGGCGGCGGCCAAGGCGCGCAAGATGGCACGGCGGAAGGGCCCGCTCGCATCGACGGCCCTCCCCGGGAAGCTGGCCGACTGCTCCAACAGGGATCCGGCCGCCTGCGAGCTGTTCATCGTCGAGGGTGACTCGGCGGGCGGCAGCGCGAAACAGGGACGTGACAGGAACTTCCAGGCGATCCTGCCGCTTCGCGGAAAGGTCCTGAACGTGGAGAAGGCGCGGCTTGCGAAGCTCCTCGACAACGCGGAGATCAAGGCGATGATCACGGCGGTCGGAACCGGAATTCGCGAAGAGTTCAACGCGGACCGGCTCCGCTACCACAAGCTGATCATCATGGCCGACGCCGACGTCGACGGGGCACACATCTGCACGCTCGTCCTGACATTCCTGTTCCGGTATCTGCGCAAGCTCGTCGAGGACGGGTACGTCTACATCGCCAAACCCCCGCTCTACCAACTTCGAAACGGGAAGAAGGTCGTCTACCTCCACACCGACGAGGAGCTCGAGGCCTACAGGAAGGAGCACGGAGGCGGGTTCGCGCTGAAGCGGTTCAAGGGATTGGGAGAGATGAACCCGCAGGAGCTCTGGGAGACGACGATGAACCCCGAGAACCGGATTCTCAAGCAGATCCAGATCCGCGACGCCCTGGAGGCGGACGAGATCTTCTCCACGCTGATGGGAAGCGATGTCGCCCAGCGGCGCGACTTCATCTGGGAGAACAGCGACAAGATCACGGCGCTCGACATCTGATCCGGGATCTCGTTCGCCATTCGAGAGGGGGACCATGAAGCGACTTGCCATCGTGGGAAGCGTCCTCGCGCCGATTCTCGTCGGACTCGCGGCATCGGCGACGACCCTCGGACTCGGCGTCGGGCTCGATCCGACGGGAATCCTGATGTTCAGCGCACTGACCGAGGTCGCGATCTCGGAGTCGTTCAGCCTGCAAGCGGAAGCCGGGATCGCCACCGGCGAGGTCGCCGGCCTGATGCTAGCGACGGCAGCCATCCTCTATCACGCGCCGTTTCCGCCGGTCGACCCGTTCGTCGGGATCGGGGCCGGCGCGGCGCTGACCCCACCACCGTTCTCGACAGGACTGGTCGCCGAGGGGATCGCGGGCGTTCGCGTGGCCGTGATCGACCCCGTCTCGCTCTTCGTCCAACTGCGCTACCTCGTTCGCTGGTCGGGCGCCGGGGTCACCGCCGGCCCGATTTACGAAGCCGGCGTGCAGTTCCGGTTCTAGATGGGGTGGATGGTCGGAATCGTCCTCGGCGGACTGACGCTCCTGTGGATCGCCTGGAACTTCACGCTCGACGCGCTCTGGCAACCGACCGACCGAGTGACGGTCCGTCGGCTCCTCTTCCTCGCAGACGTCGGGGAGCAAGATCACGTCAGCGACCCCGGCTGCGGGGACGGCCGGATCGTCGTCGCGGCTGCGCGGGAGTTCGGCGCGCGCGCGACGGGGGTCGAAATCGATCCGTTTCGGGTCCTGTGGGGACGCGCGACGATCCTGTTCGCCGGGGTGCGCGATCGCGCGCGCATCGTCCGCGGGAACCTGTACGCTTTCGACGTCTCCGACGCGGATGTCGTCGTCCTCTTCCTGTCAGCCACGGCGAACTTCAAGCTCCAGACCCGCCTTCGCAAGGAGCTGAGGCCGGGTTCGCGCATCGTCTCGTACTACCATCCGATCTGGGGATGGACTCCGGAGGAGACCGGCGAGGCGAGCGCCGGATACCCGATCTACCTCTATCGCGTGTGAGATCGTGAACAGAACGAAGCGTCTTCCCGACCTGCTAGCGGCGATCGGTCTCTCGAAAGACGAGGCTTCGCGTGAGATCCTCGTCGCCGGGATCGGCGAGGACTCGCGGCGGGTCGAGCCGGGCGACCTGTTCGTCGCGATCGACGGGACGGCCTGTGACGGGGCCGACTTCGCGGCCGACGCGGCGGGACATGGAGCGGTCGCCGTGATCGCCGAGCGCCAGCTTCGAATCGACATCCCCGTCTTCGTCGTCCCCGACGCCCGGCGCGCTCTCGCGCAGCTTGCCTCGGCCTTCTTCGACGCGCCGACGGAGAAGCTCCGAACTGTCGGGATCACCGGAACGAATGGAAAGACGACCGTCTCCCACTGGGTCACGCACCTGCTCGGCGCGGAGCGGACCGAGCTCATCGGAACGGTGGCGAACGACGGACGCGGCCTCTCCGGCATGACGACCCCCTCGAGCCCAGACGTACAGCGGATTGCCCGCGAAGCCGCCGCCGCGGGGAAGGCGAACCTCGTCATCGAGGCCTCGTCGATCGGGCTCGCCCACTCCCGCCTCGACACGATCGCGTTCGACATCGCCGCGTTCACCAACCTGACGAACGACCACCTCGAGCTACACGGGGACCTCGGCGCGTACATTGCGGCGAAGGCCCGCCTCTTCCGCCAGGTGAAGCCGGACGGGTGGAGCGTCGTGAACGCGGACGACCCGCACGCCTGCGAGATCCTTGCAGCGTCCGCCGGGCGTGCCCTCACGGTCGGGCGCAATCGCGCGGCCGACCTGCGCGCGACGGACGTCTCGACGCTCCCCGACCGAACAGAGTTCCGAGTGACGTGGCGCGGGGAGATGATCCCGGTCATCGTTCCGACGATCGCGGTCGGCGGAGTCGAGAACGCGCTCGTCGCGGCCGGCGTCGGGATCTGCGCCGGCCTCTCGTTCACGGCAGCCGCTGACGGGCTTCGCTCCGTCCCAGCGGTCCCCGGGCGATGGGAGGTCTTCCGGAACGCGGACGGGACAACGGCGATCGTCGACTTCGCGCACAACCCAGACGCCCTCGGAAGGGCTTTGGAGAGGCTCAGAGGGGCTTACGATCGGGTCGTCGCCGTGTTCGGCGCTCCCGGAGGGACCGATCGACAGAAACGCCTTGAGATGGGACAGGTCAGTGGAAGGCTCGCCGATCTGACGGTCGTGACGAGCGACAACCCGAAGAACGAGGCACCGGAGCGGATCGTCGAGGAGATCGCGCGCGGCGTCCGACAAGCCAATGGGCGGTTCGAGACTCACGTCGACCGCGCCGAGGCGGTCCGACAGGCGGTCGCGCGGACGGGGCAAGGCGGGGTCGTCCTCGTCGCGGGCAAGGGGCACGAGCGCTACCAGATTGTCCGTGGCAAGCGGATCTCTTACTCTGACACGTCGGTCCTCGCCGACCTCGGGTTCGTACCGATCGAGAAGGCCTCAGCCGACCGGCGATGAGGCCGGAAACCGGAGGAAGAAGCGTGAGCGAAACGAGCCAATCGTCGCACAGCCCGGTCGACCTGTTGCTCAAGGGGGGCCACGTCCTGGACGTCTTCGCCGGCCGGTTCCGGCGGACCGACGTTGCCGTCTCCAACGGCCGGATCGTCGGATTCGGTGCCTCGTCGGCGCAGGAGGTCCGCGACCTCGCCGGGTCCTACCTGATCCCGGGGCTGCTCGACGCACACGTCCACATCGAGAGCTCGCAGCTCACACCGGGCGAGTTCGCCCGCGCGGTCGTCCCTCGGGGGACGACGTCCGTCATCGCCGATCCCCACGAGATCGCCAACGTTCTCGGGCAGCCTGGGATCCGCTACATGCTGGCGGCGTCGGAGGGGATCCCGCTTCGCGCCTACTTCATGGTCCCGTCCTGCGTTCCATCGAGCCCGTTCGAAACGACGGGAGCGACTCTCGGGCCGGAGGAGATCACCGAGATCCTCGGCTGGCCGCGCGTCCTCGGACTCGGAGAGGTGATGAACTACCCCGGGGTCATCGCTCGGGATCCGGACGTGCTGGCGAAGCTTGCCGCCGCCCGCGGCCGCCCGGTCGACGGGCACGCGCCCGGCCTCTTCGGGCCGGATCTCTGGGCGTACGTCTCGGCAGGCCCGCGAACCGATCACGAGTGCACGACGGTCGAGGAAGCGCGCGCGAAGCTCGCCGCCGGGATGACGATCCTCATTCGAGAGGGAACGACGGCGCGGAACCTCGACGCACTCCTTCCCCTCCTCGACGCGAAGAGCGCCCCGTTCGTCCATTTCTGCACGGACGACCGGGAGCCGAAGACGTTGCTGGCCGAAGGACACGTCGGCGACATCGTCCGCCGAGCGATCGACGGGGGCGTCCCACCCGAGGTCGCAATCGCCGCAGCGACTGTTCACCCCGCGCGGACCTACGGGCTCGCCGATCAGGGGGCGATCGCCCCCGGGTATCGGGCCGATCTCGTCATCCTCTCCGACCTGCGATCGTTCGCCGTTCGCGACGTCTACGTCGGAGGCCAGCTGGCTGCGTCCGACGGCGCCCCCCGATTCGAGGTACCCGGCGAGTCGGACCGGGCGGCGAGGGAGAGCGTGAACGTCGATCTGGCACGGCTCTCGTTCGCCCTTCGTTCGGAGGGAGGCGAACGGAGGGGGCGAGTCATCGACGTGAGCGGCTCCCAGGTCGTGACCGGCGCGGCGGAGGAGACGATTCCCATGGTCGAAGGGGAGGCGGCCTCCGACCCGGAACGCGACCTACTGAAGCTCGCCGTCGTCGAGCGACACCACGCGTCGGGGCGCATCGGGCTCGGGCTCGTCCGCGGCCTCGGTCTCGCCCGGGGGGCAATCGCGTCGACGGTCGCCCACGACGCGCACAACATCATCGTCGCGGGGGTCACGGACCAGGAGATGCGCCTCGCCGTCGAGGAACTCGTCCGAATCGGAGGGGGGCAGGTCGTCGTAGACGGGGACCGTGTCACCGCGCGGGTCTCCCTCCCGATCGCCGGGTTGATGGCCGACAGGCCGCTCGCTGAGGTGGCCGCGGACGCGGAGAAGCTCTCCGGGGCGGCGCGCGAACTCGGCTCGCCCCTCCCCGCTCCGTTCGCGACGCTGTCCTTCCTCGCCCTCCCGGTCATCCCGCACTTGAAGCTGACCGACCGCGGACTGGTCGATGTCGACCGATTCGCGCCAGTCCCGCTCTTCTTGGAGGACTGACCTCGGGCAGTCCGGGCCTCCCGCTTGACCCGTGGTCGATGTCGACCGATTCGCGCCAGTCCCGCTCTTCTTGGAGGACTGACCCCGGGCAGACGGGGCCTCCCGCTTGACCCGTGGTCGACCCGGTCGTCGTCAGCCGGCGGCGAGAATCTCGTCAACGAGATTCTCAAGGCGGAGGGCACGCGATCCCTTGACGAGGAGGACGTCGTTCGGACCGGGAAGCTGCTCTCGCACCGAGGCAACGCGCTCCGTCGCCTCGGTCACGACGACGCGCAGCGGCCCGACCTCGCGGCAGACGGCGGTCGCCCTCCGCCCGACCGGGAAGACGACGTCGATCCCGAGTTCGAGAGCGAGCCGAAGAACTCCTCGATGGTGATCATCGGAAGAGGCACCGAGATCGAGCATGTCGCCGAAGACAAACCCCCGGCGAGTCGCCGGGCCGCCCCACTCGGCGAGGACGCGGAGCGCCCCTTCCATCGACGCGGGGTTCGCGTTGTAGACGTCATCGAGGAGGCTACCGAACGGCGCGGGGAGGACCTGAAGGCGGTGCGGGATCGCCTCGAACGTCCTCGCGCCCTCCTCGATCGCACGAGCCGAGAGGCCGAGCCGATGGGCGCAAGCGGCGGCGAGGAGGACGTTCGTCGCGTTGTGTTCGCCGAGGAGCTGCGTCTCAAGTCGGAGGGGCGGGTCGTCGACGTCGACGACGAGACGCGGCGCCGTTTCGACAACCCGTCCGCAGAAGCGGCAGTCTCCGAGCCCGACGGTCAGGGTGTCGTGGGGGTCGCGCGCGGCGCGGCGCCGGAGCGGCTCGGCGTCGCCGTTGACGAGAACCAGGCCGTCGGGCGGCAGGCCGCGGGCGAGATCCCATTTCTCTTCGGCGATCGCCTCCACGGATCCGAACCCTCCGAGGTGACTCGGGCCGACACCGGTCAGGATCCCGGTCGTCGGACGCAGGATCGAGACCAACGCGGCGATCTCCCCCGGCTTCGCCGTCCCGAGTTCGAAGACGCCGACGTCGGACGACGCCGGCGCGGCGAGGAGGGCTAGCGGAAGGCCGATCTCGGTGTTGTAGTTCTCGGGTGCCTCGTGAACCGCGCGCCCCGCGCGAAGAAGGTGCGCGAGGAGCGCGCGCGTCGTCGTCTTCCCGTTGCTTCCCGTGACAGCGACGATCGTCGCTGACAACCGGTCCCGCCAGGCCGCGGCAAGCTGCTGCAAGGCGGCGAGCGTGTCCGGAACGACGATCGTCGGACCCTCTGCGCTCTCCGCGACCGTCCGCTTCGAGACGAGGGCGGCGCAGGCCCCGCGAGCGAATGCTTCCCCGAGGAACGCGTGCCCGTCCGCCCGCGCTCCGGCGAGGGCGACGAACAGGTCCCCGCGCTCCGTCCTCCGCGAATCGTGGACGACCCGCGAGGGGCGCGCGTCGCCCCCTCTCGTCAGCTCCCCGCGGACGATCCTCGCGATCTCACCGACGGTGAACATCCGGCCGGCGCTACCAGCCCGAGTCAGACCCTTCGCCCGCGTCTTCGTCGGGCTCGATCAGAATCGCGCTCTCTTCGCGCTCGCCGTAGACGACGTATTCGGGAAACTCGTACGTCACCTCGGCGACGCCGAATAGCGCGTCCGATCGGGCGGCGAATGGATCGACAGCGAACAGCTCGACAGTGAGGATCTCGTAGCTCGGGATGTCCTCAATCGCCTCGACCAGATCGTCAATCGATTCGAGGACCTTCGCTTTCTCGCCGGACTCGAGGTAGCGCGGCCCGCCGTACGCGCGGACCAAGAGATACTCGGCAATCAACTCCTCGGGGATCGTGATCTCGCCCCCTCGGGTCAGTCGCTCCCCCTGATAGGTCTGCAGTTCGAGCTGGAAGTGAATCGAGTCCCCCGGCGCGTAGACGAGCCGATCGATCACGAAGTCGCTGATGTAGACGCCTCGAATCTCCTCGCTGAACTCCATCGTCACCGAGACCTCGTCGATCTGCGGGTTCAGCAACTCGTTGTACTGAAGTGCGGTCATGATTCCGGCGAGCTGAAGCGGAGGGTAGACGGCGATGTCGACGGCGCTGAAGAACGTGTCCCGTCGCACGAGCGGCCGGGGCATGCCCGCCCCGTCAATCTCGTAGGTGACGACAACCGTCCCTTGGCCGACCCGGTCGAGGGTCGTGTCAATCGCCTCGAAGCCGGTCGCGAGAAGGAGTTCCGGCATCAGCCGCGGTTCGCCGGCGAGCTCGATGTAGAACGTCTCGGCGGACGCTGCCTCGGGATCGGCTACGGCGAAGGTGAGGTCGATCCCGTCGAACGGGTCGCCGATCCGTCCGCCGATCGCCGCGATCCGGTCCTCGCGGACCGTCCCGATCGTGGCGCCGAGCGTGCCGAGCTTGAACGACGCGTCGTAGGCCTTCATCGTGTCAACGATCGAGACCGTCGTCATTGGGAACCGAGATGGGCCGTTGTAGATGAAGCGATGACCGAAGCCGACGAGCGCGTCGCCGTCCCGGTAGGTGAGCGTGCCGAGCGCGCCGATCGTGATGTCCCCGGTGGCGAGGGCGACACCGACGCCGCTTCCCGGCTCGAGCGACGCAGGATCGATCAGGCCGGCGGCCGATCCGGCGGAGACCGGCAGAAGAGATAGATCGAATGCAGCGAGCCCGCGCACGGTCGGAGCGACGACCGGCGAGAAGACGTCACCGATCAGTCGAAGCGGCGTCTCGTTCGTCGAGAACCCCTCCATCAGGATCTCACGAGCCCGCCCTGAGAGGCCCTCGGCGACGAGCGGCGTCGAGATCGGGTAGCTGAAGATCGTCTCCGGGGCCGCGGCGATCGTCTCCGCCGACGGGGCGATCGCGGTCTCCACGAGCCGGGCCCCGGCGAGGACGGCGCGAGGATTCGGCATCGCGAGCGCCTCCTCCGAGGCCGTTGCGTCGAGAACGGCGAGCATCGGCTCGATTGGCGTGACCAGCCCGATCGGCGTGAAGTCTTTTGCCCACGTCGCGGCACGGCTGAGCGCACCGACCAGCTTCCCGTCGACGTAGACCGGGCTTCCGCTCATCCCCTGGGCGATCCCCCCCGAGCGGCCGATCGCTTCACCGCTGACGCGGACGACGATGAAGTCGGATAGATCGCCCGGCTGATCGATGACCCCGAGGATCTCGACCGCGAACTCGCTGATCGTGTCCGCGGCGACGACCGTCTTCCCGACGCCCGTCATCCCGACTTCGATCTCGTCGAGGAACAGAAACTCGCTCCGATCGTAGGCCGTGGCCGCGAGACCGGCCAGGAGAAGCAGACAGACCGCCGAAGTGATGCTTCTTCGAATCACGATTCCCCTTTCGCTCTTCTCGCCCCCGAACGCTCCGGGGGAGTATACCGCGAGACGCGCCCCTCGGGACGGAACGGCAATCTACCGAATCCCGCTGAACATCGCGCGGACGAGCATGAGGACGGGAATGATCTCGAGCCGGCCGATCCACATGTTGAAACAGAGGGCGAGCTTGCTCAGGAGCGGCATTCCGGGATGGGTGATCCCGACGGAAAGGCCGACGTTCCCCTGGGCGCTCGCCACCTCGAAGACTACGTCGGAGAGCGTGAAGCCCGGAGGCGTAGTGTGGAGGAGGACGATGATCCCGAGTCCGAGGAAGATGATCCAGAGAAACATGATCAGCGAAGCGTCCTCGAGTCGCTGACCGACGTCCCCCTCGTCGACCGATACCGATCCGAGGCGAAACGGAACGATCGCTCCGCGCGGCGCGGTGATTTTCTGG
>Ga0180432_10010393_pt1 | contig 11155 bp, 10 predicted proteins | sample SS_ome_10_FD_132414 | JGI IMG/M metagenome (GOLD analysis project Ga0180432, IMG submission 132414) | Hypersaline lake sediment archaeal communities from the Salton Sea, California, USA - SS_1_MS_2 metaG | ecosystem: Environmental > Aquatic > Non-marine Saline and Alkaline > Hypersaline >... | reverse complement strand
CTCGAACGTCGGCGAGGCCACGATGTTGTTCAGTGACATGGCCAGCTCGAACCGCTCCGACCTCGGGTAGAAGGTCTCCAGGTCGAAGACGCCCACCTTCTTCATGGGGGGGTCCGCGATAAAGGTTATGATCTTTTCGAGGTTGAGATCCTGGCCCCGCTCCCAGCAGTCCTCCCAGATCTTGGAGAGGAGGATGTGCTCGCGGCTCTTGATCGGATCAGCTTCGATGCCCACCAGCGACAGGAGCGCGGAGACCGAGCCGGAGATGAGGTCCCTCATCCTCTCCTCGTCCCCGCCGCCCCCCTTGGGTATCCGAAAGGAGCTGAGGACATTTACCGGTACCGCCGCTCCGCTTCCGGGGGTAAATACGGTAAAATCGCATGTATCCTTCAGCTTCCTGATCCTATCAGGCGTAATCCCCCACTCCCCGTGGCCCTTCTTCCAGAGGGCGGCCACGGATTTTGCCTCCTCCTTAAGCCCCTCTTCCCCTCCCTTGACCTGGGACGGATCTATCCAGGGGAGGTAGTCCTCCGGCCTATAGTCGGGAAAGGCGAGCAGGAGGTTTGCCATCTCCCCCTTCGGGTCGATTATAATCTGGGGGATACCCTGAAGAGCCGCCTCCTCGAGCATTATCATGGAAAGCCCCGTCTTTCCCGATCCGGTCATCCCTAGGATCACGCCGTGGGTGTTGATATCTTTCGGGTCGTAGGTGACTTGGCTGTCCGTCACCTTGTCCTTTTTTGGATCGTACTCCCTTCCGAGATAAAATTTTTCCTCGCTCAAAACAAAAAATCCTTATTTAATTACAAACTATGTTAAGTATACCACAGATCTCGAAACCGTGCCTGGGCGCCCCTTTTCCCCCCTTTCCCCCCCTTCCCCCCAATAAACCCAATTACACAAAAACTTTAAACTCAATCAACAGGCGCCGCCGACCTCTCACCGGCTCCGCCGCCGTAGGGAAGCTCGGTGGCATCGTCATCTCTGCCGAAGAAATCCACGGAGTAGGAGATACCCCAGACGTGGGAGATGATCTCGTCGGCCAGCTCCCCCTCGGCCACATCCGGCTGAAAGCCCGCCTTTACCGGGATCATCTCGAACGACTTGACGCCGTTCTTGGTAACGGTGAGTACGAGGATGATGCTCAGCTTCTTCCACCTGGAGTGCTTCGTACTCTGGTGGAAGGCGAAGTTTCCGAGCGAATATACGATAAAGGTTCCGTTGTAGACCTCTAGTCCCTGTGGGACGTGGGGGTGGTGTCCCAGGATTATGTCCGCCCCGCAGTCCGCGATCCCGTGGGCGAGATCGATAGTCAGGTCGCACGGCCTGTCTTTGTACTCCCAGTCCCAGTGGGCGCTCACAACAACCACGTCGGCCGACTTCTTCGCCTCCTTTATCTTCGGCCCTAACCTCTCTTTCAGCGTATCCTTGTTCAGCCACGCGAGATACTTGAAGGCCTTGTGGTCCGGGTACTCGCCGTAGTTGAATATATTAGCCACCGCCAGAAAGGCGACCTTGATCCCGTTTACCTCCATTATTACGGGGGCGTAGGCGTGGTCGAGGTCTTCGCCGACCCCAACGCTCAATATCTCCACTTTATCCAAGTGTTCTATCGTCTCGAACAGGGCGTCCTTTCCGTAGTCCCAGATGTGGTTGTTGGCCATGGAGACGATGTCGAAGCCTGCGTTTTTGAGGCTGTTCGCCGCGTCCGGCGGCGCCGTGAAACGCCACACCCCCCTCTTTGTCTCCCCCCCCTGGTCGGATATGGTGCTCTCGAGGTTGGCGAAGGCGATGTCCGCCCCGGAGATGATATCTCTCGTCTTCTCGAAGGCGTAGTCGGTCTTCCCCCCGAGTATGATCTTTCCCGCCTTCCTGCCGAGGTTTATGTCGCCCACCGCCAGAAGGGTAAACTCCCTCTCCTCCTCAAAAACCTCCTCGGGGACGCCCACCTCCCTCAAAGGCACGCACCCGGGAACAAAAACCGCGATCAAGAGAAAGATTGTCCCAAAGAGCAAGAATCCGGAATGGAACCCGCCTCCTTTTTTCAAAAATCTCTTTTCAAAAGCCATCCTTTACCTTTCCCGCTCCCCTTGACTTATAAAAACACAACAGATAGAATAGTACCAGAGATCGGCTAAAAAGAAAACCGTTTTTTTAGGGGGAGCGGTATTATTTGATGAGGGGGGGGAGAGGGAGGAGAAGTAAGGCATTTAAATTTTGGGAAAGGTGAGATCTCTTTAAACGGAAACCGTAATTGACAAACGACAGGCGGACGAAAAAGATGGCAAAATTGGAATCTATCGACACATCGAAAATTGTAAGGCTCACAATCTCTTTGGCCGTGGCGGCCCTTATCTTAATAATTTCGGGATGTGCAACACCCCCCAAGAAGACCGAATACATTCCCCCGTATTCTCCGGGGTACGGAGTTTTTCTCAATTACATCATCACCGAGGGTCTCGAGGGCTCAATGGAAAAAGTGAAAGGGGCGCCCCCGGAGTCCCTGCCGCCATACTACGAAAAGCTCTTCGAGGACGGAAGGCTGACGATTGCTCTCGCCATCGGGACCGAGGACCTTGTAAACGGCTTCTACGATGAAAGGGGGGGAGGCGACCTCCTGAAAATATTTGTCGGAAAATACACCGCCCCCGTAAACCTCTACGGCAGGGAGATAATCATCGATGCGGTCGTGGTCAACGACAAGGAGGGTCTTATAAAGGCCCTGGGAGAGAGGGAGGTCGTCTTTGTCTACTCCCACTCCCGCTACGGCAACGGCTGGGCCCTTCACAGCGACGGTCTCGACGAGCCGTTCAGGATGCAGTCGGACCCGATAAGGATTCCGAAAAAGCAGCTCCACGGCTACAAGGGGGATATCGTCAGGGAGACTGCCACCCATTACTACCTCAGACCTAACACCGAGGATATCGACAGGGTTGTCCCCTATCCCGGATTTCAGATCATAGTCGGGCTCTCCTGCACCAGCAAGGGCCACTTCCAGAAGGAGCTTTTGAAGATGAGGAACGGCCACCCGTCCCTCTTTGTCCTCACCACGGGGGCGGGCAGTTTCCTGGAGATGAGGTTCAAGATATTCAAGACCTTTTTAAGCGGGTTGGCCCTGGGAGTTCCGATGGAGAAGATCGTGTCTGACATGAACGACACGTGGCAGAGGATACCGGATGAGTTCTTCAAGGAGCACGGCATCCGCTACAGCTGGAGGCCTAAGAGGGTCATCAAGCTGACGTACAGCGACATTTGAGCTTAAAGAAGTCGAGGTTTTTTTGCCCCTCGGGGTTTCTATACGGCCGTGATTTTACGCTCACACATTACAAGTCTAAGAGAGGGGAGAGGAAATAGTTTATATACCGGTTTTTGAAACAATTTTGACGATCTTTTCCCGGCATGACATCATACACAAACGACAACCGGCGGAAACGGCGACGAGCCGGCGACAGGCTTATCTATTCAAAAAGGCCCTTTCTTTTCACAAATCAAGATTTTTGACCCACCAGGAGTTTTTTAATCGTTCGGGGCGATACGCGTAACGCTCCTTTTTTCCCCCCACCAATTTTCTGAAGTGAGGCGGCCGATACAACTTCGAGGTAATTTCGATGCCTTGCCGGTGGGAGGGCCATCGTCATAGATGCCGTCAATCCAGGCCCCCGATTTAAAATCAAGAAAGTCCCCGATACAAGGAACGGCTTTAAAGGAGCGGGCATAAAACGGGGATTGTGTCCCCCTACTCCAAAGAGTTGATCTCTTTTTCCACCCTCGATGCTCCCTCGAGGTCGTTTAGCTCCACGTAGATCGAATAGGCGTAACGAAAGACCTTTTTCGCGTCGTCGATCCTTCCCATCTCTTTCAGGAGTCCCGCCATGTCGAACGCTTGTTTGGCCTGATCCTCTTTCGATACCTCGTCCGGGTGTTTTTTGGCGTAGTCAAGGGCCTCCACATATGTCGAGAGGGCGGCATCGACGTTGCCGTCCAGGTAGTATGCGCTGGCGATATACGGGTAGATGCCGAACGCGGTGAAGGTATGTCCTGCCTTGTCGTAGTTGTTCATCGCCTTCTTGAACTCGATGACGGCAAAGGAGAGCTTTCCGTCTCCCATGAGCTTCTTTCCGTAGTTAAAGGAGGTCTCGGCGTCCTTGAGGAGCGGATTTACCGTAACGCAGGTTGCCAAAAAAAGGGAGAGTAAAATAATTGCAAATTGAGATCTTTTCATAAGGTCTCCTTAGTGCGTAAAGATTTCAAAGGTAGAGCTTTCAAGATCGAAAAAGAGCTGTTTTCCCCTCAACGGCTCGCCCAGTCCCGTGAGGATTTTCAAGACCTCGACGGACTGGATAGAGGCGACGGCGCCGACAACGCCCGAGAGGTTTCCGAGGCTTGTCTCCACTCCCCTTTCGGGGAGCACGTCCTCATCCCCGTAGATGACCGAATAGCCTTTGTCGCCGGGAAGGATGGTTGAGACCTGCCCCAAGAATCCGGCCACGGAGCCGTGGACGAGGGGAATCTTCAGGGTCTCGGCGGCCCTCTGCAGGGCGAACCTCGAGGGGATATTATCGAGGGCGTCGACGGCCAGGTCGGTCTCTTTGAGAATCTCCGTCAATTCCCCCTCTCCGGCCCTTAACTTGACGCCCCTGACATCGACGGCGCCGTTTATCCTTCCCACCTCTTCGATCGCCACCTCGACCTTTGCCCTCCCGACCATCCCTTCCGTCGACAGCTCCTGGCGGTTCAGGTTGTCTTCGGAAAATGTGTCGCCGTCTACAAGTACAAGGCCCCCCACACCCAGCCTGGCCAGGTTCCTGACCACGGTACCGCCGAGGCCGCCGATTCCGACCACGGCGACAAGAGATTTCAGGAGCTTGATCTGCCCCTGGATTCCGATGGTACCGAAGTTCCTGAGGTATCTTTTAGGGACTATATCGTGAGAGAGGGCCTCTATCTCCACCGTTCTTCTGGGCGTTTCGCAAATCTCCGATATATTTACAGATTCCCTAAGCCCTATCGACTTTATAGAAGATCCATCCGGCGGAAGAATATCTTCGGAGCGCTTTTGAATTTCGCCGATAATATCTCTGCGTCTTCCCACCTTTTCGGCCCCCTTACATGCCGCCGCTCTTTTTCCGTTTCGTTCGCTCAAAAAAAATGGGGGAAGGAGTGTTACCCCCTTTCCCCCAAAAACAGATCGGATGCTTTTATTTGTAAATAATCTCGAATTCAACTCTTCTGTTTTTGATCCTACCGGCCTCTGTGGCGTTGCTCTCAGCGGGCATATACTCGCCCCAGCTGACGGTCGTGAGCCTCTCTTCAGGCACCTCGTAGAGTGTAAGGGCGTCTTTTACGCTGTCCGCCCTCTTCTGGCCGAGCCAGCAGTTGTACTTCTCGGTTCCGATAGAACAGGTATGTCCCTGAACTTCCACGTTGACATCCTCATATTTCAGCATGGTCTGAGCCATATGATAAAGGATGGGATAGAATTCAGGTCTGATAACATACTTATCGAAGTCGAAATAAATGACCTTACAAAGCTTCAGCTTGTCTACGCCTTCGGCGATCATCGCGTTTGCTTTCGCCAGGTGCATCCTGAAGCGATCGATCTTAAGCTCGTTGAGGTGATGCTCAGCGAACTCAAGCTCGGCCTCGGCAATTGCGTACTCGCAGGGAGTACAGGCCTTCATGCCCAGTGCCGTGGCCTTCTCAAAATCAGCTTTAGCGGCGTTAAGCGCATCGTAGCTTGGTCCAGAGGTAACTCCTCCACACCCCACCAGAAGCGCCAGAGCCGCAGCAGCTATAACGGCTACAAGGACTTTACCCTTCATTTATAATTACCTCCATTTTTCTAATACATCATTGACAAGCAGGGCGAAACTGCTCTCGGGGGAGCAGCTAATGCTGCGTCCGCCATGCTCTTTGACTTATTAGCCCACTCAAGAGCCTGACACCAGTCACAGTCACCTACTACTTCCTTGGCGCCACCAAGATAGGCACTGGCGCTACAAGTTTCATAAGGTGCGTTTGTGATTGTTCCCTTGCTATTGCACTGGGCTACCGCCGCCTCTGCATCAGCTATGGCTTTCATGGCGCCACAGTAGCAGCACCCCACAGATAAAGATGCCACAAAAGCGACAATGAGAATACCTGCAAAAATTTTCCTCATCAGGTCTTTCACCTCCTTTCACGGAAATGTTAGAAAAGAATTCTCCCAAAAAACCCCGAAAAAATAAATACCTCTCCTCTTCCCCCCTTACATTAGATAATATTATTATAACCCAAATGCTTTGTCAAGTAAAAGATGGTCTGAAATTAAATTATCTTAATATTTCTTCCCCTTTTTTGAACCCATTAAAATAACATCATATTGTGTATAGATCGGTTAAAAAAACTGTATCTTGTATTATAATACTATTCTGTGACCTATATCAACAAAAAAAGTTATTTTTTTCACTTTTTATTATGGAATCCAGTGTAAAAAGTTGTCCTAAAAGTCTTTTTAGGTGCTTAAGATGAAACTGGTTCGTTGCGTCGCAAAACGCCTCAGACGGGTCGGGATGGACCTCCATGAATACGCCGTCCACGCCGACCGCCACCGCCGCCCTGGCAAGGGGAGGGATAAACCTTCTGTCGCCCCCGGTCACGCCGTCCGCTCCCCCGGGCAGCTGAACGCTGTGGGTTGCGTCGAAGACCACAGCCGGGTGTTCCTCCTCCTTAAAGGGATGGGGTTTCCCCTTCTTCATTTTAAAAAGCCCCCCCCGCATGATCGCAATCGATCTAAAGTCGACCACGAGGTTGTGATACCCGAAGGTCGCCCCCCTCTCCGTCAATATGATGTCCTTGTTTCCCTCGCTCTCGATCTTATCCACGATATTGACAACGTCTTCCGGGGCGAGAAACTGACCCTTCTTCACGTTGACCGGCTTTCTCGTCTTTCCCGCCTCCAGGAGAAGATCCGTCTGGCGGCACAAGAAGGCGGGAATCTGCAGGACGTCCAATACTTCCGCCGCCCGCTTTACCTCGTCGACGGTGTGAACGTCGGAGAGAACCGGGACCCCCAGATATTCCCTCACCTTTTTCAAGATATTCAGCCCCTCTTCCATGCCGGGGCCCCTGTAGGACGAGATGCTCGACCTGTTCGCCTTGTCGTAGGAGGATTTGTAGATGTAGGGTATCTTCAGCTCCTCGGTTATCTTCTTTACCGCGGCGCCGGTCTCAAGGGCCTCCCTCTCCCCCTCGATGACACACGGCCCGGCGATCAGGACGAAGGGTCTCCCTCCGCCCATCTCGATATCTCCGATGTTGACGATTCTCGTCATCTTCCCGCCGCCTCGATAAACGATACGAAGAGGGGGTGGGGGTCGTTCGGCCTCGATTTGAACTCGGGGTGAAACTGACACCCTAAAAACCACTTGAGGCCGGGGAGCTCTATTATCTCCACGAGGTTCCTCTTCAAATTTACCCCGGAGACAACCATCCCCTTCTCCTTAACCTCGTCCAAGTATTTGTTGTTGAACTCGTAGCGGTGCCGGTGCCGCTCGCTTATGGGGGTGGTCTTGTACGCCGAAAAGGCGAGGCTGTCGTTTGTCAGCACGCACTCGTACGCCCCCAGCCTCATGGTCCCGCCCAGCTTGTCGATGTTTTTCTGCTCCGGCATGAGGTCTATGACAGGGCACTTTGTATCCGGGTCAAACTCGCTGGAGTTGGCGTCACCGCGCCCGCAGATTTTGCGCATGAACTCCGCCGCCGCAAGCTGCATCCCGAGACATATCCCGAAGTACGGGATATCGTTTTCCCTGGCGTAGCCGGCTGCGGCGATCTTCCCCTCGATCCCCCTCGATCCGAACCCCCCCGGAACGAGGATGCCGTCCGCCTCTTTCAAGAACTTCTCCGGCCCGTCTTTTTCTATCTCCTCCGCGTCAACGAAGTCCAGGTTTACCTTCAGCTCGTTGGCGATGCCGCCGTGTACCAGCGCCTCGTTCAGGCTCTTGTAAGACTCCACGAGGTCGACGTATTTTCCCACGATGGCGATCTTGACCTCTCCCCTCGGATTCTTGGCCCTCTGAACGATCTCCTCCCAGGCCGTGAGGTCCGGCGCCTTTGTCCACATGTTGAGCTTCTCCACGATCCTGGTATCCAGACCCTGTTGATTGAAGAGAATGGGCACCTCGTATATGTTTTTCACGTCCATAGCCGAGATTACCGACTCCACCTGGACGTTGCAGAAGAGCGCTATTTTCTTCTTGATATCGAGGGAGAGCTCCCTCTCGCTCCGGCAGATGAGTATGTCCGGCTGAACCCCTATCTCCCTCAGCTTCATGACGCTGTGCTGGGTGGGTTTCGTCTTTACCTCGCCGGCGGTGGCGATATAGGGAACGAGGGTGAGGTGGATGTAGAGGGTGTTCTCTGAGCCGAGGTCCCACCGGAGCTGTCTTATCGCCTCCAGAAAGGGGAGACCCTCGATATCCCCGACCGTTCCCCCCACCTCAACGATGACCGTATCGACCCCGTTTGAGAGGCTTACTATGTTTTGCTTTATCTCGTCTGTGATGTGGGGGATGACCTGAACCGTACCCCCGAGATACTCACCCCGCCTCTCCTTTGTTATCACCGAGTCGTATATCTGGCCCGTGGTGATGTTGTTGACCTGTCCCATCTTCGCGGTGGTGTACCTCTCGTAGTGACCCAGGTCGAGGTCCGTCTCCGCCCCGTCGTCGGTCACGAACACCTCCCCGTGCTGGAACGGATTCATCGTGCCGGGATCTACGTTGATATAAGGATCGAGCTTCAAAAAGGTAACGGTAAGCCCCCTGCTTTCCAACAGCGCCCCGATGGAGGCCGCGGCCAGCCCCTTTCCCAGAGACGACAGGACACCGCCGGTTACGAAAATGAACTTAGAGCGTCTCATAGTATCAACTTTCCTTCTCTTACAAGGTTTTCCAGCCTATCGAGGTCCTCCGGCGTATCGATCCCCACCAGGTCGTACTCGGTGTTTATTACCTTTATCCTGTACCCGTTTTCCAGCACCCTCAGCTGCTCAAGGCTCTCCGCCCTCTCCAAAGGCGTCATCGGAAGCTTTATATATTTATCCAGGAAGTCTCTCCTGAAGACGTAAAGCCCGATATGTTTCTTGCACAAACCCAAGGAGGGATCGAAGCCCATCTTCCCGCCGGCACTGTCGTCACGACAAAAGGGTATCGGGCTCCTCGAAAAGTAGAGGGCGTATCCCCGACTGTCCGTAACGACCTTGACGACGTTGGGAGACATGAGGTCCCCCTCCTCCACGATGTCGGCGGAGAGTGTCGACATCTCGAGCCCGGGGTCGTCAAGGAGGGGCCTTACAGCCTCGTCTATCGCCCACGGCTCTATGGCCGCCTCGTCCCCCTGAACGTTCACGACGACCTCACACCGGATATCTTCAACCGCCTCGCCGATTCGGTCCGTCCCGGTCCTGTGCTCCCTGGAGGTCATAACGACCTTGGCGCCGAAAGCGGCAATCGAATCGGAGACTGCATCTGCAATCCTCCGGTCATCGGTGGCGACGATGGTCTTATCCACGGTTTTCGCCGCGGCGGTCCTCCGGGCGACGTGCTCTACTATCGGCCTCCCGTCGAGCAGAGCCAGGAGTTTCCCCGGAAACCTCACCGAGTCGTACCTCGCCGGAATTACGGCAACCACGCGGGTCAAAAACCTACTCCCAAAACCTTTTCAAAAATCTGCGGGTCATTCAGCTCTTCAATCCCGACCCCGCCGTTAAAAGAGAGCCCCATAAAGATTTTTACCCCAAGCCGTAAAATACAACGACCCGCCCGACCGTGTCAAGAAATGGACGTAAAAAATGATGCTCCCCCAGCCCCCCCAGACCTAAAAAAATCAGTGACGGATCTCGACGACCGAGCCGACCTTCACTGCCTTCATCAGCTTTTCGAGGTGCTTGTTATGGAGCCTCACACAGCCCCTCGATACCGGCATCCCTATCTTCTCCGGTTCGTTGGTTCCGTGAAGGCCGATCCCCGTCCATGGCTGGGTGGCGAGCCTGATAAACCAGGGACCGTAGGCGTACTCCCCCTCGAATATCCACGAGGAACTGTCCTCTACCGAGACCACCTTAAAAGTCCCCTCCGGGGTGCGGTTGTCCCCCACCTCCTTCTTGTCATCGAGGTCCGGGTTCTTACCGATGGAGACCGGGTATTCAAAAAGGAGGTTGCCCGAGAGGTCGTACCCCCTCAGCATGAAATCGGTCTTCTTGATCACGATCCTGACCTCGGGGATATCCTCGTCCTTGTCAAGGCCCAGCCGCGCCTTGGTCCTCGGATCGAATTCGAGACCCAAGACAACTATCACGTCCTTCAGGTTTTCAACCTCCGTCATCTCCCCGTAGCCCACGGCCTCCCTGGCCTCCGTGGCCACATCCAAGAGCTTCGGGGGATAATATATCATCGTCTCGTGGAAGTAGCGGTCCGCGTCGTCCGGGGTGTAAAACTTGTATTTCCTGGAGAGATTGTGATCGATCTTCACCGACATGTTTTTCGCAAGTCCCCTTCGCCTTGTGGAGTTCAGCACCAGAATCATATTCTCCACCTTCATGGTCTCGAATGTCGGTACAACGGCGTCCATCCCGAGGATCACCTGAACGCTCCCCTCCGATACCTCCTCCTGGGGGAGAAGCTTTCCCACCTTTACGATCTTAAAGATATCCTTTGCGTAGTCCTCATCCACCGGATTGTATATTATCTCCGTCTCCACCCTGTAATCCGCAAGGTTTTTCGGCTCCCCCACAATGTATTCATTCTCCACCAGCTTCTTGTTCACCTCCCTGGCGAGCCCCTTCACGCCGACCTTCGTGCAGTATGCCCTGGCGCCGTTGTAGACGTTGACCATTGGCTTTGCCTTTCTCGGAATTATCGGCGAGCCGCACCCGGAGAGAAAAAGGAGGGCGTAGATCAAAAGACACGAAACAGCGATGCCAAACCACCTTGAAATCACCCTTTTGTTCATCATTGTGATATTTTTATAAAACACCATTCAATCCTTTTTTTTATTTACTCTATCGTTTCCCGTTAAATTTGACCACCTCGGCTATTATAGTTTAGTGGTCCCGTGATTGTCAACAAAAACCTCCCCGATCGCTACCGCAGGAGAGCGATGGTACCCCATAGGT
>Ga0180432_10010392_pt1 | contig 11155 bp, 8 predicted proteins | sample SS_ome_10_FD_132414 | JGI IMG/M metagenome (GOLD analysis project Ga0180432, IMG submission 132414) | Hypersaline lake sediment archaeal communities from the Salton Sea, California, USA - SS_1_MS_2 metaG | ecosystem: Environmental > Aquatic > Non-marine Saline and Alkaline > Hypersaline >... | reverse complement strand
CTGTCGTTTCACGCCGCCTCGCGGCTTCTGCCGCGGCGGGTGCGCGACCCGGCGCTGGCGCTTTACGCCTTCTGCCGGCTGGCCGATGACGAGGTCGACCTGCGCGCCGACAAGTCCGCCTCGGTCCTGCGGCTGCGCGACCGGCTGGAACGGGTCTACGAGGGCCGGCCGTTCAACGCCGCGCCGGATCGCGCCTTCGCCGCGCTGGTGGACGAGGTCGGGATGCCGCGGGCGCTGCCCGAGGCGCTGCTGGAGGGGCTGGCCTGGGACGCGATGGGCCGGCGCTACGCCACCCTGTCAGACCTGCGCGCCTACTCGGCGCGGGTGGCCAGCGCCGTGGGCGCGATGATGTGCATCGTGATGGGCGTGCGCGAACGCCATGCGCTGGCCCGCGCCTGCGATCTTGGCCTTGCCATGCAGCTGACCAACATCGCTCGCGATATCGGCGAGGACGCGCGCGAGGGCCGGCTTTACCTGCCGACCGACTGGTTCGACGAGGCCGGCACCAGCGCCGAGGCGTTCCTTGCCCGGCCGCGCGCCACCCCCGACATCCGCGAGATGGCCGCCCGGCTGTTGCGCGAGGCCGACCATTTCTACCACCGCTCGGAGGCCGGGGTGGCGATGTTGCCGGCCGATTGCCGCGCCGGGATTCTCGCCGCGCGCTACATCTATTCCGCGATCGGCCGCGATCTGCGCGCTGCCGGGTTCGACAGCGTCAGCCGCCGCGCCCATACCTCGATGCGCCAGAAGATCGGCTGGCTCGGCCTCGCCGGGGCGCGGACGGCGGGCACCTTCGTGATGCCGCGCTCGGCGCTGCTCTATGCCCGGCCGGCGCCGGAAGTGGCCTTCCTCGTCGAGGCCGCCGCCGACGGTGCGCCGCAGGCCGCCGACTGGTCCGACAAGCTGCACGACGCCTTCGCCCAGCTTGCCGCGCGCGACGCGGCGCGGAGGAACGACTTGATAGAGTTGCGCCGCCGGGTTAGGTGAGCGGCCATGTCATGGCTGCTGTTCCCCGTTTTCCTCGCCGCCTGCTTCGCGGCCGGCGCCACCGGCGCGCTGTTTCCCACCGGCGAGTGGTACCGGGGGCTGAAGAAACCGTCCTGGACGCCGCCGAACTGGCTGTTCCCGGTGGCCTGGTCAGTGCTTTACATCCTGATGGCGGCGGCGGCGGCGCGGGTGGTGCTGCTGCCCGGCGGCGGCGTGGCGCTGGCGTTCTGGGCCCTGCAGATCGCGCTCAACACGCTGTGGACGCCGGTGTTCTTCGGGCTCAAGCGGATCCGGGCGGGGATGTTCGTGCTCTCGGCGCTGTGGCTGGCCGTCGCGGGCTGCACCGTGGCGATGTTCTCGCTCGACCTGCTCGCGGGGCTGATGTTCCTGCCCTATCTCGCCTGGGTCTCGGTCGCCGGGGCGCTGAATGCGGCGGTCTGGCGGCTGAACCCGGCCGAGGCCGCGCGCCCGGCCTGATCCTCAGTCGAACCGCCAGCGCGCCCGCCGCGGCACCCGCACCGCCAGCATCGGCTTGAGCAGCGGCGAGCGGAAGCGGCGCAGGTCCAGCGCTTCGTGCACGCCGACGGTTTCCTCGCCCTCGATCCGGGTTCTGACCATCGCGCGGGTGTAGAACGGCGCGTCCAGCATCGCCATGACCTGCCGCGGCGCATAGCCTGGATCGGCGCGGGTCTGCCGCGCCACGGCCCACAGGCTGCGCCTGAGCCGCGCTTGCGGCGGCGGGTCCATCACCCGGGCCTCGCCGGCCGCGTCGAAGCGGATGCCGGCGGCCAGGTCCGACCCGTCCAGCCGCCGCGCGTCATAGAAACAGGCGCTGCCGCCACCGGCGGGAAACCGCCCCCAGGTCCAGGTGGAAAAATCCTCTTCCAGCGCGCGGGTGCCGAAATTCGCGTCGAAATAGCCATGCCCCGACCAGGTCCAGCCCGCCGCGTCCAGCGCCACCTCGATCCGCGCGGTGGGCGCGAAGGGCCGCCAGACATGCGCGCCATCGGGGGTGAGCGGCAGTTCCACGCCGGTGAGCGCGCTGGGGATCAGCCGGACCTTGCCGCGCACCCGCGTCACGATCGGCGGTGCGCCGATCTCGTCGATGTCGATCTCCAGCGCCACGCCCGTCCAGCGCATCGACGAGGGGCCGACGGTCAGGCTGTCGGCGCTTTGGTGCAGGGCGCCGCGGCCCCGGTCGGTCATCGTGAACCGGCCGCCGGGGCCGTAGGTGGCGACGTTGATGCAGCAGTGATTGTCCGGGTCGCGGCGGCCCGACCAGCGATACCAGGGCGAGAACACCGATCCGATGAAGCCGATGATCGAGATCGCGCGCTTGCCGTCGTCGCTTATGCCGTCGACATACCACCATGCATAGCCGTTCGGCGGGACGGCGAGGTCAAACCGAGGTCGCGCAAGATCGTCTCGGCCGCGTGCCGGCCGGAGAGCGCCGCCATCGGCACCCCCGCCCCCGGATGCACCCCGCCCCCCGCCAGGTAGAGCCCCGGCAGCGCCGTCCGCGCCCGCGGCCGGGCCAGCGCGGCCGTCATCCCGTGCGGGCTCTGCCCGTAAAGGGATCCGGCGCTCGCCGGAAACAGCGCCTCGAACCCCTCCGGCGTCGTCAGCGCCTCCGGCCCCGGCAGCGGATCGAAGCGCAGCCCGAAGCGGGCCAGCGTCGTGAACACCCGTGTGCGGCATGTCTCGAACTCCTCCTGCGCGGTGTCGCCCGCGGTCAGCGGCGCGGCGTTCTCGATGATCTCGAAGCGTTCCGGCCCGGCCGGGGCCGGGTGGCCGGCCCGGTCCTCGGCACAGATGTATAGCGTGGGATCGGGCGGGATCGCACCGGCCCCCAGCGCGCGGAACTCGGCCGGGTAATCGGCGCTGAAAAGCACGTTGTGATGAACCAGCGCCGGCCCGTCGAGCCTTGCGGCAAAGCTCCAGACCCGCGCCGACAGGCTGCGCGGGCGGTGACGGGTCTGCGGCGCGACACCTGCCACCGCGGGGCCCAGACGGCCGGTGGCCAGCGCCCGCGGATCGCCGTTGAAAACAACGAGGTCGGCGTCGTATTCGCGCCCGTCGGCCAGGATCGCCCGGCCGGCGCGGCCGTCGCGGGCCTCGATGGCGGCGACCTCGGCGTCGTAGACGAACCGCGCGCCCTGCCGTTCGGCCAGCCCGGCGACGGCGCGGGCCAGCGCGTGCATCCCGCCCGCGACGGCCCAGACGCCCCGCGCCTCGGCCTCCCAGATCAGCGACAGCAGCGCCGGCGCGGCAAAGGGGCTGCCACCGACATAGGTGGCGTAGCGGCCGAACAGCTGCACCAGCCGCGGGTCGCGGAACCGCCGGGCCAGCGCGCCGGCGAGGCTTCGGCCCGGGGCCATCGCGCCGATCAGGCCGGGATTGCGCAGGACGGCGCCGGCGAGCGCCGTCAGGCGTGGATCGGTGGCGCGCATCATCGGTGCCTCGAAGGCCGAGAACAGCGCCCGCGCCTCGGCCGAGACCCTGTCGAAGGCCGCGGCCTCGGCCGCGCCGGCGAAGGCGGCCACGGCATCGCGGCTGCGGCCGTGATCGGCGTAAAGGTCGAGCCTCGCGCCGTCGGGCCAGAAATGCCGGGCGAGGAGCGGTTGCGGCATCAGCCGGACGTGATCCTCAAGCCGGGCGCCGGCGGCGGCGAACAGATCGTCGAAAACGCCGCGCAGGGTCAGCACGGTGGGCCCGGCATCGACCGGCCCGGCGGCGCTGGCCACCTGGCGCATCTTGCCGCCGGGGCCGGGCGCGCGCTCCAGCACCGTGACGGCAAGCCCCGCCGCGGTCAGCCTGAGAGCCGCGGCAAGGCCGCCGATACCGGCGCCGATCACGAGCGCGCGCGCCCCGGCGGGCTGGGGAAGGCGGGCGGATGTCATGCCGGGAGTGTTGACTCGGCCGCCGAAACTGTCCAGTCTAATTTACACTATGGTGAAAGCCATGCCTGACATTGCCGACGCCGGGAGGGCCGAGATGGGACGCAGTGCGAGCGGATTGGGCGCAAGGATCGACGCCGCGGTCTCGGGCGCGATCGGGTGCGGGCGGGCCGCGCCGGCCCCGGCGCGGCTGGCCGAGGCGCTGCATTACGCCACCCATCCCGGCGGCGCGCGGATCCGGCCCCGGATCCTTCTGTCGGTGGCGCTGGCCTGCGGCGACGACCGGCCGGAGCTGGCCAATGCCGCCGCCGCCGCGATCGAACTGATGCATTGCGCCAGCCTCGTCCATGACGACCTGCCCTGTTTCGACGACGCCGACACCCGGCGCGGCAAGCCGGCGCTGCATCGCGCCTATTCCGAACCGCTGGCGGTGCTGGCCGGCGACAGCCTGATCGTCATGGCCTTCGAGGTTCTGGCGCGCGCCGCGCGGCACGACCCGGCCCGCGCCGCCGCGCTGATCGCGCTGCTGGCGCGGCACAGCGGCATGCCGCACGGCATCTGCGCCGGGCAGGGCTGGGAAAGCGAGCCGGAGATCGACCTGGCGGCCTATCACCGCTCCAAGACCGCGGCGATGTTCGTCGCGGCCACCCAGATGGGGGCGCTGGCCGCGGGCCAGGAGGCCGAGCCCTGGGCCGATCTCGGCGCCCGGATCGGCGAGGCGTTCCAGGTCGCCGACGACCTGCTGGACGCGCTGGGCGATGCGGAGGCGATCGGCAAGCCCGCCGGGCAGGACAGCCGGCACGGCCGCCCGAACGCGGTGACCGAATTCGGCGTGGAGGGCGCGGTGGAGCGGCTGAAAAGCACGCTGGCCGGGGCCATCGCCTCGATCCCCGCCTGTCCGGGCGAGGCGCAGCTGGCCCACATGGTCCGCGCCCAGGCCGAACGGCTGACGCCGATCCTCGGTGCCGCCGCGCGGGTCTGACCCGGTGCGCGACGCCGCGCTGCCGGACACCGCCGCCAGCCGCGGCGGCTGGCTCAACCGCCTGCTGGCCCGGCCCGGACTGCACGCCCTTGCGATGCGGGTGCCGGGGCTGCGCGGTTTCGCGCGCCGCGACGGCGCGACGATTTTCGGCATCGTACAGGGGTTCGTGGAAAGCCAGGTTCTGTTCGCGATGGTCGAGCTGGACCTGTTCGAGGCGCTGATGCCCGGCCCGGCGACGGCCGCGGATCTGGCGGTGTCCCGCCATGTTCCGGTGGACCGGATGGCGGCGCTGTTGCAGGCCGGCGCGGCGCTGGGGCTGTTGCGCCGGCGCGGCGACAGCTTCGGCCTGTCGCGGCGCGGCGCGGCGATGACCGGCGTGCCGGGGCTGATCGAGATGATCCGCCACCACGGGCTGTTCTACCGCGATCTCGCCGATCCCGTCGCGCTGTTGCAGGGCGGGGCGCAGACCGAACTGGCCGGGTTCTGGCCCTATGTCGCCGGCGGCGCGGTCGCGCCGGACCTGGCGGAACGTTATTCCCGGCTGATGGCCGACAGCCAGCGGCTGGTGGCCGAGGACACGCTGGCCGCCGTGTCGCTTCGCGGTGCCCGGCGCCTCGTCGATGTCGGCGGCGGAACCGGTGTGTTCATCGAACGCGTCGGCCAGCGCCATCCGGGGCTGGAGCTGGAACTCTTCGATCTGCCCGAGGTGCTGGAGGCCGCGCGGGCCCGGCTTGCGGGCACGGCGCTGGCCGGGCGCCTGCAGTTCAGCCCCGGTTCGTTCCGCGCCGGGGCGCTGCCGGCTGGGGCGGACGTGATCACGCTGGTCCGGGTGCTTTACGACCATGATGACGACACGGTGCGCGGGCTGCTGGCCCGCGCCCATGCCGCGCTGCCCGAGGGCGGGCGGCTGATCGTGTCGGAGCCGATGTCGGGCGGCGCGCGGCCCGACCCGGTCACCGATGTCTATTTCGCCTTCTACACCATGGCGATGGGCACCGGCCGCACCCGGTCGGCCGAGGCGATCGCGGCGCTGTGCCGCGCGGCGGGCTTTCGGCAGGCCCGGCAGGTGCCGACACGGCGCAGCTATGTCACCTCGGTCGTTGCCGCCGTGAAGTGACACGGGCGGCATCGGGAAAAAGTGTCCATTATAGTTGACAGTCGATACTGTTAAGCTAGACTTACATGGCAAGACATCCGGTTGTGGGCGACTCGCCGCGGACCGGAGAGTGGGAAGGAAGGGCGCGCCGTGAAGACTCAGGCGGTTTGCATAAACGGACCCGAAGACCTTGAACTCGCCCGGCTTGCGCTGCGCGATCCCGAGCCCGGCGAGATCGTCGTCGAAGTGTCGCATTCCGGCATTTCCACCGGCACCGAAAAGCTTCTGTGGTCGGGCCGGATGCCGCCGTTTCCGGGCATGGGCTACCCGCTGGTGCCGGGCTACGAGGCCGTCGGCCGGGTGGTGGAGGCCGCGCCCGACAGCGGCCTTGCCGCGGGCGAGACGGTCTTCGTGCCCGGCGCGAACTGCTATCGCGACGCGCGCGGGCTGTTCGGCGGCTCCGCCCGGCACCTGATCACCCGGCCCGACCGCGTCGCCCGGACCGGCGCCGCGGACGGGGCCGAGGGCTGCCTGCTGGCGCTGGCGGCGACGGCGCGGCACGCGCTGGCCGGGCTCGATACCCGGATGCCCGACCTGATCGTCGGCCATGGCGTTCTGGGCCGGCTGCTGGCGCGGCTGGTGCTGGCCGCCGGCGCGCCGGCCCCCACGGTGTGGGAGATCGACCCGGCCCGCCGCGCCGGCGCGCTCGACTACCCGGTGATCGCGCCGGAGGAGGACGATAAGCGCGACTATCGCTGCATCTTCGACGCCTCGGGCCATGGCGCGGGGCTGGATGGGCTGATCACGCGGCTCGCCAAGGGCGGCGAGATCGTGCTGGCCGGCTTCTACAGCGAACCGCTCAGCTTCGCCTTCCCGCCCGCCTTCCTGCGGGAGGCGCGAATCCGCGTCGCCGCGGAATGGGCGCGCGACGACCTCGCCGCCGTGCGCGCGCTGGTCGACAGCGGCGCGCTGGACCTGGGCGGGCTGATCACCCATCGCGCGACGGCGGCGGATGCGCCGGCGGCCTACCGGACGGCCTTCGAGGATCCGGGCTGCCTGAAAATGGTTCTCGACTGGGAGACGGTGTCATGAAGGATCAAGCCCCCGACCTGCGCAGCTTCGACCAACGGCTGCGCGCCGAGGCGCACGAAGACCTTGCCGATATCGCGGCCGAGGGCGAACCGACGTCGAAGACCCAGATCATCGCGATCTACGGCAAGGGCGGGATCGGCAAGTCCTTCACGCTGGCCAATCTCAGCCACATGATGGCCGAACAGGGCAAGCGTGTGCTGCTGATCGGCTGCGATCCGAAATCCGACACCACCAGCCTGCTGTTCGGCGGCAAGGCCTGCCCGACGATCATCGAGACCTCGACGAAGAAGAAGCTCGCCGGCGAGGAGGTCGCGATCGGCGATGTGTGCTTCAAGCGCGGCGGCGTCTTCGCGATGGAACTGGGCGGGCCGGAAGTGGGCCGCGGCTGCGGTGGGCGCGGCATCATCCACGGCTTCGAACTGCTGGAGAAGCTGGGTTTCCACGACTGGGATTTCGACTACGTGCTGCTGGATTTCCTCGGCGACGTGGTCTGCGGCGGCTTCGGCCTGCCGATCGCGCGGGACATGGCGCAGAAGGTGATCCTGGTCGGGTCGAACGACCTGCAATCGCTCTACGTCGCCAACAACGTCTGCTCGGCGGTGGAATATTTCCGCAAGCTGGGCGGCAATGTCGGCGTCGCGGGACTGGTGATCAACAAGGACGACGGCTCGGGCGAGGCGCAGGCCTTCGCCGAGGCGGCCGGCGTGCCGGTGCTGGCCTCGATCCCGCAGGATGACGACCTGCGCAAGAAATCCGCGAACTACCAGATCGTCGGCACGATGCAGAGCCAGTGGGGCCCGCTGTTCGCCGAGCTTGGCATGAACGTGGCCGCGGCGCCGCCGATCCGGCCCAGGCCGCTCAGCCAGGACGAGCTTCTGGGCCTGTTCGACGGGTCCGACACCGGGGCCGGCGTGGTGCTGGAACCGGCGAGCGATGCCGACATGCGTGGCAAGCACGCCAAGCCGAAGGCCTCGCTCGAGGTCATCTACGACGACGCGTGAAAGGGCCGATGATCCCATGAGCGAGGAAGTCAGATACGACGGGGCCGCGGAGGTGGAGGTGATCTCTGCCGATCCCGCGCCCGCCGGGCCCGCGCCGGCGGCGGCCGAGGCGGCCACCGCGACCGGGTGCCACGCGACCGGCGAGATGGAGGCGGCGGCGCGCAAGGCCGGCCAGTCGGAGCTGCTGGACCGCTTCGCGCAGGATTACCCGCAGGGCCCGCACGACAAGCCGCAAAGCATGTGCCCGGCCTTCGGCAGCCTGCGCGTGGGCCTTCGGATGAAACGGGTGGCGACGGTGCTGTCCGGCTCGGCCTGCTGCGTCTACGGGCTGACCTTCGTGTCGCATTTCTACGGCGCGCGGCGCTCGGTCGGCTACGTGCCGTTCAATTCCGAAACGCTGGTGACCGGCAAGCTGTTCGAGGATATCCGCGCCGCGGTCCATGACCTGGCCGATCCCGACCGCTACGACGCGATCGTGGTGACGAACCTGTGCGTGCCGACCGCCTCGGGCGTGCCGCTCAGGCTTCTGCCCGACGAGATCGACGGGGTGCGGATCGTCGGGATCGACGTGCCGGGCTTCGGCATCCCGACCCATGCCGAGGCCAAGGACGTGCTGGCCGGCGCGATGCTGGCCTATGCCGCGCGCGAGGTCGCCGCCGGCCCGGTCGCGGCGCCGGATGGCGGCCGCGGCGACCGGCCGACGGTCGCGCTTCTGGGCGAGATGTTCCCCGCCGACCCGATGGTGATCGGCCAGATGCTGGCGCCGATGGGGCTGGCCGCCGGGCCGGTGGTGCCGGCGCGCGAATGGCGCGAGCTTTACGCCGCGCTCGACGCCGGCGCGGTCGCCGCGATCCACCCGTTCTACACCTCGGCCGTTCGGGTCTTCGAGGATGCCGGCCGCCCGGTTGTCGGCTCCGCCCCGGTGGGGGTGGACGGCACGGCGGAGTGGCTCGCGGGCATCGCCGAGGCCTTCGGCCTGCCGCCCGAGGCCCGCGCGGCGGCGCAGAACGCGATCCTGCCGGCGATCCGCGGCGCGCTGGCCGGCGCGCCGATCCGCGGCCGGATCACGCTGTCGGGCTACGAGGGCAGCGAGTTGCTGGTCGCGCGGCTGCTGGTCGAAAGCGGGGCCGACCTGGCCTATGTCGGCACCGCCTGTCCGCGCACCCGCTGGAACGCCGCCGACCAGGCCTGGCTGGAGGAGCGCGGCGTCAAGGTGACCTTCCGCGCCTCGCTGGAAAACGACTGCGCCGCGGTCGAGGCGCTGCGCCCCGACCTTGCCATCGGCACGACGCCGGTGGTGCAGAAGGCCAAGGAAATGGCGATCCCGTCGCTTTATTTCACCAACCTGATCTCCGCCCGGCCGCTGATGGGGCCGGCGGGCGCCGGCGCGCTGGCCGAGATCGTCAATGCCGCGATCGGCAACGGCGCCCGGATGGAGCGGATGCGCGACTTCTTCGAGGGTGTCGGCACCGGCGACACCGCCGGGATCTGGGAGGGCGCGCCGAACCTGCGCCCCGATTTCCGCGCGCTGCACCAGAAGAAGCTGGACAAGGCCGCCCGCGCGGCGAAGGCGGAGCAGATGATATGAGCCGCCGCCGCGCCGATACCTTCGACCGGGTCCGGGGGGCTGTCTGCCCCCCGCCGGCCGCGCGCCGCGCGGCCGCCCCCCGAGGATATTTCCGGACCAAAATCGGGGGTGCGGGATGCTGATCCAGGATCACGACCGGGCGGGCGGCTACTGGGGTGCGGTCTATGCCTTCTGCGCCGTCAAGGGGTTGCAGGTGGTGATCGACGGGCCGGTGGGCTGCGAGAACCTGCCGGTGACCTCGGTGCTGCATTACACCGACGCGCTGCCGCCGCACGAACTGCCGATCGTCGTGACCGGGCTGGGCGAGGAGGAGCTGGGCCGCGACGGCACCGAGGGCGCGATGTGGCGGGCCTGGAAGGTGCTGGACCCGGCGCTGCCGGCGGTCGTCGTGACCGGATCGATCGCCGAGATGATCGGCGGCGGCGTGACACCGCAGGGCACCAACATCCAGCGTTTCCTGCCGCGCACCATCGACGAGGACCAGTGGCAGGCCGCCGACCGGGCGATGACCTGGATCTTCACCGAGTACGGGATGACCAAGGGCCGGATGCCGAAGGAGGCGCCGCGCCCCGAGGGCGCGAAGCCGCGCGTCAACATCCTCGGCCCGATGTACGGCACGTTCAACATGCCCTCCGACCTCGCCGAGATCCGCCGGCTGGTGGAGGGGATCGGCGCCGAGGTCAACATGGTGATGCCGCTGGGCGCGCATCTGGCCGAGATGCGACATCTGGTGAATGCCGACGCCAACGTGGTGATGTATCGCGAGTTCGGCCGCGGCCTCGCCGAGGTGCTGGGCAAGCCTTACCTGCAGGCCCCGATCGGGGTGGAGAGCACGACGAAGTTCCTGCGCAGCCTCGGCGACATGCTGGGCCTCGACCCCGAGCCGTTCATCGCGCGCGAGAAGCATTCGACGCTGAAGCCGCTGTGGGATCTGTGGCGCTCGGTCACGCAGGATTTCTTCGGCACCGCCAGTTTCGGGATCGTCGCGAACGAGACCTATGCCCGCGGCGTGCGGCTGTTCCTCGAGGAGGATCTTGGCCTGCCCTGCGCCTTCGCGGTGGCGCGCAAGGCCGGCGGCAAGACCGACAACGACATGGTCCGCGCGAAGCTCGCCGAGACCCGGCCGCTGATCCTGATGGGCAGCATCAACGAGAAGATCTACCTCGCCGAGACCGAGGCGGGGCACGGGCCGCGCCCGGCCTTCATCCCGGCCAGTTTCCCCGGCGCCGCGATCCGGCGCGCCACCGGCACCCCGTTCATGGGCTATGCCGGCGCGGTCTACCTGTTGCAGGAGGTCTGCAACGGGCTGTTCGACGCGCTGTTTCACATCCTGCCGCTGGCCTCGCGGATGGATGCCGCCCCGGCGACGCCGACGCAGATGCGCCGCGACTTTCCCTGGGATGCCGATGCCAAGGCCGAGCTGGACCGGATCGTGGCCAGCCATCCGGTGCTGACCCGCATTTCCGCCGCGAAAACGCTGCGCGACGCCGCCGAGACCGCGGCGCTGGCGCG
>Ga0180432_10010390_pt1 | contig 11157 bp, 27 predicted proteins | sample SS_ome_10_FD_132414 | JGI IMG/M metagenome (GOLD analysis project Ga0180432, IMG submission 132414) | Hypersaline lake sediment archaeal communities from the Salton Sea, California, USA - SS_1_MS_2 metaG | ecosystem: Environmental > Aquatic > Non-marine Saline and Alkaline > Hypersaline >... | reverse complement strand
GTTTATCGACGACAAAACGGTTTTATATAAGCGATTCTAAGAACACTTTTTTGATTAGTTGATATAAATTAAGGGGGTAGTTATTCGGTTTTATGAATGCCTTGACTTTTTAGAATATAACACTTTTTGATTATTAAAAATATTCTAAAATCTGATGGATGCCTTGACCCAATGCCTCGAGGCATCTTTATAAAAACCAATGCCTTGAAAAACTAAAGCAGGATAGGGAAATGGTATCCCACTTGACTCATGCTCAAGAGATTGGCAGTTCGATTCTGTCTCCTGCTATTCCAATGCCTTGAACGATATTTATAAAACCTTATTTACATGTATATTTATGGATTTCATCAAGTCGGAATTAGATAAGGAATTTCAATCGATTGGGTTTAAGAATCAGCGTAGAAATTTAAGAGTTCTTAAACAGACGGCTAAGAAAAAGACTAATATAGATATTGATTCTAAACGGAAAGCTCTTCTTGCAGGTAAACGTATTTCTAAGACGGGTAAAGTTTATTGGGAGACCAGAGCAAATAGGTCTGACGGAAGAGGTTCAAAAGTATAATGGCAGAAAATAAATGGCTCGTTCACCTCTCTAAGGAAAGAAAGAAGAAGTCTAACAAAGGTAAGACCCTCTCTGAGATTATGAAAGAAGCTAAAAAAACTTATAAGAAATAAACATATCTAATCTAGTCTTTGTTTGGGTATTCATTGTTTTTTGTTTGGTCATTTTCAATTCTTTCTTCTATTTTAGTTACCTCTTGATGAACCTCTATTAATTCTTCGTAAGCTTTTCTTTGGTTCTCTGCTATTCTTTCAATTTTTTTCTTTAGTTCTGTTGCTGGGTTCATTTTGTTTTATTAATTCTTTAATTATATAGTAGATTATTTTTAATATTGGTAACACTAATAACCAAAAAACGAATATCCACCACAACCAAAAAAATAACTTAGGATTTCTTTCTCCTACATTCATAAAATTGGTTGTTAAATTTAATCCTACATCTCTTACTAAATTATAAGTTTGATTTAAACCTAAAGATTCGTTTAGAGGATTTGTAAATTCGTTATTTACTCCGAAATAAGTTGATAATGCTCCTAGATAGAATATTCCGAGTATTGTAATAATCATAGAGGAGGTAATTATATTACTTGTTTGTAATTGTATTTTTTCTGATAATTTTTTTGGTCTCTTATCTAACTCTTTTTCTATTTGCTTTAGATATTCTTTCTTTTCATATTTATCTTTTCTTAACTCTTCGGTAGATTTATCTTTAAAATTAAACTCAAATATTTCTCTCCTTTTAATGATTCCTTTTGACTTTAGATATTCAATAATTAGTATTGTTAAATTTATTAGTAATGCTCCTATAAGTCCTAGTATTAATGAATTATAATAAAAATAAAAATTTCCTATAGCAAGAATATTTATTATAGCTAGAACTATGTGTGTTTTTTTCTTTGATTTTTCTTTTTTGTTTTGTTTCATTATTTCTCTCCTTTGTGATTATAAAAACCCTGAAAAAATAAAGGGTTTGGTTTAAAGTTTATAGTGTTTGGTTTGTTTGTCTAAAGTCTATAAAAGGAATTGCTCCTCCAGTAACTTGTGGTAACTCACCATTCCATTTTTCAATAGCTGTTCTTTGGACTTCTATTTCTCTTAGTTTTATTAAGTCTGGAGTAATCTGTTGTTTTTGAACTCTTAATGCTTCTGCTTCTGCTTCTGCTTTTGTAACTGTCTGCTCCGCTTCATATTTAATTTGTTCAAGTTTATTCTTCGCTTGTAGAGCATTTTGTTCTGCGGTTACTTTTGCTTCAATAGCCGAATTAAAAGAGTCACTAAAGTCAAAGTTAGTTATTGAAATATCTTCTACAACTATTCCCCTCTCTTGAAGTCTCTCTTTAAGTAATTGTTTTATATCTTCTTTAACTTCTGCCCTTCTTGTAATAAGTTCTTCGGCAGTAAATTTTGCTGTTGATGCTTTTACAACTTCTTGGACTGCTGGTTGTATAACTCTATCTTGGTAAGCAACCCCTATTTCTTGATATAATTGGGGTGTCCATTCAGGGACTAGATGATAGTTTACTGCAATCTTAGTTGAAACGACTTGTAGGTCTTTACTTGCTGCACCCGCATCTGCTTCGTATTTTTGGGTTTTTACATCCATCTTAATCACTCTTTGTGCAAAAGGTATCTTAAAATGTAATCCTTCTGAACTTGCTATTTCATTTGGTTTTCCAAAAGTTAATACTACTCCTCTTTCTCCAGCATTTACAATAAATATGGAGAAAAATAAAAGTATTACTATTACTAATCCAATTATAATTCCTTTTATTGGAATATTCTCATAGTCAGTTATTTTTTTTTCCATTAATATTTACCTCCTTTCACTACTTCTGCAATCGAGTTTGATTTATTTTTTCTCCAGTTTGTAGATGCTTCGATACATTTTTTTCTATACTCTTCATCTGAATGGTATCTGTTTCTTCTGTAGTCTCTGGCTACTTGGTTATTTGTTTTGAAGATTTCTTTCTTCTTTTCTTTTGAAAGTGAGTTATACCATTTTTTGTAGTTCTTTTTTAGGTTCTCTTTATTTAGATGGTATCTTATTGTTGTAGGACTTACTTTGAATTTTAATGCTATCTCTCTTAGGCTTTCTCCGTTTTCTCTTATATTTTTTATTTCTTGTATTTGTTCTTTAGTTAGTTTGTTTTCCATTGTGATTAATTGAGTAAATGTTCGCTTAATTTTCTGCGAAGGTTTACTCCTCTGTTTTTTCCTCCGACAATTTATGAACACTAGATAAAACTTTTTGAACGTAGCCTAAAGAAACAAATTTCTTATGACGTGTTTTATCCCAATAATAAACTTCTTTACAGATTTCTCTCATAGATTTTCCTTTTTTTCCTAATTCTAATATTTTTTCGTCTACCTTAATTGCTTTTCTTCCCCATTTATTTCCTTTATAAGATTTTGTGGGCTTTCCATCCTCTTTTCTAACTGCAAGTTTAACTCTCTCTGATTTCTTTCTGGATTCTTCTTCAGCTTGTTCCCCTGCTTGTTGAATCATAAAATCCCATAGTGCTTTGAATAATCCTTTTAATAATTCATTGAAGATAGGATTATCTGAATGAGATTTATCCATCATATCCCAAAAGCTAATTATACTTGGCTCGGTTACTGAATATACTTTATTATTATAGACTTCAAACATTATCTTCATGAAATCAAAGAATTCTTTTCTATTTCTAAAGCATCTATCATATCTCCAGATTACTATGTTTAGTTTTTCTTTTTTAGCCCTATCTTGAGTCTTTTCCCATAATGGTCTTATCTTTTCTAGTTTATATGCAGAACCTTGCTCTGAGACTACTTCTACTACTTCTAGACCCATCTCAGAACAGAAATCTACGCATTGTTTTCTCTGTAGCTCGGGGTTTTGGTCTTTTGTTGATGTTCTTAGGTAAATTATTGCTTTCATCTTGCTAACCTCTCAATATCTGCTTCAACCATCGCCCCTATTCCTAATTCTCTTTCACTTCTTAATCCTTGTTGGATTCTATAAGTTTTATGTAATCTTTCATAAAATCTTTTTACTCTAGGATTTTGTTCTTGGATTGTTTCATAATCCATTATTTCTCTTCTTGGTGTGTGGTATTTTTTAGTTTTCATTCCTTATTGTTAAAGTTGGTTCACTTATTTTAATAACCTCTTGATATTTTGCAATTCTTTATAATAATCTTTTTTAAAATCTCCTTCGTTTGTATCAACAGACATAAACCTATCATAAGAATGGAGGATATTCATTAGGGATTTTAAAAGTTCTTCAATCTTTTTAGTATTGTAATTGTCTCTTTGCAAAATGTCAATTAAGTCTGAAATTCTCATATCTTGATAATCAAAATGTCCACCACTCATTGTGTTTCACCTCGCTGGGAGCAAATTTTGGAATTTGGACGGAGTCTTGGAATATTGTTGTTAAGGAAAGTTCTCGTAGAGAATTTGGGGATTGCATAGCAATCCTCTTTAACGCATATTATCTGCTCCGTGGGACAAACCTGAAAGGTTTGAGTTTCAAAAACCCCCGTCATCTTTTACCCCCTCGTGTTTTATTTTTTAGAAACATATCAATCCATTTATCCTTAACTTGTTCTATTGTAATATTACATAAACTTTGACAAGCAACATTTAATTCTAAACAAGTTACAATCCCTTCTGCTCCCTGCTTGATTGCTTCTTTATACATTAATTGATATCTGAAACTTGAAAAAACAAAATAGACCATAGCAAAAACTAAGAGTAAGTAAATAACCAACAAGATTATTTTCGTGCCTTTTTTAGTTCTTTTTTGTTTCATTTTAACACTTCCAGTTTAGTTGCTTCTTGCTAACGAGGGGGTTTTTGAAATTGCAGATAATATGCTGGAAAGAGAACTTTTCCACTTGCTCCATAGGAAACCTAGCCGTTTCTTGTGGAGATTTCATTCTTTATTCTCCTTAATATATTCTTCAAGTTTTTTAATTTTTTTTAAACATTCTTTTATTTGTTTAGTATGATTTTTGGTTCTTTCATTTATTGTTTGTAGTCTTATATCTATTATTGAGCAATATTCTCTACTCGCTTTATCTATTAATTCCCCTTCTGCTTGTAATATTATTTTGTTTTTTGTTTTTTGCATTTTATTCTTGACAAATAGTTTCTATTGGCATCCAATTTAGTTGGGTTTGATTATCTTGTAAAGAGGTTATGGGAATCTTGCCTTCTTGGTTTATTCTAATTATTATATCTAAAGCACCTTGATTATATCCTTCTATGAAGTTCTGTTCTTGATGAGGAATATAAACTTCTGAGTAAGTTATGTAACCTAGACTTAAAGCTAGGATTATGCTTAGGGTTATTATTGTTATTTTTGTTTTGTTCATATTAAATAATTAATTCTTTAATTTTATTTTCAATAGATTCTAAATCTTCGGGAATATCTTTTTCTTTTATTAAGCACCAATCTGTTTTGAAATATATTCTTTCAAAATTATCGTAAAATTCTTTTGTTTCGTCTAGCCACTTTTTACTTACTTGATTTTGTATTTCATAGCATATTATTTCTTTTGTTTTTATATTTTCAAAATAGACATCACAAATTTTAACATTATCTTTTGTATTTGTTAGCTCATATTCTGTATAAATTCTAATCCAAAATAATTGTCTTTTATATTTTTCTATTAACTTTAAGACTATCTCTAACTTTGTTACCTCGTGTTTGTTACTTGCGTTTCTTCTTACTCTTATTTTAAATTGTTTATGCCAATCCACTTTTGAAATGTATGGTGTTTGTTTCATTTTTTAAGACTCTCTATTATTTTTATTATTCTTTGTTTCATGTTATCTTTAATATTCTTTTATTTATATACTTGTGTAAACATTATCTAGTGATAAATTTTTATTAAATTTTCTTTTACATTCATCACAACACCATTTTCCGTCGTGAACCCACCAAATCTTTACTTCTTTGTTACAGTAGTTACATTTCATTATCTAAACACCTCTCTAAATTCTAATTCTCTTTTATTTCTTAAAGCGTCTATGTCTTCTGTTGGTGGGTAGATTCCTTTTTGGTTTTGCCAGAACTGTCTTGAACGACGAACCGATTCTCCAGATATGATTGACTTTAGATTTTCAACATAGATTTTATTTCCAAACTTTCTATTAACTAATAACCATAATAACATATCAGAGTTTCTTGCTTTTGGAGATTCTTCTAAGACTTCTTTGACTGCTTCTTTTATTGTTAATAATTCCATAATTCTTCTATCATTTCTAGTTGTTTATTTTTAATTTCTTTTTCTGATTTTCCTTTGGCTTTCATTTCTTCATTAATCTTTTTTTGAGATTCTATTAAGGTTTTTATTCTTTCTTTTGCGTCTTCTGGGTCTATTCCTCTTTTGACTAGAATTCTAAAGTAATTTCTTTTTTCTTCTAAGGTAAGATAACAATTTGATTTTTGTTTCTTCTTTAGTTGTTTACTCCCTTTGGGAATTGGAGGTTCTGTTGAGTTTCTTATTCTATATTCTTTTACATCCCTCCCTACTTTGTCTCTATATCTTTTTCTTTGATATTTATTTTTTATTTCTCTGTTAAGTTTTATAATCTCTTCTTTGTCTTCGGAGTTTTCAAAGGTTTCTCTTCGGTGATTTATTCTTATCTCTCTTTGGCATATTTTACAGAAATATTTTCCATTAATCTTTCCTAGAAATTTTCTCTGAGTCTTTTCTCCACAACTATCACACTCTCTCTTTAAAACCATCTCTTTCTTAGAAGTTTATTATATTTAAATATGTGTTATCATTTTTTAGTTAATAAATTCCTGCGATTTCAAATAGTTTACCTGAATCTTTTTCTAAATCAATATCTATTCTTAAGATTTTTATTTCATCTCGGTTTACTATTTCAATTAGTTCTTTTTTTTCCATTTCTTTGATTACTAAATATCTTATATTCTTTGGAATCTGACCATGCTTTCCTAATTTACAGAAGAATTCTTTTCTTTTTATTATTCCATTTATACCAAACTTCTTTACTAACTGGTTATGTAATCCTAGATATAGAATTCCTATTTCAAGGTTGTTCATTTTATTTAAGGTAGAAATCTGAAAGGATTATCTATTAAACATTCGTTTGCTATTCTTATTGCTTCTGAGTATTGATATAAGAATAGAATGATAAGTCCGATTATTATTCCTAATTTAATTAAGTTAAACCAACTACCTCCTGAAATTAGATTCTTCCAATTAATCTTTCCGTTTTCTTTTATTGGATAAACTACTTTCCAACTTCCAAAGGATTTTTTTAGATATGTTGTTTCTTCATCTATTGTTATCTCTTTTATTTTATTCATATTAACCTTCTGCATATCCAGAGAATAATGCTGCGATTAATGGGACTACTATAAAGACAAGTATCTTTACCCACCAAGGCATAATTTCTTGGTTTCCCATACCCTTCAAGACTATCAGCATTAAGACGAATGCTCCCCAACCTACTCCAGTTAGAATATAGAATGCGGTTGATTCAAAAACTTCTTCTAAACCCATTATTTTTTACCTCCTTTTATCCTGTTGTAACCCATTTTCCTTTTGCTCCCCCCCCAGTTCCTAACCTTCTAGGTTTTTTATTTCTCTTTGACTTTCTTTTTCTTTTCATCTTCTTTACACTATTATTTCTATATGGTCTCATTTTTATTCTCCATTAAATCATCTAGTGTCATTTCCTCGCATTGTTCTTCAAATTGTTTTAGTTGTTTTTTCTGTTGTGATAATCCTAAGTATTGAACTGCTGTATTAATTAAAGCCCCTATTAAAATAATTCCGACCCACCAGAGATTTTTATATCCTATGAAAGTTACTATTAATCCTAATATTAATCCGAGTAATTGGATTCTTGTTGCTATTATTTGGGTTTTTATTTTTTGTAATGGTGTGATTCCATCTATTCCTTCTTTCCATTTTTTGAAAAATTCTTTCCAAGTTAAACTATTTCTTTGTTTGTCTTTGGGCATTAATCTTCTCCTTTGATTATAAAAAAGGAAACAAAAATTAAATTCCTTTAATGTTAAATTATTCTTTGAGTTTTGGTGTACTTACCTTTTCCTTGAGTTCTTCTTCTATCGTATTATCCAAATCGTAATCTCTATATGCTAGTCTTTCTTTTTTACACCAAGTCTTATAGTCTTCGCTTTCAGCTACTAAATCTAACTTATCTTCTTTAGCTAGAAATCTTATCTTTGCTGCGACATACATATCTGCGAGGAACTTTCTATATTTAACTGACTTTCTTACTTCGAAAACTGTAAATAATACTACTAGAATACCTATTCCAATTAGACTTTGAAAGATAAATGAACCCATATATGCAAATTCTTCTCCTGTCATTATTCTTTAGAGATTCCTCCAACAATCATTAGAATTCCAGATAATAGGGTTACAGCACTTATAAAACAGATTGTAACTATTGTATTCGCTGTTGACTCTGTTACTGAAAATTTATTTAGTAAATAAAATCCTATAGCTACTAGTTCCATAATAAATATTCCTAATCCAGAAAAAAACATTGTTTTATTCATCTCTTTTGTTACCCCCTTTCACTACTTCTGCAATCGAGTTTGATTTAAATAAATTACTTTCTATTTGTTTTAGATGACCTTTTCCAATAAAGATTAATATTTTCTTATTAGGATAATCGTAGAGGTAGCTTTTTATTTTACTAATCATATATTCGTCTCTTGAAGTAACTAAATAATAATAGAGGTTTGGACATTTTAATTTTAGTTTAAACAGAACTTCATCAATGTTTGAGTTATCTACTTCATTTATAACATCCGATATTTTTATCTTCTTACTTGAGAACTTCCTTACTTCGTTGAACATTGTAATCTTTTCATTTAAAGGAATTGTCTTAAAGAAGACTTTTGTTTCTACCAGTGGTCTGTCTATTAATCCTACAGGGATTCCTTTTTTCTTTGAAATTTTATATGCTGAAATCATATCCGAACCGTATTCTTCTCCTTCTTTTTCTGCTTTCTTTTTTATTATATTTACAATCCAATTTAATAAAGAGAATCTTTCTGGGACTGCTAGTTCTGGATGTTCTATAACTGTAATTCTTCCATTACATAATTCTACGAGAACAATATCTGGATTAAATTCTTCGATTTGTTTTTTTATCTCATCTTCTTTTATGAAGTGATGAGTTCCGATTATCTTTATCATCCCTTTTCTTTCTGAGTTCATTATAATAGATTATACTTTCCTATTTAAATACTTTTGTTACTATTTTAAAGTTAATAATCAAGTTTTTCTTGGTGCATTAGTCTAATCCATTCTTTAAGTTCTTCGTATCTTCTCCTGTAATGAATAGATACCAAACTTATTCCAACTAAAACTATAATAAAAAATCCTGTTGTGAATGCGTATAAACTTTCTTGCATCATAGTTTATTCTTCGTCTTCTTTTTTTTCTTCGTCTTCAGCCATATTGTTTACCTCCTTTTATTTCTGATTTTCTTCTTCTCGAAACTATCTTACATCCAAACTTATATGGACAGTATCTACAAGACTTCAGGTCTTTTAAATGTTCCTTTATTCCAAAACATTCTTTTCTTTTCATTTTAATTTTTTAAGATTCTTTATTTCTTTTCTTAGTTCTTCTACAGTCTTACTTAGAGTTTGGATAGCACCTATATGAGATTCAAAGTTTTGATTAAACATTAATTGATTTTGAGTTACTTGATTTATGCTTTTTAGTAGAAATGTTGGAGTTACTTCGAAGTTAGTTTTCTTCATATCATTGAACCAGTTCTGAACTCCCCGACTGTTCTTTGGTTTATTTGTTTCTAATTCTGATAAACTATGTGAATCATCAATCCACATCCAAATTCCTTCGTCGTCTCTTATGAATAATTTTTCTTTTTTGTCATTATACTGTTTTGCTAGTTCGTTTTTAATCATTCCGTAGTGTTCTCGGCTAGTCGTGAACTGATACGTGCTTAAATCTATTTTAAGGAATCTTCCTAGAGCTTTTATTGTTTTGTCTAGTTCCCATACAGCCATTCCTTTAGATGTGAAAGAACTCTGTGAGAAGAATGATTTTGGCTCGTAGATTACTAGCCCCGTTTTAGTAAACCATATCTTTTTACCTCTGAAGATTATTCTAGGTGTTGAGTTATTTATTCCTATTAGTTGATATTTAATATTGTTTTCATTAAGTCTTCTTGTACAATCAATATCTTTTAGGAATTTTATTTTCCAGTTGAATGCATGTCCTCTTATTTGTTTCTTAACTTTACATGCCTTGTTTGAAATTGATACTTCTTTTAAGACTTTCCATAAACCATAACCTTCTTTTTCTATTAGCCCTTCTTTCTTTAGTTGTCGAAGGTAATACTGTAAAGTTTGCTTTTTTATATTATGTTCTTTAGATATTTTTGAAGGAGGTTTACCTTTCTTTATTTCAGAAATTATTAGCTGAAGTATCACTTTTTTTTTACTTCTCATTAAGGTCTTAATTGATACTTCTTTATATAATTTCATTTACATTAAAAAAGGGTAACAGTTTGATTAGGGTATTGTGCGAACAAAAAAGATATATTTAAATAGTATCTTTGTGTAGTATTAATGACTTGTCCAGAGGGGAAAGGCTAAATGTTACCTCTTGGGAAAGCTAACGAAACGCCTAACTCCTCTCTGTATCTTTTATGTTAAACATTACTCTATCCTTAAATTCCTGCTCCTTCCCTTCATTCCATTGACTTGTTGGACGAAGGTAGCCACAACAGCGTGAAAAAATTTGGGTTTTGGTTCTAGACATCTTTCTTATAAGTTGAATGTCTTTATATAAATTTACTTTCCTTTGAAAAAGGTAACACAAAAAAATGATAATTTAGAGTAATCTATTGTCATTAAACTACTTCTTCTTTTTCTTTCTGGTCTTTTTCTTTTTTGCCATAGTTAAGTTCTCCGTATTTAGTTAAAGATTAAATGCGTTTTCTATTCTTTCGATTTCTTGGATTCTTTGGAGAGTATCTATGTCTTTTTCTCTACGATATTCGATTCCTTTTTTCTTTAGAAGTCTTTGAGTATTTTTTTTAATAGATTTAATATCTCTTACTTCAGTTCCCCATATCTTTTTTGTTTTAGGTTTCTTTTTTAATTGAGTGTAGTCTGCGATTACTTCTCCATTGACTTTAATTCTGTAAGTTCCTTTATGAGAACCTTTTGTTACCTCAACATTCTTTTTTAGACGCTCAGAGAGACGCTTAGCGACCTCACTAGCAGACTTTTTTGGTTTTTTGGTTAGAATATCATAGTCTGTTGTTTTTTTCTTTAAATATGTTGGAGATTGATAGTTATATGCTCTTGCTCCGTAGATTACTTGTTTCTTTTTATTTGCAGTATCTAAGATTATCTCATTTATAACTAAATCATCTTTGTTCTCTAAGAGTCTTGAGATTCTTTTTAGATTCATATTACAAACCTGCAATTAAGTCTGCATTAATTTTAATCATTGATGTTCCTACTATATTCTTCATTCCCCTTCCAATTATACTCTGGGTATCACATCCTCCTCTTCCTTTATTTAATCTAGCTCCTTTTCCACTTCCATCTTTTTT
>Ga0180432_10010388_pt1 | contig 11158 bp, 13 predicted proteins | sample SS_ome_10_FD_132414 | JGI IMG/M metagenome (GOLD analysis project Ga0180432, IMG submission 132414) | Hypersaline lake sediment archaeal communities from the Salton Sea, California, USA - SS_1_MS_2 metaG | ecosystem: Environmental > Aquatic > Non-marine Saline and Alkaline > Hypersaline >... | reverse complement strand
GCGGTAGACGACGTTGTCCAGGCGGGTCTCCAGGATCTGCAGCAGGTTCTCGCCGGTCTTGCCGGCCGCGCGGTTCGCCTCTTCGTAGTAGCGGCGGAACTGCTTCTCCATCACGCCGTAGGTGAAGCGCGCCTTCTGCTTCTCCTGCAACTGCTGGCGGTATTCGCTCTCCTTGATCCGCGCACGACCGTGCTGGCCTGGCGGATAGGGGCGCTTCTCGAACGATTGATCACCGCCGACGAGGTCGACGCCCAGGCGGCGCGACTTGCGGGTGGCGGGTCCGGTGTAACGAGCCATATCTGAAAGTCCTCCTAGACCCGGCGCCGCTTGGGCGGACGGCAGCCGTTGTGCGGCTGCGGGGTGACATCGGAAATTGCGCCAACCTCGAGGCCGGCGGCCTGCAGTGAGCGGATCGCGGTCTCCCGGCCCGAGCCGGGCCCCTTGACGAAGACGTCGACCTTCTTCACACCGTGCTCCTGGGCTTTGCGGGCGGCGTTCTCAGCAGCCAGCTGGGCGGCGAACGGTGTCGACTTGCGCGAGCCCTTGAACCCGACGTGTCCCGATGACGCCCAGGCGATGACGTTGCCCTGCGGATCGGTGATGGTCACGATCGTGTTGTTGAACGTGCTCTTGATGTGAGCAGCGCCGTGCGGGACGTTCTTCTTTTCCTTGCGGCGGGTCTTCTGGCCCTTCTTGGCGCCGGACGGGGTGGCTTTCTTCGGTGGCATTACTTGGCCTTCTTCTTGCCGGCGATGGTGCGCTTCGGGCCCTTGCGGGTGCGCGCGTTGGTTTTGGTGCGCTGGCCGCGGACCGGCAGTCCACGGCGGTGCCGCAGACCCTGGTAGCAACCGATTTCGATCTTGCGGCGGATATCGGCCTGGACCTCACGGCGCAGGTCGCCCTCCACCTTGAGGCTGGCCTCGATGTACTCACGAAGCTGGGTCAGCTGATCGTCGGTGAGGTCCTTGCTGCGCAGATCCCGGTCGATGCCGGTGGCCGCGAGGATCTCCTGCGAGCGGGTACGGCCGATGCCGTAGATATAGGTGAGCGCTATCTCCATCCGCTTATCGCGCGGCAGGTCAACGCCTACTAGACGGGCCATGTTGGTGGCTTGTTCCTTTTTTCTGTCGGAGGTCTGTTCCCAGTCCGCTCCCGCAGGCTTGCGGGGCCCGGCCTCCGGTCCGGGCGTGGGCGCACGGCCTTTCCGCGCGCTGGTACTGGGAGGACTGCATTCAGTTGTGCTGCGCCGGGTCGGCGGGTGTTACCCCTGCCGCTGTTTGTGGCGCGGATCGGAGCAGATCACCATGACCCGCCCGTGCCGGCGGATCACCCTGCACTTATCGCAGATCGGCTTGACGCTCGGGTTCACCTTCACGACTGGTTGATCCTGTTCTCGTTCGTCCTGTGTGGTCTGGGTTCGCGGTCTGGGCTCGTCGCGGCTTACTTGTACCGGTAGACGATGCGGCCCCGGGTCAGGTCGTAAGGAGACAACTCCACTACGACCCGGTCCTCGGGCAGGATGCGGATGTAGTGCTGTCGCATCTTGCCGCTGATGTGAGCCAGCACCTTGTGGCCGTTCTCCAACTCAATGCGAAACATCGCATTGGGTAGGGGTTCGACTACGCGGCCCTCGACCTCGATGGCACCGTCTTTCTTGCCCATAACCTCACAGATTCTGCTTGTACTACTGCTTGTGCCGACTCCTGCTTGTATCGACCGGGGCAGCGTCGATCCCCGACTACAAAACGTGAGGGTCCAGGACTTTGCACGCAAGAGCCGGCGCATACGCCGCACCGTCCGCCTACGATACCCGCTGGAAGCCCGCTCGCCAAAATGGCGTACACGCCGCCTCCGGCCGCCCCGTCAGCCGCGGTTAAGGTGAGCGGATGCGACTGTTGGTCACCGGTGGCGCCGGCTTCATCGGAGCCAACTTCGTCCACCGGACCGCGCAGGAGCAACCGGGAGTCTGCACGACCGTCGTCGATGCGCTGACCTACGCCGGAAGCAGCGAGTCACTGGCCGCGTTGGGGGACGCGATTCGGCTGGTCGAGGGTGACCTCACCGACGCGGCACTGGTGGACCGGCTGGTGGCCGAGTCCGACGCCGTGGTGCACTTCGCCGCCGAAACCCATGTGGACAACTCACTGGCCGACCCGGCTCCATTCCTGCGCAGCAACGTCATCGGCACGTTCTCGGTACTCGAGGCGGTTCGCCGGCACGGGGTCCGGCTGCATCACATCTCCACCGACGAGGTCTACGGCGACCTGCCGCTGGACGAGTCGGTGCGGTTCACCGAGGCCACCCCATACAACCCGTCGAGTCCGTATTCGGCGACCAAGGCCTCGGCAGACATGCTGGTGCGGGCCTGGGTTCGGTCCTACGACGTCAACGCCACCATCTCCAACTGCTCGAACAACTATGGACCGTTCCAGCACATCGAGAAGTTCATTCCCCGCCAGATCACCAACCTGCTCACCGGTCGGCGACCGAAACTGTACGGCTCCGGCGCCAACGTTCGGGACTGGATTCACGTCGAGGACCACAACAGCGCGGTGTGGCGCATTCTCGAGGATGGCGAGCCGGGGCGGACCTATCTCATCGGAGCCGACGGGGAGCGCGACAACGCCTCGGTGCTGCGGCTCATCCTGACGCTGATGGACCGCGACCCCGACGACTTCGACCACGTCACCGATCGCACCGGCCACGACCTGCGCTACGCGATCGACGCCACCGCGCTGCGCCGGGATCTGGGGTGGGCGCCCAAGCACACCGACTTCGCCGAGGGGCTGCGCGCCACCATCGCGTGGTACCGCGATAACGAGTGGTGGTGGCGGCCGCTGAAGGAACGGGTCGAGGCCCGCTACGCCGAGCGCGGGCAATGAGGGCAGTTGGGGCAGTTGGGGCACAGACGTGAGCATCCGCGAGCTCGCGGTTCCCGGCGCCTGGGAGATCACCCCGACGGTGCACGGCGACGGCCGCGGCGCCTTCTTCGAGTGGTTCACCGAATCGGGTTTCACCGACATGACCGGGCTCCGGTTCGACATGCGACAGGCCAACTGCTCGGTGTCGGCCGCCGGGGTGCTGCGCGGGCTGCACTTCGCCCAGCTGCCACCCGGCCAGGCCAAGTACGTGACCTGCGTGCGGGGCCGGGTCTATGACGTCGTCGTCGATATCCGGGTGGGCTCGCCGACCTACGGCCGGTGGGATTCGGTGCTGCTCGACGACGACAATCGGCGGTCGGTCTACCTGTCCGAGGGTCTGGCGCACGGCTTCCTGGCACTGACCGACGAGGCGACCGTCATGTACATGTGCTCGGCTCCGTACGCGCCGCAGCGCGAGCACACCATCGCCGCGACCGATCCGGCCATCGGCATCCAGTGGCCGCTACCGGCCGCGCAACTGCTGCTGTCCGACCGCGATGCCGGGGCGCCTTCGCTTGCCGAGACGCGGGCGGCCGGGTTGCTGCCGGCCTGGGATGAAGCCCGGGCCCGCACCCAACACGGGCGCAACCCGAGATCGGGCTGACGCGGGCCGGTTGGCACCGGCGGGCACTCCAACGATCTTGTGCGGGCACTGCCCCGTTCACTACGATCCCATTTACTAGGATATGCAAGTATCTCGTTTTCCCGGGCCGGAAGGCAGCTCATGACCACCCAGATCCCGCACTTCGTCGACGGCCGCCGCAGCGACCTGGCCAGCACCCGCACCGCCGACGTCTACAACCCGAGCACCGGAGCTGTCCAGGCCCGGGTGCTGCTGGCCTCGGCCGCCGATGTCGACACCGCCGTCGCCTCCGCCGTGCGGGCCCAGCAGGAGTGGGGCGCGTGGAACCCGCAGCGGCGGGCCCGGGTCCTGATGAAGTTCATCGACCTGGTCAACGCCAATATGGACGAGCTGGCCGAGCTGCTGTCCGTCGAGCACGGCAAGACCATCCCCGACGCCCAGGGCGACATCCAGCGCGGTATCGAGGTCATCGAGTTCGCCACCGGCATCCCGCACCTGATGAAGGGTGAGTTCACCGAAGGGGCCGGTCCGGGCATCGACGTCTACTCGATCCGGCAGCCGCTCGGCGTGGTGGCCGGCATCACCCCGTTCAACTTCCCGGCGATGATCCCGCTGTGGAAGGCCGGGCCCGCACTGGCCTGCGGCAACGCCTTCATCCTCAAACCGTCCGAGCGCGACCCCTCGGTTCCGCTCCGACTGGCCGAGCTCTTCATCGAAGCCGGGCTGCCGCCGGGTGTCTTCCAGGTGGTTAACGGCGACAAGGAGGCCGTCGACGCGCTGCTGGACCATCCCGATGTCAAGGCCTACGGCTTCGTCGGCAGTTCCGATATCGCGCAGTACATCTACTCCCGCGCCGCGGCCGGCGGCAAGCGCGCGCAGTGCTTCGGCGGCGCCAAGAACCACATGATCGTCATGCCCGACTCCGATCTGGACCAGGCCGTCGACGCCCTCGTCGGCGCCGGCTACGGCAGCGCCGGCGAACGATGCATGGCCGTCAGTGTCGCGGTCGCCGTCGGCGAGGAAACGGCCAACCGCCTTCGTACCCTGCTCGCCGAGCGGATCGAACACCTCCGGGTCGGGCACAGCCTGGACCCCAAGGCCGATTACGGGCCGTTGGTCAATGAGGCGGCGCTGGACCGGGTGCGCGGATATATCGACGCCGGGGTCACCGCAGGAGCCGAACTGGTCGTGGACGGCCGTGACAAGGGCAGCGACGAGATGACCTTCGGCGACGACAGCCTGCAGGGCGGCTTCTTCCTCGGGCCGTCGCTGTTCGATCACGTCAGCACTGACATGTCGATCTACACCGACGAGATCTTCGGCCCGGTGGTGTGCATCGTGCGAGTCGCCAACTACGAGGAAGCCCTGCGGCTGCCCAACGAACACGAGTACGGCAACGGCGTCGCGATCTTCACCCGGGACGGCGACACCGCGCGGGACTTCGTCTCCCGGGTCCAGGTCGGCATGGTCGGAGTCAACGTGCCGATTCCGGTTCCGGTGGCGTACCACACCTTCGGCGGCTGGAAGCGGTCCGGCTTCGGCGACCTCAACCAGCACGGGCCGGCCGCGGTGCAGTTCTACACCAAGGTCAAGACCGTCACCGAGCGCTGGCCGTCGGGTATCAAGGATGGCGCCGAGTTCGTCATCCCGACAATGAAGTAGGGACGATGACCTTCACCACCCTCGACCACCACGAGCAGGTCATCACCGACACCGCCGCGGCTTTCGCCGCCAAGAAACTCGCACCGCACGCCCTGGCGTGGGACCGGGACCACCACTTCCCAGTCGACGTTCTGCGGGAGGCCGCCGAACTCGGAATGGGTGCCATCTACTGCGGGGAGGACGTCGGCGGCAGCGGACTACGCCGGCTTGATGCCGTCCGGATCTTCGAACAGCTCGCCATCGGCGACCCGGTGATATCCGCGTTCCTCTCGATCCACAACATGTGCGCGTGGATGATCGACACCTACGGCACCCCCGAGCAGCGCAAGTCCTGGATTCCCAAACTCGCCTCGATGGACCTCATCGCCAGCTACTGCCTGACCGAACCCGACAGCGGATCGGACGCCGCGGCGTTGCGCGCCCGGGCTGTCCGGGACGGTGACCACTTCGTGCTGGACGGGGTCAAACAGTTCATCTCCGGGGCCGGCACCTCCGACGTGTACATCGTGATGGCCCGCACCGGGGCCGACGGTCCGCGCGGAATCTCCGCTTTCATCGTCGAGAAGGGCACTCCGGGGCTGACTTTCGGCGCCAGCGAGCAGAAGATGGGCTGGAACGCCCAGCCCACCGCTCAGGTGGTCCTCGAACAGGTCCGAGTCCCCGCCGATGCCATGCTCGGCGGAACCGACGGCGCCGGTGGGGGTTTCGGTATCGCCATGAACGGGCTCAACGGCGGTCGGCTCAATATCGCCGCCTGTTCGCTCGGTGGCGGGCAGGCCGCCTACGACATCGCCGCGCGCTATCTGGTAGACCGGCATGCGTTCGGCGGTGCGCTGATCGACGAACCGACGATCAGGTTCACCCTGGCCGAGATGGCGACCGCGCTTGAGACTTCGCGGTTGATGTTATGGCGGGCGGCGGCCGCGTTGGACGGCGACGAGGCCGATAAGGCCACGCTGTGCGCGATGGCCAAACTCTACGTGACCGACACCTGCTACGACGTGGCCGACCGGGCCCTGCAACTCCTCGGCGGGTACGGCTACCTGCGGGAGTACGGCCTGGAGAAGATCGTCCGCGATCTGCGGGTGCACCGGATCCTGGAGGGCACCAACGAAATCATGCGGGTGGTGATCGGCCGGTCAGAGGCCGCCCGGATCCGCGCCGGGGCTTGAGCGCCGCCGAGATGACCGCTGTGAAGGAGATGACAACGCCATGACCTCGATCGCGTTCCTCGGCCTGGGCAATATGGGCGGCCCGATGGCAGCCAACCTCGTCGACGCCGGCCACTCGGTGCAGGGCTTCGACCCGGTCCCGGCCGCCCGTCGGGCCGCCGCCGAACGGGGCGTGACGACCGTCGAGTCCGGCACCGACGCGGTGGCCGACGCCGATGTGGTGATCACCATGTTGCCCAATGGAACCCTGGTCAAAGAGTGTCTCGCCGAGATCCTCCCGAAAGCGGCTGCAGGGGCGCTGTTCATCGACAGTTCGACCATCGCCGTCGCCGACGCCCGGGAGGCGCACGCCTATGTCGCCGAACGTGGTTTCGCGTTGCTCGATGCCCCGGTATCCGGCGGGGTTAAGGGGGCGGCGGCCGGCACCCTGGCGTTCATGGTCGGCGGTAGCGCCGAGGCGCTGGAGATCGCCCGCCCGGTGCTGGAACCGATGGCGGGCAAGATCATTCACTGCGGCGAGTCCGGGGCCGGCCAGGCCGCCAAGCTGTGCAACAACATGCTGCTGGCAGTCCAGCAGATCGCCGTCGGCGAGGCCTTCGTACTCGCTGAGAAACTCGGGTTATCCGCACATTCGCTGTTCGATGTGATCACCGGCGCAACCGGAAACTGCTGGGCGGTGCACACGAACTGTCCGGTGCCCGGCCCCGTCCCGACGTCCCCGGCCAATAATGCGTTCACCCCGGGGTTCGCCACCGCGCTGATGAACAAGGACCTGGGGCTGGCGATGAACGCGGTCGCCTCCAGCGGAGCCTCGGCACCCCTGGGCAGTCACGCGGCCCAGATCTACGCCGCGTTCGCCGAGCAGCATGCCGACCTGGACTTTAGCGCGGTCATCCAGACACTGCGGGATTAGACGGACCGCATCCGCCGAGTGGCGGCGAATCGTACATTTCACGGCCCGCGCGTGCGACTTGATGTCTGTTCGCGGTCAGGGCGGAGTCAGAAGTCGCCGGCCTGGCGCCGGAGCGTGTCAATCGCGTCGACCAGCGCCCGGGCCTGCTCGGGCGGCATTCCGATATCGGCGAACACCTCGCGGTTGAGGGTCACGGTGGCGTCCTCGACCGTCGAACGCCCCAGCCGGGTCACTCCGACCAGCGTGATGCGACCGTCGGTCGGATGTGGTGTGCGTCGGACGAGGCCGTCGGCCTCCAGCCGCCGGATGGCGTGAGTAACGCTGGTGACGTGCACCTGAAGCCGATCGGAGGCCTTCGTGATCGGTAAGGCGCCCGTGCGACTGAAGGCCAGCAGACGCAGCAGCTCAAACCGGGAGAAGCTCAGGTCGTAGGGCCGCAGCGCGGTTTCCACCCGGGCCAGCAGAATCTGGTGGGCCCGCATGACCGACGTCACCGCCACCATGCCGTCGGCGACGTCGTTCCAGTCAGCGCGAATCCAGTTGGCGCGCGCCGCCGCTATCGGGTCGGGTTTCTCCGGCACGAATGGCTCCGCCGACGCCCGCGCCTCCATACCGACCATTCCTACCCCATCGGGGCGAAGCAGCCGAACCGAGTCAGTTGGTGATGCTCTTGAACTGCGGGACCGCGACCATCAGCGGTCCTGTCTGCGTGCCGTCGACGGCAGGAGCGAAGGAACCCTGCGTTCCGTCGGCATCGGTGACACCGAAGCTGCCGCTGCGAACGGCCGCTCCACTGTCGCCGCCTTGGCCCTGCACGGACACCGAGGACGTCGGGCTGGCGACGGCTACCGCCGTACCACCGAGGCACGCGACCGCGATCGACAGACCGGAAGCCGCAATCATTGTTTTCACCATGATCATGAGGCGAATCTAACTACCCCGGCTGACAGCGAGCTGTGAGCGGACTGGGATAGCGCCGCTCAATGTGCTGATGGAAAGTTCAGACCGTCAGAATCCGGGGACCGTCGTCGGTCACCGCAACGGTGTGTTCCCAGTGCGCGGCCCGCGAGCCGTCGGTGGTGACCACAGTCCACTCGTCCTCGAGAATCCGGGTCCGGGTGGTGCCCAGGGTGAGCATCGGCTCGATGGCCAGCACCGAACCGGCCACCAGCCACGGCCCGCGGCCGGGTTCACCCTCGTTGGGCAGGAACGGGTCCATATGCATGCTGCGGCCGATGGCGTGGCCGCCGTAGCCCTCGACGATTCCGTACCGGCGGTCGTGGGCGGCCTCAGCGGCACGGGTGCCCCGCTCGATCGCGTGCGAGACGTCGGTCAGCCGGTTGCCGGGGAGCATCGCCTCGATCCCGGCCTCCATCGCCGACCGGGTGGCCGCCGACAGCGCCTCGTCGGCCGGGATCAGGGCCCCCACCCCGAAGGTGACGGCCGCATCGCCGTGCCATCCGGCGATGATCGCACCGCAGTCGATCGACACCAGATCGCCGTAGGCCAACTCCTCGTCGGCGGACGGGATTCCGTGTACCACCCTGTCGTTCACCGAGGAGCAGATGCTGCCCGGGAAGCCGTGATAACCCAGGAACGACGGGACCCCGCCCGCCCGCCGGATGACACCCTCGGCGATATCGTCGAGGTCCTTGGTGGAAACCCCCGGTGCGGCGGCCTGCTGAACTGTGCGCAGCGCCTCGGCCACCACCGCTCCGGCCGCGGCCATCGCATCGACCTCACCGGGTGTACGGGGGGCCACCGTCTTGCGGCCACGCAGCCCGGGCAGGGAGACCATCACCGACTCCCGGTTTCAGCGGCCAAGCGCCTGCAGTGCCCGGGCGAAGACCTCGTCAAGGGAGCCGACCGCGTCGACCGTCTTCAGTTCCGCACCGCCGTAGTGCTCCAACAGCGGGGCGGTCTCGTCGCGGTACACCGTCATCCGGTTGCGGATCACGTCCTCGGTGTCGTCGGCCCGGCCGCGGCCCTTGAGCCGCTCCACCAGTACGTCCTCGGGCACCCGGAACTCCAGCACGGCATCCAGCTTCAGGCCGCGGCGCTCCAGCATGTCATGCAGGGCCTCGGCCTGTTCGACGGTGCGGGGGAAGCCGTCGAGGATGAACCCGCCGGCCGCGTCGTCCTCGTCGAGCCGGTCGTCGACCAGCGCGTTGGTCAGGCTGGACGGGACCAGGTCACCGGCGTCGAGGTACTTCTTGGCCTCCACACCGAGCGTGGTCGCATGGCTGATGTTGTGGCGGAACAGGTCGCCGGTGGAGATCTGCGGGACACTCAGTTCCGAGGCCAGTTTCACCGCCTGCGTGCCCTTACCCGCTCCCGGCGGGCCCAGCAGGACGATCCTCACTTCAGGAACCCTTCGTAGTTGCGCTGCATCAGCTGGCTCTCGATCTGCTTCACGGTGTCCAGACCGACGCCGATCATGATCAGCACCGCGGTGCCGCCGAATGGCAGGTTCTGCACGCCGCCGCTGTTGCCGGCCTGCAGGAACAGGTTAGGCAGAACGGCGATCACACCGAGGTAAATCGAGCCCGGAAGGGTGATCCGGTTCAGCACGTAGCTCAGATACTCGGAGGTGGGCCGGCCCGGCCGGATACCGGGGATGAAGCCGCCGAACTTCTTCATCTCGTCGGCGCGCTCTTCGGGGTTGAAGGTGATCGACACGTAGAAGTACGTAAAGAAGATGATCAGGCCGAAGTAGAACGTGACGTAGCCGATGTCGGCCGGGTTGGTGAGGTGGTCGGCGACGAATCGGTCCCACCAGGTGTTCTCCGGGGTGCTGCGTCCGCTCTGAATCAGCTGAGTGACCAACTGCGGGATGTAGATCAGAGATGAGGCGAAGATGACCGGGATGACGCCGGCCTGGTTGACCTTTAGCGGCAGGTAGGTCGACGTGCCGCCGTACATCTTGCGGCCCACCATGCGCTTGGCGTACTGCACCGGGATGCGGCGCTGACCCTGCTCGACGAACACCACACCGATGATGATCAGCAGGGTGGCCCCGCAGACCGCGGCGAACACCATGCCACCACGGCCGTCCAGGATGGACTTGCCTTCGGCCGGGATGCGGGCGGCGATACCGGCGAAGATCAGCAGCGACATCCCGTTGCCGATACCGCGCTCGGTGACCAGCTCGCCCATCCACATCACCAGGGCCGCACCGGCGGTCATCACCAGCACCATGACGACCAGGGCGAAGATGCTCTGGTCGGAGATGATGTCCAGCGTGCAGCCCTGCAGCAGCCCCCCGTTGGCGGCCAGCGCCACGATGCTGGTGGCCTGCAGCACCGCCAGCGCGATCGCCAGATACCGGGTGTACTGGGTCATCTTGGCCTGGCCGGCTTGGCCTTCCTTGCGCAGCTGCTCGAACCGCGGGATGACCACGGTGAGCAACTGCACGATGATGCTCGCGGTGATGTAGGGCATCACGCCCACCGCGAACACCGACAGCTGCAGCAACGCGCCGCCGGAGAACAAGTTGATCAGCGAGTAGATCTGCGCGCCCGCGCCACCGCTGACCTGCTCGATGCACTGCTGGATGTTTTGGTAGTCGACGCCCGGGGAGGGCAACGCCGCACCGGCTCGATACAGGATGACGATGGAGAGGGTGAAGAGGATCTTCCGCCTCAGATCGGCCGTCCGCAGCGACGAGATGAAAGCCGAGAGCACTCTTCCTCCTGGGCAGCCGGACTGGAGTCTGGGTGTGCCGATGGGGCTGGACTGACCAGCGTTCGGGTAATCCTTCGTCAGCGCGCGCGCAGCGCGCTCGGACAGTCTACGAGACTAACAGTTACCCCAGGCTGGCCGGGAATCCACTCGGCGGCGGCGGGTGCGGTCGCCCGGCTGGTTAAATTGGCTAATCAAGACCGGTGGAGGTGACATGGCCCGAACG
>Ga0180432_10010387_pt1 | contig 11159 bp, 10 predicted proteins | sample SS_ome_10_FD_132414 | JGI IMG/M metagenome (GOLD analysis project Ga0180432, IMG submission 132414) | Hypersaline lake sediment archaeal communities from the Salton Sea, California, USA - SS_1_MS_2 metaG | ecosystem: Environmental > Aquatic > Non-marine Saline and Alkaline > Hypersaline >... | reverse complement strand
GTAGGGCACCACCGACTCGATTTCCGCGTCGACCGCCGCGATCTGCCGCCAGACCGCGTCGAGGTCGAGCCCGCTGTGGACGCACTGGATCCGAAGATGGTCCTCCTCGTTGACCATCAGGCTCACCTGTTCCCGAGGGTCGATCGCCACCCCCCGCGAGCCGGTCCCCTCGGCATGCTCCCGGCTGATCAATTGCCGCTCGACGAGAAACTGGCGGTCGAGGTCGTCGAGGCCGCCGACATCGACGTACTCGAGCGGCGTGGGCGAGGGCAGCCCCAGCAGCCGGCTGCGAAGAAACTGCTCGATCTCGCCCCGTTCCTGCTCCGATGCCCGGCCGACAAACGGATATTGCGGCAGGTTCCGTGCCAGCCGTACCCGGCTGCTCATCACGATGTCCGACTCCGGACCGGTGCCCCGGAGCCACTCGCCGATCGTCGTCGTCAATGAATCGAGTTTCATCATGGTTGCGAGGGTGTTCCCGTCGGCTCAACCGAGTCGCTGCCGTTGGCGGGCTGTTCGCCGGCGTTCCAGCGGCCCAGCAGTTGTTGAATTTCGTCGCGGAGGCTGCCGGCCCGCTCGTACTCCTCCCGGTCAATCGCCTCGCGGATCTCCTTCCGCAAACCGATCACCCGGGTCAGTGATTCGGTCGATTCGGGAAGCTCGCTGCCCGCCGGCCGCTGCGGACGCCTTCCGGTGTGCTCAATCGCGCCGTGAATGTTGGCGATCAGGGGCTCGAGTTCGCGTTCGAACTCGACATAGTCGTGCGGACAGCCGAGCCGCCCCTGATTCCGAAACTCGAAGAAACTGATGCCGCACATGCTGCAGACTTTTTGGTCGAGCTGCGACAGCTCTTCCGCCGTCTGGGCGACACCGAGCGGCCCGGACGATTCGGCCTGTTGCGGGGATGACTCCGATTGGTTGAGGTAGATCCTGGCATGGTCCTCGCAGAGGTGCAGTTCCCGCACCTCGCCTGATTCAAGTTCGGTGATGTGAAACATCGCCTGTTTGTCGCACTGCTGGCACCGCATGATTCGCCTCGACGAACCGACAGGGAAACGGCGGAGATGATGGCCAGTCCGCACCCACCGGCATCATAGCAGTTGCTGCCCGGGGACAGCATGCCGGCAGGGGCTGGGCTGCCGCCGCCGGACCGGTTGCCCGCCGGGCGGTTGGCAGACATTTTCCGCGGTCTGCTACATTCTCACCGTCGCGACTGCTGCGGCCGACGCCGGGTTCTGACCCCCCTCCGCCCCATGCCCCACTTCCCCGACCGAGAAACGTTTGCCCGGCTCTCTCGGTCAGCGTCGGTTGTGCCGGTCTACCGCCGGATTTTCGCCGACAGCCTGACGCCGCTCTCGGCCTTCGCCCGGATCGACGCCGGCAGTGACGGCTGCCTCTTCGAGAGCGTCATCGGCGGCGAAAAGGTCGGCCGCTACAGCTTTCTGGGGGCGGAGCCGTTTCTGCGGTTCGAGGCTCGCGGCCGCGAGGTGACGATCAGCCGCGATCCCGGAACTCCCGAAACCTTCGCAGTCGACGACCCGCTCGCGGAGCTTGAGCGGCAGATGGCTGCGTACCAGCCGGCCCGCCTCGACGACCTGCCGCCTTTCACCAGCGGCGCGATTGGCTACGCCGCCTACGATGCCGTCCGGTATGTCGAGCACCTGCCGAACGTGCCGGCCGACGATCTGCAGCTGCCCGATATCTGCTTCGCGTTCTACGACCGGCTGGTCGTCTTCGACCATGTCTCCAAGAGCATCGACGTGGTGGTGCTGGCCCGGGTTGACGCCGCCGACGACGACGCCCTCACCGCCGCGTACGCCGCCGCCGCCGCCCGGGTCGACGCAACGATCGACCAGCTGCAGGCCGACTCCGACTGGCCGCCGCTGTGCGACATCGGCAGCCGCCGCGAGCCGGCCGCCAGCGACGGCGCGGCCCCGGTGGCCAATCGCAGCCGGGAAGACTTCGAACAGGCGGTCACCCGGGCGATCGACGCCATCCACGCCGGAGATATTTTTCAGGTCGTGCTGAGCCGACGACTCGCCGTCCCGTTCAGCGAGCCGCCGCTGGAGCTCTACCGGACGCTGCGAGTGGTCAACCCGAGCCCTTTCATGTTTCTGCTGCGCACCCCGGCCGCAACGCTGGTCGGCAGTTCGCCGGAGATCATGGTGCGAGTTGTCGACAGCCAGGTGACCGTGCGGCCGCTCGCCGGCACCCGGCCCCGAGGGGCGACGCCGCAGCAGGATGCCGAGCTTGCCGCCGGGTTGCTGGCCGACCCCAAAGAACGAGCCGAACACGTGATGTTGATCGACCTCGGCCGCAACGACGTCGGCAGGGTCTCGCAGATCGGCTCGGTCGAACTGACCGACGTGATGGCGATCGAGCGGTACAGTCACGTCATGCACATCACCAGCAATGTCAGCGGCCGGCTGCTCCCGGGAGCGACCGCCTTCGACGCCTTGCGGGCCTGCCTCCCGGCCGGCACCGTCTCGGGAGCGCCGAAGATCAGGGCGATGGAGATCATCGATGAACTCGAGCCGAACAAGCGGGGGCCCTACGCCGGCGCCGTCGGCTACATCGACTTCGGCGGGGCGATGGACACCTGCATCGCCCTGCGGACCATCGTCGTCACGGACGGGACCGCCTACGTGCAGTCGGGTGCCGGAATCGTCGCCGACAGCCAGCCGGCGAGCGAGTTTCAGGAGACCCTCAACAAGGCGAAGGGCATGCTCGTCGCCATCGAGATGACCAGGGACCGGCTGCGGGGCTGACATGTCGTCCCGGCAGCGGACGCTCTCCACCAAGCGAGCATGATCGAGTTCGATCGCGTCACCGTCGAGCGGCTGGGGAGCGTCGTCCTTGAGCGACTCGACCTCGCCGTGCCCGCCGGCCGGTCGGTCGCGATCATCGGCCCGGCGGCGGCGGGCAAGACCAGCCTGCTCGAAACCATCGCCACGCTGCTGCCGCTGCGGTCGGGCAGGCTGCACGTCGACGGGTTTTCCGCCGCCCGCGAGCCGGCGGCCATCCGCACGCGGGTCGGCTACCTGCCCGACGGGATCCCGGCGTGGCCGACGATCCGTGTCGACGAGTGCCTTGAACTCTTCGCCGCCGCCGACGGCCTGCGGGCCGCGGCGGTCACCGCCGCCGTCGGCCGTTCGCTGGCCGCCGTTGGCCTCGAGTCCCTCGCGGGGAGCCGCTGCGACGCCGTCTCGGCAGACCAGGGCAAACGGCTGCTGCTTGCCCGGGCCCTGCTTCACGATCCACCGATCCTGCTGCTCGACAACCCGACCGCTGGCCTCGACCCGTGCGGCTGTGATCTCGTCAGCCGGCTCCTTGCCGATGCCCAGCTGACCGGCCGGACCGTGATCGCGGCCCTGAATGCCGCCGACGTCCCGGCCGGTTTCGACGACCTCGTAGTGCTGCACGAGGGCCGGCTGGTCAAAACCGGTGGCTGCCGGCCGGAAGCTCATCCCGAGGTGGCCGCCTGGCGGCTGTTGATCGACTGTCCCGCGGCCGCCGCGGCGGCTGCCCGGGCGATCGGCCATATTGCCATCAGCACCGAGTGCCCCGACGACGACCGACTCTGCTGCCGGCTTGCCCCCAACCGCGGACCGATCGACGAGACCGTCGCAGCGCTAGTGAAGGCCGGCATCCCGGTCGTCGGCTGCCGGTACGATCCGCCGTGGCCGGCCCAGTTGCTCGCTGCGACCGTTGCGGACAGGTCCTGAAAAGCAGCGGCACGAACCGCCCCAGGGCTTTTGCCCGCGGCGGTCAGCCGCCCCGGCAGGCGGTCACCAACTCGCCGACAAAGCCTGCCACCGCCCCGGCACCGTCGCCAGCCGCCGCCTGTTCGAGCTGTCGGACGACCGCCGAGCCGACAATCACCCCGTCGGCCACCCGGGCGACCTCGCGGGCCTGCTCTGGGCCGGCAATTCCGAAACCGACCAGGATCGGCACCTCGGTCCGCTCCCGCAGCCAGTTGATCCGCTCGACGAGGCCCGCCGGCAGGGCCGTCCGCTCGCCGGTCACCCCGGCAACCGACACGCAGTACAGAAACCCGGTCGAGCGGCGGGCAATCGCCTCGGCCCGCTCCGGGGGGGTCGTCGGCGTGACGAGCCGCACAAGGGCCAGCCCGGCGGCGCGGCAGGCGGCATCGAGATCATCCGACTCCTCCAGCGGCAGGTCGGGCACGACGAAGCCGGCGAGGCCGGCAGTCGCCGACCGGGAGACAAACTGCTCGATACCGGTCCGAAAAATCAGCGAGTAGCTCGCCATCGCCAGCAATGGCATGCCGACCCGCTCCCGCGCCCGGCGGACGAGATCGAAGAGCTTTTCCAGGGTCATCCCGGCGGCCAACGCCCGGGTGTACGACGACTGGATCACCGGCCCATCGGCAATCGGATCGCTGTAGGGAACCCCCAGTTCGCAGAGCGTGGCACCGGCGCGGTCGATCGCCTCAAGCACCCCGAGCGTGGTTTCGACGTCGGGGTCTCCCGCTGTCACAAACGGCGCCACCGCCTTGGCCCCGGCTGCCCGACAGGCCGCAAACGCCTGCTGCACCGCGGCCGTTCCCGTCCTGCCGCCATCTGTCACTGTCGCCATTCCTGCCGCTTGCTCCCTTGGGTCTGCGAGTGATTCCCCCGGTACGCACCGGATGCCCGTCACGCCCCTGATTCGGAGAGGCCCCGGAGCCGCGCGATCTCGGCGGCGTCCTTGTCGCCCCGTCCCGACATGCAGACGACGAGGATTTCCTCCGGCTTCATGGCCGCTGCCGCCTCGACCGCCCAGGCCACCGCGTGTGAAGTCTCAAGAGCAGCCAGGATACCCTCCTGCTGGGCCACCAAATCGAAGGCGTCGAGGGCGGCGGCGTCGGTGACGCTGGAGTACTCGACCCGGCCGGTGTCCCGCCAGTAGCTGTGCTCGGGCCCGACGCCGGGATAGTCGAGCCCCGCCGATACCGAGTGGACATTGTCAGTCTGGCCGTCGGCATCCTGCAGCACGTAGCTGAGGCTCCCGTGGAGAATCCCGGGGCTGCCATAACTCAGTGGCGCTGCATGCTCGCCCGGGCCGCTTGAGCGTCCCCCCGCCTCGACGCCGACCAGCCGCACTTCGGGATGGTCGACGAACGGGTAGAACATGCCGGCGGCGTTACTGCCCCCGCCGACACAGGCGACGACCGTGTCGGGCAGCCGGCCGAACAACCGCAGGCAGTGGTCGATCGTCTCCCGGCCGATCACCGACTGGAAGTCGCGGACGATCCGCGGGAAGGGGTGGGGGCCGACAACCGAACCGATGATGTAGTGCGTGGTCTCGACCGAGGCCATCCAATCCCGCATTGCCTCGTTGATGGCATCGCGGAGCGTCCTCGAGCCGCTCTCAACCGGCCGCACCTCCGCCCCCATGAACCGCATGGTGCGAACGTTCGGCGCCTGCCGGCGCACGTCTTCGGCGCCCATGTAGACGACGCAGTCGAGGCCGAACCGGGCGCAGGCCGTGGCAGTCGCCACGCCGTGCTGGCCGGCGCCGGTTTCGGCGATGATCCGCCGCTTGCCCATCCGCATCGCCAGCAGGCCCTGGCCAAGCGTGTTGTTGATCTTGTGGGCGCCGGTGTGGCTGAGATCTTCGCGTTTGAAATAGATCTGTGCTCCGCCGGCCCGTTCGGTCAGCCGCCGGGCGAAGAGCAGCGGGGTGGACCGGCCGACAAAGCAGTGCAGCAGGTCGTCGAGTTCCCGGCTGAAGGCGGGGTCGGCAATCGCTTCGTCATACGCCGTCTGCAATTGATCGAGCGCCGCCGAAAGGGTCTCGGGAACATACCGGCCGCCGAACCGGCCAAACCGGCCAAGGGCGTCGGGAACCTGCGAAAGGGAGGGAGCGGCGGCGGAAGACATGGGCTGTTCCGGACGGGGAGGAGTGGCGGGCACGATCCTAGCAGCGGCTGCGGCCGCGGTCTTGGCCAGTCGCCGCAACATTGTAGCCTGACGACGGCGGCAGCCCGCTCCGCCGCCGCAGTTCCGGCCGTTTCCGGGAACCCGCCGATGCCCGAACTCCCAGAAGTCGAAACGATGTGTCGGGGCATCGCCGGAGTCGTCGGCCTGCCGATCGCGGCGATCGACTTCGCCCGACGCACCCGACGGCCGCTGACAATCGAACCGGCTGCCGGGCGGCTGGCGGGCCGACTCGTTGGCCGGCGGATCGCCGCCATCAGCCGGGCTGGCAAACGGGTTGTGCTGCAGCTCGACCTCGAGTCGCAGACCGGGGCCGAGCGACTCGTGATCGAGCCGCGGATGACCGGCCTGTTGCTCCGGGTGCCGCCGCCGAGCGAGACCCATGTGCGGATGACGATGCACTTTGCCGCTGCGGTTCCGCCCTTGATTTTCTGGGACCGTCGGGGGCTCGGCACCATCCGGCTCCTCGCCGCCGCCGACTTCGCGCGGCGGTGCGGGCCTCCGGCGGTCGGCCCGGACAGCCTGACGCTGCGGGGGCCCGAACTCGCCGCGGCGATCCGCGGCTCGCGGAGATCGATCAAGCAGGCGCTGCTCGACCAACGGGTGACCGCCGGCATCGGCAACATTTACGCCGCCGAGATCCTCTTCGCCGCCGGCATCGATCCCCGCAGCCGCTGCTGCCGGCTCAGCCGCGACGCCTGCGCCGCCATCGCCGCGGCCGGCCGGAGCATTCTGCGGCGGGCGATCCGGCTGGAGGGCTCGTCGATCGGCGACGAAACCTATCGCACCGCCGACAGCCGGCCGGGACGGTACCAACGCTGCCACCAGGTGTACGGCCGCGCAGATCAGGCCTGCTTCCGCTGCGGGGCAGCGATCCGCCGCATCATCCAGGCCCAGCGGTCCACCTTTTTCTGCCCCGGCTGCCAGCGGCGGCGGTGAGCCGGCAGCTGGCGGCTTTGGTACATTTTCAACAGTGGCCGCCGGCACCCGTTCGCTGCCCCATTTCCCGAGGAGTTCCCCCAATGCCATCTCCCGCTGCCCCAGCGGCTCGGCCGCTTTCTCGCCGAAGTCTGCTGCACCACATCTCGACCGTTGCCGCGGGGACCGGCATCGCCGGCATCGTTCCCGGCGGCAGCCGACCGGAACTCTTCGCCGCGGAGCCGGCTGCCGCTCCGGACGCCGAAACCCTCGCCGGCAGGCTCCATGCCTCGCTTTCCGAGCAGCAGCGGCAGCAGGTCTGCGTTCCCTGGGACTACCGGCATCCGAGGTTCGGCCTGCTCCGGACCCGCGTTGCCAACAACTGGCAAGCGACGAAGCCCGAGATCGCCGGTGACTTTTTCACCGGCGAGCAGCAGGAACTGATCCGCGAGATCTTCGAGGGTCTGATCACTCCCGCCTGGCAGCCGCGGTTCGATCGACAACTCGAGGATGACTGCGGCGGCTTCGGCCATTCCCAGAGTGTCGCGCTGATCGGCGAGCCCGGTTCGGGCGCATTCCAGTTCCTGCTGACGGGACGGCACATGACCCTGCGGTGCGACGGTGACGCGGCCGACCATGTCGCCTTTGGTGGCCCGATCTTCTACGGGCACGACACCGGCAGCTTCACCGAAGAGCCGACCCATCCCGGCAACGTCTTTTGGCCCCAGGCGGTCGCCGCCAACGAGGTTTTCGCCATGCTCGACGGCCGTCAGCGACAGGCGGCGCTGGTGCGGCGGCCGCCCCGCGAGAACGCCATCGGCTTTCCCGGCGGGGCGCGGCGGCCCGGGCTGGAGGTGGGCGACCTCGCGGAGGACCAGCGGCGGGAACTCGACCGCGTCGTCAGCCTCCTGCTCGAGCCGTTTCGCGCCGCCGACCGCGACGAGGTCCGCCGCTGTCTCGCAGCCCAGGGCGGGCTGGAGTCCTGTCGCATGATCTTCTATCGGCAGGGTGACCTCGGCGGAGACGGCGTCTGGGACAACTGGCGGCTCGAGGGGCCGGCGTTTGTCTGGCATTTCCGGGGAGCTCCCCACGTTCATGTCTGGGTCAACATCGCCGACAACCCGAACGTACCGACCAATGCCTGACGTCTGCGTGATCGGCGGCGGCGTGATCGGCCTGTCGATCGCCCGGGAACTCGCCGGCAGGGAGCTGCAGGTGACACTGCTCAGCCGCGATGCCGCCCGGGCGACGGCATCCTGGGCCGCTGGCGGAATCTTTCCGGCCCAGCCCCGCGGAGGTCCGCCCCCGGACGGCTCGCCGCTCGAACAGTTCACCGCCGTCAGCGACCGACTGCATCGCGTCTGGGCGGAGGAACTTGAGGCCGAGACCGGTATCGACACCGGCCTGCGGCGGTGCGGCACCATCGCCATCAGCACCGACGACGAAACGCTGGCGGAACTCGGCAGCGAGTCCGCCCGCTGGCGGCGGCTCGGCGTTCGCCACGACCCGCTCCTCGGCGACGAGATCGCCCGGCTTGAGCCGGCCCTCGGGGCAGCGGTGGCGGCCGGCACCGTCCTCGGCGGCTGCCACCTGCCCGACGAGACCCAGCTTCGACCGCCCCGGCACCTCGCCGCCCTGCGGTCCTCGTGCCGCAGCCGGGGCGTGATCGTTGTCGACAACGCCACGGTCGCCGGCATCGAGTGCAGCGCCGGCCGAATCACAGCGGTGCGGTTTGCCCAGCCGGACGGTCGCAGCCAGACGGTCACCGCCGACGTGGTCTGTCTCGCCGCAGGGGCCTGGTCTCAGGGGCTGCTGGCTCACCTCGGCCTCGACCTGCCGACGCGGCCCTGGCGGGGGCAGATCCTGCTGCACCGGATCCCGCCGGGCTGCCTTTCGCGGGTGGTCAACCTCGGTGCCGGCTACGACTATCTGATTCCCCGAGACGACGGCCGGCTCTTGGTCGGCTCGACGATCGAGGATGCCGGCTACGACACCACCACGACGCCGGAGGCGATCGGCCGACTCGAACAGCTCGTGCGGCGGCTTCTGCCCCAGACCCGGCTCGGCGCGGCGGAACTGTCATGGGCGGGTCTGCGGCCGGGGGCGGCCGACGGGCGGCCGACGATCGGCCCGATTCCCGGGTTCGACAACGCCTGGGTTGCGACGGGCCACTACCGGGCCGGCCTGCATCTTTCGACCGGCACGGCGGTCGCTGTGGCCGACATGATCGCCGGGCGACCGGTCGACCCGGCGATGGCCGCGTTCGCCGCCGATCGGCACGGCACCGCGGTGCTCACGCCGCCGCCAGGCTGAGGCTTTCGTGCATCTGTTCAAGATCCCCGGCCTGGAGTTGCCGGGCTGGCTGGACGGCCGTCACCAGCAGAGCGGTTTCGAGCAGCTGGAAAATCCCTCGGGGAATGCCGGCGGCGATTTCGTGGATCGTCGCCGGGACCAACGCCTCGTACGCGACGCCGGCAGCCTCCAGGCTGGCGGTGACGACCGCCTCGGTTTCGGCGGCAGACCACGGCCGCACAGTCGCCCGCAGCGGGGCCCGACCACCGAGATCCCCCTCGCGGGCCAACAGGGTCAAAAGCCGGCCTTGTCCGGCCAGCACCATACTGGCGGCGGGCAATTCATCCCGGACCCGACGCACGAACACGCCGAGTTGTCCATCGGCCGCCCGATGGGCATCGTCAAGCAGGATCGTCACCACGGAGGCAACCGCCGCACTGGCCCGGATCGCGGGCAGCGGAGCCGCGCCCCGGTCGAATTCGGTCGCTGAAAGCCGGACGACGGTGCCGCCTGATGCGTCGACTTCCGCAGCCAGCCTCCCCAGCACGGTCGAAACCCCAGCACCGCCGGGGCCGCAGAGCACGGCGAGGCCTCCCGCCTGGCCGACCGCGTGCAGGAGTCGGGCGAGGGCGGCCTGTTGGCCTCCGGCCGTGCGTTCAGCCGACGAGGCCCGGACACCGCAACGAGCGAGCTCGCGTCGATCGGGCGTGGTCATGCGGCCCTCGACAGCGAGCAGGCCGACGCAAAGCTCACGACCTCACCCAGCGGCGCGAGGCCGGCCTGCTCGATCAGGCGGTCCCGGCCGGGGGAGGCCGGCTGGTTTCCCTGCCGCACCAGCAGCACCGCGTCGTATCCAAACATCGTCAAGAGCAACTGCTGCCGCCGCAGGGGACCGGGCGGAAACCAGATACCGGCATCGACGAGAACGAGATCGCGGGGGTCCGCCACTGCCCGGGGCTCCCGCCACTGCCAGGTCGCGGCGTCCCCGACAAGCTCCTGCCACCAGGCGGTGGCCGTGGCATAGACCGACACCTGCCAGTCTCGTCGGGTCAGCAGCAGGGCCAGGCCCCTGACGAGCGTCGTCCTGCCCTCAGCTGGCCGGTGGCCGGCGACGGCGATCGTGCGGTGCCCGGACCGGGCGGCCGCTTCAACCACGGTGACGACCGCTGACCACTGTTCGGGAAACCGCTCGAGCAGGTCGCCAAGCGGCCCGTCAGGCTCGTCGGCCGCCTGCCCGGCGGAGGCCGACGGGACCGCACCGCCGCGGGAACCGGCCGGAGGTCGCGGCTCGGAAACGGTGGCGGCGGCCGCAGACTCGAGGCTTCCACGAGCCGGCGGGGCAACCTCGCCGGCCGCTTGTCGCCCGGAGGCAGCCCGCAGAAAGGCTTCGTCGAGGAGGTCGGGTGTCATTGGCGGAGCGGCTCCCCGGACGCGTCGGCCGGTGGTCTGTCAGAGGCGATCTGGAAAGCAGCTGAGGATGCGGACTGACGCGATCCGCCGGAGGGCACCGGCTGCCGCTCGCTGACGAGCACCGTGGCCCAGACAGCAGCAGCAACCGCCGCGAGCAGCGTGACCGCAGTCCACTGCCCACCCTGCCGATTCCGGGGCTCCGGCCGCCGCCACACGGCCCACAGCGACCGCAGCCGATTCGGCGGTGCCAAGCGATGCTCGCCTTGCTGCCGGCGGCGCGGTCGGCGGACCGCGGCTCGCGAGCTCCGGCGCGGGGAGGCCGGCGGACTGGGAGCCGGCAGCGGCCGCGGCGGGCCGTCGGCATCTGCCGCGGCCGTCTCTGCCGGACCTTCAGCGGCCGGCCTGTCGGCTCGCGCGTGCCGGGGGCTGGCGGCCAAATCTGGAAATACGGCGATCACGTTCATCTCATCGACTCCCCTGCACGCTGGTTTCGTCCGGGCCGCAAACACCGCTTGAACACCCACCCTCCCGCCGCGCACAGGTTGCCTGAACCCCGGTGACAGGCCCCGGTAGGCCGACCCGGCTGCCTCGCCTATG
>Ga0180432_10010386_pt1 | contig 11159 bp, 12 predicted proteins | sample SS_ome_10_FD_132414 | JGI IMG/M metagenome (GOLD analysis project Ga0180432, IMG submission 132414) | Hypersaline lake sediment archaeal communities from the Salton Sea, California, USA - SS_1_MS_2 metaG | ecosystem: Environmental > Aquatic > Non-marine Saline and Alkaline > Hypersaline >... | reverse complement strand
TTTTTCCAGCAAAATCCCAGCACGTATCTTCGTGCTCTCGATTCCGATTTTATTAAGTTTTCATAGGTAATTAGGTCCATAGGCCCATGCTAACATCAGGCCAGACCTTAAGCAATCACCTAAATTTAAAGATAAAAAGTATCCCCATAAAGATAACGGGAAATTTCGTTTCCAGAATTCCCCGCCGACCGAGCATTCCCGATCCATTGTTGATATAATCCATTACAGAGAAACAGTCAAGAATAATTGTATTTATCCAGACTGCTCGAAATCACTCCCCCAGCAGCCCATTCAACTCGTCGATGGTCATGGTGGAGTTATAGATACCCGAGGCCAGGGTATAGTGGGAACCGGGAGCCTTGTAGATGCAATTGACCTTTCGGACCATCTCGTCGGAGTCCAGCGTGTGCCAGTAGAGCTCCACCCAGGCCCCCTCGGGAATCTCACCGGCGGCGCACTCCTTGATGCCTGACTGGTTCCCCTTGGCGTCGACGAACTCAGCGATATGCTTCCCCACGATGTCGTTCATGGGATGGGCGGCGTAAAAGTCGTTTTCGCAGTCCATCACAAAGACGTAGGTATCGCCGTAGACCCAGGGGCCGTTGGGATCGTTGAATTCACCCAGGACGGCGTCGCCGTTGGCGGCCAGGTATTCGGCGGCCTCCCGCACCTTATCGATCACCTCCCGGGGGGTCGGTGATGCCACGTCCTGGGCGAAAACCGCCCCGGCCGCGAAGGCGCACACGAGTGCTGCCAGGACCATCGCCGCCGGTATTCTCATTTTTTTCATTCCATCTCTCCTCTATTTCATTTTAAAAACGATCACCGTCTTCCCATCATACCACCGGGCTCCCCGGGGAAACAACCGAACTTCACGCCCGGGAGATATGCACTGCGAGACAGACCGTCCAGGATCAAAATCCCCGGGTCATACATCCCCGGTGTTCTACCCGCCGTCGTTCTCCACCGTCCCCCGGTACGTATGAGCGTCCTTCAGGGCCTCGACCATCTCCTCTATGGTGATAACGGCCGGATCGAACGTGACCCGGTTGACCTCCCGCCCGTGGAGAAAGCCGCTGGTAACCGTTTTGACGCCGTCGAGCCCTGCCAGGGCCCGTTTGCCGACGTCGTATCAGGCGACGTAAAACGTGACCTTCGCGAGAGTGCCGTCATCGGAGGTGTCGGCGACCGCCTTTCCCACATCGATCCTCGGTCCGAGAAGGCCGAAGGTCATCGCCGCAATCACGAAAAGTACCGATCCGAAAACCAGCAGCCGTCGCCGACCGCGTCTCTTCGATGAACTCATATCCTGCTCCCTCCCCTCATATAAGTTGATGGTTTTTGTCATATATTCCATCGTACCCGGAGAGAAGCATCAGGTCAACGGTTTACTTGATAATAATTATTATTTTTCTCTTAAGAAATAGACCGCGGATTCGATGCTCCCCTCCCGGCATTCGGGGCACCGGGAGGGCTTTGTGGTCTTCTTTCGGTCGGTAAATTCGAATCCACACTGTTTGCAGTAGGCAGGGTCGATCTCCACGACGTACTCGTTTCTCGCCGACTTCAGGGCGTGCTCCAGGTGCGCCGCGGCATCCCGTTCCGAGATGCCCACTCCCTGGGAGATATCCCGGATGGTGACGGGGCGAAGGGCCATCAGCTCGATGATCTCCCGGCGGATGGTGGCTCCCCGCTCTTTCGGCTGCTTCTCCTTTTTCACACTCTCCCCGTTCCTGGTGTCATTCGGCGCGTCAGAGCCGCTCCAGGGGCCTCGGCAGGCGGCACTTCCCGTCACCCAAGTCCTTCTTCCCGGTCAGATGCCTGAGAAAATCCTGGTAGTCGGCCAGCTTACTCACTGCGTTCACCGCACGCTCCATGGAGGGATACACCGGAGCCCCCACGTCCAGCAGGGCGCTCCTCGCCTTTCGCCACTCCAGCTCCAGCTCCACCTCTTCGGGGTTTTCGGACGTGGCGGTCTCTGGAAAAACCCCGATGACCGGCAGGTTGTACGCACCGCATATCTCCCTGATGCCGTCGGCCAGGGCCGGGTAGGTGGCGAAGGTGCTCAGTGGTATGTCCTTTTGGCCGGACATCCGCCTGAAAAGGATATAAATGTGAAACAGGAACTGGATGACGAAGAAGAGTTCCACCTTCTCCCCCTCGGCGATAATCTTCATGATTTCGACAAGGGTGGAGGCGTGGACTACCGGGTTTCCCACGTCCACCGGGTTCGTGGGACTGCTCCCCGCTCCCTGGAGGAGCGCGCCGATCTTCTTGCTCGTTTCCTGTGAGAACACCGGCAGATTGAGCCCCGCAAGATCCATGAGGTCCGCGGATTCCACCGCCAGGCCCCCGCCGCCCCCCACGATGGCGATATCCCGGCCGCCCAGGGGGTGGATGTAGGTCAGCACCATCAGGAGGTCCAGCATCTCCTCCAGCCCCCGGACCGGTATGACCCCGGTCTGGGCGAACAGCGCCTCCCATATCTCCCGGTCCCCGCCCATCGAGCCGGTATGGCTCTGGGCGGCTCTTCCCCCGGCGTCAGTCAGACCCGACTTCCAGATCACCACCGGCTTCTTATTCGCGATCTCCCTGAGCAGCTCGAAAAACCTCCGACCGTCCTTGACCCCCTCGATGTAGGCCGAGATGATCTTCGTGTTCGGATCGTCGGCAAAATACCGGAGCATCACCGCCTCGTCCACGTCCACGGCGTTTCCGTAGCTCACCGCCGCCGAAAAGCGGATGCCCCGGCTCATGGCCATCTGGCCGATATCTGACACCATCCCGCCGCTCTGGGAGAAGAATCCCACCGGGCCTGCTTCCCTCGAAAACCCGGCGCCGGGGATGACGGTGATCCCCGCCTTCGGAGAATAGATTCCAAAGCAGTTGGGCCCGATGATGCGGATGCCCCGCCCGGCGATGTCGGCAAGCTCCCGCTCCATCTCCTCACCTTCCGGGGAAAACTCCGAGAAGCCGGACGACATCACCACCGCCCCCGGGATCCCGATCTCGACGGCCTCCTCCAGGTAGCCCTTCACGTATTTCGCCGGTACCGTCACCACCATCAAATCCGGGGTTTCGGGCAGCTCCGACAGGGAGCGATAGACACGATGGCCGAGGATCTCGTCGGCCGTGGGATTGATGGGGTAGAACTTCCCCGAATACCCGATATCGAATATGGCCTTGGGATAGAGCCAGCCGAACTTCCCCGGCGTGCCCGAGGCCCCCACCAGGGCCAGGGATTTCGGGTGGAGGATCCTATCGAGGATTTTTTGGTCGTTCATGGAGCCCTCCGTATGTGATAATGACATCTGGGCATCGATCCCACGATCCGGATTGGACCATGATTTCCTGTGGGATTTTATTTCGCCTGCGAGACGGCGTTTTGAAACTCCACGTACCGGCATACCCGCTCCAGGGCGGCGACGGCCCGGGCCACCGTGGGATAGAGCGGGGCGCCGGCCTCCAAAAAGGCCGTCCGCGCCCGGCGCCATTCCCGCTCCAGTTCCATGTCCTGGTCGTTTTCCGTGGTGCTGGTTTTGGGAAATACTCCAACGACCGGAACGCCGGTATCATCGATGAGCGTTTTGACGCCCTCGGCCAGCCGCGGGTAGTAGGCGAAGGTGGAAAGGGGGATGTCATCGTTTTCCGTGATCCGCCTCATGATCACGTGGATGTGCTGCAGGGTCTGGGAGAGGAGTATCGTGTCGACGACGCCGGTCTTCGCCGCCGCCTCCATGATGTCCAGGAGCGCCTCGGGGGGAACCATCGGGTTCCCGGTGTCCACCGGGTTCCCGGCGCTGCTGCCGGTGGCCGACAGATGCGACCCGATGCGGACGTTGACGTCCTCGGGAAAGGAGGGGAATGTGAACTGGTGGTGATAGGCGATGTCCGACGCCTCAACACACAGGGCGCCGCCCCCTCCCAGCATGGCAAGCCGCCTCCCCCCGTTCGGGTAGACATACGAGAACGCCATCAGAGTATCGATCATCTCTTCCAGATCCGTCACGCGCACGGCCCCGGTCTGGGCGAAGACGCCGTCCCACACCCTTTCTTCACCGCCCATGGAGCCGGTATGGCTCATGACCGCCTTTTGCCCCGCCGGCGTGGTGCCGCCCTTCCAGATGATCACGGGCTTTTTCCGGGCCGTCTCCGAGAGGAGCGAAAAAAACCGCTCCCCGTCGGACACCCCCTCCAGGTACGCCGCTATGATTTTTGTATCCGGATCTTGGACGAAATAGGAGAGAAGATCGACGTCGGTGATGTCTGCGCCGTTGCCGTAGCTGACCATCGCCGAAAACCGGACGCCCTGGCTCCGGGCGAGCTGTCCCAGGTCCGCGGTCATGCCGCCGCTCTGGGCGAAAAATCCCACCGGGCCCGGCTCCCGGGAAAAATCGAACCCCGGAATCACCGTCACCCCGGTCTTGGGGGAATAGGTGCCGAAGCAGTTGGGGCCGATGACCCGGATGCCTTTTTTTGAGATCTCTTTTATCTCCGCCTCCAGGCGCGCCCCCTCGGCGCCGTTTTCGGAAAAACCCGCCGACTGGATGATCGCGCCCTTCACCCCCAGGCGCCGGGCCCGCTCCAGCTCCTCGGGCACGGAACGGGCGGGGATGGTAAACACCGCCAGGTCCGGCGCCTCGGGGAGCTCATCCAGGCTCGCATAGGCCTTTATGCCCCGAATCTCCTCCACCTTACCGTTGATGGGGTAGATCTCCCCGGCGTATCCCATACGCTGGATGGCCGAAAGATACATCCAGCCGTATTTCCCCGGCGTGGGAGACGCCCCCACGACGGCCACCGACTTCGGATGGATGATGCGGTCGAGGGTGTTGAAATCAGTCATCGCTCTGCTCACCTCCGGTATCGATCGGCACGGACAGCTCTTTCAGATACTCGTTCAGAGTTCCCTTGGCCTCGGTGGCTCTTCTCCCCCATTCGAACATGTTCGGGGGGACATCCGGGGCGGGGTACCGGGGGATCAGGGCGATCGCCTCTGTGGGACAGGCCGATACGCACAGCCCGCACCCGATACACTTATCCGGATCGACGGCGGCGTCATCCATCGATACCGCGTCCATGGGGCAGGTCTCCTCGCAAACGCCGCAGGTGGTGCAGGCATCGCCGTCCATAACGGCGACGTTGCTCCCCACCGGCCGGAGGTCGTACCGCCCGTGGACGGTGGCCACCGCCAGCTGCCCGCAGCAGCAGGGGCAGCAGTGGCAGATAAATCCTATCCGATCCTCGGCATTGGACGACACAGAAACCAGCCCCGCCTCGTGGGCGGTCTTCACGATGGCCAGCGCCTCGTCCACGTCGATCAACCGGGCGATGCCCCGCTCGGCCAGGTATTTCGCGCCGATGCCCACGCCCAGGCAGACCTCCCGGGGGCGGTCGCACCCCTCGATGGTGGTGCGGCACGAACAATTGCTCACCGAGAGAAAGGGCGCACTCCGGATGTAATGCTCGATGGAATCCCGGGTGAGAACCTTCAATGCCGGCTCGATGGTCTCCTCCACCGGCAGAACCCGCCCCAGAGGCATCGGCCCCCCCAGGGGCTCCCCGTCTCCCCAGCCGTTTTCGTGATAGCGCCGCCACAGCTCCTTGAGCCGATCGTAATCGATATCCAAGGTGCCCTTCATGATCGGGAACTCGTAGATGCCCGGCACCACGTCGACGAGCATGCCGTAGGACTGATCCTCGTAATCGATGAGGAATCCGAGGCCCTTGTCGGACATGGCGTCCATGATACGCCGGGCGTCCTCAGTGGAAATTCCCGCCGCCCGGGCGACGTCCGAAAGGGGCGCCGGGATGAAGGGAAGCACCAGGGCGAACTTCGCCTCCTCGGGGGTGAAGAGCATCGAGAGTATCTCGATGAAGTCATCCCCCTTCGGCGCGCCCATGGGGGTGACGGACAGGCGATCCCGAAGCCTGGTGTAGACGGTCATGTCCCGGGTCATCTTCAACCCTTCTTTGCCAGGATGCGCTCTTTCAGCCAGGCCACCCAGGGGTCCAGCCCCTCGCCGGTCTTCATGGAGACCGGAAAGATGGAGGTGTTCGGGTTGAGGGATTTGACCGATTTCTCGAATTCGTTCATGTCGAAATCGGTATAGGGCATCAAATCCACCTTGTTCAGGATGCACGCCTCGGTCTCTGTGAACATGAGGGGATATTTCTTCGGCTTGTCGTGTCCCTCGGGAACCGACAGGATCATGACCCGGACGTCCTCGCCCACCTCGAATTCAGCGGGACAGACGAGATTGCCCACGTTCTCCACGATGACCAGGTCGAAGGGGGTGGCGTCGAAGGTGTCCAGGGTCTGCTCGATCATCGCCGAGTCGATGTGGCACGAGCCCCCGGTGTTTATCTGCACCACGGGGATGCCCACGGCGTCCATCTTCTCCGCGTCCACGGTGGAGGTGACGTCCCCCTCGATGACCGCCGCCGAGATATCGTCTCCCAGCCTTTTCACCGTCTCGATGATGGTAGACGTTTTCCCCGCCCCGGGGGACGACATCAGGTTGACCACGAAGGTGTTGCTTTCCGCGTAGCGTGCCCGGAGCATTTTCGACATTTCGTTGTTGTCTTTGAGTATCTCTTCCTGAATGGTTACCAACTTGACCGGCATTGTCTGCTGTCTCCTCTAAATACTATCAAAGTAGTCTCGTTGAATCTCTATTTGTTCTTCTATTCTTTCCTGAACTGAAACACCAATTGATAACTCTTTAAGCTTTTCCATAAGCTCTTGACCGTCAACTAAGTCTATTAAAGGAGCTCCTTCCCTTTGTGCTTCCTTCCTCGCGTCACGTGTAAAAAAACCAGTAGTAAGAATCAGACCTTTATCAGCCCTTCCTATCATTGCACCCCTAAAATCTCTTATAACATTAGATCCAACGCTTTCTTTATACCTTTTGCATTGAAAAACAATATTAAATGACATTAAACCTCCAAATTTCAAAATTCCTTTCCCGTCTATCCCTCCATCTCCACTCTTACCAGTAATCTCAACATCAACAAAACCGGATTCCCTTAATAGTCTCTTACAGAGCCTTTCAAATGAATCAGGCTTTAATTGTTTTACTATATCTAGTAATTCATCCTGCCAACTAGGTTCAGTCTCTTCTTCAACATCATCAATATCTTTTAAAGACACTATTCTGGTATCAGAACCTCTAGCATGCAATACAACATCATTTTCGTCTACTTCTGATATCTGTAACCCCTTTGGAGTTAATGACCATATTCCTCTTGAAGAGTTTGTTATAACACCATATTTTTTTAGATATGTTCTAGACCATGCTAATCGATAACTAAATTCAGTTCTATTTCCTCTATGCAATTCACTGAGATCATCTTCTGATAAACCTAAGATATTTGCCACTTCATTTTCTAATTCCGATATAGAAGCTGAACCATCTAGATTGTGTAAGGCTTGAATAACAGCATTGAACATCTCATTATATTTAGGGACTGCCATCTCAATCACCCTATACAATATACTAAAACTCACATAATCTCGATGCTCTTTACCGTGAACTCCCGGCCGGAAATGAGCTGCGCGCTCTTCTCCCCGCAGTTGGGGCAGGCGAAGCTCATGGTCTTCTTGTCGACCTCGAAGGCTTCGTCGCACTCGTCGCACAGGACTCTGATCGGAATCCGCTCGATGATCAGCTCGGCCCCCTCGGCGATGGAATCCTTCGCCAGGTAATCAAAATAGCGCTGGACCCATTCGTCGATCAGGTCGGTCAGCTCGCCGATGGAAAGGTAGATGCGCACGATTTTCTTCGCGCCGTTTTTTTCGCCGTGGCTCAGGGCGATCTTCAGGATATCTTCCGTGATCGGCAGCTCGTGCACGAATATACCTCCCCTCTCTCCCGATGCACATACACATTAGAAAAAATGTGCGGCTTTATAGAATAATAGAAAACGCCCCCGATGGCAACAACGAAATGCTCCTGTAGACCGTTTATCGGAGAGCATGTTCCGTGACCCCTATTCCGTGGCATCCTCCCTGAGCCGGAAGTGAACGATGTAGCCGCAGTCGTCGGGAAGCCAGTCGAATGTGAGAAGGTTTTCCGGGGTCAGCTTGATGCAGTCGGGACAGACCTCGAAGCGATTCTCATACACCAGACAGAGCCCCGTCTCCTGGTCCAGGTGCTCGCAGGGCGTCATGGCGATGAGGGTGTCTTCCTCGTCCACCAGCTTGTCGAAGCAGCACTTGCCGCATCGCTTGCACAGGGCGTCCCACTCCAGGGTGTCCGGCCGGGGATCGGTGACCGTCGAGTGTTTAACCGGCTTCGCCGTTCCTTCCATCAGGGTGACCTTAACCTTTGACATGGGGCATCCACCTTCGGGCAAGGGATTCATGGAACAGACGATCCAACCCGGCGTTTTTTCTCGGTATCGGCGAAGCGGGGTCGAAGACCCGCTCCCACACGTCTCGCCTCTCCATGCAGAGATAGACGAAGAGGTCCGGATCGACTTCTTTCAGCCATTTTATCATGTGAGCGTACATCTCGATGCGAATCGATTTCAGGTACCGGAGCTTCCCGTCGTCCCCCGGAAAGCTCTCGCCGGACATCAAAACGCTCTCGGGATATCGCCGATCGATGATGCGCATCAGACCCGGGGGGCAGCGAAACGTCCCCAGGCTCACCCAGACGATGCGGCCCGGATCGACGAAGTCGAATATCATCCGCACCGTATCCCGGTATTCATACTCCCACCCGGGAAAATCCACCAGGGGATCGAAATGAAACCCGATGAAGTATCCGGCCTCGGCGGCGCGTTTCGCCGCCGAAAGCCTCGCCTCTATGGCCGGGGCGTTTCGCTCCTCCCGACGGGCGATGGATCGGGCGTTGAGTGACCAGGAGACGACAGTCCTGCCTTCGGGATCCAGGTCGAGAATATGATCGATCCGGTCGCTCTTGGTCTTCAGCTCAAAGATCATCCCGGTGGTACCCCGGGCGTAGGTCACGAATCGCCGGGCGAAGCCGGTCAGCTCGTCTGTGTGAAAGCTGTCTGCCAGCTCCCCGGTCCCCACCCGGTAAATATATTTTCGCCGTCGTGCCAGGGCCCGATCCAGCTCCCGGAAGGTGCCCTCGATGTTCACGTTGATCAGGGTGCCGGGGACATTCAGGTAGTCCTGGAGAATGCAGTAGGTGCAGCCGAGGCCGCATCCCAGAACCTGGTTGACGACGTGGTAGTTGCAGCAGATATGCCGCCGGGTGCCGGGGCACCTTTTTACGATCCGCCCCCGGTGGGCCGCCAGAACCAGTACTTCCTCGGCGTCGCCGTCCGATGCCGGCACATCATTGATACCGGGCACGTACTCAGGGACGACGCCCAGCTGTTCCGCGATGTCCGACGCCAGGGGATACCCCCGGGCGTCGTCGAGAATATAGAGCCGCGTTACTCCCTCCATGTTACACCAACGAAAAGAGCTTCTTCACCGCATCGCTCCCGGCGGCGTCACGGAGAAACCGGGCCGCTTCTTCCATCTCTTCGGGATTCTGAAATCGGCACGAGAAGCCGATGCCCCCTCCCTCGAAGGTGGGGTGATGGTCGATGACCGCCGACTTCGGCAGCGGAAGAGACGCCGCCGCCCGGTCGAATTCCCGCTTCTGAGCGGTGAACCGGGGATACCTGAGCGACCGGAGGATTGCCCGCACCTCCTCCCCCAGGCGTTGGACCGCCTCGTCATCGCCGTCAAGGAGCAGGGATAACTCGGGGGCGTCAAGGATATCCTTCACCCCCGTCCCGTCCCGCACCGATATCTCCCGGAGGATGCCCAGCACCTCGTCCCCGGGGCCGGAGCCGAGCCGTACCCGCCGAAAAAGCCCGGCGATGTCGTGCCGGTCCGACGAATCGAATCTCGCCCATCGCACCAGGACCCGAAGCGAATAGCCCCGGCGGTGGGCCAGCATCAGGACATCGTCACCCAGCCCCGCCGTATCCAGGAGATCGTCCAGTACCCGTTTCGCGCCGGAAAACCCCAGAAGCCCCAGGATCTCGCAGGTCAGGCGGGCACGGTCGACGCCGATCCGGCTCACCAGCAGGTCACAAAGCACAGCAGCCTGGGCCGCCGAGTAGCGCCGGTCCGGATAGTGCTCCATCAGCCCCCGGATGACGGCGTCCCCCTCGTCCGCGTCGAGGACGACCGCCGGGATCGTCTCCAAACCCAGCTCCCGGGCCGCCAGAAGGCGCCCCCGGCCGGAGACGAGGCGATATCGGGGGTCATCGCCGACAGGCTCAAGGAGCCGTATCGGCTCCCGAACGCCGTGGGCGCGAATCGAGGCGACCAAAAGATCGTCCGCCTCTTCCCCCCGGAGACGATTCCATAGGGCGCCGAAGAGGCCCTCCCGATCGATCCGGTTTGGGGGGATGAAATGGATCACCGGTTCGCCGCCGGTCGAATATTTATATCGCTTCGAGCCGTCGCTCATATCTCTTCACCATATCCTCGTAGTATTGAACCGCGGGATCGTTCCCCCGCTTTTTCGCCCCGCCGAGCACCACACGCCCCTTTTTGACGATCTCCTCCATCACCGCCCGGGCGCGATTCGGGGAGAGCTCGTCTTCTGAGAGTATCTTTTCCAGGGCGTAGATCCTCAGCATGTCCAGCCCCCAGAAGCGTTTGGAGAGCTGGTCATCGTGACCTCCGGTCTTGACGATCAGCGGCTCGTCGATGTACCTCACCGGGTATCGACTCGTAAGCCTGAGCCACAGGTCGTAATCCTCGCACGCCAGGAGCGTCTCGTCGAAGGGGCCCACATCACCGAGCACCTCCCGGTGAATCATCACAGACGAGGGGCTGACGATCACCAGGGGGAGGGACTGGAGAAAGATATCCCCGTCATATTTTTTATGCCGCTCCCTCGGGTTCACCCGCCGTCCGTTTCTGATCCAGATCTCGTCGGTATAGGAGACCATCGCCCCCTCGCTCTCCATTATCGAAACCTGCCGGTAGAGCTTACCCGGCAGCCACCGGTCGTCCGAATCGAGAAAGGCGATGTACCGCCCGACCGACGCCTCGATGCCCCGGTTCCGGGCGGCGGACACGCCGTGGTTTTCCTGATAAATATATCGGGCCCGGGGAGCGTGCCGCGCCATCCAGTCACCGGTCCCGTCTGTGGAGCCGTCATCCACCACGATCAGCT
>Ga0180432_10010385_pt1 | contig 11159 bp, 16 predicted proteins | sample SS_ome_10_FD_132414 | JGI IMG/M metagenome (GOLD analysis project Ga0180432, IMG submission 132414) | Hypersaline lake sediment archaeal communities from the Salton Sea, California, USA - SS_1_MS_2 metaG | ecosystem: Environmental > Aquatic > Non-marine Saline and Alkaline > Hypersaline >... | reverse complement strand
CGCCCGAGCATGGCGGTGTTCTGGCACAAGCTCGTCGGTCTCAACAAGAAGGCCAACGACGGCGCCGGTCCGCGGCTGGTGTGTTGCGACCTCCAGCCGCGAACGGACCACCAGATCACCGAGCAGGAAGACACCTTGCTCGTGGGCGGGTGGAGTGACCGGGCCTTCGACCTCATCGACGAGTTCGCTCGCGGTGACAAGTCGCGCCAGGGCTACGCTGCCCGGATCGAGGCAGTCAACCTCGACTGAAAGAAAAGCCCTTGACGCCTCGGCGTCGGGGCCTTACAACACTGGGGTCTCACCAAGACTTCGCCGATGCCGGGATAGGCTCGACATCGGATGCCGGTAGGGACTACATCAGCCAACAAATGGGCCTCGCGGGAGCCTTCTGATCCCGCTGCAACGACGCCCCCGTCCGGGGGCTCGCCGGGTTCGATACCCGGGGCGTCGTCCAAGCCGGATGCCGGCGTGACTACATCGGCATAAATGACGTCACGCCAACCTTCGCCGGCAGCTTTTCGTCCACGGATGCAGTGGGAGCTACTTCATCAGATTATGGATCTGAGGCTCCGGGTTCGAGCCCCGGTCGCCTGCGTAAAAGCAGGCGGTGGTGTAATCGGTAACACATCCAAGTTCGCTTCTACGCCTTTCGCCGCTGGACACCTATCTTCCCCTCGGGGGGAGCACCGAGTACGTCGCGCCTGCTGTTGCGTACCGGTTCCAGGGAAGCAGGGCCCGTGTCTACCGAGGGTGCTAGTATCGGGAGGCCCATCGCGCCGAGGGTGAGTTCGGCGCTCCATCGGACAGGTGGATGCAGTAGGGACTACATCGGGATCTTTAGGTCGTGGGTTCGAGTCCCACCATGCCCCGGCAACCGTCGGGGAGTAGCTCAGCCGGTAGAGCGAAAGACTAGATTCTCTACAACCCCTCGCCACCACGTCCGACCTTGACGGGGAACTCCCGGATGCGACCATGAATACACCGAACGCTTGCAGGTTCGATACCTGCCTGGGTATCTCTCTTTCCCCAGTGCTAAGTGGAGCGGCCGTTTGAAACCACTCATGATCACCATCGCCGGATGAGCCCCGACCTTGGAACCCGTCGTCAAACTTCCCTATCCGCGAGCCCCGTTCGACCGCGACGTGAACTACACGTGCACGGTCTGTTCGGGGCTCACGCGTTTCCGGGGGCTGCACGCCAGCGATAATCGCTCGCCCCTGATCCAGCCCTGGGTCTGCCCGCGCTGCACCGAGGCGGGCTACCGCGCCGCCGGCCACCCGCCCGACGCGGGTTGACAGAATCCCGCAACGATCCATGATGGTCTCCGGCCGATAGCGCGGCCGTTGAGACAATCATGGAAACCACCAAGCAGCTCCGAGAGGTGCTGGCTTCCCTCGGGTACGCCAGCTTGACCGTCAACACGCAGCCTTTCGAGGTCGTGCTCTCCTGCGCCGAGGACAGCTGGCGCGGTGAGGGGGCCACCGAGGACCACGCGTTCCACAACGCCGTGCGCCAGGCCTTCCCCAGCGCCGGCGCCCGCAAGCTGCTCGGGCGCGCCTGCCTGGGGCTCAAGGTCAAAACCACGCTGGCCCCGGTCCCAACCTTGGTGCCGCCGCTGAGCGAGGCAACTACGCCCGAGCGCGCCGAGAAGAACAAGCCTTCCATCCGTGAGTACCTGGAGAGTCACCCCGTCTCCGTGGTCCGCAGCGTCGTGTCCCCTGTCAAGAAGGCCGACGAAGCCGAGGAGAAGTCGCCCGACGTGACGCCCAAGCGGCGCAAGCCCGAGGAGGCGCCCAAGCACGCGGCGCCCAAGAACCTGGGACCAACGCCGACCGAGCCTCAAAAGCCCAGGCAGCCCTCGGGCCCCGGGCTCAGCATCGTCAACGGCCGGGGCGGCGCTGAGGAGACCGCCTTTGACGACATGATCCGTCGCGCCAAGCGAGTCCAAGAGGCCTCCAAGGTCGACGTACCCGAGCGCAAGGCGGTGGCGCTGCCCAAAGACCGCCACACCGTCGCCGAGCGCATGCAGCAGCTCGAAGCGCTGCACACCGAGCTGCGCGAACGAAAGCCCGAGCTGGCGATGCTATCGCCGAGCCTGCTCAAGCTAGAGCTGGGCTACTACGCCTTTTTGGCCCGCGCCATCGAGACCGAGTACGGCATCTTCAACGAAGACGTGAAAGAATCGGCCTACGAGATCGTCCGGGCCGTCAGCGACCTCGCAGCTGCGTGGTGGCCAGGGATGATCTTCGCGCTCCAGCTGCACGCCGTGCCGCGCGACGCCTTTGACGGATTCAAGGTCGCGCCTCAAGCCTGCCCATCGTCGTGGGACCAGGCGGCGACGGAGACCCGGAAGTTTCTCGACCGCGCCCGCGAGCGCGGCACCTACCACATCACCAACCAAGGCTGGAGCGACGAGCCCGAGGACGCCGGCTACGACCCCAAAGACTCTGAGCAAGACGAGACGCTCGACGAGGTCGAGGCCGCGCTCGCGCTCGTCGGGGGCTGCGAGATCCAAGAGCCGATCCCCAGCGCTGCCCGTCCGACGATTCGCGCACGCGCCCACGCGCACCAGCAGATGCTGGCCGACGCCACGCTGCACCTGCGCTGGATCCGAAACGCCATCGCCGAGAGCGACCCGGCCAAGTACGCCGGCTCCCGCATGCAGCGGTGGGGAACGCTCATGGGGCGCGCCCGGCAGATCGCCAACTACTCGGGGGGCGCGAGCTACCAGCCGTTCCGCAACGCGCTCGACCCCACGACGCGGCCCGACACCTTCGGCCACAAGACCTGGGCCCTGGTGGTGGACAAAGACCCCCACGTCATCGCACAGCGCGAGGCGGAGGAGCGCCGCAAGCGCGAGGAGTCCGAGGCCAAGGCCGAGCGCGCCAAGGCCCGGCACACGCTCGTGGCCGAGGTCCCGGTGTTCGGCAGCGCCCAAAAGCTCGTCGAGGCGTGGGTCGAGCGCGCCATCCCCGTCATGACCAACCCGGAGATCGCGGGCGTCGCGTACCACCTGCGCCCACAGCTCCTCGCGGTCGACCCCGATCAATTCGACGACCGCCAAGTGCGCTCGCGGCTGCGACGGCTGGCCAAATACTTGGCAAACCAACCGGAACCCGAGCCCGCTCCAGGAGAAGATGACGAGAAGGAAACGGACGATGAGCAGGATCCGACCATCCTCAAGATCCGCGATTACCTGGCAGGAAAAAAAGGTGCTTTTCGTCTCCAATCGCCGCGACAAGCGTCTGGAGCAGCTTTTGGCTGACACATTGGACATCGGCGACCTCGATTTCCGAGATGCCGGCGAGCCCCGCAAGGTGCAAGCCGTGGCCAACGCCATCGCCGTCGGGAGCCACGACATCGTGCTCATGGTGACTTCGTTCAACTCGCACACGGCCGATCACCAGCTGTCGAAGGCTGCCAAGAAGCGGAAGATTCCCTACGTGCGCGTCAGCAAAGGCCGTCCCACGGCCGTCGCGGTGGCCATCGAGCAAGCTCTGGCATTGTGATCATGGCGGGTTTCTTTCAGCTTTCCCTTGACGCGGGATCTGTGATCGGCAATCTTCTGATCAGAAAGGCAGAAACCAATGTCGCAGTCCAACACTCAGCCGTCGTCCCCCCTCGGGTTCCTCGACCTCTCGCAGGTCATCGAGGCCGTGGAGGAGTACGTGGCATCGCGCCGTCCAGACCTTGCCTCCCGGGTGAACACCCACGGGATCAAGCTGTCCGACAACGGCCAACTGATGTGGACGCTACATGGGGAGCGCTTTCACGGCCTGTCGGTCGTGGAGCGTGTGACGGTCCGCGAGCGGGCCGTCGACCCCACGGCTGCCTGAGTGATACCCTGCGGCCCATGCCGCGGGTTGCCCTCCACGAGTGCGCTGTCGTCTCACTGCTGCGCCGCGATGACGGGAAGATCCTGGGCATCTCGCGGGGCCTGTTCGTCGACGACATCGGACTCCCTGGCGGGCGCGTCGACCCCACCGACCCGTCGCTGCCACACGCGGCAACGCGGGAGCTGTACGAGGAGACCGGGGTGCTCGTTCATCCCGGGGCCCTTCGCCCCGTCTTCGAAGGCCCCGGCGGATCTTCGGTCAAAGCTGTCATCGCCTTTGTGGTCGAGGAGGCGATGGAAATACCCGAGCGTCCCGAGAGCATCCCGTTCGAGGGCGTCGTCGGCTGGCATCCGCCGGCCGCGTTCCTCTCGGATTCGTGTTCCTATCAAGGGTTCCAACACCAGCTTTTTCAACACCTCAAGATCCGATGACCCATCAAGTCTTTATCAGCGTGCCCCTCGTCGTGTGGGACGGCCAAAATCCCGAATCTGCCCAGCACATCGGGACGATCACCACCGAGCAGCGACTCCCTTTTCCGCCCAACCCCTACACCTTCATCGTCATCGAATCCGGCGATGACGATGACGCGTTCGACTTTGCCGTCGAGCCGGTGATGCTCGCCTACAAGACGTCGCAGCAGATCTTCGAGGTCCAGGGGACCGAGGTCTACTTCACATCGCAAGAAGATTCGGCCGGCTTCATTCAGCGCGCGCTCGCCAACGGCTGGGCCATGGAGGACGACGATGACGGTGACGGCGACGAGTGAGCACGAAGACGCGCGGCTGAGTCCCTTCGAAGCCATGTACGCTTTTTGTTGGGTGACCGTAGCGATCTTGCTGCCTTGCGACATCTCGCTGTTTTTTGGCGCCCTCTCGGCGCTGGCTCTGGGGCTGCGGTGGGAGAGCCAGCGCCAGCCCCAGCTCGACCGTGACACCGAGATGCGCCTCCTCGCCAAGCAAGAGGAGCGGCTGGACCGCCAGCTGGCCGCCCTGGATGAGGAGATCTACGCGCTCCCCGAGGGGTGATAGACTCCCCGCATGCGCACCGTCGCCCTTCTCATCGCCCCGCTCGTGCTGACGGGCTGCCTGGCCTCCAAGCTCAAGCAGCCCGCCGCCGACCACTACCTCCAGACCCGCGCCATCGCGGAGCGCTGCCTCGATGCCGGACGCGACGACTGCGACGACCTCGTGGCCATGTGTGACCAGGCCGAAGCCATCGTAGCCATCACCCGGGGCCGGGACGCGCGCCAGTGCATCCCCGGAGGGGATGACTGATGGGCGCCGACGACCTGTTCACCCGCGACCACTGGGAGAAGGTGGCCGACAAGCTCTATCTCGGCGGCAAGAAGTGGTGGAACAAGCACCGCGACCAGTTCGTGGACATGGGCAAAGACGAGGCGCGCGCCATCTTCGAGGCTCTGCGCAAAGGCAAGCGCCTCGAAGCGCAGTACGAAGTCGTGGCCCGCATGGACGAGGCCACCTGGATCGCGTACCGCGACGGAACGACCGAGACCCTGCGGGGGATCGCGGCTCGGCGGGCCGCGGTGCTGCGCGCCCTCGAAGAGTTGGGCTGGTTCGCGGCCCGGACGGTCGGCACCGCCGCGCTGTCGGTTCTCTGAGTGTCAATATCCTTTCGCGCAGCAAACACGCACTTGACGCACCCCGCTCGATGGACGAAAACCGCTGAGTGTCGGTCGTGACTCTGTTCCCGTCTCACCCATTCCCGTGGAAGCTCCCGCTGACGTTCAGCGAGGACGCCGAGACCGAAAGCGTGACGATCTACGACCAGGAACAGACCCTCGTCGCCGCCGACCTCGACCTCGACCGTGCGAAGGAAGCCGTCGAGGCGATCAACCGCTTCTCGAACTTCGTGGCCGACGCCAAACGCCTCGTCGACTGCGTCGACAAAGCTGGGCTCGACTTCGGGGACATCTCAGGGCTACGCCAGACCGTCGAGCAGTTCGGCAGCTACGCCAAGCAGCGGTGGACCTACCGAGCGCGCGAGAGCGACGTGGTGCAACAAGGCGACGGGGAGTGGCTTGTCACCGAGGCCTCGCTCGACGACCGTGAGCGTTGGGTCGTCCGCCTGGCCAAGCTCATCGACGACCGCCCCAACCGCATGGTCTGCCGCGAGGTGGTCCAAAGCGGGGAGGGTGCTGTGGCGTTGCTGGTCATCGGCCACATGAAAACCGTGTACGTCCGCACCGCCTGATGCTTCGCTGGCCACCATCTTGGGAGCGCACGCCCTTCCATGTGCGCTCTGCCGGGTCTCTGGGCTTCACGCGCCAGCAGGCCGAGCAGGGGCTGCTCGTGGCACTGGGCGAAATGGGCGCCCGAGATGTCCAGCTGACGTGCAACGACCTGTGGCGGGATGCCTCCGGCCTGGTGCGCCAGCCCGAGGACCCTGGCGTGGCTCTCTGGTTCGTCGACGCCCATGGGGACACCTACGCGCTCGCCTGCGACTCATACATGACCGTCCGCGACAACATCGGGGCCCTGTACCAGTTGTGCGAGCAGATGCGGCGTAGCGCGCTGATGGGGGCCAGCACCGCCGTCGCCAAGATGTTCATGGGACTCATCACCCAGGACACGGCAGGCGACCCGGCTCGTGTAGATCAGGTCCCCACGGGTGCCGAAGCTCAGTGGTGGCACGTGTTCGGCTACCGCATGGCCGAGCAGGCCACGCTCGACGAGTGCGAGCGCAAATACCGGGCCGCGGTCAAGAAGGTTCACCCCGACCGTCCCGACGGCGACGTGGATGCGATGCGGGTGTGGACCGACGCGATCAAGGCCGCGCGCGAGCACTTCGGTACGCGATAAAAGAAGGGCGCGCCCGAAGACGCGCCCTTTGCCCGTCCCTCGGGCAGGATGAAGGAGGCTTCGCCGATGGCATGACGACGAGGCCCTCCGAGCTTACTGCGGGTCGCCCGGCGCGGGCGCCGGCCGTGCCCCGTGCCGCGCCAAGAACGCCTGGCGCAAGGTGTGGATGAGGGTGTTCGTGTCCTCCGGGTCGAGGTTCCGTTCTTTGGCCAGGCGACGCAGTTCCTTGTACCCGCGCCGCCTCATCCCATCAAACGGGCCCCACGGTCGGGGGCGGATCTTTCGCCCAACGAAGTCGAGGTTTTTTGCCCCCATGAGCGACGAGATCCCCGAAGCGATCTCCAGCAGCATCTTGTCGTAGCCCTCCCGACAGGAAACTATTGTCGCTCGATACTCGCCATCTTTTTCGGTCAGCTCGACCACCCCAAGCACGACACGCACTGCGTGGTGCCGCGCGCCCGTCCACAGGTCCCGGACCTCCGCCAGACGGCGGAGGTCGGGGCGGTGGATCACCATGGCCGATGGGAGGCCCGCGTCAGCGAGCAACAGCCCGAGGCTGTTACTCACCCGCTTCGGCGCTGGCTTCGGTGCCGGCGTCGACGCTAGCGTCCGCTCCATCCGACTCGGCACCGGCGGCGTCTCCCTTCTTTTTGCCGCGCGAGCCGCGACGCTTGCGCTTGGTCTGGACCGGGGGCGCGGTCTCGACGACCTCGGCCTCGACCGGCGGGGCTGCCGGCGCGGGCGCGGCGTCCGTTCCCTCGGCGCCCACCGGACCGCTGTGCATCCCGCCCATCGGCGGTGCCGAGACCGGCGGCGCGCTCATCTGGGCGGCCTGAATGTAGTGCGCGACGCGCTGGCGCACGGCGTGGACGCCCGGGGGCACCTCGGGTGCGCCCCACTCGATGTCGTCGCGCGCCGCCGAGAGAACCATGGCCGCGGCCTGCTCGGGCGTCTCGGCGCCCTGTGCCGCGCCCTGCTCGAACAGCTGGCGACCGGTCTCGGCCCACCAGCGTGCGCCGACGTAGCCCTGCGAGCCGTCCTCGGAAAGGACGATGTCGCCCCCGATCCGTTTGCGGAACAGCGACAGGTCGCCTGCGCCGTCGAGACGGGGCGCCGGGCGTCCCATGGGGGGCTGCATCGGCGGCCGCGCGGGGCGGCCCTGCTGACCTTCCGCGGGTTGTGCGGCGCGTCGCCCCGCGAACATACGGCCGAGGGGAGTTCCCCGCCCGTTGGTTTCGTCGGCCGGGGCCGGCGGGCGCCGGCTCTGGCTGTGACCGAAAGAAACGCCGGACTGGACTTCCAGAACCGACAGTTGGCGCTGCGCCGAACGCTTCGCTTCGGCTTGTCGCTCACCCTTGTTTTTGCGCTTGCGTCGTGAGGCCCGCGTGGTGCCGATGCCCACCATCGCCATGACGACCGGAATGGCTGGATTCATGCGCGCAGTTGTACCAGAAAACTGGCATCGCTTGAATCAATCGAAGCGATCAGCTGCGAGAGAAGATTGCTACCGCGCCCACGCCGAGCAACAAGAGCCCGAGACCCGCGCCCGACGAGCGACGTCGCGGCGCCACCTGCTGCTGGAGGTCATCGGGGGGTGTCCAATCTCCGGGCCTCACAAGGCCGCCCCCAGGCTGCGGGCGCGAAGGTAGCGGCAGCTCGGGCGTCACCGGGTCCACTGAGCCGGGCAGCCCCTCGAATCCTGGCCTGGGCGTCGTAGGGAGCGGGAGCACGGGCACCGGGACCTCGGGCACGTCCCAGTCCGGGAACGTCACCTCGGCCGGGCGGGGCTGTTGGGGAAGCGTGCCAGGAAGCACGAGCCCGGAGCCTGGCGCGACCGGATCGGGCTGCTGATCGGTCCAGGCCTGTCGGTTGGCGCGGTACGACCGGCTCTGGTTCGCGCCGACCTGGGCACACCACAGGTCGTGCAGCACGCGGTCCCACAGGCCGCGGATCCTCAGCCGCGCCTGCTGGCGCGCGTAGGACCAGAACGGATCATTCTCATTCGGATCGATCTGCTGCTCAATGACGAAGTCGTTGACCGAAAGCGGGTAGTTGCGCGGCGTCGGCGGCCTCCCACCCGACTTCTTAGGCGTGAGTTTGGTCCACTCGTCGCTCTCGAAGGTCGCGTAGGTCTCCTCGATTTGGTTGAGGAAGTCGCGGGCCATGCTGGCCAGCTCCACGATATCCTCGCGGATCGACGGCTCGTAAAAGGCAGTGTTGTTGCGCAACGACGAGGCCAGCTGCCGCAACTTTCCGAGCGCATCGTTCTCAGCGTCGCTGTCGTAGCCGATCGTCGCCGAGTCGAGATTGTCCATCTGCGCGCCCATGACCAGCCGCTCCAGCGGCACGAAGGCGGGGTGGTCCACCGGAAGCAAAGACGGCTGGAGCATGACGGCCTCCTCGACTTCGAGTCCGTTGTAGGGCACCGAAACGACCACCGGCTCGCGGGGCAGCGGTCCGAAGTCGCACTCCTCGGGAGCGCCTTGCAGTTCGGGGTAGTCGGTGAGGGCCATGGTCGTCTCCTATTTCTTTCGCTTGCGACGAGGGATGACCTCGCCGCGCTGTCGAGCGATCCAGGCGCACAAGGCTCCCGGGTCGTCCACGCTTGGCCGCATCGACATCTTGGCGATGCAGGCATCGACGCTCCCACCCGGAACACCCTTCATTGGATTTTGCAGAGGAGCAAGATCCTGAGCCATCACGAGGTAGAGGTCGGGGAAAGTATTGTCGAGGATCTTGTCAGCCACGGCGGCTTTGCCTTGCCGCGCCGCATGGGCCTCGGTCCCATAGCCACACTCCGCCAGCAGCACGTCGCTCGTCAGCGCATCGATCACGTCAAAGCCCCACGTCCCATCGTCCAGGGGGTAGGTCTCGACTCGGATCCCGATGTCGGTCATCGGGTAGACTGGATTGCGTCGTGCCATGAGAGAAAAAAACGGGGGCGAGGCCCAGGGTGTGGAAAGGCCTCGCCCCCTGCTACCGATCAGAGCCGCATCATCTTCGCGCGCAGCTTCTTGCGTTCCTTGTCCGTCATCTGCTTGACCTTCTTGCCCTTCTTGCCCTTGACGTTCTTTCGACCGCCAGCGCGAGTGGACTTCGGCAGCTTTCCGACTGCGACACCGTACACGCGGCCGTCCTCGGGGGACGACGCGGCGTACATACCCGGGAACCCGGGGATCTCGGCGACGGGGTTGACCATGAGATACCCCTTACCCGCCAGCTGCATGCGGCGGGCCGCCTTCTTGTAAGCGGGCTTGGCCGCGAGACGCCGACGCTCTTTGGGCTTCTTGCCGCGCAGCGAACCGATCTTACCGCCCGACTTGCTCAGCTGGCCGATCGCGCCGTCGACGGTGTACTTGGGCATGGGCACGCGGCCCTTCATGCCCTTGGCCACCTGGCTCCCCGAGGTGGGGTAGGCCTTGGGCCGCTTCGGCGCCTTCTTGGCGCGCTTCTTGGCGACCTTCTTGGAGCGCTTCTTGGCCGGCTTGCTCTTGGCCTCCGCGGCCTTGCCGATCTGCTTGAGCGCCGCATCCATCGCCGCCACCTGGACCGACAACGGCTCGTCCGCGATCTCGGCGACCATCTTGCGGAAGGCCGCCGCCGGCACGAGGGCCTTGAGCTGTGCCATCTTGAGTTCGGCCTGCTCGGCGAGCGACCCCTTCTTGCCACGCGTGACCGTCTTTTTGGTCGCGCGCTTTTTCTTGGCCGAGGTCTTCTTGGCCTTTTTCTTGGGCGTGGTCTGGCCGCCCTTTTTGCGACACGCCGCCGGGATCTCGTAGCCGGCCTTGTCGAGCGAGGAGCACCGCTTGGCGCGAGTCATGTGTTTGCGACCAATGAGCTTGGCGCCCTTCGAAGTGAGCATGTAGCTCCCGCGAAACACGTCCTTCTCCAGGTAGCCGTCCTTGACCAGCTCCCGCACCGCACGCTTCTCTGCGGCGGTCCAGCTCTTGACGTACTTGTCGCCCTTGACGATGTCGTCGATCTTGCGCAGGAACTTCTTGGTCGCGTCGGTGACCTGAGCAGCGGCTCCCTTGACACTGGCTTTCTTGACCGACTTCTTGCCGACCTTCTTGGCCGCGCGCTTGGCCGCAGCAGGATCGACCTGGCTGCCGCCCTTGCGCTTGCACGAAGCGGGGATGGCGTAGCCCGCCCCCTCCAGCTTGGCGCAACGCTGCGTGCGCGTCAGGTGGGTTCGGTTGAGCTTGCCCGCGCCCTTACGGGTGAGCATGTAGCTCCCCTTGAAGATGTCTTTCTCGACGAGGCCATCCTTCTTGAGGTCCCGCAGCACCTTCTTTTCGTTGTCCGAAAAGCTGGTGACGTAGCGGTTGCTCTTGATGATGTCGTCGATGCGCTTGAGCAGCGTCTTCATGTCGCGGTTGAACTCCAGCGCGCGTGCTCTGACCTTCTTTTTGACTGCTTTCTTGGCGGCCTTCTTGGTCGCCTTCTTTTTGGTGCGTTTTTTGGCCGCCATGGGTTTGCTGCCTTTCGTTTTCGGTGATGGGTT
>Ga0180432_10010384_pt1 | contig 11161 bp, 11 predicted proteins | sample SS_ome_10_FD_132414 | JGI IMG/M metagenome (GOLD analysis project Ga0180432, IMG submission 132414) | Hypersaline lake sediment archaeal communities from the Salton Sea, California, USA - SS_1_MS_2 metaG | ecosystem: Environmental > Aquatic > Non-marine Saline and Alkaline > Hypersaline >... | reverse complement strand
CCCGCCTTTTTGTTGCCCAGAACCCGGGCGTTTTCCTATAATACCCTATTCCGGGAGGCGCCATGCCGAGTCTGGTTCGAAGTCTGTTGATTGGATGCATGCTGCTGGTTTCGACGGCCGCTCAGGCCGGGAAATCCCGTTTGGCCGTTCTGGACCTTCAGGACAAGGGCGTGGGCCCCGACGTGGCCTCGCTGCTGACCAGCGTGGCTTCCAACCGGCTGTCGGAGATCGGCATTTTCCAGGTTATCAGCCGCGAGGACATCAAGAATATGCTGTCCCACCAGCAGGATCAGATCCTGCTGGGGTGCACAGCCGAGGACTGCCTGGTGAAGATCGGCGGCGCGCTGGGCGCCGCGAACCTGGTGGCGGGGACGGTGGGCAAGGTGGGGGACAAGTACGTCATCGCCCTGCAGCTGATCGACGTTCGCGGCTCCAAGGTGCAAAAAAGGGTGGAGCGCGAGTTCGCGGGATCCCGCGACAAGCTGCTGGAGGAGACCCGCAACGCGGCCTACCGGGTGGTGGAGGATATCCTGGTGGCCCAAAGCGGAAAAGTGATCCTGTCGGTGTCCGAGGAGGGGGCGGACGTTTCGGTGGACGGGAAGACCGTGGGAACCAGCCCGCTGGCGGCCCTGGAGATTCCCGCCGGGCCGCGAGACATCCGGGTTTTTAAGCAGGGATTCGTCGACTGGGTGCGCACCGTCCAGGTGGAGCCCCGGCAGACCCAGATGGAGGACGTCACCCTGATCCCCTCGGCGACCTTCATAGCCGATTACGAGGGCCGGGCGGTCAGCATGCGCCGCTGGGCCTGGATCACCCTGGCGACCTTCGTGGCCCTGGAGGCCGGCGCCGCCGGCCTGCGCACCTACACCTTCCTGGAGTACGATCCCATCGAGGACGACTACAATTCGGGTGACTACGGCAACCTGACCCAGGGCGAGTACTACGACAAGTACAAGTCGGACATGGACCGGGCGGAGATCATGGACTACGCCGCTCTGTCCATGGCCGTCGCCGGGATTGCGGTAGGCGTAATCTCGGCCTACCTGTTCCTGGAGGGGGAGAATCCCGACCGCTACGAGCGGTTCCGCGGGGTGAACATAGTTCCCGGGGGCAAGTCGGTGACGTTGGGCTGGGAGTTCTAGTATGCGCGTCTTGGCTCTGGGCCTGGCGGCGCTGTTGGCCTTGTCCGCCTGCGAGAAAGACCAGAAGGATGAAGCCGACTGGGAGCTGCAACGCCACTACCAGCTGGGCAACCAGGCGCTGGGGGAGGGCAACCTGGAGGCGGCCGAGCGCGAGTACCGCCGGGTGCTTTCAGAAGACTCCAAGCACATAGGCGCCTTGCACAAGCTGGCGCGCACATTGCTTAAAAAAGCCGGGCCGGATGCGCTGAAGGAGGCCGTCGGGCTGCTGGAGCAGGCCTCCTCTGTGGATCCGAAAGACAAGCTGGTCTTTGCGGACCTGGCCCGGGCCTATCGGGAGGCGGGACAGGCCGAAAAGGCCCTGGCGGCCTACCAGAAGCTGATCGAGCTCAATCCCGCCGACACCCAGAGCCGCCTGGCCATGGCGGACATCCACGAGCAGAAGGGAGACCTGGACCGGGCCGAGAAGATCTACCGGGAAGCCTTCGCAGAATGCGAGGAACCCGGCGGGTTGCAGCTGGCCTACGGGCGTTTCCTGGTACGGCGGGGCCGCGACCCGGACGCCAAGAAGCAGTTTTTGGCCGTGGCCAAGACCTCGCCGGCCTTCTACGAGGCGCTGGACGAGTTGGGCGCCATGGCCGCCCGGGAGGGCCGGCACGAAGATGTCCGGCGCATCTACCGGCATCTGGTTCAGATGAACCCCGAGGACTACATGGCCTGGGAGCTTTTGGCCGCCCTTGACGAGAACGAGAAGAAGTATTCCGAGGCGGAAAAGAAATACCGCCGCAGCCTGGAGGCGGACCGCATGCACCTGTCCGCCTGGTTGGGCCTGGGCCGCACCCTGCGCCTGCAGGGCCGGATGGACGAGGCCGTCTATGCGCTGCGCAAGGCCGACGGGTTTCTGGCCACCAACCCCGACCGGGCCCTGGAGCTGGCCACCGAGCTTTCCGCCCTGGGCGACTTGGTATGGGCCGCCTCGGTTCTCGAGCGGGCCAAGATCATCGTCACCGACCAGAAGCTGCTGGCCGACATAGATAAGCTACTTGCCGAGGTGCGGGCCAAGAAGAAGCCATGAAGGATCGACTCAAGGCGGCCATCGAGGACACCCTCCTGCAACATACCGAGCTGGAAGCCGGAGACCTGCCGGCTTTCACCGTCGAGGTGCCCAAGGAGAAGGGCCACGGCGACTTCGCCACCAACGTGGCCATGGTGTGCGCCAAGAGGCTCAAGACCGCGCCGCGCAAGCTGGCCGAGAAGCTGTTGGAGGGGCTCTCGGCGCTGGACTTCATCGAGCGGGTCGAGATCGCCGGTCCGGGCTTCATAAACTTCTTTCTGGCCTCCGGCGCGGTCCATTCGGTCCTGGTCGACATCCTGACCCGGGGGGCCGATTACGGACGCGGCACCGACGCAAATCCCGAAAAGATAATGGTGGAGTTCGTCTCCGCCAATCCCACCGGCCCGCTGCACTTCGGCCACGGCCGCGGGGCGGTTGTGGGCGACGTGCTGGCCAACCTGCTGGAGTTCTCCGGCCGTAAGGTGACCCGCGAGTACTACGTCAACGACGCCGGCGGTCAGGTCCGGGCGCTGGCCCGCTCGGCGGTTTACCGGGCCCGGGAGCGGCGCGGTCTGCCCGCCGAGCTTCCCGAGGACGGCTACCGGGGCGGCTACGTAAAAGATCTGGCCGCGAGCCTGCCCGAAGAGCTGTTTGCCTTTTTGCCCGCCGAGCCCTCCGAGGACCAGCTCCAGGCCATCCAGGAGCATGCCGTGGCGGCCATGCTGGAAGGCATCAAGAAAGATCTGTCAGATTTCGGCGTGGAGATTGACCAGTACTCCTCCGAGGTTCGGCTGGTGAACAGCGGACGGGTGGAGGAGACCTTCGGTGAGCTTGAACAGCGCGGCTTGCTCGAGGAGCGCGACGGGGCCCGCTGGTTCCTCTCCGACAAGTTCAAGGACGAGAAGCCCCGGGTGCTGGTCAAGAGCGACGGCAGCCACACCTACTTCGCCACCGACATCGGCTACCACCTGGACAAGCTGCGCCGGGGGTTCGGGAGGCTGATAAACATCTGGGGCGCCGATCACCACGGCTACGTCCCGCGGATGAAGGCCGCGCTGATGGCCCTGGGCCACCCGGAGGAGGCCCTGGAGATCGTCCTGGTCCAGATGGTCAGCCTGGTGCGCGGGGGCCAGCCGGTGGTCTTGTCCAAGCGGGGAGGGGAGTTCGTCACCCTGCGCGAGGTGGTCGACGAGGTCGGCCGCGACGCCGCGCGCTTCTTCTTCCTGCTGCGGGGCTGCGACAGCCAGATGGAGTTCGACCTGGAGTTGGCCAAGAAGCGCTCGCTGGACAACCCGGTGTTCTACGTCCAGTACGGCCACGCCCGGCTTTCGAGCATCCTGGCCAAGGCCGCCGAGCGCGGCATCCCGGTTCCAGAGACGGCCGACGGAGTGGACCTGAGCCTGTTGAAGCTCGACGAAGAGCTGTCGCTGATTAAGAAGATGGCCTCGTTCGGCGACCGGGTGGCCCGGGCCGCCAAGGCGCGCGCGCCCCACCAGGTGGTGTTCTACCTCCAGGAACTGGTGGCCGAGTTCCACCACTACTACACCTATTACGCCAAGATCAGCCCGATTTTGAAAGCAGACCCCGGCCAGATCGCCGCCCGTCTGATCCTGGTGCAGGCCCTGCGGCAGGTGGTGAGAAACGCCCTGAGCCTGCTGGGAGTATCGGCGCCGGAACGTATGGAGGCGCTCGAGGAGGAAGAATGAAAACCGACCGCGGCACCGGCGGCCGCAGCGCCTTCTTCGGCCTGGCCATGCTGATCCTCGGCGCCCTGCTCTTCGCCGCCGGCGTAATGGTCGGCCGCCAGATGGCCGTGGACGACTCCACCGCAACCAAAGAACCCCTCTTCAATATCGACCAACGCGACAAGGAACCCAAAAAGACGATAGACGGCGGCAACCTGGTCTTCCACGAAGTCCTGGACCAGAAGAAACCCGAGCCAAAGATCGAGCCCGCACCGCAAGCGAAGCCCGAGCCCAAATTGGTCTCCCACCCTCCGGGGCAGCACAAGATCCCTAACTGCAGCCTCCAGGTTGCCGCGTACAGCGACCGGGCTCAGGCGGTAGCCTTGGTGAAGAACCTGTCAGAAAGTGGCTACGACAATCCCCGCATCTGTGAGAAAGAAGTGCCCGGCAAAGGCACTTATTATCGGGTCAGGGTCGGACCGTTCACCAGCCGTGAAGAAGCCTCAAGAGTAAAGGAAGGGCTGGAAAAGGATTTCAGGGTTAAAGTCCTGGTGATTCTGGAAGAGCAATAAATACAATATTATGTAAGTGAGTATTCGGGCTTTGCTTTAACCCGCAGGCACCGCTATTCCGACCGTTCTTCCTGGATCCACTTGTCGATCTGGCCGTCGCCGTCCTCGTCGAGGCCGATGCGTTCGATGTTGCCTTCGGTGTAGTACTCCCAGCGGTCGACCCGGCCGTTGAAGTCGCGGTCGCGCTCGGTTCTGGCGATGACGTTGTTCTCGAAGAACTTCCAGTAGTCGGCCTTGCTGTCGAAGTTGAAGTCGTATTCCTGGCGCAGCTTGTTGCCGCCGCGGTAATAGGTGGTGACGTCGAAGCGGCCGTCGAAGTCGAGATCGAGTTCATCCTTGACCGCCACGCGCTTGAAATTGAAGTGGCGCCGGATGTCCACCTTACCGTCGAAGTTGAAATCCCACTCCTTGCGCACCAGCGACTCGCGGGTATTGCTAGTGTCCTGGGGATCGGTCATCTGGGTGTAGTAGGCCCAGACGTCCGGTTTGTTGTCGTGGTTCAGGTCGAACTGCTTGAGCTTCTCGTCACCGGTGGGAGCGATGGATTCGTCGTCCGGCGCTGCGGTGGTACTGCCCAGTCCTCCTTCGGGGCCGGTGGGCTTGTCGGGACTGCCGGAGCAGCCAAAGATCAGCGCCGCCGAGACTAGTAAAACCAGTATCCAACCGGTCCGGCTGTATTTCGCGATCACGGTTCGATCTCCCGCAGGTATCTGGCAGTTTCCAATGCGATCAGTAGTATAGAAGCCGCCGAGGGGAGGGAGTCAAGCAAAAATACCCGTTCGCAAATGTGCGTGATTGTATGCAAAAAACCACGATCGACTATATGGATAAGCTTTTGTTAATAAAGAAAAAATCAGTAAGATCAAGAAATACGGTGCATTTTGTTGACAATATATGTATTGTTACGTATGGTGGTGTTGCTTCAAGGAGGTTTTTTAGGTTTTGGAGGCGTTGCTTTCGGAGGCGGTCATGGCGCGCAAAAAAATCTCGACCACCGTATATATCACCCAGGAGCAGAGCGAGCAGCTGAAACTGCTGAACAAGAAGACAAAAGTACCGGTGGCCGAGTACATCCGTGAAGGCATCGACCTGGTTTTGAACAAGCACAAGCATCTCCTACCCGGACAGATTTCCTTCGTCGACAAGGGTTGAGGCAGACCTCTTCATGAAAAGAGTCCTGGTGACCGGGGGAGCGGGGTTCATCGGCTCGCATCTCTGCCATCGGCTGCTTGCCGAGGGTTCTGAAGTATTCTGCGCCGACAATCTGATCACCGGCAACATGGTCAACGTCGAAGAACTGATGGGAAAGGAAAAGTTCACCTTTGTCAATCTGGACGTGACCAATTACATTCACGTTCCCGGGAGACTGGACGCGGTTATGCACTTCGCCTCGCCGGCCAGCCCCATCGACTACCTGAAACTTCCCATCCAGACCCTGAAGGTCGGTGCCCTGGGCACCCACAAGGTCCTGGGCCTGGCCAAGGAGAAGAAGGCCCGGGTGCTGCTGGCCTCGACCTCGGAGGTCTACGGAGATCCCAAGGTTCACCCGCAGAACGAGGACTACTGGGGCCACGTCAACCCCATCGGCCCCCGGGGAGTCTACGACGAGGCCAAGCGGTTCGCCGAGGCCCTGGTGATGGCCTATCACCGTCATCATGGCGTAGATACCCGGATAGCAAGGATTTTCAATACCTACGGCCCCCGAATGCGCAAGGGTGACGGGCGGGTGGTTCCCAACTTCATCAATCAGGCCTTGTCTCAAGAGGAACTGACCATCTACGGCGACGGCACCCACACCCGCAGCTTCTGCTACATCGACGATCTGGTGGATGGGCTTTTGTTGCTTTTACACAAGGGCGATGCCGGCCCGGTCAACCTGGGCAACGACAAGGAAGTCAGCATCCTGGATTTCGCCCGAATGGTGATCAAGCTCACCGGTTCCTCCTCGAAGCTGCGCCACGAGCCCCTGCCGGTGGATGATCCCAAGGTCCGCCAACCGGACATCGACCGAGCCAGAAGTCTTTTGGGCTGGGAGCCGAAGATCCCGCTCGAGGAGGGTCTGGCGCGGACCATCGAGTATTTCAAGGAAGTGGAGAGCCGATGAGGATCCTGGTCACGGGTGGGGCGGGATTCATCGGGTCCCACGTGGCCGAGCTGTTTCTCCAGCAGGGTCACCAGGTCTTCATCGCCGATGACCTGTCCTCCGGCCGTAAGGAAAACCTGCCCGAGGGGGCGAGTTTCCATCAACTGGACATCCGCACCGAGGAGTTCTCCAGATTGGTGCTGGAGCTTAAGCCCGAGGCCGTGGTCCACCTGGCAGCGCAGATGGACGTGCGCAAGTCGGTGGCCGATCCGTTGCTGGACTCGGATATCAACGTTCTGGGCACCATCCAGGTGGCCCGCGCGGCCACCCAGGCCGGGGCGCGCAAGATAATTTTCTCCTCCACCGGGGGGGCCATCTACGGGGAGCAGGAGGCCTTCCCGGCCACCGAGGAGCATCCCCGGCGCCCGGTCAGCCCCTACGGCACCTCCAAGCTTTGCGCCGAGGAGTATCTGGCCTATTTCAGGCGGGCCGGAGGCCCGGCGTTTGCGGCCCTGCGCTACGCCAACGTCTACGGCCCCCGGCAGGATCCCCACGGCGAGGCGGGGGTGGTGGCCATCTTCGCCAGAAAGATGCTGGCCGGCCAGACGCCGGTCATCAACGGGGACGGCCGGCAAACCCGGGATTTCGTCTTTGTCCGGGACGTGGCCCGGTCAAACCTGTTGGCCCTGGAATCGGACGCCGAGGGTGTGTTCAACATCGGAACCGGCGTCGAGACCGATATCAATACCCTGACCGCCATGCTGGTCGCCGCCACCGGCTTCACCGGCCGGCCCGAGCACGGACCCGCAGCACCGGGCGAACAGCTGCGCAGCCTTGTTGATCCTTCGCTTGCAGAAAAGGTCCTGAATTGGCATCCGGAGGTTGACCTGAAGTCCGGTCTGGAAGAGACTGTAGGCTACTTCAGGGCGCATCCGGAGCGCTGAACATGTCCGCGGTCGACAAAAAGAGCCTGCCCAAGTGCTGGAGCCAACGCCTGTGGTGGGTCTTTCTGCTCATTTCCCTGGTGGTGGCCTACCTGGTGCTTCACAACTTCGAGATGGGCTGGTGGACCTTCGTGCTGTTCTTGGTCATGTTCGTGGCCGCCGGTACCGCCGGGGGGCACTACCTGGGTGTCTACATCGACCGCAACCATCGCACCGACAAGAGCCTCTTCAGCCAGGAAAAACGCCTGTGCCGATCGCTGCACAAATGGATGCACTCGGTCAACCGGCGCAAGGGCGACAAGATGGCCGGGCCGGTCCAGCGCAAGCTGGAAGACCGTATAAAGCGGCTGGGGGAGCTGATCGAGAACGAGGAGGACCGCACCTATCTGCACGATGAACGCATCCGCATCGAGCAGTTCATTGACGAGCACCTGGCCAAGTTCAAGAAGAGCCCCACCCGGGAGTATATAGAGTCCATCGGCGTGGCTGTGCTGATTGCGCTGTTCTTGCGCGCTTTCGTGATCGAGGCCTTTCAGATCCCCTCGCAGTCCATGGTTCCCACCCTGCGGGTGGGGGACCATATATTCGTCAACAAGCTGTCCTACGGGATCCGGATTCCCCTGCTGCCTTTGAGGATCTTCGGTGGCAAGATCCCCGCGGTGGCCTGGAACTGGTCCATGCCCGACCGGGGCGACGTGATCGTGTTCATCACTCCGGAGAACGAAGAGGAGGACTACATCAAGCGGGTGGTGGCGGTGGCCGGCGACGAGGTGGCGGTGCGCTCCGGGCAGCTGTACATAAACGGAGAGCCCGCCCCGCTGGAAAACGGCGAGAAGTACGATTACCGCAGCCTGGACGACGAAGGCGAATTCGTGGGAATGCTGCCCACCAAGCTGTTCCAGGAGCGCCTGGGGGAGAGGAACCATCCCATACTGCGCAAGGCCTGCACCATGAGCAACCAGTGTCACGGCCTGGGCCCCACCGAGTGCGACCCGGAGACCGGACTGTGCCTGCAGGCCGACTTCGGCCCCGAGTCGGTCCCCGAGGGGCACGTCTTCGTCATGGGCGACAACCGCGACAACAGCCGCGACAGCCGCTTCTGGGGCCCGGTGCCCATGGAGCTGATCAAGGGCCGCGCGGTGTTCATCTGGTGGTCTTTCAGGGAGAGCCTGGTTCGATGGGAACGCATGTTCACCAAGATCAACTGAGGCTGCTCCGCTCCCAGAGCGGGAAGATTACTATCGTAACTATAGTGATCATTTTGATCGTGGCGGCGGCCGTGTATTTTGCCATCATTTTCGCACCGCCCTATATCGAGCATTACAAGTTCGATGAGAAGCTCCGGGCGGTGGCCAACTTGTCCCACCGGGTGAAGAACGAAGAGATGCTGCGTAAGGACATCGACCGCGAGCTGAAGAACCTGGATATGGAGCTGCCCTACGACGCCATACAGATACGCTTCGACCCCATGGGAGAATGGGTGGAGTTCAGCGCTGCCTACGCCCGGGTGGTCGAGCTGGTTCCGTTCGGGTCGAAGGTCACCCTGCACTTCGATTCACTGGTTGTCGAGAGGTTTGATTAGAGCCGTGGCCGGCTTGTTCATCCTGAATGGACGGGTGGTCGACCCCGCAAGCAAGATCAACCGGTGCATGGATGTGATCGTCCGCGGCGGCCGGGTAGAGGCGCTGAGCCGCCGGGTCCGGCCGAAGAAGAGCGATCGGGTGCTGGACGCTTCGGGCCTTCTGGTGCTGCCGGGGTTGATCGACATGCACGTGCACCTGCGTGATCCGGGGATGACCGCCGCCGAGGATGTCGAGAGCGGCACCCGAGCCGCAGCCGCCGGCGGATTCACCACCGTGGTTTGCATGCCCAATACCAGGCCGGTCCTCGACAATCCCAAGGTTTTAAAGGCTCTACTCGGGCGAATAAAGAAAAAGGCCCGGGTCCGGGTTTTACCGGCGCCGGCCTTGTCGCTGGGGCTGCGGGGAAAGCGGTTGTCGGACATCGAGGCGCTCTGCCGGGCGGGGGCGGGGGCGCTGAGCGACGACGGCATCGGGACCGCCGACGAAAAGATCCTGGGCGCGGCGCTGCGCCGGGGGATGAACTGCGGATTGAGCGTCCTGGTTCACTGCGAGGATCACCGCCACAGCGGCCGGTCGGCGGAAGACCGCGCCACCCGGGCCGCGCTGCGGGCGCTGAAAAAGAGCGGCGGGAGGCTGCACATACAACACGTAAGCACCGCCGGAGCGCTGGCGGCTGTCCGAGCGGCCAAGAATCGCGGTTTGCCGGTTTCCTGCGAGGTCACCCCCCATCACCTGTTTCTAACCGGCAGTGACGTGCAGAGCGATCCGAACATGAAGATGAATCCTCCCCTGAGGAACGAGCGTGACCGCCGGGCGTTGCTAGAGGGGCTCTCCGACGGAACCGTGGACGCCATAGCCAGCGATCACGCCCCCCACACCCGCCGGGCCAAGGGGCGGGGATTCGACAAAGCGCCTTACGGGGTGACCGGGCTGGAGACCACCCTGCCGTTGGTGCTGCGCTTGGCCAAAGAGAAGCGAATCTCCCTGCAGCGGGCGGTGGAGTTGTTGACCCTGGGTCCGGCCCGGGCGCTGGGGATTGCGACCGGCACGCTGCAGCCGGGCGCACCCGCTGATATCACCGTGGTGGATCCCGGCCGTTTGTGGCGGGTGGTGCCCTCGAAGATGAAGTCCCGCTCGGCTAACACCGCCTTCGCCGGATGGGAGCTCTTGGGAAAAACAGAATGGACTATTGTGGCCGGCCGTGTGGTATATTCGGCGCGCAGGAGGGCGGCGTGGAACAGGAGTTGATTGAACGCATCCTGGTGAAGACCAGCACTGGGGAGTACGAAAAGGAGATCCGCAGGGCCAAGGACGATTATTTCGAGCAGATCAGGGACCTGCGCGAGGACGATACGTCTTACGAGCGGCTGATCTCCTGCTTCCAGAACTGGTATCTGTTCGATCGGCCCATGGAAGACGGGCTCGGCACCCCCGTCCAGGTGTTCGCCAGCACCGCCAAGCTGTCCCCCCAGGAACGCTCGCTGTTGGGGGCCATGGCGGCCAACATTCACAGTCTGTTCGAGGTCCTGCGCATCGCCGAGGGCGGGCTGACTTTGGGGGATCTCTTCACCAGCGAGATCTTGCAGGTGTCCGAGCGCCGCACCCTGGCGGGACTGGACAAGGGGGACATCCTCGAGGCCCGCCTGCTGCCGGTGGGCGAAAGACTGGTGTTCTCTTCCGGGGCGTTCGCGTTTCATCCCCGCCAGGCCCGCAACATCATCCTCCAGGCGGTGGACCGCATCCGAATGCAGGGCGGCGTCACCCCCGAGGAGCTGATGAGCAAGCTGCGGGCGCTGAACTTCCGCTACACCGATCGGTTTCGCCACCGGGTGCCGGTGGAGAAGGTCTACGAGGAGATCAAGGCCCGCAGCCGCGGCTCGGAGGCGATGCCCGAGATGCGCGGCCCCGGCCCTCGCCCGGACCAGCCGGCCGCCGCCGCCGGCAAGAAGTCGCCGGGGTTCGTGCTCGTCCTCGAGGGCACCACGCCGTTCGGCCAGGAGATCGCCAGGAACCGGGCGTTTCTCCAGGCCTATGCCGACAAGCTCCAGACCACCGGCAAAGCCGACGGCATCGAGAAGGTCGAGATCATCGAACGCCGCCT
>Ga0180432_10010382_pt1 | contig 11162 bp, 7 predicted proteins | sample SS_ome_10_FD_132414 | JGI IMG/M metagenome (GOLD analysis project Ga0180432, IMG submission 132414) | Hypersaline lake sediment archaeal communities from the Salton Sea, California, USA - SS_1_MS_2 metaG | ecosystem: Environmental > Aquatic > Non-marine Saline and Alkaline > Hypersaline >... | reverse complement strand
GGTCGCAGATATACTTTGGCCAATAGTTCATCGATCGCGAGAGACTGGCCACAGAAACCCCGCTACGGCACGGAGCTTCCTCGCCCATGAGTGGTAGGTTTAAGGGAGTTTTGCAAGAGGCTCGGTAGAGTTAACCAGAGTCGGGGATGTGGCTGCCCTGGTGAGAATGCGGGGTGAGTTGTGCGCGAGCGCGGAGGCAGTGCTTCAGAACGCCTGGCAGCAGGTTAGGGACGAGCGTATAAAGACACCGGTCCTGGATTTCAGCCGGGTGACACGGATCGACAGCCCCGGCGTGAACCTGCTTGTCAAGCTATGCGTCCAGGCGAAGCGTTCCCGGCGGAGGCTCCTGGCGGCTGGCTTGAGCCCCTCTCTGAAAGAGGTGTTCAGGTTGACAGGGTTGGAAGGGGCTGTCGCAGTGCATTCCTCTGCTGCGGAGGCGCTTGACGCTCTGGGCATAGCCGGCGAGGATCGACCCCAATTGCCAGAAGACGACGCAGACGCAGCACCCATGGAGCAGGGCCAAACAGATGATGCCTTTGACCTGTGTTGGGCGAGGCCGGTGGCCAGGTTAACCGTATCCGGTGCCCCGCCCGAGGCTGCGAACCTTAACGTAGACGGCCGCCGCCCCGTGGGGCCGCTGCAGGGGTTTGGGCCCATGTGGGAGAAGACGTATCGCCTGTGTATGAGCGATGTCAGGGTCAGCCCTGCTCAAATCATAGCCAGGCTGAAACAGGACCTGCCCCGGTTCCAGCCGCCTCAAAACCATTTCTACCCGTCCTCAGTGGGCGTTGTACCGGGCGAGGTCGTGCTGATCGATGCTTCGGTGAGCGGATTGCCTATCTCTACGGGGGTGCTGGTGAGCTATGCTGATGATGAGTGTTTCACCCTGATGACACCGCAGGGCCACCCAGAGTCCGGGTGGGTCACCTTCAGCGCCTTTGAGGACGCCGAAGGGACTGTCTGCCAGATACAGGGTCTTGCCCGGGCCAATGACCCCCTGTTTGAGATCGGATTCAGGCTGCTGGGCTCCAAAGCACAGGAGAAGATATGGACCCATGTACTGACTTCGCTGGCTGAGGATCTCGGGTCTGAGGGTCCGGTGCAGCTCACCAAGGTGCGAGTTGCACCAGGAGTGCAGTGGTCCGAGGTCAAGAACGTGCGCTACAACGCCCAGCTATACACGCTGGCGCACAAGGCGGCGTGGCCGTTCCGAAGGCTGCGGAGAGTCCTGAAACGGTAGAGCTGCCACAGTAGTATGCGTGCGGAGGCGTCGTACGATGCGGTGGTTGTGGGGGCAGGGCCGAACGGGCTGGCTGCTGGCATCACCATCGCCCGCGAGGGATATCGAGTCATTGTCGTCGAGGGCAAGGACACCATCGGTGGCGGCACCCGCACGTCCGAGCTTACCTTGCCGGGGTTCTGGCATGACGTATGCTCGGCGGTCCACCCCACCGGTGTCGCATCCCCTTTCTTCCGATCGCTGCCGCTGGAGAAGTACGGGCTCGAATGGCTGCATCCTGACATACCTCTTGCCCATACCCTGGACGATGGTGGTGCTGTGATCCTTGACCGGTCCGTGGAGGTTACCGCCGAGGGCCTTGGCGCTGATGCTGTCAGCTACAGGAAGCTGATGCTGCCACTGGTGTCCGATTGGGGCAAGCTGTGCAGCGAGGTCATGGGCCCGTTGAGAATTCCCCGTCACCCGTGGTCGCTTGCCCGTTTTGGCCTTCGGGCTTTGCGGTCGACACGCGGTCTTGCAGGCAGTCGCTTCAGGGGAGAGCGGGCACGAGCGCTGATTGCCGGTATGGGAGCCCATTCCATCCTGCCGCTCGAGGCCAGGGGGAGCGCTGCGGTGGGTCTGGTGATGTGTATCACGGGTCACGCGGTGGGCTGGCCCCTTGCCAGGGGAGGGTCGCAGCGCATCGCTGAAGCACTGGCGGCGTACTTGCGGTCTCTGGGTGGAGAGATCGTCACCGGTGAATATGTAGAGTCCATCGATGATCTGCCAGAGGCCCGGGCTGTGCTTCTGGACATGACACCACGGCAGTTTGCGGCTATGGCGCCGCGTCTGCAGGCCAAGCTCCGGCGCAAGCTACTGCAGTACCGCTACGGCCCAGGCGTGTTCAAGGTGGACTGGGCTCTGGATGGTGCCATACCGTGGAAAGCGCCAGAGTGCGGTGGGGCCGGTACTGTGCATGTCGGGGGGACTCTGGAAGAGGTGTCCGCATCCGAGGCCGCGGTATGGCGCGGAGAGCATCCGACCAGGCCCTTCGTGCTCGTGGCACAGCAGAGTGTCGTTGACCAGTCGCGAGCGCCGGCGGGGAAGCATACCGCCCTGGGGTACTGCCATGTCCCCAACGGGTCCAGTGTTGACATGACTGACAGGATCGAGGCACAGGTGGAACGTTTCGCGCCAGGGTTCCGGGACCGCATCCTGGCTAGGTGGTCGATGTCGGCGGTGGACATGGAGCGGTACAACCCGAACTATGTGGGAGGCGACATTGCCGGCGGCGTCCACGACCTGAAGCACCTCTTCGCCCATCTGCCGTTGGGCCGGAGCCCCTATTCCACTCCGCTCAGGGATGTGTACTTGTGTTCTGCCTCCACGCCGCCGGGAGCGGGGGTGCATGGCATGTGTGGCTACCATGCTGCCCGGGTTGCGCTGCGGCAGGTCCTCTAGTGCAATGGGAGCATGCTTTCATCAACGTCCTGATCGAGGGATTGAGCGAGTTGGGAGCATCCGTGCTTCAGGGCGTGGAAGTGCCAGGTGTGGGTCCGCGGTGTGGTGCGTAGCGGGTGGCCGGGGAATGGGAATGCTCAGATTCTGTGGGGAGGCGTGATATGGAGGACATGAGGAAGACAAAGGCACAACTGGTGGAGGAGTTGACGCTCCTGCGACAGCGGGTGGCTGAGCTGGAGTCCGGGTGCAGGGCGGGGGAGGATCTCCCGTGGCCCCTGCAGCCAGGAGTCAGCCAGGCACTGGATGCCTTGAGCGACGGCGTGACGGTCATGGACATGGATGGCGTAGTCAAGTATGCGAATGCCAGGGCCCTGGACATACTCGGCCTCAGCTCCGTGGAGGAACTGGTGGGAAGGCAGGGCTTCGACTTCCTGGCCAAACGGGACCGTGCCAGAGCCAGAGCAGATATAACCGGGCTGTTGGCCGGTGGAACCCTTGTCAAGGTCGAGTATGACCTGCTGAGGGCTGACGGGACGGAGTTCGCTGGTGAAGTGAGTTCCAGTGTGGTCAGGGATAGGTCGGGCCGTCCGGAAGGCTTTGTTGCTGCAACCAGGGATGTGGAGGACCGCAAGCGGGATGAACGGGGCATGCGTCGTTGGATGGACATCGAACGGATGGTGCTTGATGTGTCGACCCGCATCATCAGTATGTCTGACGCGGACGACGCAATACGTGCTTCGCTTGCAGACATCGGGAGCTACACGGGTGCTGACCGTGCCTATGTTCTCGCCCTGCGTGAAGATAGGCGCACCCTGGGCAGCAGACACCAATGGTGTGCAGATGGCGTGATGCGAGAAGCACGCGATCCACAGGGCGTAGACCCGGCTCTGAAACCCCTATGCGACTCTATTCTGGGTGGCGTGGAGTTGACCACGGTGAACGTGGTCGATCTGCCCCCGGCGTCGGCGCAGAGACGGGTCCTGGAGGAGCGCGGTCTGCGGAGCTTGCTGATGCTGCCGCTGTCAGTGGGCGGCCGACTGGCCGGGTGCATAGTCTTCGAGAACATAGGAGATTTGTCGAAGTGTATTGGGGATGCCGCCGTCCTTCTCAAGGTGTACGCGGCAACCATAGGCCATGCCCTGGAACGGCTGCGCACCCAGGAGGAGATGCAGCGAAGGGAGGCGCAATTCCGAGCTCTCATAGAGAACAGCTCAGATGGCATTGCCACGGTCGACAAGGACGGCGTGGTACTGTACGAGAGCCCGTCAGTGGAACGGATATTGCTCTACCAGCCTGCTGAAGTGGTCGGCCGGTCCATGCTGGAACTGATTCACCCTGACGACAGGGAAGAGGCTTCGAAGGTCTTCCGCAAGCTGGTGGCCAACCCGGAGGAGTTCGCTACCACGGTGATGCGCGTTCCCCGGAAGGACGGCTCCTGGAGTGTGGTTGATGTGGGGGTGAAGAACTTGCTCAACGATGACGCTGTCAGGGGTCTTGTGATCAACTACAGGGATGTCACCCGGCAGCGAGAAGCGGAGGAGGAACTGCGTGAGTCAGAGGCGAAGTATGCCGCGGCGGTAGAGCACGCGGCTGATGGAGTCATGATCCTGCAGGATGGCCTCTGCCAGTTCATGAACCCGGCCGCGGAGGAGATCACCGGTTACAGCTCGTGCGAGCTGGTGGGCAGGTCTATAGCGGATATTATGGCACCCGAGCACAGGGAGGTCGCGGTTGAGAGGTACAGGTCGTGGATGGAGGGAGACGGGGTGCCAGCCCCCATCGAGGTGGAGATCCGCTGCAGTAATGGCTCGGTAAAGTATGTGGAAGGCCGTCTCGGGGCTATCCAGGTGCAAGGGCGACCGGCGCTGGTCGCTGTGATCAGAGATACCACCGAGCGGAGGCGCGCAGAGGACTTGCTGCGTGAAAGCGAAGAACGGTTTCGTGCTTTGATCGAGAATGCCTCGGACGCCGTAGTCATAGTGAACAGCGACGGAGACATATTGTTCGAGAGCCCCTCCATAGGGCGATTGTTCGGCTATGCGGCGGGGGAAGTGCTGGGGCGGAACATGATGGAGTTCATTCACCCCGATGATGTTGAGTTGGCTCTGGACTACCTCCGTGAGGTACTGGGCAGTCCCGGCGTGCCATTGGCCCACGAACTGAGAATACTCCACAAGGGTGGTGAGTGGAGGACGATAGAGACTGTGACGACAAACCTCCTTGAGGACCCGAGAGTGCGTGGTGTGGTGTCGAACTACCGGGACATCACTGAGCTTAGGCGGCACCAGGATGCTCTGCGAGACAGTGAGGCCCGCTACCGGCTCGTGGCGGAACACGTGTCTGACTTCATCTGGACTCTCGACACAGACCTGAGGTTGACCTTCACTAGTCCCTCGGGGACCCGCATGCTTGGCTACGGTGCCGCTGAGATGGCATCTCGATCTGTCCAGGAGTTTATGACGCCAGGATCGTTTGACGAGGTTCGTCGGGTGGCGGAAGTGGAGTGGATGGTGGAGGAGGGTGGACGGGGCGATCCACTCCGGTCCCGCACTCTGGTGTTGGAGCTCTGCCGCAAGGATGGCTCCATCGTCTGGACGGAGAATAATGTCACCTTCCTTCGTGATGGCGATGGCCGACCGATTGGCTATCTGGGCGTAACGCGGGACATGACCGAGAGGAGGCTTGCCGAGGAGGCTCTCAGGGAGTCTGAAGCCAAGTATTCGGCAGTGGTTGAGCAGGCAAATGATGGAATAGTGATCGTGCAGGATGGGCGCTGCAAGTTTGCCAACAGAGCGTTGGCCGAGATATCGGGGTTCTCGATGGAGGAGGTGCTGACTATGCCTGTGACGGACACTCTGCTCTCTGAGAGCAGGCGCCTGGTAGTAGACCGCCACAGGCGGCGGCTGGCAGGTGAGAAGGTACCCAGCGTCTATGGGATAGAGGTTCGGTGCAAGGACGGGAGTGTCAAGCAACTGGAGGTGTCGTACGGCAGCGTGGAATATGAGGGCAGAGCGGCGCACTTGGCCACAGTCAGAGACGTGACTGAACGGAACGAGATGCTGTACAAGCTGCGCCAGAGCGAGGAGGCCACCAGGTTGCTGGTGGAGAACTCGCCGGACTTCATCTACATTGTTGACCGCGACGCCCGGATACAGTACCTGAACCGGGCGGTCAAGGGTTTGACCCCCGATCAGTTGACGGGAGCTACTCTCTACGAATACATAGAACCTCAGTACGAGGAGACATACCGCACGAATCTCGCCCGCGTATTCGAGCTGGGTGAGACGGTCGCTTTTCGGTTGGAGGCGATCGGTCCTGATCACGGCGTAGCCTGGTATGAGAGCCGTCTTGTGCCCATCACGGATGGGGGAAACGTTCTGAATTGCATGTTGATTGCCACGGACATAACCGAACGGAGGCTTGCCGAGGAGGCCAGGATTCAGCAGGCGGCGGCCGAGGCCAGGGCAGAGGGGCTCATGCTGTCGAGGCAGCGGATGATGACTGTGCAGGAGTCCCTCCGGAGGGAGATCGCCTCACGGATACACGGCTCTGTTCAGGGGAAACTGATCGTGCAGTTGCACAGGCTGGCAGAACTGGAGAAGTCTGCGACCTCGCCCGAGGTAGCGGCAGGACTGCGGCAGGTGCAGGATGCCTTGAGGGAGGTGATGGACAGCCATCTCAGGCCCATGAGTCGCATGCTGTACCCGTCGATTCTCAAGCAGGGACTTGTGCCAGCGATGCAGTCGTTGACTGACAGTTTCGAGAGCTTGCTAAGCCTGGATCTGAGGCTGGACCAGGAACTGGTGGACCGCGAGAAGACCAATCGTAAGTTCATCCCTGAGGATATCAGGCTGGCAGCCTGGCGAGTCGCTGAGGAGGCGCTGGCCAATGCGGCCAAGCATGCCGTGGACAGCCGAGTGACCATGACTGTGGGAATGCTGTCAGACGGCTCTTTGAGCATCACGTTGAGTGATGACGGGCCTGGGTTCGATCCGTCTGGGGTGTCGGCCGGGGTGGGGATACCGATGATGCGAGACTACGCGGAGGTGGCGGGTGGTGTCTTCGGGATCGAGAGTTCGGTGGGTGAGGGTACTGCGGTCAGGGCTACGTTCTCTCTTGGAGACACTGCACAACGGCACTGACAGAGAGCTCCGATTTCGGAATGAAGGCCACGGCCCCCTCCTCTCTGGCCAGCCTCTCGAATACCCTGTCCTCGTAGGCGCTGACAAGTATTGCCTTGCTGTCCGGTAGACGGCTGTGGAGGTGTTGGGCTACCTCAAAGCCATCGCAGTCAGGCAGGTAGACATCGGTTATCAGAAGGTCCGGGGACAGGCGGTCAATGAGGCTTATGGCTTCGCTGCCTGTGGTGGCCTCCCCCACTACCTGGAACTCGTTGTCGGCCTCCAGGGCTGAGCGAAGCCATAAGCGAAAATCCCCTTCGTCTTCACCTATGACAACACGGTACACTTAGCCCCTCACCGTTCAGGCTCTGTGACTTTTCTGTCACCATCTTAGCAGCCTGAAACGCGAGATGCTATGGTGCTGTCCTGATGATTTCCCTTCGGAGGATGTCAGTTGACCTGCGAGTCTTCGAGGAACAGGAGGGTTGCTTTGACTCTGGCGTGGATCTCGGGTTCGCTGGATAGATGGAGGGCCTGATATATGGCGTTTATGTAGGTCTCGACCGACTTCTCGGATAGCGTAAGGCGGTGTGCTATGGCAGCGTTGCTGTATCCTTGCGCCAACAGCCCCAGCACATCACGTTGGCGGGGGGTCAGCGCTTCCATCAGTGAACCCTTTCTGGGGTACAGACTGGCCACGATCTCGGGGGCCAGCACCACCATGCCCGCCTTGCTTCCCTCTATGGCGCGAATGAGAGTAGCCAGGTCGGGCAGTCTGTCCTTGAGCAGGTAGGCCCAACCGGGAGTGCTTTCCAGGGGCAGAGTCGTTACATAGCGGCGGTCGTTGTGGACCGAGAGGATAACGATCCCTGTGCCGGGCCTGGAACCCTTGATCTGCAATGCCGCGTCAATGCCGTTCATGTCACCGCCGAGTTCAATATCCATGATCACCACATCTATCTCCATCTCGGTGGCAAGACGAACCGCCGTGCTTGCATCTCCGGTTTGCGCGATCACCTCCATTCCAGACGCCTCAGACAGGGCATGAGAGAGAAGTTCTCGGAATAGCGGCTCATCTTCTACTATCAGTATCTTCGTCTCATCCACCTTTCAGAGCCTCCGCGTGTATAACGGTTTAAGACTCGATGAGGAGCGAGTGTGATCCCCTTCAACCTACTATTATCCTTGGTGTTGCCACCGTTGTCTACATCAGGACAGCGCCACCAGTGCACATGGCTACTGCTATCTCTGGCATCTGGGAGGCCATATTCCCAAAAAGGTATGCAGCACCATACCCCCGGGCTACTTGCGAAAGTATCATAGAGCTGAGGAAGCTGCGAGAAGATTGGCCTTGAGATAGTCAGCGGGGGCTATTAAGCAAAAGGCCTATTGTTGGAAGGAGGATGAAGTGCACGATTGGAACCTGACGGGGCTGCCGTACCTGAATTCATGGACTCTCATGTCAGAGGCCTTCGAGGCATCGTACAAGGCTGTGGAGTCCGAACTCGAGCGCTACGGTGCCACTCTGGCGCAACTGAACATGCTGCTGGTCCTGGATCATTGCGAGGTGCCCTTGACTCCGGGTCAGATAGCGTCCTATGTGTTCAGGGAGCAGCACAGTGTGTCGGCCCAGCTCAGCCGCATGTGGAGGTCAGGGCTGGTGAAGAAGAGCCGGAGCAAGACGGACCAGCGGGTGGTGAGAATCAGGATTACACCCAAGGGCAAGGAGTTGCTCCAGAAGGTCAAACCGTCCAGCTTGGGACTGGCCCAGACCATACTCCAGGACTGTCTCTCCGAGACGGAGTTGAAGCAGTTCGACAAGTATATGAAGAAAGTCCGTGACTCGGCTCTGAAGAAGCTGGGCAGGGAAGCGAAACCGATCCCACCCAGCTTCCGAATCCCCAAGACTCCGGCCGAGTGTGGCGTGTAGTAGCGGTAATCCGTACACCGCATCGTACCTGGGGGACAGGAACCGGGGCTCGACGCCACCGATGGCACGGAGGCGGTGGTTCATGTGTTCGATGTCCTGGTGACAGTACCACCCTGAAGTTGGCTGACGTGTTGCGAGACAGCACGGGCCCGGTAGCGGGAGTCAGTGGCAACATATCCCGCCTCTCATGAGGCGGGATATGTGTTAGGTTCGCGGTAGCCGGAGCACGGCACCACCAGTGTGGGGTGCACTTCACCCGCGGATGCTGGTCATGCCTCCGTCCACGGTGATTGTGATGCCGGTGGTACACGCCGCGGCGTCTGAGGCCAGGTATATGACCGCTGCAGCTATTTCGGTCTGCTTGGCGGCCCATCTCAGAGGAATCCTGCTGTACAGCTCCCTGAGGTGTGCGTAGTTCTCCAGGGCTATGGGCATGTTCGAAGTGTCGATGAAACCGGGGGCGACGGCGTTAACGCGGGTGTCGTATTGGGCCCATTCCACCGCCAGGCTCTGGACCAGGTTTATCAGTCCGGCCTTCGCAGGGGCGTAAGCCGGGTTGCTGGGAGCTGCGCCCAGTCCCTCGGCGGAGCCGATGCTGATGATGCTGCCCCCACCCTGTTTGCGCATCGAGTCCAGCACTGCCTTGCTGCACAGGAAGTGGCTCTTCAGGTTCAGTCGTAGCATAGCGTCCCAGGCCCGGTCACTCATCTCCTCGGCCGGGCGTATGAAGGACGAACCGGCGTTGTTGACCAGGACATCGACCCGCCCGAACTCCTCCCTCGCCTTCTCAACTGAACTTCCCCCTGGAAGAGAGACAAGAATACGCACAAGACGGGGGAATTTGCTCACGACGCGACGTATGTCGGTTCTGTCTACACTTTCAGAGGGACGCCAAGCAGGTCCAGGGCCCGGTGCTGCAGCGGGGTTGGAGTGGTCAAGATATCAAAGCAGGCCCCATCCTCAGAAATGCCCCAGGTCGCCATCCTGGGCCGGACTCGGTTCTTGACGATGGTGGCCAGGTCCTTCAGTAACGTCTGGAAGCTGTGCACCGGATACCCCTCGGCGGTCCGCTTCGTCTCCGCCTTGCGCCTGGCCCTCGGCGAGGCCTTCGCCGACTCCCTTTGCTCCTCTCGTGCCACGGGACCATCATCGCCGAACAGGATCGGGCCCAAGGCCATCCTCATATGCCATTCCACGTAGTAGGCCAGCATACACAGAAACACGTGCGCTCGGACTCGTTCCTCCTGCCAGTGGTAGATAGGTCGCACCTTCAGGTCTATCCCCTTCAGACTTCGAAACGCCTGCTCCACCCATGACAGGTCTTTGTATGCCCGCACCGCCTCCGGCGCACTCAATTCCTCCTCCGGTACACTCGTCCGGATCACGTAGATGCCATCCAGCCTTGCCTCCCGGACTATCTTCCCCTCATCCCGCTCATACCGCAAACCGTCCTCGTTTATCTCTATCCTGAAATGCTTGGCCACCTTGTATCGGTTGATCACCTTCCCTACACGTATCCCTATCTTGTCCTTCCCCGTTAGCCTACGCTTCTCACGACGCGTCGCCGCCACGATCTTGTCCAATTCCTTCTCCGTCGCCCGCAACAACGCCTCCCGCCTCTGTCCCCTCTTCTCCGCCAGAAGCGGATTCCGGCAGGCAATCAATCGCTCCCCCGGATACCGCACCGAACTCACCTCTATCAGACCCCGCTCGTCAAATAACGAAAGCTGCACCGCTTCCTCTTCGATAAGAGCCGCTATATCCGGAGATCGCAACGCCGTAATCCAGTCCAACCCCTCTACCCCAGACATCTCCTCCCTGATGCGCGCCTCGGTGATCATCCCCCGGTCCCCTACCATTATCACCCGCCTCAACCCAAAACGCTTCCGAACCTTCCCGATCTGTGAACTCAACGTGCTCGGGCCCACTACGTTACCCTCAAATACCTCCACACTAATGGGACACCCCTCCAGATTGCACAGGAGCCCAAACTCGATCTGAGGTACACCCTTCTTCTTATCCCGGCTATGACCAAGCTTGGCCAGAGTACAGTGACTCCCCGTATACCAGGCCGAACTCAGATCATACAATACCAGGCAACCATCCCTGAGGTGCCGCCGGGCCAGCTTCTCCTCGATTCGCCATTGTCTCTCCCCCAACCAGTCCATTGCCTCATACAGCTTATCCTCATCCACAAACCCCAACCCCATGATCTCCCCCAGGGTACTTAAGGCCGTCTCATCTCTCAGGCTCCGTGCCGTGGCCAACTTCGAGTCCGGATTGATTACCCTTCCCACCACCATGGCGGTAACCACGTCCCGTTGCCAACATGGCTGATAGTAGAGCAAGGACTCCAGATTCAGCTTGCGCAGCGTACCCAGAACAGCCGCCACGTGCCCATGAGGCAAGCTGCGTATTATCTCGAAGGCAT
>Ga0180432_10010381_pt1 | contig 11163 bp, 7 predicted proteins | sample SS_ome_10_FD_132414 | JGI IMG/M metagenome (GOLD analysis project Ga0180432, IMG submission 132414) | Hypersaline lake sediment archaeal communities from the Salton Sea, California, USA - SS_1_MS_2 metaG | ecosystem: Environmental > Aquatic > Non-marine Saline and Alkaline > Hypersaline >... | reverse complement strand
GGGCGTCAGCGTCTTTTTCATCGAGCTGCGGCCTCTCGTATTCCAGCACAACTTCACCGTTAATTATGTGCTTGATGAGACCGTTGCCGTGGACTTCGACTTCCGCTTTGACCCATTGGTCGCCGTGATAGGTTTTCGAACGAGATGAAATGCAGTGCCGGGTGACAAGCTGATCCTTTATGACGACGTGCGTGCCCGGCGTACAGAGATTGCCCGTCGAACGCTTATCCTTGCCGTTGCCGCCCAGAAGCTGGACTTCAATGGAAACGGGGAAGTTCTGATCCTTTGTCATACTCTCGGGCGACTGACAGTGTATCATGATCCCATTGTTTCGAAAGGCCCAACCCGGACCTCCGGCCACTTGTTCTCCCACGAACCGGTATTCGAGACGGAGACGATAGCGTGAGAATTTCTCCTTATAGAAAATATGGCCGAATTTCCCGCCGAATTTGTCGTACTGATCGTAAGACACCTTCAGAACGCCGTCTTCCACGCGAAAGGTATTACCGAAATTGTCGCCTAAATCATACCCGGTGATTTTAGGCGTCCAACCGTCAAGATTCTTGCCGTTAAAAAGACTGATCCATCGACCATCGGCGGGTTTAGTCTGCTCTGCCGCATAGCTGGAAAGTGCGATTCCCAAGACAATGTACAGGACCAACAATAATCGACATGTATGCTGTAAGTTCTTCATTTCCAGTTACTCCTTAGATGATCTGTTTCTTGTTCGTTTCAACCTTAGGATACTAACCCTTAATGGATGATACAAGCCTAAAAGTTGCTCTCTTACTTTTTCGGCTGTTCCTCCATCTTCAAGTCATCGATCGGAATAACCGCCAGCTCTGCGTCGTTCAGATTCCCTCGCTCAAGAGCTGCCGAATACACGACGTACAGTTTCTTGCCATATTCAATAGCATACGGATACGCCAGATGCGGTTGTGCTTTTTGCGGATTATCCCGCATCGTCCGATCTGTGATACAGAATATTCGACTGAAAAGCGTCTCGCCCGGGCGGCTCACGGCAATGGCCAGAGGACATCGTTTGAAACCGGCATCCGCCGCAATAGTCCCGATCATGTATCGCTGCCCCGTGGAAAGAACGCCGTCATAGCTGCGCGAGCCCTGGACGACTTCCGTGAGGGTATTTTCCGAACCTTTGTTATGTCCCCAGCAGGCATGAAAGGTACTACGACACTCTTCAGCATTCCATACCTGTAGCCCACCCGACTACAATGTCCAGCCATCTCGATACTTCCTGTGCAAGTACTGGTTGGCGGTCGAGTCGTTCGTGAACGTCATATTCGGGCCGTCCCACTCGAGCTTCTTCCCAAGGCGCATTGCAATATTCCCGAGAAGAGACGTTTCGGTCAGAACACCGCTATGCGCCACGAAATCCGAGCCGGCCGGCTCGCCGCCCCGGCATGCATTGATCCACTCTTTGTACTGTCCCGGCGAACGGGGGAGCACCGTCGGAGGACGCCCATAGCTTTGCATTTTGGATTCGGGAACCAGGCGGTGGCCCATGAGTACCCCGTCCTGGCCAATATAAACGACCCCTGATACCGAACGGCCGGACTCGAGAGCCTTGGGCCGAGGCGGCTCATAGCCCTCGTCGTGCCAGGTTAAGGCAACCGGCGGCATACCGTCGCGTGCGCCGAACGTATATCGTACTCGGAACTTTCTCGGATAGACGTCCGGTCCTAATTCGACGCATTCGGCTTCAACGCTGCTGGGATACGTCAGTTTAAGTGCTTTGAACACGGTCGATAATATGTGACAGCCCATGTCTCCCAGGGGGCTGGTTCCGAAATCGCGCCAGTCGCGCCAACGCCACGGATGGTAAGCCGGATGATACGGTCGCGCGGGCGCAGGCCCGAGCCACGAATCCCAATCCAGGCCGTCAGGGACCGGGGGAGTCTCGGGCGGACGGCTCCCCCACTTCGGCGGATCCCAGAACCGCTTGTTGAGCGCGACGTGCACTTCATGCACCGGGCCGATAGCTCCATCCAATATGAATTCTTGTATGAGGCGGGCTTCCTCAGTCGCTTGCCCTTGATTGCCTAACTGGGTGGCGACTCTGGCTTTGCGTGCGGCGTCTGTGACTTTTCGGGCTTCATAAATCGAGTAAGTGAGGGGCTTCTCACAATACACGTGCTTGCCGCGCTCGATAGCCGCCATTGTCACCATCGCGTGCCCGTGATCCGGTGTGGCGACCATGACGGCGTCCACATCTTCTCGCTCGAGGAGTTCGCGAAAATCAGCGTATGCTCTGCAGCCTCGGTACTCTCCAGCACCTTTCTGTTTGGCGTAATGCTCGTCAACCAGACGCCTGGCCGGATCGCGTCCCCCTAACTTGCGACCTTTCCCTTTCATCCAGTTCCACGAGATGTACCCCCCACCTTCACGGTTGACATCACAGACCGCCACGACCTGCACCTGGTCCATCTGTAGGAAGTTGAAAAGATTGACATGGCCCTGCCCTCCCACACCGATCAATGCCAGCGTCGTTTTATCACTCGGCGATGTATGACTTTTCCCACCAAGTGCGATCCGGGGAAGAATCGCAAATGTTGTTCCGGCAGCGATTCCGCTTAAGAACGTGCGTCGTGAAATCCTGCGGCGGAGCTTGTTTTGGTAATCAATGCCCGAAAGCCCGAGTGTTTTCATAGGGTATCTCCTTGTTTAATCAAAATCGAGCTTTAGAGCAACAGGCGCATAGAATTTAACCGATCGCACCTTCCCTCCCCGCTTCGATTTGAAATGAATTCAAAACTGAATATCTTTCCGTTCGTGTTGTATATTTAATACCCCTTAATCATGATGATCGAGCGGTAAGCAGCTTGCCGCACATCCCTTTCGGGATCTTCATCCTTTGCCTCGCTCAACGCAGCAACGGCAAGCCGATTCTCCGTCCGGCCGAAAGAGATGGCAACCTCTTTGCGACATTCGGGATTTGGATCTGACAATAAGATACTTTCAAGAGCCCGCCTGACCTTGGTGTCATAAGAAAATGCCGCTAACTCTCGAATCGCCCGGAGGCGTTTCTCCTTATCCCCTGTTTCGAGTATTTTAAGTTGTTCGTTTGTTTTCTTCCGCATCGCTTCGGTTAACTGAACGGGAGCGGCGGTATTCCCAACCGTTCGATATCGACACGATCCGACCGAGCTGCGATCAATAATAGTTGGCCTATCGACGGCTACTGGATAGTACCCCCCTATCCAAATCCCCAGACGTGACGAATGTCCGGGCCAAGTGTGACGCCTGGGAAAATGTCTATACCGTCCTGTGTAATATCCGCCGGGCCAGGGATGGTAGGGATGATAGCCGTAATAACAGCCCGGATAACGATAGCCGAAAGACGTCCCAATACTCAAGCCTATAGAGACGCGGGCTTCCACCGGACATGAGAAACAAAGAAGGAAGAATAACAACCCCGCTCCTGTGCAGCCAAGTAGCCTGTTGTTCATTGTCTTTCCTCCCGAAATAATTCTTCCACAACGACCTATTCATCGGGCAGACGACCATCATCCAAACCATCATTGTACCATCGCCCCGTACTTCTGTCAAATCCGTTCGAAATGAGCAACCGCATCAGCATACGCCCTTTAACCCCGCCGCAAATGAACCTGAGACTTCGTCCCATAAAATACGGCAATGAAAAACAAGCCCCGTATCCGCTACTGAAATATCTTGTTTCTCCAGGAGCACCTAAAGCGGTTAGAGGTACTGATCGCACCTGGATTGTGTCGTTTTAATCAAACCGCCGTGTTATTGATCTTGAGTCAGAATTCTTATTGATTTGCTCATTTCTACATGTTTTAATCATTACAAATAACCGTTCCGATGGCTGGGAACAGTCGATTTCCGAATCACAATACAGAAAGGATCCAGTAAATCAAGAAATGCATACGACAGGAAAGCATTGGGATTACCTTATCGTCACGGCCTCGAACAGTGCCCAGGCGACGGCTTACGAATCACAGCTTCGTATTCGGCAACACTTGGGTCTCTTGGAATCCGTACGCGACGTGCGGGTCGTGCCCGATCCGGGCGGTAAACGCGTGGGTAGCGGGGGAAGTACCCTTTGCTGTCTCCTTGAAGTACTCCACCGGGAATTCGGCCGCCATACGCATTCGTCCGACGTCGAAGCTTGGCAAGATATTTTGCAGCACCTGCGCATTCTAATCATTCATGCGGGTGGGGATTCACGTCGGCTGCCGGCTTACGGGCCTTGCGGCAAACTTTTCATTCCTGTTCCGGGTGAAAACGACGGATGCCTGCCCTTAACATTGTTCGACCGACAGTTGCCGACATATTTACGCCTGCCTGCCCCTATGGACGGTGCTGGTCAAATTGCGATCACGTCCGGTGACGTCCTTCTTGGATTCGACGCGGCCACGGTATCATTCGATAGGAAAGGTCTCATTGGCCTGGGATGTTATGCACCGACGGAGCAGGCGAAAAATCATGGCGTCTTTTGCTGTGATAATAATCATCAAGTAACGCGTTTCCTTCAAAAACCGTCGGCGGAAGACCAGCGCAAAATGAATGCGATAAATCCGTACGGTCAATCGCTTCTGGATATCGGCGTCATGAACTTCGACGCCGACACAGCGGTGAAGCTCTTAAAGATTTTTCGTCCTCAACCTCAAACCGAAGATAAACTCACGCTATCCGGCAAAATGGGCCAAGCCGTTATGAAACAGGGTCTTGATTTTTATCGCGAGATATGTTGCGGTATCGGAACCGAGGCCAATCTCACTCATTACATCCGTTCGGTTCGGCAAAGCGGCTCGACATGGGATGAACCGCTTCTGGCCCAACTCTTCGAGTTGATTAGAGATATTCCATTCCATGCGAACGTTGTGCCGCAGTGCGAATTTCTACACTTCGGTACCAGCCGACAAATCATCAGCAGTGGAAATATTTTGATCCAGAATGATTTGGGCTCGACATCGCTGCGTACCTGCTTGAGTATCAACAATGAGATTACCGAGCATGGCCAAATGATGGGCGCGAACGCCTGGGTAGAAGGATGTAGCATCCATTCAAAACTGATGCTCGGCGGCGAAAACATCGTAGTCGGTGTGGATGTGGATAGCCCATTGTCTTTACCGGCGCAAATGTGCCTTGATGTCATTCAGGGTCATGATCGCAAGGACGAGAACATCTGGTTCGTTCGCTGCTACGACGTCAACGATACGTTCAACACATCCATCGAGCAGGATGCGACGTTTTGCAAATTACCCATCCTCCAATGGCTTGAAATCGTGGGAGCACAACCCGAGGATGTTTGGGACACTCAGAGTGAGCCCGAAAAACGGAGCTTATGGAATGCGCGTGTACATCCGGCTGTCAAGAAACACTCACAATACCGTGATTGGCTTTGGATGTTCAACGCGGATAAAGCCGATCGGGAACAGTATATGGCCTGGCTGGAAGCCGATCGGTACAGCTCAGCGGAGATCGCCTCACTCGCGGATCACGATACATTCTATCGAAAACGAAGTATGATGCGGGCGGTCGAGATCAAGAGATCTCTGCGTAAAATATTCAAGCCCACGAGTCAGTTTTCGGCCAGTGAATTGGCATATCTTCTCAAGAAAGAACCGCATCCCTCCGTCTGGATCGCAGATATTGTCAGGGAGGCAAGATGGCGGCATGACAATGATACGACTAAAAGCCTGGATTCGATGATCTTCCCCCGAATCATACATACGCTCGGTTCCGCTTTATCGCAACTTGGGGAGGATGGAACGGTTTTAGACAAGAGAGCCTTGGTGGAGGTGTCCGAAACACTCACCGTAGCCGAGCGCCGGTGGTTGGATTCCATCGGGCTTAAGCTGGATGCGACGGTAACGCTCAAGCAGTGGGCGGAGCGTGCGCGTCGTCTTGCTTTTCAATCGTTGGGCCAGTCGATTATCTCAAGCGGCGGCGATAGGATACGCCCTCCCCGCAATGCCCTGCGTAGCGATGAGATTGTCTGGGGACGGGCGCCGGCAAGATTCGATACCGGCGGCGGGTGGACGGATACACCACCGTATTCACTCGAGCATGGTGGATGCGTCGTTGATACGGCGGTGAATCTCAACGGCCAGCCCCCCATCCAGGTTTATTTGAGAGTGATCGACGAGCCGGTAATTCGTATTGGCTCGATTGATTTGGGCACTCGAATTGAAATCACCTCTCTCGACGAGCTATTGGACTATCGCAAGGCCTCCGGTGAGTATTCTCTGGCGAAGGCGGCACTGGCATTATCCGGATTTTCGCCGGGGACCGCCCGCTGGCCTCAACGTTCGACTCTCAGGCAGATGCTGGAGCAATTTGGCGGCGGGGTCGAGTTAACTACCCTGGCGGCCATTCCCAAGGGGAGTGGATTAGGAACATCCAGTATTATGGGAGCCGTCATTCTCGCCGTGATCCACCGGATGATGGGCCGGACACTAACGCAGAAGGAGTTGTTCCATGCGGTCTTGCGTTTGGAACAATCGCTCACGACCGGAGGTGGTTGGCAGGATCAGATCGGAGGAGCCGTAGGCGGGGCAAAGATCGTCGGCGCGGAGCCGGGACTGGTTCCGGATGCGAAAATTCACTATCTGCCGGTGGATGTGCTCGATCCCAAAATCAATAACGGCCAAACGTTGTTATACTACACGGGCATTACACGATTGGCGAAAGGCATCCTTGGCCAGGTTGTGGGACATTATCTGGATCGGGATCGTAAAACGTTGTCAACATTGAGACAGATTCACGCCCTGGGTCCGCAGGTGGCCGATGCAATGTCACGCAAAGACATACAGGCCTTTGGAAAACTGGTGGATAGCGCCTGGCAGTTGAATAAGCAGTTGGATCCGAATTCCACGAATGACCAGGTGGAAGCCTTGTTTGCACGAATCCAACCGCACGTACTCGGTGCCAAACTCCTCGGAGCCGGCGGTGGCGGATTTTTGCTGATGGTCTGCAAATCACCTGAAGATGCCCAAAAAATCAAGATGATTCTGGATACAGAACCCGTGAACGAGCGTGCGCGATTCTTTGATTACGATATCAATCCCGAAGGACTTGTCGTAACAGTCTGCTAAGTAATATCCACTTGTGAAAATATTCCCTTAAAGTACAAGTCTCCCCCAAAAAGCGGCAAGCACGACATATTTTACTCGTCTTGGCAGTGAAAAGAATTGACAATCCATGTAAGAAACTGCTATCTTGCAAACACAAAGGGGCCCGTAGCTCAGCGGCAGAGCAGTGGACTCATAATCCATTGGTCGAAGGTTCGAATCCTTCCGGGCCCATTTTTTCAAGTATTTATTTGACGGTATGTTACAGACTTCCACCTTGCAGTTATTTCCTCTGAAAACACTGCTTTTGGCCCGAGTGGGTCACTTTTGGGTCAGTCGGGTCGGTTCCGAGGATTTCAGATTGGAACGGCCTGGCCTTTTCCATGTCGCTTTACCGAACTGCCAAGTAGTATCGTCGGGTCGCCTTGATATCACTGTGGCCGGCAAGCCTTTGCACGACATGGATTGGCAGGACCTATGCCCAGTTCCTGATACATGATCGACGAAGGTCGTGAAGCGCGAACCCTTTCACGCCTGCCCGGCAACACATGACTTCCAGCTACTGGGAACAACCCGTTGACGCTCCCACATGGGCTGGTCCCGACCATGTAGCGACACCGCCCAATATCCCGCAACTCTCGACGAGTGCCGTCTTGACACCGGTGCGAGCCGCACCCAGAGCCGCACCGATGCCGGCCGGACCGCCCCCGATTACGAGCACATCTGTCGCCAATAGCTGTTTTGTTTTTGGCCTTTGAGCGGCATGGGCCGCACCGGAAGATAGTGTTCCCGCAGCCGCCAGACCGAGTCCCAAGCCAGCCTGTTTGAGCAGTGAACGTCGACTGTTGTTCTGATCGTTCATACGAGTGCTCCCTTCTATATACGGAACGTAAACATCATTGGATCAACGGCCAAGTTGATCTAATTGGATTTTTGCATATCGACACTTAACTCCTGAAAGGCGGTATTCTCTCCGCCTGCCACCGACGTGACGGGTGAAACACGCCAGGCAATCCAGCGAAACTTACCCAGCGTTTGTCCAGACGCGGCACGCAAAGACGCCGCCGTGTAAACGACACCCGTTATTCCCGTGGTATCCAGGCTACCGATGGGTACCCACTTGGTTAGATCCCAACCCGGATCTTTTTCGGCATGGCTGCCGTAGAGCGTGACGATCTGGGTGCCGCGTTTATTCTGACTATAAGACCAACTTGTAATGGCGGTGACCGGCTGCACCCGGCCCCCATCCATTTTATAGATCCCATTATGGACACCGTTGCCGAACACGGGTCCATAGCTCTGGCCGAGTTGACCATCCACCAGCGATTCCAGAGGATCATTGCGCGTGCGCTGGTTGGCACTTACTATCCCTGCGGGAGATGTCGGCAAAGGCAGCCTGCGAAATCCGTTCTGCGTTACCGCGGTCTCGATTTGGAGGTACGGATGCGCGTCAATTGACAATTCAAGAATCTGCTGGTGGCGCACGACCTTTATCTTCTTGGGAGCGGCACCGGTTTGAAATAACACCTTAAAGAACGATTCGATGTTGGACACCCTATTTTCGTTGACCGCCTGAATCAGGTCGTTCACCTTGAATCCGGCCCGCGCAGCCACGGACTTATCCGAGACCTCCATCAGGGCCACGCCACCGTCCTCTTTTCTAACGCCATAAGCGGAAAATTCTTCACCCGCCAGGCCGTGTACTTTGGCCCCCAGCCAATATAGTGCGGGGGGAGCTGCGGGTCTTCGGGCGCGTTCTTCCTCAGTTTCTGCCAGTACTGGAATATCCGGCGTCCCGGCAATGGCCTTAAGTGATGGCTTCTTGGCCCCGAATTGATCCATGGGAAAGTTCTTGAAACCGATTTTAAGGGCTGGAGATCCTTCTTTAACCCGGAAGTCACCGTTGATCGGATCAACAAAGAGAGGGTCCGCGACAATGGAATTCAAATCCCATCCCTGTTCGGCATATTTATCCTTATGTTTGGAATCGGATACAAAAAACAGGTTCTTATCAATGTATTTTCCGGTGGCGGTTTTCGTCGGAGCCCGAATGCCTTTGACGTCCGTCATGACGATATTGCCGTAAAATTCATCACCACTGTTGACATACCAGACGTGCGGGTGAAAACTGTTGTTGACCATGATATTGTTCCAGGCACGCCGACGAAATCCTTCACGGAACTTGAGACCACCGTTCAAGAGCAGGTTATTGTAAATCTCATAATTCGATGAGCCGTCATCCAGATCAATATCCCATCCATGATCGCAACGCCAGCGACTACTGCGAATGGTCGTGGTATACATCGCATCCAAAAAGGGGAGATTAGGCTCAACATCAATCGCCTTCTGAGATGTGCTCCGGTCACTTCTCCAATATCGATCGCGTCCCCAGGAGTTGAAGGAACCGTGATCGTGTGTTTCGAGCACGGTGTCGAAGACATCACAGCGTTCAATCAAATGGCCGCCCCAACAACCGTCTCCGATATTGATGCCTGCACGGGCACAGTCGTAAACGGAACAGTCACGTACCGTGATCTTCATGGCCATCTCAATCTGCACACCAGCGGGTTGACGTTCCACGCGACCGATGCCGTGAATCAGGCAGTCTTCGACGACGCCGAGTGAAGGATAATTGCCGGTTTTCGGGCCGGGCGTGCGGTCAATCCTGGCGAGGTCGTTTTTCTGACCATATTCAAACAGCGGATTGCGTACGGCGTTGGGATCGCCAACAAAACAAACGCCACTGGCCCCCGCATCGTGGATGTGGCAACCCTTGACCAGTGTACGGCGGTTATAACCATTCACAAACACGGCATTGCCGCCGACCTGGTCGAACTCGCAATCGAGAATGCGAACGTCCTCAGTGCCCATAAGCACCACCGCCCCGCCGCGATAAATCGCCCAATCGGAGCGAAGCATGGGTTCTCTGGTCTCCATAAAGGTGCGCGCCGCGTGACGCACGACAAAGCCCTGCAACGTCACGAATCGTACCGGGGCGTCCAGTGAGCCCTGAAACTCAATCAGATGGTTTAAGCGGACAACTTCCACCACGGCCCTGCTCAGATCCGTCCCCGCCTCGGGCATGTAGTAGAGGATTCTCGTTTTGGCATTATGAAACCACTCGCCGGGTGCATCGAGTTCCTCGAAGATGTTCTCCACCATGCGGAATTCCCTGTGCATGCCGGATCGGCGGTTATTTTGCCATCCGCCTTCGTAGGTCACCTCGCCGTTGGCATCCTTGCCCGTGATCCGGTAGTGATAGCCGCCCCAGCGGGATCGGTGCATGGCATGGATATAGCCGCCGGTCGGATCGGCCCAGCCCGCAGCCCGCTCGTGGGAGAAGGCGTCGGCCGCGTACCCTTGATAGGCCGCCGTTGGCTTGCTGGCATCGTAATTCGGATAGCGTGCCATACGCTGGTTCTTTCCATTGATAAAGAGCTGGTCAATGGCTATGTCCGCAGGCGTCTTAGCCTGGAAAATGCCGTCTCGATAGGCGCTCCATTGCAGCGACAGCTTCGAGCCGCCACTAAGAACGGCACCTCCCTCGTTCTCGGCCTGATAGACTACTCGGTTACGAGCCGAACCCGAGTCTTGCGGCGTAAAGATCAGTGCCTCGGGCAGGTAATAGGTACCATCAGCCACATGCACGGTAACCGTTTCTTTGCCGGTATAAGCACGTGCCGCATCACGCGCCGCGGCCAGGTTTTTTAACGGAGCCGCTGCCGTTACGGGGTTTGCGTCGTTGCCCGTCGGTGCAACATAGATTTCCACCGCCATCAGGGACAATGGAGCAAGAAGTACAGAAGCCATCGCTTGTCTTAGTGTGTAGGTGTTCATGCGTTTTCATCCTTCTACAGTTGTGTTAATCAGGCCTTTTTAGATCTTAACACCGGTTTCAAATTACTCCAGGACCACCTCGATCGCAAAGCCGTTTTCTCCGGTTTGCCATCCCATCGAACCAGATCAAACGCAAATCCGGCAACAGTTTAATCAGCTCGGCGATCTGCGGGTACGCCTTGGCTTCCAAATAGGCCAGATAAGGATTGGGACTGGGATCCCATAGGTTTTTACCGTTTGGCCGAGTGGGTACGCCCAGCGTGTCATT
>Ga0180432_10010380_pt1 | contig 11164 bp, 9 predicted proteins | sample SS_ome_10_FD_132414 | JGI IMG/M metagenome (GOLD analysis project Ga0180432, IMG submission 132414) | Hypersaline lake sediment archaeal communities from the Salton Sea, California, USA - SS_1_MS_2 metaG | ecosystem: Environmental > Aquatic > Non-marine Saline and Alkaline > Hypersaline >... | reverse complement strand
GATCTATCTCTTCCAAATAGACCGTCAAAAAAACACCGAAAGGTTTATACGCGGATTGTTCAAACAATCTCAATCAGCGGAGTACATAGCAGAACTGACAAAAGCCAGCTGCATAACACCAACCACGACTTTTGTAACATTAGCTTATAATACATATTCAAAAGATTACCGATATGTTCTCAAGGGAATTGATAAACCCACTTTGGTTATAAGTTGTGATGGAGAATACCAGAATCTAATGAGGAAAATGAGTCGATCAATTCCTAATTCTCAGTTTGAAATCGTCGATCATGCAGGTCACGCCTTATTCGTGGATCAGCCTGAGCGTTTTAATGAACTCCTTGAAGAATTCCTGGCTCCTCTGAGCAAGAACAGCAGAAAATAACAATCAGGACTTCGCTCAGATCCAGAAACGGATAGGTTCATGTTTTTTTATTTTCTCACAGGGTAAGCAATTCGAATACACTCAGGCTCATTTGTCATTAGATTTTGCTTAAGAGCCTCCTCAAGAGTCCACCATGCTAAGTCAGTGTGTTCAGGTGTGAGAGGGATGTCATCTATCGTATGGGGGACCTTAGCTTCGTACATATGATAGACAAAATCTGCATACTCGCTTTTAATATAGACAGTTTTAATGAATGTATATTTGAGTGTAAGAGATGTTTCTTCTTTTATTTCTCGAGCAATAGCTTCATCTAAGGTCTCCCCATCTTTTACTTTACCCCCAGGGATCGCCCATTGATTTGAATGCCATTTGTGAGGTGATACTTTCATAAAAAGTACCTTGTCACCCGCTTTAATAAAGGCAGCGACAACATGTAAATGTTCACCTCTGAATTCATCTGGAGGGGTTAAAAAAACTTCCCCATATAGAGGGGGCAAGAAGTTAACATATTCCAGGGGTGCAAATAAAAAGATTGATAGCAAAGTAGGAGAAAGAAAAACGTGGTAAATAGTTTCTTTTAATTTATTTTTTATCATTTAAGTTGCCTTCTGCAATAACAACAATTCCAACCTCTGTTTTTATTGCTTTCGTTAAATTGTCATCATAAAGTCTACCTTCTCAAAAGGATGCATTGCAAGGAATACCGCCGAGAAAACATATTTTTGTGCGCACGTTTACCAACATTCATGGTCTCTATTGTCATAAACGACAGCCAGTGCTATCTATAATAATTACTTTATATTACAGAAGGCACCATCATGAATCTTCAACTGAACGATACAGCTCCAGATTTCACTGCAGAGACAACTGAAGGCTCTATTCGATTTCTGGATTGGAAAGGTGATAGCTGGGCCATCCTGATGAGTCACCCCAAGGATTTCACTCCTGTTTGCACAACAGAGCTGGGTGCTGTCGCAAAGCTAAAGCCTGAATTTGATCGCCGTAATGTCAAGGTAATGGTCCTTAGCGTCGACTCCCTCTCCGAGCACGTGAAGTGGATCAACGATATCAACGAGACACAGAACGTCACCTTCAATTTTCCTCTTATTGCAGATCCAGACGCCAAGATTGCGCAAATGTACGGAATGATCCATCCGAAAGCAAATGACACGTTCACGGTACGTTCAGTCTTTATTATCGCTCCTGATAATACCATTAAACTGATGATGACCTATCCAGCCTCGACTGGACGTAACTTTGACGAGATCCTACGTACGATAGACTCTCTCCAGCTGACCGCAGACCACCTTGTGGCTACGCCTGCCAATTGGTGCAATGGTGACGACTGCGTGGTCCTACCGTCAATTCCCGACAGCGAACTACCGGCCAAGTTCCCGAAGGGATGCACGCACATTAAACCTTATCTGAGAACTACTCCGCAGCCGAATCGCTAGAGAGGAATCGTTTGTTTCTTCTAGCAGTCGAGTGATAAGTTCAGAACTTTTGAGTGAGCTTGTTGTCATTTTGCAAAGAAGAATTGTATTCATCAATCACAGAATTTTTTATCTTTTCAAGTAGCGGAATAAGAGTATTCTGTAGGTAGGTTGTTAGCTCTAACCAAACTTGATCTGACAGTCAGCACATTTCTTACACAGCCTCCGTTGACGCTTACCCACCTTTAACAGGAAAACGCTGCATATTGCTTAAAAACCTACGCTTAGTTTAACAAAGGGGCCTGCCAAGACAAAGTTACTGAGTGTTCTTCTAAAGCCCAATGCATAGACACCAACTTCAGCATCTTCTGGAGGCGTTGTGACCTCGCTAGACATATCAACTGACTGAATGGCGTTAAGATATGCTTGGACTTGATAGCCAATGTCAACATTAATGGCATGATTGCAATAGCAGGTTGCATAAGACAAGCCCAGACTCCCGAAAAAAGCTGGTACGATTTGTGTCCTGTTGGGCACATCGGTTTCTTGTGTATTTGGCGGGGTTATTCCAAGTCCTGCAAGTAAAGGTGTATTTGATTTGTAAGTCGTGTGGTTCTTAATTGTTCCTACTAATAAAGAACAGGAATTGTCACTTACTAATGAGAAATTATTGCAAAGGTGATAAGTGAAATCCAAGCCCAACTCAGGGCCAGCGCCTATAAACATAGATGGCGTTTCAATGTTTCGAGTGATTGTTCCCTCGTAGTTTGAAAAATCAGAGGTGATACTCTGTTTAATGCGAGTAAAAGAAACACCGGCAAACCAATCAGCTTTTAGTCCATTACAACAAGTAAATTGATTTCCGAGGTTAAGATTTACAGCATCAAACTCATGGGTTGCATGGCCATGGGCGATTTTATAGGGATGTGCATCAGGACCGATATTGAAATAAGGGCCTACCATATTTTCTTCGGAAACTCGTATAGAGGATGAATCGCTTGAGTGGAGGTGCTCCCAACTCAGTTGAAGCCGTGCATTTGGACAGACAGAATACGTTGTCACACCTACTTCAAAACCAAAGTGAAAATCGGGTCTAATTTCCAGGCTTTTCCAGTTAGGAGTAGGAACAGGCAGTGGGAGTGCTTCCGCCCCATAATATAAATTGCTGCTGTTAGGCTGTAGGTAAAGTACTTTGCCATAGAATTCAGTGGGAGAGCAATTATTGATAGCTAGTAAAGAGCTGAAAAAGGAAAGTGATAGGAAAAGAAGTTTGAATTTCATGATAGGTCCTTAAAGTTTGGATCTTTCAACTTACATTGAAATTCTATTTTACTGCTATTAGAAGTGAAAAAAAAATATTTGAGGATCTTTTAAAAAGACTTTTATATTTGAGTTTTATGTCTCTAAAAACAAACTTCTTAAGTTATAAAACGCAGTCTTTAAATTTGATGGAGAGACGTATTCAGAACTTTTGATTGGGAAAGATTAAAAGCTTCCAATACTCTTAACCTTTTAGGGTATAGCAATGGTTAAACCTGTTTTCTGGACTAAATCTCGAGCTCGTTTACAATTAGTGCTCAGAGCAGGAAGAAAGAAGGTCAATTGGCTTTTTCTTCCTGGGGGGCCTGGTCTTGGCTCAGAGTCTCTTCTTCCTTTATTAGATATTCTGAAACTATCAGGTAGTCTTTGGTTACTTGATTTGCCAGGAGATGGATCTAATACCACCTCAAATAATTCTGAGTTTTTTAGTAAATGGCCACTAGCTCTTATCGAAGCTGTTAGTCAATTTGATCGTGTGATTTTAGTCGCTCATTCTACTGGCGGTATGTATGCGCTTTCTGTGCCAGAAATAGAAGATCTTTTAGAAGGATTTATTTTGCTTGATTCTGCTCCCAATGCAGGATGGCAAGCTTCATTTGCAGAAGTAATAGGTGACTTCCCTGTTCCAGGTTTAGAAGTTCTGCAAGAAAAATATATGAAAACTCCTAATAACCAAACCTTAAAAGAGGTTACCCTGGCTTCGGCTCCCTACTTATTTACTCAAAGAGGACAAGAGTCTGGCATAAAATCATTGCGTTCGCTTCCTTATAATTATGAGACCTGTCAATGGTCGGAAAATCATTTTGATCGAACATATCAAGCTAAATGGATACCTAAAACTATCCCCACTTTGATTTTGGCAGGCGATAAAGATTTAGTTACACCTTTGAGACTATTCAAAAATGAAAAACGATTCAACCGATACAATATTATCATTAAGTCGATCAATGAGGCTGGGCATTTTCCGTGGATTGATAATCCAACCGAAGTCGCGGAAATATTCAGTGAGTACGGCAATAAAATTAAGGAATAAAAAAGGCCAGGTTTAATCAACCTGACCAATTGGAGGTTTCCACCTCCAACAGCACCTTGTCACAGCACAAACGGCTTCTATCACCCCATCTTTCCAGCGATGCACTCCTCGTCAGACCGATAGGTCTGACTTCGTCGTGATCGTGAAAATCTGAAGCAATAGAAGCCGTTTGTATTTTCGAACAGTGCTGTTTGAGATGGAGAGACAGGTTCGGGGTTTTTGATTGGAGCGGTTTGCAAAAGATGTTGTCCGTACAATAGACGAATACAATGCTCATCTTGGACTCCACCTTAGGACAAAACGCAATCGATCAGGTTAAAATTTTCAATAAGTACCCCCTCCCGTTTCGGAATTTTACCTGACCTAATAGGATCGAACGGCAAAGAGTGGCGTGATTATCAATATCCATAAATAAGCTGCAGGGCATTCCGGTAAAATTTATCGGGGCAAGGCCAGAGAAGCCTTAAAAGATCTGGAACCGTTCAATCCGACCCATTTCGCTAAGGATCTTTTTGAATAGAAGTCAGGAGAGAGTACACTCTCCCTCATGTTAAGAATAGTGATTGTTAGCATCCAAGAAGATTTTGTATTTCCTTTAACTCCTGGTGATCCAAACTACCGAATATTTTATTCCAGTAATACTCAAGTAAGGGGTTTGCATCTTCAGGTTCTCCAAACAAATTTTCCACTTTAGGAAAGTCTTTATTGAAGGCCGCTTGATTATAATCGATTTTGATTGCCAATACCTTATAACATTTGTTCACAAACTCTTGGCTTTTACCCTCTTTCTCGGCCTGCTCGATATTTTTGATAGCCTCTTTAACCTGCCCGCGCAAGCGGGAAATATTCTCTTTATGGTTTGGATTTTCATTCAAAGACTTCATCAAAAGCAAAATATGGGCGGTGTGGTCATGAACGAACTCCTTGTTTGAGGATAAAAGGACATCGTAATGTAGAAATGCTTGGATAAAATCTCTATCGGATGCAATGCCTTCACTGCTGCAAACAGTAAATTTTGGCCCCACAGTCCTTTTAATCCGCTCAACCAATGCTGTTATATCCGGCATTGTAATTTCGTGGCTGCTGTGAACTTCATAACCGAGACTTTCAACGTAACTTCTATCATAGTTAAATAATATCTTCTCAATACTCTCCGGCTCCTCTGCAGGAAAAGCGTCAAGGATCTTTTTTTGGAATTCTTCGGTAATTTGTTGGATTTCTTGGTAATCAGATCCTCTGTTTGCAAAGAATTCAGGAATTATTGAGACGAAACGAAAAAGAAAACCGCCATATTCATCCGCTTTGCATCCTACACACCTCCAAATGACACTATCTTTTTGTTCTAAAACCGGAGCATCGGGGGTGGTAGGCGAAACCGAAGGCTGGTTTACTGAATTTGCTGAAAAACTTACCATTTTAAACTCACAAAGTTTACTTTAAAACATTTATTATATCGTTAAGATATTAAGATATTATTAATACACATAAACATACTGTAAAACACAGGGAAAGATTGACTCCTTAAAACTGGAGATATACCTTTTTTCAGTCAAATGTGTTTTCCAAAAAATATTCGAGCAATAGAAGCTGTTTGTCTCTTCGAACAGTACTGTTAGAGGTTTCCACCTCCAACAGTACCTTGTCAAAGCACAAACGGCTTCTATCACCCCATCTTTCCAGCGATGCACTCCTTGTCAGACCGATAGGTCTGACTTCGTCGCGATCGTGAAAATCTGAAGCAATAGAAGCTGTTTGTCTCTTCGAACAGTACTGCTAGAGGTGGAGAGACAAGTTCAGAACTTTTGGGTGGAAGATTCTAGAGGAACGCTTGTCTGAATTCCATTCGTACCCCCCGACCGAATCGCAATAATCCGAGGGAAAAGATTGTCATCGTTTTCAAGATTTGACAACGATTTTGAGGAAATTTAATCTACTTCTACGCGTTTTTTAGTTAAACATGTCATTTTAAAGATAAATTGAAGGAATAGTCATTATTCTGAAGTAATCAACAATAAAAATCAATATTTTGATGGAGAAATAATCGTTTTTGAGATAATTTAGTGAAAAGTAATGAAAACTTAGAGAGGGAGATTATGTGGGAACTAGATATTCCAAATGGGGCTAAACCAATAGGTTACCGCTTTCTTTACGAACACTTTCGACTACGAGTAATTGGTCATTATCGCTGGTCTTACACTGGTCCTGGCTGGGATTCCAAAGAGTTTAAATATGAACACAGTTATGTTCAGCTACGTCTATACCCTAAATCATATGAAATTGAATCAGACCCCATTAAGCATGTCGAATTTGCCTTAAAGCATGAGGGTCTTAACCTAAATATTATCAAACAATCGCTTAAGTTGATCGGGCACGAGAAAGTTTGTGAATATATAAAGTCCTCCCCAACGGGTAAGTACGCTAGAAAAATTTGGTTTTTATATGAATTTCTATTAGAGGATATTCTTCAGATCGATGATGTTGGACGGGGTTCATATGTTCGTTTGGTGAATCCAAATGACTACTACTGTGGGAAAGACATAAAGAGCCCTAGGCATCGGGTAACTAATAATCTGCTTGGAAACCGCTTTTTTTCTCCTTTGGTTAGAAGGTCGGAACGACTGACTCAGCTTGAAGAACGGAATTTATCTGAAGTAGCAAGAAACATTACGAAGCAGTATGATGAATCCATTCTTGCAAGAGCAGTCAGGTACTTGTACACTAAGGAAACAATTGCCAGCTGGGAGATAGAAAGAGAAAAACCAGATAAAGCTAAAGCTGCTCGTTTTGTAGCATTACTAAAGAGAGATTATTCTCGAGATCAACTGACAAAAAATATGTTGGTGTCGATCCAGCGGGAGATAGTAGATGATCGTTTTGCTCTGAATGATTACAGGTCGTTTCAAAACTATGTTGGAGAGGAGCCAGAGCCGGGGCAAGTCCTTGTTCATTACATAGCTCCCCGACCTGGCGATCTCGCCGATCTGATGGATGGACTGCTTCAATGTGCTAATCGAATGTTTGCTTCGCAGGTTGACCCGGTTGTTATTGCGGCAGTTATTTCATTTGGTTTTGTATTTATGCATCCCTTTGAGGATGGTAACGGAAGACTTCACCGGTTTTTAATTCATTACGCACTGTCGAAACTTGGCTTTACACCCCAGGGAATAGTATTTCCGATATCTGCTGTAATTTTACGTGAAGAAAGAGAATATGACAGGGTACTTGAGTCTTTTTCGAGGCCGCTATCTGAGTTGGTGGAGAACTATGAGGTCAACGAGCTAGGAGAGATGAATGTAAACACTGAAACTGAGGATTTCTATCGATACATAGACTTCACTCCAATAGCTGAATTTCTATATCAATGTGTTGATCGGACTGTACAGACAGATCTGGAAAAGGAACTAGACTTCTTAAGCAGGTATGATGTGATTAAGCGTCAGATTAAAGAAGTTGTAGATATGCCCGATAGAAGAATAGACCTGTTTATCAAATGCGTGCGGCAAAACAATGGCAGTCTTTCAACCAGAAAACGCAGTTCTTTGTTTAAGATGCTCACTGAAGAGGAAGTTGATCAAATGGAAAATATAATCAAAAAAAACACCCTTTAGCATCGAGTAGTTTGATACTCATTTCCATTGGGCAAAATTAAACGTAAGAAAAAATGAAAATCTATCAATGTCTGATAGTGTTTGGAGGTTTCCACCTCCAACAGTATCTTGTCAAAGCACAAATGGCTTCTATCAACCCATCTTTCTAGCGATGCACTCCTCGCCAGACCGATAGGTCTGACTTCGTCGCAATGAAGCAAATCTGACAAAATCATAAAGCTTTTTGCTGTGAAAAAAGGCGATGAAGTTGGAGAGACAGGTTCAGATCTATTCCATGGGGTCAAATGGCAATGAAGTGGCTGCATCATGATGATGTGTATGTTCCAATCGAGAGTTCTTCCTCTGAACCTGTTTCTGCAGCTCTGACAAAGACGTTTTAATGAGTTCATTTCTTAGTTTTGGCTCAGGAAAGTCAAAGGGAGAGCGGTAGACGACGATATGGGTAGGAAGGTGTGTTACCCTAACAGCATGAGAGAATCGATCATCGACAAAGGTTCCAAGTAAAGGAATAATATCAATCTTAATCTCGTTATGTTCAAAATAAGGATGCATTGGGAGCTATCATAAATTTCATTGAGTCCACGATGATGATCGGAAGCGGACGCGGTAATTTCTGCAGTATGGAGTGGGGAAAAATTCCGCATGCACCTAGAGTTTAACAGTTTCGGGTTCGATTTGTCAATCCGCAGAGGCAGACGAGGACCCCATCTTTTTTAGATCGTTTCCTTCCAGACCGGCTGGGTGTGGCGCGCAGCAGTAATAAAAATCTGAACGATTTGTGGGCCTTTCTCATTCTAAACAGGAAAGACAAGTTCAGAACTTTTGATTGGAGTAAAACCAGAAGTTTTCTTGATGGGGGCTATTCAAGGTCAGGGGCTGTAATCTTAAACTGAGAAGCTAAATGCTCTGATAAATCCTTCATCAACTGTTGTCCTTCTCCTGGTTTTTGAACTGGGCGTTTTGATGTTGATGGTAGCAGAGCAATATTTAAACAGTTTTGAGCTTTTTCAAATAGCGTTTGATGATGATGTATCAAAGGTTCATTATACACTAAGTTTTCCAGTGCCTTTGTTAAAAAGGGATTTTCATTGTTCCCTGCATATCGGAAGTTTATTTTTAACTCACAAGCTAGTGACTTAAGTCGATTGGTGAATCGAGTTTGCGCTTCTCGTCTTTCCTTCCTATCATTTAAGTAGAGTGAAATCTTGCCTCCGATGAACCCCGATATTATAGCAGTTACAAGAGTGCTTATACAAAAAGTCAAAAGGGGATTCTGCTGAAAATTTTCTATAAATTCGGGCACTTTTGGAGCAACAATTGCAAAAAATATCTGAACATTTTTTTGAAAGTTGTAAGCAAGAAAAAATACATATTTATACTGCGACAAGGTCAGTTGGGACGTCAAATTCAAGAGGTTCGATTGGGTGAGAGTAATCAGCCATATGAACAATTTTAAATGCTCTTCGGAAATCATCATCTTTCGTTAATAGTTGGTCTAGAAGCCATAATCTTAAATCTCTTTGCGTAGTCAAATTCATTTTAGAGCCCTTATTTCCTGTTTTTTCCCATTTCACAACAGCGGGATGTGTGACGCCAAAAAGCTTACCAAATTCAGTCTGAGTCAGCCCTAGCCAATTTCGAATGTAACGAATTTGATTGCCTGTCAAGTCGGATGGATGATGTGCAAGAGCTAGCAGAACAACCTTTTGTAAAACATTGAGGTCAACATCCAGTGTCCAAACTCCACGAAGCTCTATCATCGGAACATTGCGAAGAATAACTGGAAAGCCCAATCCTTCGTATACAACTTCTTTTTCAACTTTCTGTTTTTTCATATTTTCAATGCCTCCCCTCAAGGTAAAAGGCGGTTATAATTAAAAGGTCTTTATCTTCATCGAATGAGACAATTACTCTTAACTCCATTTCATCTATTGTCTTTCCACGTATGGCATAATTCCATGAATTAAAAGCTTCTTCAAAGTGGTCTTTGTTTTTCTCATGTCTTCCGGTTTTTAGCACATGGATAATTTCAGGTAAGATAATGTTCCTCTCGGCCTTTCTTTCAATGGCGTGAAAAGTATCTCGATATGCTCCTGAGCCAATGCAATTTCTGACACGCTCTAGGAGGTTTTCTATCTTTTCGTTGGCAAGAGTATTTATCCATTTTTACCTTTAATGTAACTGAGTGACATTTAATTGTCAAGTGTTAGAAAACGGGATAAAGAAAATAAATATAAACTATTGAATATAAGATATATGTAAAAGATAAATGGAGGTTTCCACCTCCAACAGCACCTTGTCAAAGCACAAACGGCTTCTATCACCCCATCTTTCCAGCGATGCACTCCTCGTCAGACCGATAGGTCTGACTTCGTCGCGATCGTGAAAATCTGAAGCAATAGAAGCCGTTTGTATCTTCGAACAGTACTGTTGGAGGTGGAGAGAATCGAACTCTCGTCCTAAGTATACTCCATAATGACCACTACATGCTTAGTGCTCTGAAATATAGGCCAACCGCTATGCAGAGCACGCCAATACGATCAACCCGCCTTATTTAATCTCGATACAATAACCTAAAGACAGTCGGCCACTGCACCATACCAAGAAAATAACGATAGACCCCAAAACCCCTGGTCCAGCTTCAGGCTATCGGGCCACTCAATCGGTTAAGATTAAGCAGCAGCTGCGTAAGCAGGTGCAGTCTCAACAGTCGCAGCTGCAATAGCTGGGAAGTCAAGAACTTTGTTACCTGTTACAGTTGTGCTTTTTGATTCGGCACTTAATGGTTTACCGGTTTTTTAAAGAGGCCAACCGATATCCTCTGCATGCAATCAATACTTCGCATCCCAGTCGAAACCAGTACACCCCCATATTGAAATTCGATCTAATCTCTTGATCTACCACCCATTATAACACAGATGAGGCTTTTCTGAAAAGAAATGGACTTTAACAGGGAAGAATGCCTATAATTCCCCTTTCAATTTGTAAAATTTATTAGGTGTCACAATGTTCGACGAGATCCAACAGGAATCCTTCGATGAAAGAGAAAAACGTATCCTCGATTCCTGGGAAAAGGACAAAATTTTCGAAAAATCCGTAGAAAATCGCAAAGATCAACCCCACTTCTCCTTCTACGACGGCCCTCCGTTCGCCACTGGACTCCCGCACTACGGTCACTTCCTCGCCGGCACCATCAAAGATGTCGTCCTCCGCTACAAGACCATGAAAGGGTTCTACGCCCCAAGACGGTTCGGTTGGGACTGCCACGGCCTCCCAGTCGAATACGAAGTAGAAAAGGCAAACGAACTCTCAGGCGCCAAGTCGATCGAAGAGTTCGGCATCGCCAAATTTAACGAGGCGTGCCGCTCCATCGTCCTCCGCTACT
>Ga0180432_10010378_pt1 | contig 11165 bp, 7 predicted proteins | sample SS_ome_10_FD_132414 | JGI IMG/M metagenome (GOLD analysis project Ga0180432, IMG submission 132414) | Hypersaline lake sediment archaeal communities from the Salton Sea, California, USA - SS_1_MS_2 metaG | ecosystem: Environmental > Aquatic > Non-marine Saline and Alkaline > Hypersaline >... | reverse complement strand
CGTAGGTCTCACCGAACGCAATGTCCGGCAGCGTGTCGATGAATGCAGTCGTGTTCTTGGGCAGCGAGGCGATGGAAACCGGATCACCGGGAGTTCCGGCTGCCTTGCGGAAGATCTCGTACCCGTCTTCCCGTCGCGACTCGTCCCGCCAGGACAGCTCGATCTTGTCCTCGAAAGCGCCGTCGGTGGCGGCGACATGGGTGGGGGCGGCGAGCGTCCGGATGCCTTCGTCGGAGACGGCCGCCGACTCCCCGGCCGGGTTGCCGTGACTATCGAAGGCCGTGACGCTGTACTGGAAGATGACCCCCGAAGCGGCCGCCGTGTCGACGATGGCCGTCCGGCCGGCGGGCACTTCGGCGATCGACACCGAGTCTTCGGGCGCCCCCGCGACCTTGCGATAGATGCGGTAGCCCTCCTCGACCCCGGACCGATCGGTCCATGTGATTCGCACCTGGTCCTCGAAGGCGTCGTCGGAGGCATCGACGTCACCAGGGGGCACGATCTCCCGGTAGCCGGTGTCACTGCCCGTGGGCACCGGCGCCGAAGCTTCCTCCTGGGCCGTGACAGCCTCTACCCGATACGTGTAGTCCACACCCGAGGAGATCTCGGTGTCGATCGCGGTGCGCAGGTAAGATGGGACCGTCATCACGAACGCTTCGTCCCGGTAGATCTTGAACATGGCGGCGGTCGTGGCTTCACTGTCCCACGTCAGCTCCACCTGGTCCTCGAAGGTGCCGTCGCTGGCCTGAACGTTGGTGGGAGAGAGGACGACCGACTGCCAGCCGTCGTCGCACACGTCCTCTGAGGTATTGTCATGGGCGCTGACTGCGACGACGCAGTATTCGTAGGTAACGCCCGGGTCGGCGGTCTGGTCGTCGAAGGACGTCACGTTGGCCGGCACCGTCCCGATCGGCTCCGGGTCGCCGTCCCGGTGGATCCGGAAGGCGACCTCGAGATCGCTCTGGTCGGTCCAGGTGATCTCGATGCGGTCATCGAAGGTGCCGTCGGTGGCTTGCACCAGCGTCGGCGGGGTCAGGGTCCCCGGGCCGCCGATGCCCTCGTCGCAGACCGGAACCGACTCGGAGATCACATCGGGGAGGCCGGCAACGGCGCCCTTCAGCGCCGGTCCGGAGGCCATGGCAAGCACCCGGGTGGCGGTGAAGGCTGTGACACAGTAGGAATGGGAGGCGCCGAGCTGGTCGAGGTCGGCGAACGAGGTGCTGTCGGGATCCAGGGTGGCGATCGGTTCCGAGACCCCGTCCCGGTAGACATAGAATCCCTGTTCGTTGTCCGTCTGGTCTACCCAGCTGATCCTGACCCGGTCGGCGTACTCCCCGTCGCTTGCCTCGACGTCAGCCGGCGGGGTGACGTAGCCCCGCGAGCCGATGTCGCGAACCTCAGGGCCGCGGGCCGACTCGAAGTCCTGCTCATCGAAAGCTGCCACTTCGTACTCGTAGCTCACGCCCACTTCGACCTCGAAGTCCTTGTAGAACTCCTCGTTCGAGTTGGTGGTGCCGATGTCGACGAACTCCCCCGGGGGCTCCTCGACGAGCCGGCGATAGATGCGATGGCCGGCCTCGATGGCGGAGCGGTCTGACCAGGTGACCGCGATGCCGTCGACGAAGAGGCTATCGGAAGCTTGCACCTGAGTTGGCGCAAAGATGAGGCGCGAGCCTTCGTCGCAGGCCGAATCGAGCACTTGGTCGCCGGTGTCCATCAGCATCACGCAGTAGTTGTAGGTCACGCCGGGATCACCGGTCGCATCGTCGTAGGCGGAGTCGCCGCTGGAGAGGACGGTCAGCAGCACGCCATCTCGTTCGATGCGGAAGTAGTGGTCGGGTCCCGGGGCAGCTGACCAGGCAAGCTCCACCCGATCCTCGTACAGGTCGTCGGTGGCGGTGAGCGTCATCTCCTGGGCCACCGCCGGTGACGGAACGGCAATCATCAGAAAGACAAACAAAAAAGGCCCGAGCATGACCCGGGCCTCGACCGCGCCGGTAGGGAAGGTCATCTTCATGGCGTGCTCCTCGATCGTCGCCGAGGGCGATGCTTCGGGAACGGGCTCGTTCCCCTCATCGCGGCACGAGGCTGGGCAGATCGCTACGGGCCTGGGTGCGTGCGTGGCGCGCCCGTTCTTCGGCGAGGGTTGGTTCCGGCTGAAGGCAGTCGGTTTGCTGACGTGTGTTCAGTCGCGGATCGATCTCACCCACGCAGTGAGAATAGCCAACGATCGCGCGATCTCGGACATATTGTTGCGAATCCCCCACCAGCCTGTCAATCCGCCTCTTCCAGCAACGCGATCATCAGTATTGAGTATACAGTTGTACACTCATCAGGATATGCGCGGATGCGACAACCGTCGACGTTCCGGTCGGCGATCTGCCGGCGGGGAGCTACCTCCTGCGACTCGCCTCGGGGAACGCAAGCACCGTGACGCGGATTTTGACGCTGGGCGGGCAGTGACCAGGCGGACGCAGAAGGCAGCCGATGCCGGGCCGGGGAACGACCCGGCATCGGCCTGTGTACCCTCGATCAGCGCATGACGACAATCTGCGTCGTGCTCTCCTGAGCACCCGCACTCAAACGTGCCAGGTAGACGCCCGGCGCCACCCGATGGCCGCCGGCATCGGCGCCATCCCAATCGACGGCGGTCGCACCCCGGCTCGCGTGCAAGGCGCGCACAGAGCGGCCCGCCACGTCGAACAGGGTGACCCGGCCATCGTCATTCAAGGCCCGGCCGAAGCTGAGACTCGAGGAGGAACTCGTCACCGCGGGACGCGCTTCGATATGAAGCGCCGTGGCGACGTCCTCGTCGACGTCACCGGTTGCGACCACCTGGATCGAATCGAAAACCGCGTTGCCGAAATCGTCTTGGATCGTGTAGTACAGCCAGCCGGGAGTCGTCGGTTCCGCGGGCACGCGCGCCCAACCGTCCGCCTCCGTGTAGCGGTTATCGAAAACCTCGGCCTCTTCCCGAGCCTCGCCCGGTTTCCAAGCCCCCACCAGCACGTTCGGCAGTGGATCTCCGAACTGGTCCAGCACCAAGATCTCCAGCAGGCAGTTGCCGAAGGGGCAGGTGTTGACCAGCTCGGGCACCTGAAGCTGCCAGTTGTTCGGATTCCTCCGCCGGATCTGCATGTCGGGATCCCCGTTGAGCAAGTACATCCAGGCGTTCGACGACCCGACCAGCGCCGCCATCTGCGCTTCCGCGTACTCGATGGCGTGGGACTGCGTGGTGAGACCCAGGTCGTAGACCGCCTTGAACATCCGCCGATCGAGCTCGTGGTTCTGATCCGTGTAGGACGCCACGGTCGACCCGTAGTGGGAAACGGCGCCGCCCTCGGCATGCTCGAGCCAGGTCTCCGCGATGCAGTCGGAGTTGCTGAGGCTGGAGTTGGTGCAGGCGAACGACCAAACCACGGGTGTCCGGCTGCCGTTGACGAGGGAATTCACATCGGTGGTGTTGAAGTACTCACTGGAGAGGTTCCACCCGGTCCACGCCGTAGAGCTGCCATGACCGCGGTAGGCGACCAAACCCATGCCGTCATTGATCGCATCGCGCACCGCCGCATCGGTAGCGCCCGCCTGATGACCGTAAAGGGTGTGGAAGACGGGCGGCACGCTGTACGACGCGGTTCGCACCGACTCGTGGGCCCCCACGTACTTGCCCGGCGCATTCTCCTTGTGTGCCACGAGCAGCGCATCGTCGTAGTGGGAGGCGAAGAGGAAGGGGTGATCCTCGTAGTCCAAGATCTTCTCCACCTGGCTGGCGGCGTCGGGCTCGTCGTCGACCGAGAGGCGGCCCAGGTAGATCTCCTCCTCCAGATCGTCCCCATTGACGGTGGCGTAGAGATCATCGGTCGGCACACCGGTGGGAGAGGTGCAGAGCGGAATGACGCTCTCGTCCCCCACCAGGAGGCAGTAGTGATCCCTCCACCAGGGGGTGGAATCGTACCAGTCGCTGATCGCCGCCCGGAATTGCGAGCAGGAGACACCGATCGACTCGGTGGTGCGGATCGACACGTGGAAGCCGCGAGCCCACTTCTGCGCGACCAGCGGCTGCATCTCATCAGCGTAGGCTTCCGGGTAGACGAAAAGGAACTCTGAATCGTAGAAGACCCAATTGCCGGGGAAGAGATCGTGGATCGCCGGCCAGTTCAGGAAGCAGAGCTGGGCCAACCGGATCCGATCCCGGGTGAGAGGGGGCGACGTCTGCGCCTCTCCCGGGTGAACAAAGACATACCGAACGCGCGATGCGATCCGCAGCTCGCGCGTGGAAGGATTCCACCGGCACGGGTAGCACTCGCAGGACGCGCTCGGCAGGCCGAGCTGCCGGCCCACCTCAACGGACGGCAATCCGGGCTCCGGGGGCCACGGGGTATCCAACCGGTAGAGCGCGTCGTCTCGCTGGAAGATCTCGGGGTCGCCTTCCTCGTGATCCCTTTCGTCGATGGGCTGCGGCCAAACCAGCACCCCGTCCAGGCCGAACTCTTCCTCGATCTCGACATCCGCCAGCCGCACTGCGGCGGCATCGCTCGGAATCGCTAGCTTGAGACGCAGTCGGGGGAGATCGGGCGCCCCCAACTGGTCCATGTCGACCGAGCCGAGCCCCGGAACCACGATCTTCTGGTAGGTGGCATTCGGACCCTCCTTGTCCTCCATCCAGAAACCGTGAATCTTGAGGTGGACCACGGTCTGCTCGGGGCCGGAGCTCCCCTCGTCAACCATGATCTCCGCCGGCGTGCCCGGCTCTTCGCCATCGATCGGAATCCACCGCACGTCGGCGCGCGATGCGGGCGCCTGCCAGAACGCGGTGGTCAGCAAGATGCCGATTGCCATTCGGTTCATCTGTCCCCAGAGCATATCTATCCCTCCTTGGGCGTGGGTTCCGTGTCGGGGGCCGAAGCCCCATCGCGAGGGCGGGGCCACGCACACACCCGTGCGTGGTCGCGATGCTGGGAAGCGATCCCCCGGTAGGCGGGGAGCGTTTCCCTTCTTAATCTATCAAGTCTATAGACTATCGGCACTACAGGAGTGAAGTCCAGTGGAAAGTTGCGGCTGGAAGATCAGCAAGCCTAACTGCCTTCTCAATATGGATTAGAAGATTGGCGAGTTCTCACCCATGAAGATCCCCCCTGGGCCCGGCCAGGTAGTTCGGCAAGCGGGATCAGCAGGCTCCCATTCCGGACATGGAGTCCTCCAACGGAGGTCGTATCCTGTCCGGCCCACGCACATACGCCTTGAAGAGCGCTCAGTCGATCACAACCACCCGGCGCGCCGCTTCCGCCCCTCCGAGTCTCGCGCGGCAGAAGTAGACCCCGGGAGCTGGCGCCGAGAGGACGAGGGGACCGGAAGCTGCCGACTCACGGGTCATCAACCGTCGTCCTGCCGCATCGTACAATGCGACCTCGATCGGCCCCGACGCCGACCGATCCCAGCGGATCTCCAGCGCCCCCCGCACCGGACTCGGCACGAGGAGCCCTATCCCCCCCTGCAGCCCCTCGGGCACGGCCGATCCCGACGATGAGGCGAGCGCGAGGTCGTTCAGCACCGGCGAGGCCGCGGGCAGGGTCGATTCGAACCGCACCCGATACTGAATGTACCGGTCCACCGGGATCTCGATCCCGCCTGGCGTCGTCATGTCGCCCGACCACTCGCCGAGATTCTCCGGGTCCGCGGAAGAGCGCACCTGGAAGGCGAGGGCGGTGGAGGCCGGCTGGATGGCGTCCCAATCGAGTGAAGCCGACGACGGGGCGGCTCCTAGGTCGAGGATCGATCCGGTGAGCTCACCGGTCGAGGCGAATTCGGTCAGCTCCCACCATCGGATGTGGCCCATGTAGTAGGCACCGCCGAGGGCGTCGAGGTCGCCGTCGCGATCCATGTCGACCAGGTGGATCGGCCAGGCGCCCAGGTAGCTGTCGTCGATCCAGTGAAGCTCCCACCGGTTGCCGCTGCCGTGGGTGTTCTCCCACCAGGCGAGATCGCCCGGGTCCTGGCCGCCGGCCAACACGTCGCCGTCGCCGTCGCCGTCGATGTCGCGCGCGGAAACCGACGCAACGCCCGAGAAGTTCTCATCGATCGGGATACGGGCCCAGGAGATCGGATCGCCCCCGTCGTTGCGGTACCAGACGACGTCGCAGGCGTGGTAGGCGCCGGCCACCAGATCGATATCCCCGTCCAGATCGATATCGGTCGCCGAGACCATGTGGGCGCCGTTGAAACTCGCGTCGACGTCATGCTCGGTCCACGTGATCGGATCACCCCCGCGATTGCACCACCAGGTGATGCGGTCCCCGTTGTAGGAAGCGCCGGCGGCGTCCACGTCGCCGTCGCCGTCGAAGTCGGCCGGGAAGACCGAGACCGCATCTCCGAAGGTGTCGCTGAGCTCCTGCTCCACCCAGGCGATCGGATCGCCCCCGTCATTGCGCCACCAGCGGATGCCGGTGGTCAGATAGCCAGCGCCGATCACGTCGACATCCCCATCGCCGTCCATATCGGGGGTCCAGATCTCGTGCCCCCCGTCGAAACCGGTTCCGATCGTGAATTCGGTCCAGCCCATCGGATCGCCCCCTTCGTTCCGGAGCCAGATCACCTCGTTGGCGAAGCCGGTCGCGACGACATCCATCCGCCCGTCGGCGTCGATGTCGGCGCCGCGCACCGACCGTGGCCCACTCCACCGATCCAGAATCGTGAAGCGCGACCAACCATCGCCATCGTTTCGCCACCAGTGGAGGGCATCGCCGTGGAGCTCGGCGCCGAGGACATCGACGTCCCCGTCGCCATCCAGGTCGCAGCCGAAGAGGGAGCAGCAGGCGGTGCTCGTCTCCACCTGGTGGGCGATCGGTGTCGCCAGCGGCGTTGCACTGAGCGCCAGCTGGCCGGGGATGGAACACCAGGAGATACCGCTGGTCATCTCGAAGGTGGAGCCCCAATCGTTCACCGGCCCCGAGACCCCCGCCCCCCCGGACCAGTCGGTTTGGATCGCTTCCTCGGCGGACAGAGGTGCGGCGGCAGCGATGAGACACGCGAACAGAGAGAGCATTCTGGACATCTTGACCCCCTTGCTTTGGTCCATGTTGGCCTTCCAAGCATTAGGGATTCACGCCCCCGCGCGCCTGAGGGGTGAATTAGGGATGGAGAAGGGATCCATCAGGGTTCGGTGCCCGGGGCTTCGGACACTCGACCCACCGGGCAACTTGAGGATTGAGACAATGAAGCCTGAATGTCTAAATGACTGATTTTTATTGAGTTAAGGATCAAATCCCAAGAGAATCAAACTCCCTGCTCTCTCTCCCCTCGTGCGAAGTTGACAGCAGATCGCCACTGATATAGTATCCGCGTGGATACTTAATTGAATGGGGAGCCGCAATGCCCGACGTGGAAGATCTCGCCCGCATCTTCAACGTGCTCTCGGTCCCGACCCGAGTGCGGATGCTCGAGCTCATCAAATCCCGGCCGCTCTGCGTGAATGCCCTGGCAGCGCAGGCGGGGATCACGCCGGCAGCCGCCTCGCAGCACCTGCGCATTCTCCGCGATGCCGGGGTCGTGAAGGCGGAGAAGCGTGGCTACTACGTGCACTATCTCGTCAACCCATCGGTCCTCGCCCGATGGCGGAGCTGGGCCGACGGATTCCTTAAGCCCGAGGAGGAGGAGCCAGAGCATGTGTGATGATGGACGAAGCTGCCCCGAGGAGAAGAAACCGGGCGAATGCAGTCCGGAGCAGATTCGGAAGTGCCACGGAGAGGTCTCCGAGCACCCGTGCGAGCCGCCGCGGCCGGTCTGCCGGAAACCCGAGAACCTGAAGGGGAAGCCAGGGGACTGCACGCCTGAGCAGATCCGGATCTGCCACGGCGATGATCCTGACCACCCGTGTGTTCCCGAGAAGAAGGATGATTGATCCCGGCCGCATCTGGGCCGACTGGCAGCCGGGCGCATCGACCAGGCGCATCCGCACGATCGATGCCCACACCGCCGGAGAGCCGCTGAGGATCATCCTCAGCGGCCTCCCCGAGGTGCCCGGCGCCACGATGCTGGAGAAGCGGCGCCACGCGCAGGCCAACCTCGGTGCCCTCCGGCGCGCCCTCATGTGGGAGCCGCGGGGGCACGCCGACATGTATGGCGCCATCGTGACCGATCCCGTCTCTCCCGAGGCCGACCTCGGCGTGCTCTTCCTTCACAACGAGGGCTTCAGCACCATGTGCGGCCACGGCATCATCGCGCTGGCCACGGTCCTGCTGGAGACCGGCCTCATCCCGCGCACCGGAGCGGAAACGCGCCTCGGCATCGACACCCCGGCGGGGCTCGTCACCGCCTACGGCGGGCCGCAGGGTGTCCGCTTCCACAACGTCCCCTCGTTCGTCCTCGGCCTCGATGAGGTCATTCGGGTGCCCGAGGTGGGCGAGGTTCGCTACGACCTCGCCTTCGGCGGCGCGTTCTACGCCTTCGTCCAGGCCCGCGATGTGGAGCTCCGCTGCACGCCCGACGATCACGACCGGCTGATCGAAACCGGGATGCGGATCAAGCGCGCCATCATGGAAGCACGCCCGATCGTCCATCCCGAGGATCACGATCTCGGATTCCTCTACGGCACGATCTTCATTGGCGAACCGGAGGAAGGGGCCGACAGCCGCAATGTCTGTATCTTCGCCGAGGGCGAGGTCGACCGTAGCCCCACGGGCACCGGCGTCAGCGCCCGGATGGCGATCCACCACGCCCGGGGCGAGATCGGGATCGGCGAGCCGATGGTAATCGAGAGCATCCTCGGCACCCGATTCACCGGCCGCGTGGCCGAGACGACGCGCCTAGGCATCCACGATGCGGTGATCCCCGAGGTCGAGGGCTCGGCCCATATCACCGGCCGCCACGAATTCCTCCTGAGCCCCGACGATCCGCTCCGCCACGGATTCATCCTCCGCTGACCGTCCGATTCCGGACGATCCCCGTTCAGTTTCGTACGAATCGGGGCCGCCGAACCTTCCCAATTCCTGCAAAGCGCTGGCACTTCGCGCTGGCACGCCCATTGCACCTCGGATGGCCGGAAGGAGCCTCCATGGATCGACCGATCGACATTGCCTACGCCCGGAGAGAGAGGTTGCGCCGCGCGGCGATCCTGCTGCTGATCGTCGCGCTCGGCGCAACCGGGGTCATCACCGTCCCGCGGCTCTTGCGGCCCGGCGTGCGTCGCACCCGGATCCGCACCGCCGTCGTCGACCGGGGACCGATCGAGGAGACGATCACCGCCAGTGGGCGGGTGATCCCCGATCACGAACACGTCATCACCAGCCCCGTCGCCACAAGGGTGACGGGGATCCTCAAGCAGCCCGGGGACCGCGTGGAAACCGAAGAGCCGATCGTGATCCTCGATGTGGGCGAATCGGAGCTCGCGCTGGAGAAGCTGGACGACCAGATCGCCCTCCTGAGCAATCGCCGCGAGCAGTCGCAGGTGGCGCTCGAGACCCGGCTGAGCGAACTGCGGGGCAAGCGGGAGATTCAGGCGCTCGAGCTCGAGTCGGCCTGCTACCGCGCTGCCCGCGACAGCCAGCTGGTGGCTCTCGGGGTGTGCAGTGAGGATGAGGCCCGCCGCTCGGCGACCGACGCCAAGCGCGCGCGGATCGAGCTGGAACAGCTGACCGCGAGGATGGAGAACGCGCGCCGGGCGCTGGCGGTCGAGTTGGAAGGGCTCGATCTCGAGATCGCCATGCGTCGCAAGGAGCGGAGCGAGGCGGCCCGCCGGCTACGACTCGCCACCGCTGCTTCCGATCGGCCGGGCGTGCTGACCTGGGTGGTTCCGAGCGAGGGGGCGGCGGTCCAGCGCGGCGACGAGCTGGCCCGCGTGGCCGACATCAGCGCCTTCCGCGTGCGCGCGGTCGCATCCGATGTTCACGCACCCCGCCTGGAGTCCGGCCTCCCCGCCGAGGTGCGCTCGGGCGAGATGCGCCTGCGCGGCGAAGTGACACACGTGCAGCCGACGGTGCAGAACGGCGCGATCACGTTCGACGTGACGCTGGATGAGGACGATCACCCCAATCTGCGAGACAACCTGCGCGTCGACGTCTATGTGGTCACCGAGCGCAAGGAAGAAGCGGTGCGGGTGAAACGCGGAGCCTACACGCGCCCCGACGGCACGACGGCGGTCTTCGTGATCCGGGAAGACCGGGCCGTTCGCACCCCCGTGCGGTTCGGCATCAAGAACATGGAAACCTACGAGATCCTGGCCGGGGTGACTCCCGGCGAGGAGGTCATCGTTTCGGACATGAGCGACTACATGCACGCAAAGGAGGTCAAACTGCGATGAATCCCCAGGCGACCCTAGAGAAGCCGGCCGGAGCCGAGGTCCGACGCCACACCAGCGCCCCCTCCGCCATCGTGCTGGAGAACGTCGAGAAGGTCTACCGGACCGAGAAGATCGAGACCGTGGCGCTCGATCAGATCAACCTGCGTGTTCAGACGGGGGAGTTCGTGTCGGTCATGGGGCCGTCCGGATCGGGCAAGAGCACGCTGCTCAACGTGATCGGCCTCCTCGATGCCCCCTCGAAGGGTGCGGTGACGCTCCACGGGCAGTCGGTCGCCTCCTATGACGATCGCCGGATCGCCCGCATCCGGAACGAGCAGATCGGGTTCATCTTTCAGACCTTCCATCTGATCCACGATCTCAACGTGCTCGACAACGTGGAGCTCCCGCTCCTCTACCGCCGCAGCCTGAACGGCGATCGCCGCGAGATGGCGCGCCGGGCATTGAAGCGGGTGGGACTGGAGGCGCGGATGCACCACTTCCCCGCCCAGCTCTCGGGCGGCCAGCAGCAGCGGGTGGCGGTGGCGCGGGCCGTGGTTGGTTCTCCCCGCATCCTGCTGGCCGACGAGCCGACCGGGAACCTCGACAGCCAAATGGGCGAGGACATCATGCGCCTGCTGGAGGAGTACAACCGCGAGGAGGGGATGACGATCGTCATGGTCACCCACGACCCGCGTCTGGGGGATCGAACCGCCCGGACGATCCGGCTCTTCGACGGCCGTCAGGTCCACTAGGGAGGGCGTCATGCTGAAGAACTACGTCAAGATCGCGTGGAGAGTGCTCAGGCGCCGAAAGTTCTTCACCCTGATCAGCCTCTTCGGGATCTCGTTCACGTTGCTGGTGCTGATCGTACTGGTGGCGTTCGTCGATCTCG
>Ga0180432_10010377_pt1 | contig 11166 bp, 11 predicted proteins | sample SS_ome_10_FD_132414 | JGI IMG/M metagenome (GOLD analysis project Ga0180432, IMG submission 132414) | Hypersaline lake sediment archaeal communities from the Salton Sea, California, USA - SS_1_MS_2 metaG | ecosystem: Environmental > Aquatic > Non-marine Saline and Alkaline > Hypersaline >... | reverse complement strand
GTTGGTCAAACGTCGCAGCATTCGTACTCGGTGGTGCAAGAAAGCTGAGAACTGGCTCGCGCTGCTCCAGTTTGCCTGTGCTCACATCCTGCACGACATGGCAATTTTCGGATAGATTCTAAGATCTGGATCCTCGCCCTTGTCTTCGTGCTGACAACAGCGACAATTGTAGGTGTAGGATGTCAACCTCAAGAGGAGACAACTGTACAACCGGCCACGGAGCCAGCAAAGGAGCAACCTGCAGCGACGCCAATTGAAGAGAAACCTGCGGCGCCAAAGCGGATAACCGTTCGTCGTGTTACCGAACTCCTGTCTTTGGATCCGGCTTTCATGACAAGTGGCTCGGATTACGCCACCGGCTACCTCATTTACAGCGGGCTGGTCAGGTTCAAGCCTGGTACACAAGAGATCATTGGCGACCTGGCGGAAAAATGGGAGGTGGCACCGGATGGATTGCGCTACTCCTTTTGGCTGCGGAAAGGTGTACAGTGGCACAAAGGGTACGGCGAACTGACGGCACATGACGTGAAGTACAGCTTCGAGCGAATCATGAATCCGGATAACGCGTCGAGATTCTATCCTGATTTTGCTAAAGTCGACAAGATTGAAGTTGAAGACGACTACACGCTTCATATTCATATGCAAGAACCCTACCCGGAGTTCATGGAAGCTGCGCTTGCCTATCGCCCGGGCTTTATTGTCAACCAGAAGGCTATCGAGGAGTTGGGTGAAGAATACAGTGGGAGTCCCATCGGAACAGGACCCTATGTGCATGAGAAGTGGGAGACAGGTATTGAAATTCTGCTAAAGAAGAACGAGGATTACTTTGGCGAGAAACCACACATTGACGAAGTGGTCCTGAAACTCGTTAAGGAAGAGACGCCGGCCGAGATAGCCTTGGAAAGTGGCGACCTCAATATGGCCTATTTTGAGGAGCCGGAGATCCAACGCCGCCTAATCGATAATCCTGATATCGCGACGCAGCAGGTCCCCGGGCCTCGTACCATGTTTATCGTCATAAATATTAATAGGAAGCCTTGGAGTGATGTCCGCGTAAGGCGGGCCCTGGTCCACGCGACAGATCGTCAGAAGATCATTGATACAGTGATGGAAGGAATGGGCATCCCGGCTTACACGATGCTGAATCCCAACATGTTCGCTCACAACAACGAACAGATGTATGAGTATGATCCTGAGAAGGCCAGGGAGTTGTTGGCTGAGGCAGGGTATCCTGATGGCTTTGATCAATCCTTCGAATACGTCACTCTAGGTGGACTAGATGCGGACATCGCGGCGGTTCTCCAGCAGGATTGGAAGGCAATCGGCATCAACTTTGAGATCATAGCCATTGAGCGGGCACAGTATCAGGAGAAGCGGAAAGCCGCCGATTTTGATTTCATGTCTCTGGAGTCTGCGCGCCTACAACCAGCACAGTACCTGGGGCCCTATCTCAGCTCTGACGGCATACCGTATCCCAATGTCATAGGGTATACAAATGCCGATCAATATATCTTTGAAGCTATGATGACGGTAGATGACGCCAAGCGTAAGGAGCTCTACATTCAGGCTCAAAAACAGTTGCAGGAAGATGTGCCATGCATTTTCCTCGCGTACCCTGTCTTTGTATTGGCGCACCAGCCGGACATCGAAGGAGCAAAAATCGGCCTCCTGATCTACAACGCTATGGACATAAGACTCAAGGATTAGCTTATGATCCAAATTCAGCTCACACTGTGAGATTGACGGTTCCAGCTGCGGAGGCATTGCCCCCGCAGCTGGAATTAAAGAGTCTGTAGTCACCTTCTGGGGTAGGTTTCGCCATCAGGTTAGGCGTCCGAACCCACAATATCATTAACTACCAGGAGTTCGCAAATTCTCGCCAAAAACAAAAAGATGCTCAGTGCCTTTACCCCATATCTGGCTGTTGCACAGTGGTGAGTGATTGTTAATCGGTCAAGATCGCATTTGTCCAAAGGCCGATATCGGGGATAAAAGCTTCAATTCCACCCTATCTTTCCAAGCAAATAAAGGAGGTGTTAATCGTGAACCCGTTGGACCTTCACTTTAGCTCACTCGTCCTGGATGCACATAAGGATATCTATGAACTTAACGACCGAATCGACTCTGGGGAAGAGTTTCCATTGAAAACTACAATCCTTCCCCGCCTGCGGGAAGCCGGTGTAGACATTGTGTTTTGGGCCATAGGAGGGGATTCTTGGTTGCATAGCAATTGCACAGATCTTCGGCTAAAAGGTGCCTTGTCCAACTGGGCTCGCTTTGAGCGCCAGATTACGGCATGTGATGGTGACGTGATACGCGTTGAGACAGCCGACGAGTTCCCTGAGAACCCCGATGGGAAGCTGCGGATAGTGTATGGCATCGAAGGGGGCATGCCGCTGCAGGGTAGACTTGATCTTCTCGAGGCGTTTTATGCCTTGGGCGTACGTGTTCTGCAACCCACATGGAATTACCGCAACGAATTGGCCGACGGAGCACTGGAATCTGGCATCGGCGGTGGTGGTTTGTCCCAATTCGGAGTGCAAGTAATCCAACATATGAATAGGCTGGGCATGTTGGTAGATTTGGCTCACATAACAGAAGCGGGTGCATTCGATGCTTTGGAGGTCACACAAGAACCCGTCGTCGTCAGTCATGGTAATGTAAAAACAATCTGCCCCCATCCACGCAATATCGGCGATGACCTGATCGACGCCATTGCAGAATTGGGCGGCTGTATTGGTGTGCAATGGTCCCCTGGCAGAGTAGATAGGAAGGACCCGACGTTGGAGCGTTTGGTAGACCACATCGAATACATCGTCGAGCGTGTCGGGATCGATCATGTTGGGATTGGACTCGACAAGATCGAATTCACCGGTGTCAAACCCCCACAAGATACGCGTTTCTCGACCAATGAACCGAAAACGCTTCGAGGCTTCAAAGATGTCAGAGACTTGCCCAAAATCACAGCATTGATGTCAAAGCGTGGATTCTCAGATGGCGATGTAAGGAAGGTCTTGGCTGACAACTTCCTTCGGGTCTTTAAGCAAGTGACGGGTTAGCACTGGGAGGTATTTGGTTTCTCAGAACTGCTAATAGTTACTACGGAAAGAGGGAGAAATTGCATTGCTCCTCTACGTGCTAAAACGGTTGATTTTTGCAATCCCAACTTTGCTTGGTGCAGTGACACTTGTATTCTTCCTGGTTCATTTGGTCCCCGGTGATCCAGTTGAGTTGATCCTGGGTGATTTCTACTCGCAGGAAGTATATGCAACCATGACCGAGCGGTTAGGGCTAGACAAACCCCTGCACGTGCAGTATTGGAATTACATGAAAGGGCTTCTTACCGGAGACTTGGGGACTTCTTATCGGACGAACCAGGATGTGATGAAGGTGATTCTTTCGCAGTTTCCCTATACTATTCATCTCGCGCTCGCGGCGTTACTTATTTCGGTTGTCATCGGGATCCCAACAGGTGTGATTGCCGCTGCGAAAAGGAATCAGTGGCCGGATTATGTAGGCATGTTTTCCGCCCTCTTTGCGGTTTCGATGCCCGGTTTCTGGCTTGGTGTTGTTCTTTTGATCGTGTTTTCTTTGAAACTTGGCTGGTTCCCCGCGATCGGGGTAGGCGATTCCTCGGATTTGTCGAGCCTCTTGAAGCACCTCATTCTCCCAGCAATGGCGTTGGGTGCTCGATCCGCAGCCCTCATCGCAAGAACCACGCGGTCCTCTGTTCTTGAAGTATTAAACGAGGACTATGTCCGCACCGCGCGTGCCAAAGGCATAGATGAGAGGGTTGTACTGGTGAGACATGCACTTCGGAATGCACTGATTCCGATTGTCACACTACTTGGCATGGATCTAGGTCGTCTTCTCGGTGGCACTACCATCACAGAAATTGTTTTCAGTAGAGCGGGTATCGGTCACATCCTTATTGAAGCTGTGCTGCAACGTGATTATCCCCAGGTGCAGTTGTCATTGACCTTCTTTGTTGCCATGATCATCCTGGGAAACCTGGCGGCCGATGTGGCCTACTCGTTTGTTGATCCGCGTATTAGGTACGACTAGGTTCTGTTGGCATTTCAACACAACCAAATAAAAACGCCAACGAAACTCATAAAACCGAGATACCGTTTGGCCAGCTTCTCAAATCGAGAAAAGACACGACGATAGTGCTTGATCTTGCCGATGAAGCACTCGACTAGATGACGCTCTTTGTAAAGATGTTTGTCATAGGCGCAAGGATGAGCAAGGATGACGGTGCTATCCATGAGCAGATGCTCCATATCTGAGCCATCGACGAAATGTTGATGCATTTTTTCCCGGACTTGGTTATCGCACCATCGTGCAAACCGTTTGTAGACACTGTTCCAATTGACATACGTTTCTGGCAGCAGTCGCCACTGAGCGCCGCTCCGGGCGATCCATAGCACGCCTTCGACAAAGCGGCGGCAGTTGGCTTCTTTCCCAACATAGGCTCGTCGATACGAATACAGAAACGCTAGAATCTTGGACCACTGATCATCTGGTATTGTGACTTTTGACATATGGTATTATATCCCAAATGTCAAAAGAACTAGTCAGGCCTATCACGTGCTGGTCATTTCAATGTGTGGAGGGTAATTTGAGGTGGACGATACTTCTCCGTTTTTTCAACTAGTTAACATAGCTGCACGCGTTTGGGGAACCTTTCGGCAGTCCCTCACTGCAACGATTGGCCTTTCTGCCGTGATTCTGCTTATTCTGACGGCGATCTTTGCACCGTATTTGGCCCCATACGATCCTGTTGAGCAAGAACTGACTCGGCGGACCGAATTACCTAGTGCTGATCACTTGTTGGGGACTGATCGCCTCGGCAGGGACATCTTGAGTCGTATCATCGTTGGAACCCGACTGTCGCTAACAATGGCTGTGGTCGCAGTAGCCATCGGTACAACATCGGGGGTTACCGCCGGCTTGGTGTCCGGATATGCCGGAGGCATAGTCGACAACGTCCTGATGCGACTCGTTGACATCTTGCTCGCGTTTCCTCTCTATATTCTGGCCATCGCTATTATGGCCATTCTGGGTCCATCTCTAGTGAATATGATGATCGCAGTGGGGATCTCTTCCTTTCCTCGATTCGCTAGATTGTCGCGTGGAGAAGTGCGGAGATTAATCAGTCTCGAGTACATAGAGGCCTGTAGGGCCCTTGGGATTCCGACTGTCAGAGTCCTCTTCCATCATATCCTGCCCAACATTGCCAATCCCGTCGTGGTTCTAGCCACCCTTCGGTTGGGGACAGCAGTTCTGGTGGAGTCTAGCCTCAGCTTCCTTGGCCTGGGCCCCCCTCCACCCACACCGACTTGGGGACTTATGGTCAGCGATGGGCTGAATGTGATGCGACGTGCCCCTTTTGTATCTGTTTTCCCTGGACTGGCGATCATGTTGCTTGTATTGAGTTTTAACCTCCTCGGTGACGGGCTAAGAGACGCTCTCGATCCGAGGACTCGCGACTAAGAAAGGAGCGAATGACAATGGTTACGGCTGCAAGAGCTTTTCAGTTATCGGCCCCGATGGTAAAGGGCCACCTTGACATTAACGCGTTGGTAAACTGTCACTTCAAAGGCGAGAATACGATTCTTAGAGACCATTGGATCCCTCAATTCCGAAAGGCCGGCTTCAATTTCATTTTTCTTGCCGTAAGTGGCGATCGGCTGTCTCATTTGGGAGGATCAGAGCGTCCCCTTCATGCTGCACTCGAGATCACGGATATGTTCCTTTCTGAATTCGAGGCATTGGACGATCCCGAAGTGTCACTAGTGACTCAACGGAAAGACCTGGATCAGGTCCGAGCTCGCGTCAAAAACGAGCACGTGGCTTTTGTGCTGGCTCTTGAAGGTGGCAGACCCCTTCAAAGTTGCCTGGGACACCTCCGGAATTTCTACCGTTTGGGATTTCGCTACATCCAGCTGACCCACGACCTGCGCAATGAATTGGCCGATGGACGAAAGGAAGGAAGAACTGGAGGTGGACTAAGCCGCTTTGGACGGCAGGTGGTGGCGGAGGCTAATCGACTGGGCATGGTCTTGGACCTCTCACACATCAGCCATCCTAGCTTCAGAGATGCGATCGAGATGACTCAGGGCCCCGTAATGGTGAGTCACGCCAATGCTCGTGCTGTGTGGGATCACCCACGCAACTTTGATGACGATGAGCTCCGCGCATTGGCTGACAAGGGAGGCGTCATCGGTATAGTATATATTCCGCGTTTCATCGGTCATCATTTTGAGCCTATCGAGGGGGTCATGGCTCATCTGAACCACGTCGTATCCGTCGTCGGAATTGAGCACGTAGGCATTGGTGGACTGGGTACCGATGCAAGAGCGATCAAGATGTTTGGTGAGGCAAACTGGCCATACGAGCGCATTGCCCAAGTTCTGGCCGAGCGTCCGAAAGACATCTACACGGAAACGCAGTACGAAAAGCTCATTCAAGCCTTGTTTAACCATGGGTATTCAGAAAATGAGATCAGGTTAGTATTGGGGGGAAACTTTCTTCGGTTGTTGGAGCAAGCTCTGAGGTAAGGTCTCATGAGCCAGATTGACTGGCAAAGTATGAAGAATTTAGGAGGGTACGAGGTGGGAACAGAGAATAAAAAGACTGCTGAAATGAGAGGACGCTTGGCTGAGGGACCTGCTCCAGTGATACTTGAGCACATCTACCAACAGCGACTGAAAAAGGATGAGGCAACTCTGCCATACTTGACCGAGGCCAACCTTGCTCACGTCGTCATGCTGGCGAGGACCAGGATTCTCCAAGAACCCGATGCCAAAGCCCTTCTCGGAGTGTTGATGCAGATCGACGAGCAAGGCAAGGATTTGTTCGATCTTGATGCGAAACTGGAAGGTCTTTACTACAATTACGAGCGTTACCTTATCGAAACTCTAGGGCCGCGCACCGGAGGCAGACTGCATACAGGCCGCAGCCGTAATGATCTGGGAGCGACGACAAGCCGAATGAAGGTACGAGATCTTGTATTGAGACTGCTTCATCAGATCATTCAGTTTCGTTCATCATTGCTGCACACGGCTGAAAAGCATCTTGATACTGTCATGACAGGTTATACGCATTTGCAGCCAGCTCAACCTATCACTCTGGCTCACTATCTGACAGCCATCGAACAGGCGCTCCAGCGCGACACTGTTCGTATGCTGCAAACCTTTGAGAACATAAATAGGTCATGCCTGGGTGCTGGTGCCTTGGCAGGGACGGGATTTCCCATCGACAGACAGATGACGGCAGATCTTCTGGGGTTTGATGGCTTCGTAGAGAATACCTTGGACGCGGTAGGCAGCCGAGATTACCTGCTCCAGTTGTTCTCCAACCTCGCAATCCTGGCCATCACACTCAGCCGATTCGCCCAGGATTTGTTTGTATGGTACACATATGAGTTTGGTATCATCGATCTGCCGGACCAGCTTGGCGGTACGAGCAGCATCATGCCACAAAAGAAGAACCCGATCATAATGGAGGCTTGCAAGGGCAGAACGTCTCATGTTCTGGGTGGGTTGATTACTGCCCTGGGCGCGATGAAAAACACAAACTATACCAACGTTATAGACGTCAACACTGAAAGTTTTCACTTCCTGGATGATAGTGCCTACCAGATAGAGTCCGTTCTTGCGTTGCTTCAGGCCGCCTTTGAGAATATGGAAGTGCGGAAGGACCGCGCGTACGAGATGGCTTCGGCTAACTTTTCTACGGTAACCGAACTCGCTGATACCCTCGTGCGTGAAAAGGATTATTCCTTCCGAGAGGCTCACCATATCGTCGGCGAGATTGTGAGAAAAGCTGTTCAGAAAGGGCTCATCGCCACCCAGATTACTAGTGAGTTCATGGATCGAGTCATGGTTGCTAAAATCGGCACACCTATTGAATTACCAGAGGACAAGGTGCGTCAAGCGCTAGATCCGAAGGAGAATGTCAGTGCTAGAGCTCACGATGGTGGTCCGGCCCCAAGTGCCGTCGCGACAACCATTGGACGCGCACGAAGACTTGTTGAGAAAGACAAGCATTTAGTGGAAACGACTGATCAAAAACTCCAAGAGGCAAAGGCCATACTACGGCGCACAGCGCAAGACATGATTGATCGTAGGTAGCTGGATCTTGCAGTGAAGTTGGCCTCCATGCGTCCTGTTTTTCGCACCTTGCCAACAGCAAACTTGAGGGTTGAGTGGTTCGTGTAAAGCGAACATAGCGGTCACATCCATTTGCTGGTACAACAGAGGTACCCAACTCCACACCAACAAGGAAGGAGTGACCGCTATGGGTATCCCCAGTGTAGCGGTACAGTCCCATCACGATGCGGATAAATCGGCCACACTCAAAGGTGGGCATGCCCTATTCCACTAAGCCTACATTTCGCAGTTTGAGATCTGCACCTTAAGAACCGGATAGAGAGCAAAAATGGCGGAATCGCTCCTTTTGTGGCAAAGTATAGGTTGCCAACACCTACTTGCCGGAGCGATTCCCAATGTACTTTCACAAAATGCCGAAAAACGTAAATTCTGGTCTGGCTCATTTGGGCCGTTGCCTGCTTGGTGTTCTTGGTCTGGCCTGAACAGGCCGTTGCAGGTGACGGGTCTGTGCCTGAGCGGCCCGCCTTGCCGGGTGTCGTCACTCATGATGCTGGAAATGGGCCACTGTTTCCCTGGCATCCTCGACACCGTTGGCACAAATGGGCCTGGCGGAGATACTGCGCCTTGCGACGAGCCCATCGTCGGGCGCGAGCCGCCCGGTTGCGGGAACTGCGCCAGGCTTTGCGAGAGGTGGAGGCCAAGATCAACCGCCCTTACTATCGGACCGTGAAGGCTGTGCAGCAGCGGGCCGAGACCCAACTCAAGCAGTCACCCATGGGCCAGTTCATGCAAGTTCGGGCCTATGCGGACGAGAACGGACAGGTCCGTCTCCACCGATGGGTGAACCGCTATCTTACGAATTTTGGCTCAGGTGCTGGCCGAGCCACGTCTTCCCCGTTGGCCTCATCCGCTACTCCCTGCTGGCGAAGACAGGCTCCTGGCCTTACCCTCTCCAGGGAAGAGCTGGATCGTCGTGTAGGCCCGGATTGCCGGGTCGGGACAGGTGCGTCGAGAGGCAAGAGAACAGCCCCATCAACCACCAACACCGACTACGGAGACCCTATCTGGCCTTGGACTCCTCTTCATCGGCCAGGGGATGGTCTGTCTATCCTACGTTGCCAGACTATCTTTGCTCTCTATTCGGTTTGAAAAGTGCGAAAAATAGGCTTAGACAGGAGTCAGTTATGACCATCTAAGACGCGATCTCACAAGTCAACCAGTTCAAGCGCGTGGCGCTGACGCAAACGATAGCTTCAATTGAGTCACATCTGACTCAGGCCGGCATTGCCCAAGTTCATGCCGCGAACCGCTCCTTTGGTATCGCCCATAAATTGCTAATGGCCGCCGCGGCCGTCAAGCTAGCCAGCGCTCAGATTGACGTGGTGATCCACACCGTCGGCATCCTTTACACGTTGCCCCATATTCTGCGAGAGGATGAGGTGATCGAGAGTCTTGCTCTGGGCGCTGGCAGTGCCGGCAGCGGGTTCGATCTCGTCACCAATCACCGTATCACCGAGTTCAAGTTCATCCACTGGCAGAAAAAAGGCAACGCCGTCCGCAACAAGACCCTGTTCCAGGATTTCTTCAAACTGGCTCGCGAACAAACCGGGAAGGGAAAATATCTCTACCTCCTGCAGACAAAGATTCCCTTGCGCTTTCTCCGTGACCAGAGGGACATATTGAAAGTCTTGGATCGTAACCGGCGGCTGGCCGAGGATTTTGTGGCTCGCTATGGTGACACCTATCGCACCGTGGGAGAATATTATGAGGCCCACAAGGGCAATGTCCGAATTGTAAACCTGGTTGATGCCGTGCCGGGGTTTGATGACTTTCTCCGGCTCTTTGAGCGTACAGGCTGACAGGCGTCTGAACAAAGAGCGTCACTCGTGCAAACCATTTCGCGAATGAGTTTCACCGCCGTCAAAACCAAAGGGGCCATTCTGCCCGCCGACCTGCTGCATCGCATCGCCGACGGTCGTGACCTGGACGGCCTCAAGCCGACCGACTATCACCTGTCCCCCAACGAATGCCTGAACGAAGCGATCAACCGCTCCTGGAACCGCTGCCTGGGCGCGCGGCAGGGCTTTGACGACCAGCGCAAATGCCTGCCCGAGACCGACCGAGGCACCACCCTTACCTGCGAACGCTGCCATTGGGGTGGCCTGATTTTCGAACCACAGACGGTAAGCACTTCCAGATGATCACAATAAACACAGCCTCAAGTGGTACATATTTTGGAGGGAACCTCACTGCGATGTTTTTCGGAATATGAGGTTGCACCGTCACCAAGAACTATGACTCCAGCAAACATCAATTACGCAGTCTCCAAACCCGGTACATTTTAACCCGAATAATGAGAAGCTCTGTCAATTGGCAACCAATTGAGCGGATAGCCTAAAGATTCAGTGATGAAACTGTACTCATATTGCTTGCGTTACGACAGTGGCGCAGCGCCTAATCCATTCTGGGGGATCTGCACCCTCGCAATATGCAAGCCCGTTATCAGAAGAACAGCCCGTATCGGAGACTGGGTAGCCGGCTTGGGATCTGCCAACTCGCCGATTGGGGATATGTCTGCGTGCGTCGTTTACGCGATAAAGGTCACGGACAAAAAGACACTGCAAGAGTACGATGCTTACTGCCAGAAACATTGCCCCAAAAAGATCCCAGTTTGGAACAGCAGCGACTTTAGGCGGCGTGTTGGGGATTGCATCTATGATTTCTCTCACGGCACGCCGCCTCGAATACGCCCGGGTGTCCATGACGAACGTAACCGTGAACGAGACCTGGGAGGCCAATACGTCTTGATCTCGGATCACTTTTACTACTTTGGGGACAAGCCCATCGAGCTGCCTGATGACCTCAAGCCGATCATCCATCATACGCAAGGGCACAAGTCCGTCGCAAACAAGCCGTATGTGGAAACGTTCATAGCGTGGATTTCGAAATCGGGACGCAAAGTCAATGGACTCTATGGTGAGCCACAGCTCAAGAGAGAATTCAGCCTTGATCCGAGTATCGGGATCAAGTGTGCCAGCCGGTGTTTGGC
>Ga0180432_10010375_pt1 | contig 11168 bp, 12 predicted proteins | sample SS_ome_10_FD_132414 | JGI IMG/M metagenome (GOLD analysis project Ga0180432, IMG submission 132414) | Hypersaline lake sediment archaeal communities from the Salton Sea, California, USA - SS_1_MS_2 metaG | ecosystem: Environmental > Aquatic > Non-marine Saline and Alkaline > Hypersaline >... | reverse complement strand
CACCGCGCCCGCGGCCAGGCCGCCGTGATCGTAGCACGCTCCCTCGTAACCGTCCTGAGTGTCATTGACCGCTACGCCGCAAACCTCGGGATCGGTGCAGTCGTCGGTGCTGTCGCAGGAATCGGCGGCCTTGAAACAGAATGCTTCGCCGGTGTCAAGGGCAAGGCATTCGAAGACCGCGCCGGGATCATCGGGATCGGCGCAGGCGTTGCAGTCCGCGTCGGTGGTGCACTGGCTCCCGCACTGCGCGTTGGGATCGTCTTCCCCCCAGGCCAAGCAGATATGCTCGTCGGCACAGGCGGAGCTCAGCGCCCCGGCGCAGGGATCCCCGCAAGTTCCGCTGTGGTCCCCGCAGCTTACCCCGGCGGCGGCGGTCTTCTGGCACCAGTTCGACGGATCACCCCACACGCAGCACATGTCGCGGCCGTCGGTGCCGTTGTTTATGCAGTCGGAGTCGGTTTCGCACGGGCCGGTGCAATAGCCGGAAACGCAGGCACCCAGACAGCAGTCGTCGTTCCCGGCGCAGTCCTCGCCCACCTCGCCGCAGGTGCCCTGCTCCAGGCAGGTAAGGTCGACGCCGGGGGTGTAGCCGGCGTCGCACTCGCAATAGGGCACGCAGTTGGTCACCCGGCATCTGCCGTGGCCGGAGCAGAGCTGGTTTTCGCAGGGGTCGACGCCGCCGCAGTCATAGCACTGGCTGTCGTCTATTACACAGTTGTCGGTGCAGATCAGTTCGCCGCCGTCGTGGCCCTCGGTCTTGCAGGTCTTTTGGCCGAACTGCTCGCGGTCGCACTCCTCGTCCATCTCGATGACATTGTTCCCGCAGGCGTAGCAGTCGTTCCCGTTGAAGGTGCAGTCGGAGTTGCAGGACAAATCTCCGCCGTCATAGTCGAGATCGGTGCAGTCCTTGTTGTCCAGGTCATCGCCGTCGCACATCTCGCCCTCGTCCTTGGTGCCGTTGCCGCAGTTGTTGCAATTACTCTCGTCGAAGGTGCACTGATCGGTGCAGCCCAGCGTGCCGGTGAAGTACCCCAGACCCTCGCAGGTCTGGCCGCCCAGCTGATCGGTGTCGCATTGCTCACCGGTCTCCAGCTTGCCGTTGTTGCACTCCGGCCCGCCGTCCCCATCGTCACTGCAGGCCGCGAAGGCCAGCGCCAATAACGCTATCAGAATAAGTCCCGTCTTCTTCATTTCTCCCTCCCGGGCGAAAGGTTAAATGCAGTCAGAACATCGGCCTAGCGGTTTGCCCTGACAATTTTGAACGAACGGTTGAGCAGCTTGTTGGCCTTATTGTACTCACCAGCCTCCATCGCCGCCATGACCTTTTGAGACAAATCGTCCAACTGCCGCAACACCGATCTTTTCCTCATTCTTTTTGAATAGTTGTCAAAGAAGCGGTTGAAGCGCAGCAACTTGTCCTGGACAAAGGCCTTGTTCACCTGCACATTCTTCAAAGTGGACAATGCCCGCTTGCCGAACAGAAGTGCCTTGGAATGATTCGAACGCTTGTGCCACTTCTTCATTCTCGCATACTCGGAGTCGAACTTCTTGCTGTCGCCGTTGATGATTCCGTTCCGGTACATGGTCAAACGGATTGTCCGGGTCAGCTTGTTCAACTTGTCGGTCGGTGTGACCGCTGGCTCCTTCTCGGGCGGCGGAGGAGTTGGTGGTAACCCCGGCTCGACCGCCGCGATCTTCTCGAGGGGCGGCTCCGGTTGGTTCTCGGCGGGTTCGGCCTTGAGCTCTTCCACCGACGGTGAGAGGTCTGCGGCCGCCACTGGTTTGTCCGGATCCTCGACGCCATCGCCAGGCTCACCGCTTTTCAGCAGGAACACGACCAAAACCGCCGCTACGCCGGCGACAATTCCGATACCCAGGGCAATGATGGCCCTCGGCTTCTTTTTCTCCACCAGCGGTTCCTGATCAAGCTCGGTCGGCTGATCGACCACCACCGGCGGCTGCGTTTTCGGCGTTTTTGGGCCGCCGTCGTCGTTTTGTGAGGGCGGAGATTTGAGACTGTCGGGCATGTCGGCGATGACCGTCGGCGGCATGGTGGGCTGCACCGGCAGGCCCGCCGCGGGTGTCGGGGTTCCGGACAGGGAAGTGACCTGCGTCGGGCCGTCAAAGCTCGTCGTCTGGGCGCCACTCTTTTGAGCGATCTCAGCCTCCAGAGCGGCCATGGCCGTGCGGACGCTGCCCTCCTCGGTGGGCTCGTCGCCGAATTCCATGGGGGATTCCGGTTTCTCGTCAGGCTCTTTCCATACTACCGAGAAAAGGCTGTACTCGTCGGTCTTGCCCTTCAAGGAGGTCGTCGAATGAAACCTGGTGAAGTCGTGCATGCGGGTGAGCTTGTCGCGGGTGGAGGACGAGATCAGGACTTCGCCGGCTCCGGCCTTGGAGCTTATTCGCGAGGCCACGTTGACCGCGTCGCCGAAGGCGTCCTGCTTTTCGAATATGGTCCGGCCGCTGTGCAGCCCGACGCGTATGCGGATCTGGTCGGCTTCGTCCACCAGGTTGCGGTTGGCGGCCTCAAGGACCTGCTGCATTTCCATGGCCGCCTCGACGCCGTCGTCCGGGGATTCGAAATGCGCCATGATGGCATCGCCGATGGTCTTGATCACCGTGCCGTGATGCCGCTGTATCACCGGAAAGAGCAACTCGTTGTGCTTCTGGATCTTCTTGCGGCCGGCGATGTCGCCATGACTCTCGAAGTAGGGGGTGATGCCAATTATGTCGGAAAGCAGAATGGTGGCGTCTTGGATCTGTATCAGCTGGGTCTTTATCTCCCTATGTTCCGCGGGGGATTCTGGCTCGCCCTGATCGATGTCCGCTTGCAGCAGGCGGCGCAGGGCCTCCTCGTCCCTCCTTTCGGATGAACCGGAGGCGCCGGGGATGACCGGGGCCAGCCACTTGCGGAAACCGGCGATGCTCTGGTAGCGCTGCTTGAGATCCACCGCCATGGCCATGCTGATCACCTTCTCCAGCGCCGGGGGCACGTCGGGATTGAACAGACACGGAGAAACCACCTTGCCTTCCAGAACCGCGTCGGTGATCTGGATAATGTGCTTGCCCTGGAACGGGTAGCGGCCGGTCACGCACCGGTAGAGGATGACGCCCAACGAGTAGATGTCGCTCTGGACGGTGGCCGGCTGGCCGGAAAGAACCTCGGGAGCCATGTAGTGAATGGTCTCCGCCGGAGCCCGTGCGCCGGTGGTCCCGGCCAGGTCGCGGGTGCTGGACAAACCGAAGTCCAGAACCGATACCTGACCGTCTTCGCTCAGAACGATGTTGCTCATAGTCAGTCCGGCGTGGACCAGGTTCTTTTCGTGGGCCGCGCTGAGGGCCTTGGCGACCTCGTCGGCCAGCCTTGCCGCTTGCAGTGCGGGGATGACCTTGCAGGTCTCCACCACCGAATCGAGGGTAGCCCCCTCGATGTACTCCATGGTGACGAAGAACAAGTCGTTTTCCTGGTGCAGATCGAAGACCCGGCTTATGCCCGGATGAGATATCTGCCGCGCCAGCAGAACCTCGCGGCTGATCCGCTCGAAGGCCTCGCCCTGGGCAAGTTGGGGATTGAGAACCCGCAGTGCCACCTTGGTCTTCAGCAGCCCGTCGTGGGCCAGAAAGACCGTGCCGGTGCTGCCCTCGCCCAGCTTCCGCTCCAGCTTGAATCGCCCGAGTTGACTGCCGATCTGGGGAAACGTCTCCATTCCCGCCGCAATATACATGAGTGGCAGGGCCCTCGCAACACGATAGAATATCAAGGTGTTTAGAGCAGTAAGACCTGTACGAAACCTTCCAGCGATCGGTCCAGCGTGAGGATCACCGCCAGGATGCCGACCACGGCGCGCAGCGGCATGCCCAGAAAGAAGACCTGGATCTGGGGCGCGGTGCGGTTCATGAACCCCAGCAGCATATCGGCCACCAGCAGGGCGACCGCGGCGGGAAAGGCGATCGACACACCCATGCGTATGGCCTGGGCGGTAACCGCCAAAGCCAGATCGGCGGCCTGTGCGCACTGCTCGACTGCGGGAAGACTGCAAACGGGCAGGGAAACCAGGCTTTGTTGAAGCGCTCCGAGGAAAAGGGCGGGCCCGCCGGCCGCGAAGAAAACCAAGATGCAAAGCAGCAAGTGCAGATCTCCCACCGGAGATGTCCGCTCTTGTGAATAGGGAACAAACGCGTGGGCGCCGGCGGACCCGCGCAGGTCGTCGATTAGTTGGCCGCCCATCCTCATTCCCTCGAAGAGACAGGAACCGGCCAGCGCCAGGACGGTTCCCACCGCGAGTTCCTTCAACAACAGACCAATGAACAGAAATCCATCAGGAACCTGACCCGAGAACCCCGCCTGAGGGTAGACAGCGATCACCACGCAGGCCACCAGACCCAGCTTGGCGGCAACCGGCAATCGCTTGCCTCCAAAGGCCGGCACCAGAAACACCACCGGCAAGATGCGACCGGCCAGCAGTATTCCGAAGAAGAGCGCATCCATGTCAGAAAGATCCGGACAACGCCGCCTGGGCAAAGTAAACCAGCTGCTCGCCCATCCAGGGAGCCACCAGCGCCAGCACCAGAAGAACGGCAAGGATTTTGGGAACGAATGAAAGGGTGAACTCCTGCAGTTGACTGGCGGCCTGCAAGACACTCACCAGGAAACCCACTGCCAGCGCGGTGAGCACCACCGGCGCCGACACAACCAGCACCAGCCACAGCGCCTTGCGGCCCAACTCCAGCATGAATGCCATATCCACGGGTCACCTCACAAATAGGCCCCGACCAGGCCGGAACCGATCATGGTCCAACCGTCGGCGAAGACGAACAGCAGCAGTTTGAAGGGAAGTGAAATCGTCGTCGGAGAAAGCATATGCATGCCCAGCGACAACAAGATGCTGGCCACCAGCATGTCCAGAACCAAGAAAGGGAGAAAGATGACGAATCCCATGCGGAAGGCCTCCTGGAGCTGGCTGATGACGAAGGCGGGTACCAGGGCTTTCCAACTGGGGCCGTCGTCGGAGGGATCGGACCTGTCAGACAGGTCGGACAGGTCTGACTCATCGAGCATCGCGGAGAAGGTGTGCAAGTGCTCGGGATCAGCGTGACGCTTCAGAAAACTCTCCACCGGCTGCGCCGCCTGGCTCACCATTTCGAATATCTGCTTGGGCGATCCGCTCTCCCACACCTCCTCGGCGCCCGAGAGCCGGTCGCCCACCTGGGAAGCCACCGGGGCCATCACCACCAGGCTCAGCACCAGCGCCAGACCGGTTATCACGCTGTTGGGGGGGATCTGAGGGGTGCCCATGGCGTTGCGGACGATGGACAGCACCACCGCCATCTTCACGAAAGAGGTCAGCATCACCAGGGCAAAGGGAAGCAGCCCCGCTCCCACCATTACCAGGGTCAATGTCAAAGGGGAGTTTGTCACGACGAAGCCTCCTTCTCCTCTTCTTCCAGGCGGGTCACCAGACTAATGCCGTTCTCGCCGGAGGACACCAGCAGACGAACGCCGTCGGCCTCAACCAGGTGAAGCACCTTTCCCGGCTGCAGCCTGACCTTCTCCAGGCAACGCAGGCGGCCCTCGGACTCCTGTTCGGCTTTCTGGGATCTGCGCCTGAGCCACACGGCCGCACCCACACCGGCCGCCAGCAGGCCGGTGGCGCTCCAGGGAATGCCCGGCTTGGTTCCGTCCTTCTTGGACGGTTTGAGCAGAAACAGCCCCAGAAAGGCCGATACCGCCAGGGCCACACCCAGCACCACCATTTTGGACTTAAGCGTCCTCATCACGCCCACCCAGCCGAGGCGCAACCTCGAGTATCCGCACGCCTCGCCGTCCCTCCACATCCACCAGTTCGCCCCGGGCCACCAGGGTGGAGCCTGCCCGCAGATCCACCGGACCGAGCACGTCTCCCGACAGGGTCACCACGTCACCGGCGGTGAGAGCCGCCACCTGGGACACGGTGAGTTCCACCCTCCCGGCCTCAATGCTGATTTCGACCGGCAGTGCACCAACCTCGGTCACATCCAGCGCAGGACAACCGCCGCTTGAAAGAACTTCTCCTTCATTCATGACACTCCCTCCTTGGCGAAAATTAATGCTTTCTATGATCAGCTCGTCCCCGCGGTGTTTCCCCCGCAGCAAAAGGGGCCCCAGCCGCAGGCTCATCTCTTCGGGTCCGTGGACCCCGTCCAGCAGGACGACATCGCCGACCCCGATGGCAAGAAGCTCCTCGGCGGTCAGTCTCGATGTCCCGGCCAGCACCGGCAAGGCCAGTTCCAGTCCGGACACCCGCTCGATGTTATCCATCGCGCCCCCGGGAACCGGCCCGCGGCGGCGGATGGAGGACTCGGTTTCGATCCAGATGGCGAAGCCGCGTTCCCACCCGGCTTCCACTGCCAGCCAGGTGGCCACCAGGGAATCCTCTCCACGAGAAGCCCTGCCGACCTGACCGGCCGAATCAAGAAAGCCCGCGAAGCGCCAGGTGCCGAAATCCTCGGGGTCCCTTCCGGCAAGCTCCACCAGGGCCGTGGCCAGGATCCAGCCGATGACGCCGTCCTCGCCATCTACGGTCAGAGTCCAACCGGCCTGGACGGGCCGGTCGGGCTGGACTCGCGCGACTATGCGGCCGGCCACTTGCGGATCTAGTGCCAGAAATCCGGTTCGATCCCCGACGGGATCCACAAAGACCGCGAATCGCCACTTTCCCGGAAAAACCTTGCGCAGGTCCTCAACTCGCAGAGACTGTACGCGGGCGACGTCCAACCGGGCCGAGCCCAGCCCCAGACGCCGCGCCAGATCCGAGGCGCAGGCGGACACTTTAAGAATCCAGAGCTTGTGGGCGCTGGCCTTTGAAAGTTCGAGATCGGAACGCCCCAGCCGGCTGAGACCTTCCACAGGAAAGGGGCGAACGCGGGTCCGGGGCTTCATGGAGACACCTCAAACCCGCAGAGATCGAATCCGGAGGAAGCAAGCCGGCCGGAAATAACCCTCTTGCTCCGCTGCAGCTCGCTTCTCTGGCGGGCACCGTCGGCCCGCAGGCGCAGCCGAACCCGGCGGTCCGCGACGACCACCGCGCAGGTCACGCCCTGCAGCCAGCCCGAATGGAATGTGACCAGGACCTTGTGCGGATCCACGCAGGGCGGCGCCGTCCGGACAACCTGCACCACCCGGGAAGACAGCTGCTCCAGGGCCGCCTCAAGAATCGTCGCTTGCAGGGTGACCGGCAGCTGCGTCTCGACCGGCCTGTCCGGCATCTGAACAGGCTGAATCCAGATCTGGAACGGGTTGGCAAAGGGCGCCGGGGAGATATGCCTCCGCTTCAGCATTACCCGGTGACTCGGGCTTTGAGTGGGTGGTTTTATCTTCATTGGCATCTCCTTGCCCTTTCTTTAGAGCAAGGCCCGTGCCACCCCGGTCTGGTCCTGTAAGTTGCTGTTTTTACTGGCCTAGTATTCTGAATCCGCGGGAAGTTGTCCGGATATTAAAGACACCGTGTCCGGATCCCGGACACTACCGGTCCAGACCGGCGCTCCTTTCGGCGGCCGGCGGCCCGCCGCCGGCGCCGGTCGAGGTTCCGGGCTATTTCAAGCTTCGCCTGGGCGCGGGCCAGCTCCACCTTGCTGCGGGCAAGGTTCTCTTGCCGGCCGGACAGACCGTCTTCGGCCTGTTGGGCCTCCTGGCGGGCCTGCGCCAGTTCACCGGCCAGTCGCCGGTCGAAGGCCAACAACTGTGCGAGCCAGCGGGCGTCGCGCAGGTCATCGAGTCGCTTGAGAGCCGCTTGGCGCTTTTCTTCGATCGAAACCAGGTTGTCGCTGTGCATATCTAGAAACTCTCGTGCCTTTCTGACCTCGGTGGCGGCCCGCGAGGTGCCGGCCAAGTTTCTTTCGAGGAACAGCCGCCGGATTCTTACCAGGCTGTCGAGTGATCCACTCACCGCGGTCAACCTCTCGCCAGTCCGAGCAGATCCGCAAGGGTCCGCTCGAGGCTCGACCTTTCTTCGGGCCCCTGCCGGATGAAATCCAAAACGGCCGGCCTGATAGCTATGGCGCGGTCCAACTGGGGATCGCCCCCCGGCTCGTAGGCTCCCGCGACGATCATGTCTCGCCGGGATTCATAGGAGCCGACCAGTTCACGGATCTCGCGGGCCGCTTCCCGGTGCTCGCCGGACACCACCCGGTCCATCAGGCGGCTCAGGGAAGCACAGGGATCGATGGCCGGATAACAGCCCGCCCGGGCTAAATGGGGCGACAGGGTGATATGGCCGTCGAGGAGGGCCTTTACCTCTTCGCCCAGGGGGTCGTCTTCCGGGTCGCCCTCGGTCAGAACCGTGTACAGCGCGGTGATGGAACCGTCACCGTCGTTGCCGGCCCGCTCCACCAGGGCGGCCAGGCGGTCGAAAACCGAAGGGGGAAAACCGCGCCGGCCGGGCGGCTCGCCCGCGCTGAGGGCAATCTCGCGCAGGGCCCGGGCGTGGCGGGTCAGCGAGTCGGCCAAAAGAAGGACCTGATGGCCGCTGGCCCGGAATCCCTCGGCAATGGCGGTGGCCACCGGAAGCACCCGGGCTCTTTCACCCGCCGGCCGGTCCGACGTGGCGCAGACGACCACCGAGCGCGCCAGCCCCTCCCTTTTCAGATTATCCCGGATGAACTCGCTCACTTCACGCCCCCGCTCTCCCACCAGCGCCAGCACGATGCAGTCGGCCTGGGTCCCCTTGGCAATCTGCGCCAGCAGGGTGCTCTTGCCCAGGCCCGGACCGGCGAAAAGCCCCACCCGCTGACCCCTTCCCAATGTGGCGAATCCGTCCAGAGCCCGGATGCCGGTGACCAGCGGTTTGCGCACCGGCGGGCGATCCACCGCGGACGGCGCCGGTGCGTGCACCGGCAGGGTCAGGCAAACGCGCGGCGGCTCCCGCCGATCCAGGGGTCGGGCCTGCGCGTCCAGTACCCGACCGAGCAGATCCTCCGACCAGGGCACCCAAAACGTCCTGGACGTTCCCCGGACCTTCAACCCACTCGACAGGCCCGATCCGTCGCCGATCGGCAGAAGCAGCACCCGGCCGTCCTTGAATCCCGCCACCTCGGCGGGCACCCGGTTCTTGCCGATCAGCACCTGTTCACCCAAACGGGCGCCGGGGAGCGAAGCGGTCAGAGTGGCTCCGATGGCCGCCTCCAGCCGGCCGGATCTGCGGACCGGATTGGCCGATGCCGCCCGCTTCTTCCAATTGGAGAGAATTTCAGGCGCGTCTGGAAGCATCTCAGTCCTCCTGCATGATCCGGGTCAGTTCCTCGATCTGCACGTTTAGGCGGCCGTCCACCAGACCCCGTTCTCCGCGCACCACACACCCTCCCCGCTCCACCCGGCTCGAAGAAACAAACACCACGCTGGCTTCGGGGTCGGAAAGAACCGGGTGCTTGCCGTCACGCAGAATCCCCAGATCGTCGGGGTGCACATAAACCCGCAGTTTGCGGCCGCACTGGTTTTCGCGAATCACCCGCGCGCATATCCGCGCGACGGTCTGTGGAGAAGTCTGCAGTTCCCGCGACAGGATCCGCCTGGCAATCTCCGCGACCAGACTGGCTATCTCGGGCAGGCATTTCTCCGTGATACGATTGCGCAGAACCGCGGCTTCGGCCACGTGCACGGCTACCTCCCGGTAGCCCCGGTTCCGGCCTTCTTCGAGGATTAGTTCCGCCGCTTGTCGGGCCCGGCCGATGATCTCTTCCGCGTCTTCCGCCGCCTTCGCGCGCTCCTTGAGCAACAGGTTGGGCCGCAGCGGCGTGATCTTCATCTGTCGGGTCGAATCGGCTGAAATACGCATTGTCTTCATTTTCCATCTCCGTTATCCATGAGTTTCCGCAAGGTCGCAGCCGAAGACCGGCACTGCTCCAGGCGGGACAACCGGAACCAGGCCGCCTGCGCGCAGCGCGCCCAGGAGGCGGGCAGATCCTTTGTAATCCGTTGCAAGGAAGAGACGTCCAGATCGGCAGACGCCCGACCCAGGCGGTGCAGTCCGGCTTTCAGCTGGAGATCCAGGCCAGGATCGCCCTGGCCGAGCAGGGTGGTCCTCAGCGACTGCAGCACACCGGCAGCCGGAGCCGGCTCGTCGGTGGCGCTCCCGGCGTCGAAAACGTGCGGCAGCATGTCGAGCTCGTCCGCGCCCACCTTGCGGAGAAAGGATGCATCGACAAATTCCCATTCGTCGCCGAACACTCCATCGGCCAGGCGGGAAAGCGGCAGTTCATCCGGAGGACCGCCCAGGATCTTCTGGGTCGACGCGAACATTCTCTTGACCGCCCGCGAGAACGTGTAGTGCATCACGCCGCCCTCCTCTGCCTGACCGGGCCGGCCTGGACCTGCTTGCGCCTGCGCAGGAAGAAGAACGCGGAGGCGCAGAAGGCCAGCACCGCCAGGGCCACCGCCGCTATTCTCAGCAATCCTCTGGAATCCCCGGTCTGGGTCACCTGAGCGGGAACCGCCACCCTGCGCTTTTTGGAAAACACGACCATCACCCGGTCGCGGTCGAGCCCCACCACGGCGTGGGCCACGATCTTCTTGACCTCGTCGGGCGAGATCGGCGGCTGTTCATCGGTGCCCGGATGATAGCCGATGAGCACCGACGCGGTCGGATCCGGCGCCTCGGCCTTCGAGATCCGCTTCTCCGGCCGGGCGGTGACGTGCACCCGCGCGGAAACCACGCCCTCGACGGACTCCAGCGTCTTGGAGATCTCCTCCTGCAATGCGCTGAGGTAGAGGGCCTGCTCCTCCATTCTCCCCGGAACCAGGCCGCGCTCCTTGTAGACCCCCATAAACCCGGTGTGCCTGGGCCGCGGAAGCCCCGCGGCGCTCAGCGCCAAAAAGGCCCGGGAGAGTTCGGAATGCTCGACCTCGATCGACCACTGGGAGCCCTGACCGCTCTTCTCGCCGGTAATGCCGGCCTCGGCCAAAACCAGCAGGATCTCGTTGGCCTCGCGTTCAGAGAGCCCGCTCTGCAGCGTGGTCCCGCATCCGCAAAGCACCAAGCAAGTGGAGATCAACAAGATCTTCTTCATGACTGCCTCCTATATCTGCATGTTCCAGAGCCGCTTGACTCCGGCGACTCCCTCTTCGACCACTTTGTTGACCAGGGAGAGTTCCTCGGAGATGCGGTACACCTCCGCCTGCAGGGCCAGAAGCT
>Ga0180432_10010374_pt1 | contig 11170 bp, 12 predicted proteins | sample SS_ome_10_FD_132414 | JGI IMG/M metagenome (GOLD analysis project Ga0180432, IMG submission 132414) | Hypersaline lake sediment archaeal communities from the Salton Sea, California, USA - SS_1_MS_2 metaG | ecosystem: Environmental > Aquatic > Non-marine Saline and Alkaline > Hypersaline >... | reverse complement strand
GGGGGACCGTCCAGATGCTGCGCATCACCATGGCGAGCCTCATGTTCGGACGCCGCTTCGACCAGCGACCGGGCAAGTAAACAGAAAAAGCGCCGGGCGTCCCCGAGGCGCCAGGCATCGATTCAATATTGGCTTTGAATTATTCAAGGAGGCCTTATGGGAACGTATTATAAAGACGCCGATCAGCTCTACGAGATCTACGGCTATTTTTTGAACCAGATCCTCAAGGACCCGAAGATAGGCCCCAAGATGGCCAAGGCGGGCATCGTCATCAAGTTCGTCTACACCGACCCGGACACCGAGATCACCATCGACCTGAAAAACCCGCCGAAGGAAGAGGGAAGCTACGGCACCTACTACCTGGGCCCCTGTGAGGTCAAAGAGGACGTCTGGTCCTCCCAGGCGGCGGATTTTTCCCACAGCTTCTGGCACGGCCACGAAAACCCGGTGGCGGCCATCGCCAAGGGAAAGGTCAAGCAGGGGGGAAAGATCACCGCCATGATGAAGCTCCTGCCGGTGGTACGCCCCTCCTTCAAGCGCTTCCCCGAGGTGCTCAAGGAGATGGGATACGAGGACAAGGTCATTGTGAAATAGCATATCGATGACGCGAGAGAGCAGTGTTTCGATCCACCGCCGCCTCGATTTTCCGGGGCGGCGGTTGCTTTTGGGCAACAAAACGACTACTATACACATATCATTCACTGGAGGGAGGCACCATGGATATCAGCGAGATCACCAACATCATCACCGATTTCGTGCGAACGGACGATCGAAACCGCATCCCGAATCGAGGGGACTATCGCATATACGACGATCCGCTGGTGGGGGTGGCGGGTGCCGACGACCAGATCTACCGGGAATTTCAGAAGGACGGCGTCATCGGGCCGCACCACCTCCTGCCTGTGGATTGGCTGGACACGGCCCAAAGCGTTATCGTCTATTTTCTCCCCTTCTCGGAGCCAATCGTCAAAAGCAACGAGACGCCCGGCCCCCCGTCCGACGAGTGGTACCTGGCCCGACACTGGGGGGAGGTGTTCAACGACGCCCTCAGAAAGCACCTCCGGGAATGTATCATCTCCTCCGGCATGAGCGCCGTGGCGCCTATCATCGATGAGCGGTTCGAATCGATGTACGGCTCCACCAGCAACTGGTCCGAGCGGCACACCGCCTACGCCGCCGGCCTGGGGACCTTTTGCCTCTCCTATTCATTCATCACCGAAAAGGGGTGCGCCGGGCGGTACGGCTCTGTGATTACGGATCTCCTCCTCCCGCCCACCCCCCGGACGGCGAACTCCCTGATGGAAAATTGCATCTACGATGACAACGGCGCCTGTGGGGTGTGTATCCAGCGTTGCCCCGCCGGGGCCGTCACCCCGGAAAAGAAGGACCACGGCCTGTGCTTGAAATATCTTATAGAGGAGATAATGGCGACGTATCCCCTGCGGCACGACAACATCTACGTGGGAGGATGCGGCAAGTGCCAGACCGGCGTTCCCTGTTCCCGGACGAATCCGAGGCGGAAAAGCACATCGAATTAATGGCGACAAACCGGCCGGCGCACCGTATGACGGCATGATCCATACCGGGAGATCCCGGAAGAGGTGCTCCGGTCGCCATTTCCCGGCTGTCGATACACGAAACAGGTTACGAGGTACGCCATGAACGATACCCTCAGACAACTGAAAAAGAGACGGGGGTGGGAAAAAAATTCCTTGATCGTCGCCCCGGCGGCGATATTCCTTCTGCTCTTCGTCGTCCTGACCGCCTGCTCCGCCGAAACGAACACGTCCGAATCCCCGGGCTCCAACACCCCCCCGGCGCACCTTTCGGCGGTGGCCGGAAACTGGGCCACCGACTGGGGAAAGGCCACCATCGATCTTGCGGAGCTGATCTCCGGCGGCGTCATCCGGGACGGCATACCTTCCATCGACGACCCCGACCATGTCTCCATAGAACATGCAGCCGAATGGCTCATCTATACCGAGCCGGTCATCGTCCTTGATATCGAGGGAGACGCCTGGGCCTATCCACTCTCGATCCTCACCCGGCATGAGATCGTCAACGACATGGTGGGGGGCGTGCCGGTGGCGGTGACCTTCTGCCCCCTGTGTAATTCCGCCCTGGTCTTCGACCGAAGGGTGGATGGAGATACCTACGAGTTCGGCGTATCGGGACTTCTGAGAAACTCCGACCTCGTCATGTACGACCGGACCACCGAATCCCTGTGGCAGCAGTTCACCGGCGAGGGGATCGTGGGGGAGCACGCGGGAGATGTCCTTACCATTATGCCATCATCCATCGTCAGCTTCGCCGATTTCGCCGAAGCCTACCCCGACGGTCTCGTCCTCTCCACCGGGGGACGCACCTACGGCCGAAATCCCTATGCTTACTACGATTCCGGCACGGGAAAGCCCTTTCTCTTCTTCGGCGAGCCGGACGATCGGCTCCCTCATATGCTCCGGGTGGTCGGCATGAGTGTTGATGACAAGGCCGTCGCCTATCCCTACGACGTTCTCTCCCGGGAGCGGGTGGTAAACGACACCGTGGCGGGGCGGGATATCGTCATATTCTTCCGCTACGGGACCAACAGCGCCCTGGACGCCCCGGTTATCGCCGAGGGAAAGGATATCGGCGCGGCGACGGTTTTTGTCCCTTCGGTTGACGGAGAGCGGTTGACGTTTTTCTTCGACGGGGAATCATTCAGAGACGAAAAGACAAACAGCATCTGGACGCTGCTGGGAACGGCCGTGGACGGCCCCCTTTCAGGGACGGCACTGTCCCCCCTGGTTCACAGCGATCACTTCTGGTTCTCATGGGCTGCGTTCTATCCTGATACGGAGATCTACACCGGAACAGACGGAATCGACAGGTAACCCCCCACCCCTCATTCCTGAGCGGGAGCGATCGCTTCTAATTTCAGAGAGACGAACACGTCACATCGGATGAGACGCTCCATCGGCTGCCGGGATTCTATTCCGTATGTATACCCTTTTTTTATAAAATACTTATTTTCCTTACACATTTTTCACTAATCATGGAAAATCGAAAAAGGGGGCGATTGAAGATGCCGGGTGCAATCACCCGGGACGACGAAACAGGTGACGCCTCCTGAAAGAGTCACGGAAACACACGGGAGCGAGCCATTCATGAAACCGCGGGTATTCCTTCTCTTTGTAATCGGTCTTTCGGCCCTTACGCTTCTGACCGTCTGCGCTCCCGAAGAATCACCGCAGATATGGACCCAGAAGGGCATCATGAACCATAGCCTGGGAAAATACGAAATCGCCCTCACCGACTTCAACCGGGCGCTGGAAATGGACCCTGACTACGTCCTGGCCCATAACGGCCGGGGCATGGCCTACCTGGAAATGGAGCGATACGACGAGGCCATCGCCGATTTCGATACGGCCATCGCCCTGGATCCGAGCTTTTCTCTGGCCTATTTCAACCGGGGAGAGGCGCTCTTCCGGTCCGGGGACCTGGACGCGGCGCTGAAAGACTTCGAGACGTCCTGTGACATGGGATATATCGAGGGCTGTGTCCGCCGGGACGAAATCCACGAGCTTCGCGAGTAATCCCTCGCCGTATGCTTCCCCCGTGGATGGTGTCTCTTGGGGGGAGACATGTCTCTTTGACGTACTGCGTATTGCATTCGAGAGCGGTGTGCGGCCTTCCGTGTCAAAAAGGTGAGCTCCACCGGTGCCGTATCGGTTGGCGCTGGATGGATTTTCATCCCCGTTCCGCAGTTCCCTGAAAACTCTCCCGTCGCCTGTCCTGGTTCTTGCTTCCTCCTTGACGATACAGTACGTCTCTCCCTGATCCAAAGAAATCTCATCGAATACAGGATGGAAAAAGACGCCCGCGGGGGAGACGCCACCCTCCCCTGGACCCGTGAGGTGATATCGTCGGTCATATGGACGGCGTCGAGGCCGTTCCGGGCGGGAAATTTATTATAGACTTTCCCCTTGCGCAAGCCGTACGCATCTGCTATAGTTTTCGCCGTTAGTCATAAAAGATGAGGAATCCAGGTATGCATGAAAATCGGTGTGTTCGTATCTTCGTGCTGGTCGGCATTATTCTCGCCGTCGCAGCGGTGTCATTCGCCCAGTCCGCCATAGACCTGACCGAACAGGGCAACGATCTTGTCGCCGAAGACGACATCAAGGGGGCGCTGGAATCCTACAACGCGGCCATCGCCGCCGATTCCGATTACGCCCCCGCCTATATGATGCGAGGGATGCTCTATATGACGCTGGCCAAGTTCGATGACGCGGTGCAAGACTTCACCAGCTATACGAAATTGGAGCCGAACAGCATTTCGGGCTACGTCAACCGGGGAAACGCCTACTCCAACATGAACATGCTCGACGAGGCCATCGAGGACTACACGACGGCCATCAGTCTGGATGAGGATAACGCGGATATCTGGTATAATCGCGGGGTCATCTACGCCGCCTCGGACCGCCTCGAAAAGGCCGTTTCCGACTATACGAGGGTGCTGACCCTCTCACCGAACGACCTGGACGCGCTGTATGACCGGGGCAATCTCTATATCGACATGGGAGAATACGAGAAGGCCATCGGCGACCTGACGGACTTCATCAAGCTGGAGCCGGGTATTCCCATGGTCTACATCAACCGGGGCGTCGCCTACGGCAGCCTGGAGCAATACGACGATGCCATCGATGACTTCACCGCCGCCCTCAAGCTGGACGATGAATTCGCCCTGGCCTATTATTATCGCGCCTTTGCATATTCCCACACAGACAATGCGGAAAAGGCGGTTTCGGACCTGGAATCCGCCTGCGACTACGGCCTCCCCGAGGCCTGCGAAATCATTGGGCGGTAACTCCCCTCCGGAGATACCGCCCCAGCACCGATCCCCGGCCCCCTTCCCTTCGGAGGCCCTCAGTAGTACACGACTTCCGAGCCGAGGTAATTGATGCGTACCTCGTCCGGCATCGAGAGTCCCCCGGCCCCGGGGATCGTCAACTCAAAGGAATCACTGCCCCCGGATTCCAGGGTATCCAGCTCAAATTCCCCGGTATATTCATCGGTAAGCATGATCAGAAACAGGGCGTTGTAGTGATCCAGGGACGTTGCATTGATGACGGAGCCGGACACCGTCGTTCCCTCGTCGGTTTGCTCCATCGTCAGGTCCACCAACAGGAACCCCCATCCCAGGGGCTGCACGTCGGCGAAATCCGCCTCAACCCAGCCGGGTTCGGCATGTTCCTGGGCCTTGACCAAAGCCGCCAGGGCCGTCTCCGTCTCCAGCATCGCCCCGGCGGTGTCTGTCCTGAGACTGGAAACGTTCAGGATGAGAAGTATCAGCCCCACCAGTAGAAGCAGCACGACCCCCGCCAGCACCGCCACGGCCTTCCCCAGGGGGGTTGTGAATATTTCCAGCCACGCCGCCCGGCGGGAGTTTTCCGCCGCGTCGCCTTGAGTCATGGTATCTCCTTTTCATGTATGTTTCGGTTTTTTCATCGTCCTGGATGAAATCATGTACTGTCCTCTATTATACCAGAGTAAGTCGCGGCGTGCATGCCGTCGATGAAAAAATTGTGGGGCCGCTGCCCCGAAGAAACCCGTACCGTTACTCCAAATTTCGCACATAAGTATATTTTAATAATATATTTAGTTGACTTATATATAATTTAATATATAATTTAGCTATATTATGCTATATATTTAGATCGAGGAACTCCATGAAACGTACGAACCGCCCCTGGAGACTGCGTTTTCGTCCGCCCGTTACGGTCACGGTTCTGTTTTTCGCCTCCCTTGCGACGCTCCTCATTCTCCCCTCGGCCTCGGCCCAGGAGGGGAAATACGACGCCGTGTACGAATCCCTTCACGGCGCCCCCGCCCCGCCCGACGACGCGCTGAAAACGTCATCGCCGGAGCCGGTCACCGACGAGGCGCTGTCTCTCCATCCTGACGTGGACACCCGAAACGCCGACGACCTCCCGACCGCCATTACGGACAGGGACGACATGCCGCCGGTGCTCTCCATCCCCACCGGCACCCGCTCCTCCGTGAACGCCGGGGTGAACCGGAGGGGACCGGCCTACGACAACCCCAGCGAGTTTCACCGGGTCACCGACAGCAACCAGAACGATGACGACGTCTATTACCTCAACCTGAACATACGTTTTTAGTCCGCCGAACACGCGTGGGGGCGGTTTTTGCTCATTAATCGGTGTACAGCGGCCGTTTGCTTTCCGTTTATCGGCAAGAAATGCTTGACAAGCACGAGGCGATTGGTATATCGTATTTTCAGTAACAAAGGAGGATACACAACTCATGGGTTTTTTCGATAAGAAGCCGGACGAAGAACCGAGGACCGAAATCGCCAGCACACCGAAAAACGCAATGGATACGTCCATTCGTCCCCGCCGGGATTGCGAATGCTACATCGCCGACGGGGTTACCGTGGAGGGGAAAATAACCGGATCCGCCAGCGTCGGCATCGACGGCGAATTCGATGGACAACTCGATATTTCATCCACCCTGATGATCGGCGAGAGCGGAACATTCACCGGTGAAATAAAGGCCAAGGACGTGGTGATCTCGGGAACGGTGAAGGGAAACATCTCCGCGGACAACCTGCTGGAGGTACACCCCACCGGAAACATCCGCGGGGACATCTTCGCCCATCGCCTGGTCATCTCCGACGGCGTCATCTTCGAGGGGAACATCACCATGAGCCGCAATCATTCCCCGGAGCCGGTCTCTGCTCCCGAGCCGACGCCAGACGAGGAAGAGCCGGATGGCGATCTCGACCCGATTTCGAACTACTGATTCACGAGGGCCCGGCTGCCGGGCGCGTGGAGAATCATCCTGAAAACGAACCCCCGACTATACGGTCGGGGGTTTTCTTTGTGCCTCATCGCGCCGGGCGGGGGATGACCGCCCGCTATCTCACGAAGAGCAGCAGCATCAGGCCCGCCACGAACAACCGCCGGTCCGGCGCGTCGGCCCCGGCGGGGGAAAACTCCACGTCACACTCGATGCCCGGGGCGACCCACCTCTCCCGAAATCGCCCGACGATCACCCCCGACCCGCCCAACACCACCTCCCAGGTCCGGGGGAACACCCCTTTGAACGCCGTGGAGAGTACGGATACGGTCAAAACCCGGCGGATCCGGGCCGTCTCCCGCCCGTCTCTATCATGAATCCGCCACCGTGAGGGGTCCGCGGACAGAAATCCCGGACGACGTATGCTTCCGAGGCTTTCGCCCGACTCCAGGTCTGTCACGTCATACGCCGCGGCGAACCCGACGATCTCCCGCCCGGTGACGGAGAGGATCGGCCGGGTGAGATCGGCGTCCCCGAAGATGGTGATGCGCCGCTTCAGGCGGACCGTATCCGCCCGGGCCGCGCAGACCGGAGACCCGCCGGCATCGGAGAGAAACACCCGGGGACGGAGAAACGTCACATCCCGTCGGGCGGTATATCTGTCGTCATCGAAGCGTATCATATAAAAACATGCTCATCCGGCGGCCCGTTTTTGGGCCTTTTAGAGAAATCGGCCGGTGCAACGTCACCGGGGGCGGATGGTGAATTTTTCCACCATCTTCACCGGGTGATACGACTCCTTGGCCCGGCGAAGCCCCTCCACCCCCAGGTCCTGCTCCCGATTCATGAAGACGGCGCCGTCCTTTTCGGCGAACTCGTTTTCGCAGAACTGCTGGTTGATGAGGGCGTAGAGCCCCGGGATGTCCGGGTCGGCCTTCTCTATGTGAGTTACCGCCGTGTCGTGGGTGAGCAGCTCCCCCAGGGAAAACGCCGCCACCCGGTTGTCGATGACCACGGCCCCGGCGGTGAGAGACAGCTCATCGATGTGGTCCAGCGCCTCGTACACCGCGTCCCACTCGCCCATCAGGTTCAGATCGTCCTCGCACCGGCGCACCTCGCACCAGCAGTCCACCAGCTCCCGGCACTGGGAGATGTTCGACGCGTCCACGGGATCGTAGCGGAAGCTCCCCTCCTTCTTGAACCGGTTGACGAAATTCTTCTTGGAGTGATATTTCCTGCCGGAAAGGGCCGCCAGGTCGGCGACGGCGTAGACGTAATCGAAGTGCTCCCGGCACGCCTCGACGACGATGTCCTCCTCACGGGAAAGCTCGTCGGCTAGCCTCCTATCCGCCCGGCGGATGGCCGGCTCTGTCGCCCCCCGGACGTCCGCGAGGTGACGAAACAGCTCCCGGACGGCGTCGATCCGGGGACCGAGGCCCACCGGCATCATCCCAAAGGCCTGAACCCCCTCGGTATCCCCGGGCAGCGTATGGGGCTTTTCGGGGGACACCAACAGCAACAGCCCGTCCAGCACCGACCACTCCCACCAGAAATGATGACGCCAGATGAAGAGGTTGGTAAAAGTCAGCTCGCTGGTTTCGGGCCGGTACGCCGCCAGGTATTCCATGATGACCGGGCGGTCCTCCAGGGCCAGGGGCTTGAACGCGGGATACTCGGGCATGTCCGGCGGCTCCTTTGTCTGGTACATGAGAAGGATATACGTCACGAAAAGAGAATCGGTCGGTTCGGGGGAGACAGGGGGCGTGCCTCCGTTCCCCTTTATTCATCATATCGGAAGGGTCAGTCGCCCGCAAGGGAAAATCGATTAATCCAAAAACTCCCTCTCCGCCCAAGACACCGGAAATGCCGCTCATTCCACCCACACCCTGGGATCATACCCTTTCGATTAATCTGTTCAATAAAACAACGAAGGCCGGGCTTTCCCCAGCCTCAAAAGTGACGCACCGCCCGGAGAGATCAGTGAGCGACGGCGCTATTGACCCGATACGGCTTTCCTACTCACCCAGTTTCTCCAGGTTTTCGCAGGCCGTCTCATGGCCCATGTCACACGCCGTCTCAAAATCAACCAGAGCCTTGTCAATACTCCCCTGAAGGTAATAGGCAATTCCCCGATTGTAGTATAACAGTGCACTCCCCGGGTTCAGCTCTATGGCTTTTACATAATCCGAGATGGCGTCATCAAAGCGGCCGAGATTATAGTAAACAATCCCCCGGCCGGTGTAGGCATCTCCATACTCCGGGTCCAGCTCGATGGCTTTCGTGTAATCCGCGATGGCATCATCATACCGATCGAGGTTCATATAGACAACCCCCCGGTTGCAGTATGCCATCGAAAACCACGGGTCCAGCACGATGGCTTTTGTGTAGTCGGCGATGGCCTCGTCGTACCGCCCGAGGTCAGTATAGGCACTTCCCCGGTTGTTGTAGGCACTTACATACTCCGGGTCAAGCTCAATGGCCTTCGTGTAATCGGCGATGGCCTCATCATACCGGCTGAGCATTTTGTAAGCATTCCCCCGGTTGTCATAGGCAATAGTAAACTCCGAATCCAGATCGATGAACTTCGTGTAATCGGCGATGGCCTCATCGTAGCGGCCGAGACCATTATAGACAATCCCCCGGTTATAGTAGGCACTCGTAAACTCCGGGTCCAGCTCGATGGCTTTTGTGTAGTCGACGATGGCCTCGTCGGAGCGGCCGAGGTCTTTATAGATACCCCCACGGTTGTTATAGGCATCTACATACTCCGGGTTCAGCTCGATGGCCCTTGTGAAGTCGGCAATGGCATCGTCGTAACGGCCGAGGTCTCTATAAGTAGTTCCCCGGTTGTAGTAGGCTTCCACATACTCCGGGTCCAGCTCGATGGCCTTCGTGTAGTCGGTGATGGCCTCATCGGAGCGGCCGAGATCATTATAGACAATCCCCCGGTTATAGTAGGCACTCACACACTCCGGATCCAACTCAATGGTCTTAGTGTAATCCTCAATGGCTTCTTCGTAGCGGGCAAGAGTTCCATAGACAACCGCCCGATTGAAGAAGGCCTTATCATGCTCCGGGTTCAACTCGATGGTCTTTGTCCAGTACTCTATGGCTTTTTCATAATCACCCATAGCATACGCGTCTCCCCCTTTCTCAAACCACTCCTGCGCATTTTGCAGCTTTTCATCTTTATTCTGCGAACAGGCCACAGTCACCAGGCACATGCACAGCATCAGCACCAGGCCGATGGTTATTCCTCGATGAATCATGTCGTTTCTCCGTAATTATGCATATAATTCACAATCTTTTACCACGTTCTCGTGTACCTGTCAATTCATCGCCGAAATGGAAAGGCCGGGATTTCCCCGGCCTCCAAAGTGACGCATCGCTCGGAGAGATCAGTGGGCGACGGCGCTGTCACCCGATACAGCGCTCCTATTCACTCAACTTATCCATAAGATCGCAGGCATCCTCATCGCCCATTTCGCACGCCTTTGTGAAATCAGATCGGGCCTTGTCGACAATCCCCTGAAGATAATAGGCAATCCCCCGGTTGTAGTAGGCAAAAACATACCCCGGATCCAGCTCGATGGCCTTTGTGTAGTCGGCGATGGCCTCATCGTAGCGGTCGAGGTTTTTATAGGCGATCCCCCGGTTGTTGTACGCATACGCAAACTCCGGCTCCAGCCAGATCGCCTTATTGTAATCGGCGACGGCTTCGTCATACCGTCCGAGGTCATTGTAAATATATCCCCGGTTGTTGTAGGCAAAAATATTCCCCGGGTCCAGCTCGATGGTCTTCGTCAGGTATTCGATCGCCTTCTCGACGTCACCCGCCTCATACGCATCCACTGCCTTATTAAACCACTCCTCCGCGCTCTGGGCCCCGGCGACAGCCGCCGTGCATACACAAAAAACAGCGCCAGGAAGATCACCATTCTTCGATGTCTCATATCATTACTCCGTGAGATTTTTAAGATATATATGATGTATGTAATTCCACAGCGACGACTACTCCGCTCCCCTACTCCATCTCCTCCAGTTCCTCGCAGGCCTCGTCAAGGCCTCCGTCGCACGCCTTTTCCAGGTCGGCCCTCGCCTTCTCTATATCCCCCATGTCCCGGTAGATCAGGCCCCGGGTGTAGTGCCACCACGGCTTACCCGGCGATAGGTCGAAACACCGCTCGATATCCGCCAGCGCCTCGTCGGAGCGCCCCAGCTCACGGTAGACGTTCGCCCGGATATCGAGGGACGGCGCAAAATCGGGATTAAGATTCAGGGAGATATCAACGTCCTTTAGGGCTTTTTTATACTTCCCCTGCAGGTAGTAGACACAGCCCCGATTGTTGTAGAGGGAAACATCCTC
>Ga0180432_10010373_pt1 | contig 11171 bp, 12 predicted proteins | sample SS_ome_10_FD_132414 | JGI IMG/M metagenome (GOLD analysis project Ga0180432, IMG submission 132414) | Hypersaline lake sediment archaeal communities from the Salton Sea, California, USA - SS_1_MS_2 metaG | ecosystem: Environmental > Aquatic > Non-marine Saline and Alkaline > Hypersaline >... | reverse complement strand
TCAATGGAATCGCGAATGTTATAAATTTGTTGATGGTGTTAGGTTTACTATTGACTGCGATGAATATGACAAAAACGCACCAACACCTATGCTTGAATCAAACATAGATTCGGTTTGTACCGATATGGAAAAACGATTTGTTGAGACATTAAATAAATGGAGACGAGAACATGGTATTCATGAACTTGAATATGACAAACATATGGAACAGGTACTAACCAACCCACATAATCAGTGGCAGTTTAGAAACGGTAAGATTGGTCACGGAGAAGATGGTATATCGTTACATGAGATTGCGAAATCAGTCGGGTTAAGAGGTGTGGGTGAGTGTTGTGCATATAATTATCGTAGAGATATGGATGGTGTAAGTCAATTTTTTAATCAATACAAAGAAAGCCCACCACATTGGGATATTTTAACCAATGATATTTATTACTATATATCAGTATCGGTACTTTATGATAAAGAAATAAATCGATATTATTCAACAGTTAACTTAAGATGGTAAATAAAAAAGGGACTCTGAGTCCCTTTTTATTAATTTAAAATTAAATTTTTTCTGGAGTTATATTCCATAATAACCAATCTTTCCTCAAGAGGTCTTTCATACAAAAGTTTTTCGTTTCTCAAATAATTTTCAAATACACTCATAAAACCACTGAAAAAATCACTTACTGCACCTGTGGCTTGTTGTGCCTTTTCCTTGACCCAATCAATACCTGATTTAACTCCACTGACAACTTCATCCCACGTTTCCCCTATCACATCTTTAACATTTTCCCATTGTGTTCCTAACCAGTTAATTATTTCTTGTACTTCTGCGAAAATTTTAGCGGCTAACATTAAAGCTTGTCCGTATATTTTTTTACCTAGCGCCCATAATGCGTTAAAAATATTTTTTAATACATTAATAATACCATTACCGAGACTTTTAATTCCTTGCCATATCGCTTCAGCACCTTCTTTAATTTTTATACCTGCTTTTATCAAAGCATTTTTAATAAGTTCTGTTAATTTTTTCTGACTTTCGTCTAATAGTTTAATTACTGCAACACCCATCTCAACTAATTCATTAACAAAGTTAAGTAACATATTACCTAATTCTATTGTAATATTATATATTTTTTGTGCGATATAAACAGCACATCCTATAGGTGCCATTATAATAACAAACGTAATTTTACCAATAGTAACTAAAGTTTGTTTAACGTTTTCACCAAATAACTTACCAGCCTCATATGCGGTAGAAACCGCACCAGGTACTGATAAGTTTAAAACAGAAACCATTTTAGCTATAGTATTTTTTCCTATTTTACCGTCAACAGATAATCCGTTATCTTGTTGGAATTTTTTTACCGCCTCTACTGTTTCATCACCATATCCACCATCAGCACCATATTTTGGTAATTCATATCCTTTATCCATTAAAGCCTTTTGTACTGCAGTTACAGAATCGCCTTTACTACCTTTTTTTAAAATGGCTGAACCACTTTGTACGTCATTTAATGACTGTTCCATAATGACACCCATTAATTCGTGCATTCTAGATATTTCATTCAACATAATTTTATTCATGATTAATATTTTATAATAAATATTGTGTAAATAAAAAAAAATCACTATATTTGTTTTATGAGGATTTTTTCAATAGTTTATTGGTTAATTATTTTGTTTTTTGTATCTGTTTTCACAACAGGTCAAAAAGATAATATTCATTATTATAAATCAGGAGGTTACGATTCACTATTTGATGTTATAATTGAGTTGTTTAACAAAAATAGTATCAATGGTTTATTTCAATGGTGTTGCGATATACTTCAATACGTCGCCATTCAAATAGGTTACACTTATGAAGAACTTAACATTATTATTTTTGTTATTCTTCAACCAGCAATAATTTTTTATCTTATTGTGTTGTTAATATATAAAAATAATAAGTTACGCAAGTTGTCTTAATTCAGGGTCTTGTATATTCAAATTAACAGTTAAACCTTGATTGTCACCTCCTTGAGGATTATATAAATGTGCTAAATGTCTGATTGCACCATATAAACCTATTTCACCCTTACCTAATTCCATTATTTTCGTAATTTTTTGAAATACATTTGTGTTATTCCAGTCTAAATCTTCTTTAGTAATATCATATTGACCTGTAAAATCGTACTCGTCATATATGCTAATATTACCATTTTCATCGACCTGAAAAGAAAATCTACCTAATGTGGTTGATATATCAAACATGTCAGAATCATGAATATATAACTTAATTAAATCCCAAATAGATTGACCTCTTGTGTCCAAAATACTTTCGGTTTTATTGTCATAGTCGCGATATTCTGTTCCATATGTTTTATTGTACTGAAAGTTTGGAATTCTTTTTTTGGCGTTTTTAACGACATCTTTTATAACATCAAAATGTTCTACTTGGAAATCACTATTAGTTAAATTTTTGGAATAAATTAATTGTGCTATGGATGGAAAATATTTTCTTAAAAAACTTACTAATATACTCTCATCATCAGAACTTTTATTCTGATATTCTTCACCATATTTATCCCAAGCCCTTTTAATATAACTATTATTGAAAGAACCACTTCTATCTAAGTCAATACTTTTAGCATATTCAGGGTAATTATCGTTTACCCAAGACCTAAACCTATCACCTTCTTCACGATTTTTAAAAGGTATTTCTTTTTTTGTTTCATTATTATCTGAATCAATATTCGATGGTTTTTCTTCAGGATTAATATTAACTTCAGAATCATTAAAAACTCTATTTTTTATCGCCCTTTCTGAATCACCCGTAGCTTTAATCCATTTATCTGTACCTTTTCTTTTTGTAAAATATTGGTCACCTTCTTTTTTGTAGTCATATTTAGAATCATAATCAGTTACGACTTGTTCGTTGATTATTCCCATCATCTCTTTTATACGACTTACTTCAGATAATACTTTTTTATCCATAACTTTTTTTTTATAAATATTGTTTAATTGAGAAATGATATTTATATTTGTGGTGTTCTTTGAAAATATGGGGGCGTTTTTGGATTTGACTGGTGCTATCGGGCACGGAGTGCATGTAGTGAGAGGATACCTATCACTTTAATCTACGGTTTCAAAACACAAACGGCGAAACTATCGCAAAACTTCAGGCTGTCGGTTTGGTCCGCACTGAAGAGGTTTACGCGGCCTAAGGCTTCGTAACCATCGGGTCGGTCAGGACATATACCTATGAACAGAAGTCCGTTGTTGAGGTGGAAAAGTGACTAAACCCTAAATTGAGTCACACATCTATTGTTAGTGGAGGATGTAAAAATTCAACTTTCTATTTCGGGGCATTGTGAATAATGTCGTCCTAAACATGTAGTACTCTCTGTCAGGAGTATACAGGACGGGAGTTCGATTCTCCCCGCTTCCACAAAAATAATTTATATGAAAAAAATTTATTTATTTATGACAATCATTATCATATTACTTGGGTGTGGTAATGATGAAAAATTCAAAAATGGTGACATAATTTTTCATACATCTAAATCAAGTCAAAGTAAAATGATTCAAGATGTAACGGAATCTAAGTTTAGTCATGTGGGTATCGTTTATATTAAAGATGATGAAACTTATGTTCTTGAGGCGATACAACCAGTTAAGATAACACCTTTGAATGAATTTATTAATCGTGGTGTGGATTCCAAATATGTTGTGGTGAGATACAACAAAGATTTAAATGAAAATCAATTGAAAAGAATGTTCGAATATGGTTATTCACAATTAGGGAAAAATTATGATTTGAAATTTGAGTGGAGTGAAGAAAAAATGTATTGTTCTGAACTTGTGTATAAAATATATGAATCTGCCGGAATCAAACTTTGTGATGTAAATAGATTTAGTGATTATGACATATCATCGGATAAAGTACAAGATGAAATCAATCGTAGGTATAAAACCGAAATTAATATCAATGAACCCGTAGTTACACCTGTTGATTTATATGAAAGCTTTTCTGTACATACAATCTATAACAATTATTGAAGTTTTTTTTGGTAAATGAGAAATTTTACCTATATTTGTTCTGTAATCAAAAACCCCTGAATGTTATGAGAAAGACCATCGAAGTTCAAAAAGTTAAGGACAGCATCAACAACCACCTCGCTCGTACTGATGAGTACGCAACCGCAGAGTTTAAAGCAGGTATGTGTACGGTATTGGAAAATATCTTGATGGAGACCGATAACTACAACGGGTTTACATTCATCAGTAACAACAACTCTGAATTTGGTACTGTGGGTTATTACAGTCGAAATTACATCTAAAAAAATTCCCCGATTGTTTTGGCAGTCGGGGATTTTTCATTATATTTGTACTGTAATCATCACATAAACACCACCATCATGACAAACGCAGAAGTAATCGAAAAAGTAAAAAACTACGAAGGAGACAACAAGTTCATGAATTCTTTGAAGCGAGGATATGATAAGTATGGTTCTTTGACTGAAAATCAAATTTCAGCAGCAATTCGTACCATCGAAGGAAATCGTCGTCATGGGCAAGCACAAAGGCGTATCGATGTTCAATTGGTTGGTGATACCATCAAAATCGGTCGAAAGATTGCTTTGACAATCAAAAAGGAATATAACTTGGATTTCCACCCCATCTTGATTGATGTTACTTCGGTAACGGCAATGACCGACCGAGCGTTCCATATCAAAGGAAAACTCACCAAAGAAAACGGAGGTATCTGCCGTTGTTGTGGTAAAACCCTCACCGATGAGATGTCACAGGTAACAGGTATCGGTCCGGTATGTGCCAAGTATGTTGGTGTTCCACACCCTCAAACCAAAGCAGATGTGGAGAAGTTCATGGAGGATATGTCCCAAAAGATTGATGAAATCGGTGAGTTTGAGTTTTGGATTCCGAAACGAGCCATCGTAAAATGGGAAGGAAAAGGTAGGATTATGATGAAGTTTTAAGAGAGGGGGGTAACCCCTCTTTTTCATTTTTTTAGTTTTGTGATATTTATTGTAATAAACTAAAAAATTTATTATGTCATGCAAAAAGCAGAAATTAAAAGTTTAATCCGTCACGGTTTGACCGCGATAGGAACTTTATTGGTTCTAACAGGTTTAAATAGATTCATTCCTTTGGTTGATTTTTTAACCGAAAATCTTGATTCAACCTTTCAAGCTATAGAGGTTTTGATTGGTGTTGTGGTCGCTGTGTTTGGTTTCTTACGGAACAAAGACCGATTTAAAGAAATCGCTCAGGCCGAAGATAAAGTAGTTGAAGAAAAGTAAACTAAAAACTTAAAACCCTCGATATAAAAATATCGGGGGTTTTTCTTTGACATATGAAATAAAATAATTTATATTTAAATAAAAAAATTATGAGTAATGTATTGGTGTTAAATGCTGACTACTCCCCCTTAAATATAACTTCTTTACATAGAGGTTTCGTTCTGGTCGATAAAGGAAAGGCGGAGATATTAAAAAAAGGTGAAGAAGATATTATCACTTCAATAGGAAACTTCGTGAGACCTATTATCATCAGATTGTTAAATTATATTCGTTTCAGACCAAAAAATTTGAAAGTTAATAGAAAAAGAATTTTCAAAAGAGACAATAATACGTGCCAATATTGTGGTTCAAAAAAACATCTAACCATAGACCACGTTATGCCTCGCTCAAGAGGAGGGGGTAATACATGGACAAATTTGGTTACCAGTTGTTCTCCTTGTAATGTAAAAAAGGGTAACAGAACACCTGAAGAAGCCAAAATGAAGTTGATGAATAAACCACATGAACCATCAATTTTTTCATACGTTTGGTATGAAGATGCTGAAAGAATATGGACGGACTTTAAGATGTCCTTTAGTTATAATTGAAGATTTCAAACTATTTATAGGTATAGTTCTCAATAAACGTTAAACCTATAAATGAATGATGTTTAATTTTTTTAAAAGGATAATTAATGTCCTGTTAATCCCTCCGCTTCTATTTTTTGCTAGTGAGGTGGTAGGTCAATGTGAAGTTGAAATTGTCGATGGTAGTATAGTTGTAATAGATTATGAGCCAGGTGTTGAATTTCAATTTGACATTTATAATGGAAGTCCTGTAACATATGAGAGTGGTACTCTACGTATGGCATGGACTTTAAGTAGTAATGACCCGATATGGGAGTTTGAATTGTTAACACCTATCGAACCGGGTGAGACAATGACGGTGACAACACCAAAGTTGGATATGCCTGCCGTATGGCCAGGAGAATTGAATATGTTTACCGCACCCGATAATCAACCAACCGCGGCAAATCCTTGGTTGGAATCAAATGATTGGTTTTTTTATACTCAACCTTTTCCATATCCAGGTCCTTTGGGTAATGGTAACTGGGTACCGATAAGGTTATATTTGGATGATTGTACTTTATTCGATGCAGATTATATTATCGATGAAAATGGTGAATATTATTATGGACCTCAAGTATCAGGTTGCGTAAATGATGTTCCCGACCAATTTTGTGATTTAAATTGTGATTTTGAAGTTTTGGATTTTAATCAAACAAGTTTTACTTTGCAAGTTAACGGTTCAGAATGTTATAATTTGAGTCAATTTCCGAAAGAAGAAACTCTCAATTCATTTATTACCACTTTTTCGTATGGTAATCCTATTATATGTACGGGTAATGTAAATTATAACTACTTTGAACCTATGGTATCCGGTGATATTCAAACGTTTGATTATTATGAATATACAACTGGAGGTGCTTATGATTGTTTGGAACAAATAATTGCGGGAATTGAAAATGATTGTAGAGTCACTATTGGAGTAGGAAATCCGAACATCTTATCACCATCATTAAATATAAATGATTTTTTAACAATACAAGGAGACCCTTTATGTGATATTGTAATGACATCACCCGACATAGGTATAGATAGTTTAACATACCAATTGGGTGGTTGTTTTGGTGAACCATTATATTGGATACCTGAAATTAATGTCACAAATTATGGTGATGAAACTGTTACTGAATTGTGTTTGGAATTTGATATTTGGAATGTTGCAGGTGTGACTCCCGATACCATATGTTTTGATAATTTGAATATATTACCGAGTCAATCAGTAGTTTTGGAATTACCTCAAAACTTTAATGGTGGTGATGACCAATTACTTATCACAACAACTCTTATATCGTCTAACGGAATGCCTGAGTCGTTTGACCCGAATAATACACTAAATAGTCAATTTACTATGTGGTGTTATGATTGTATAGACCCCGAAGCCGATAACTATAACCCATATGCTACAAACAATCAAGACCCAAATAACTGTGAGTATTTAGGTTGTACTGACCCATCGGCAGTTAACTATGATGATACTGCGAATGTGGACGATGGTTCTTGTGAATACGAAGGTTGTACAGACCCCCAAGCATCTAACTATGACCCTCAAGCAACTATAGATGATGGTTCTTGTGAGTATGAAGGTTGTACTGACCCTAACGCCCTTAACTACGACCCTCAGGCAACCATAGACGATGGTTCTTGTCAATATGATATTTTGGGTTGTACTGACCCCTTAGCCGACAATTATAATTCAAATGCGACGTTAGATGATGGTTCTTGTGAATATTTAGGTTGCACCGACCCTGTGGCTCTTAACTATGACCCTGATGCTAATGTAAATGACGGAAGTTGTGTTTATGACGTATACGGATGTACTGACCCAGTGGCGTTAAACTATAATTCAGATGCTACTATAGATGATGACTCTTGTGAATATGAATCACCATGTGATTCTTTCGATGGTAGTGTATACGCACCCAATGCTTTTACACCCAATAACGATGGGTTAAATGATATATGGAGAGTCATAACTTCTGTTGAGTGTTGGAGAGATTGGGATTTGACAATATACAATAGATGGGGACAGATAGTATATAAGATGGATAACCCATCACAATTTTGGGATGGTAGTTTTAGAGACGGAGACTATTATGTTTCTGATGGCGTGTATGGTTATACACTAAGGGGTGTGGCATGGAATTCATCTACGGCACAAACATCAGGTATTATTACCGTACTAAGATAAAAATTATATTTTACGTCTAATACAAAAGGTGACCAAATGGTCACCTTTTTTTATATAGAAAAAAGGACTAACACCGTTAGCCCTTTTCGTAGATAGTTTTATCCCCTTTTTTTTGATAGTTTATGAGAAGACCTTATCTCTAATGCCTCTCAATTTCGAGTCCATATTGGACTCTATGGTATCCAATAAGGATTCCAATGCTGTTGTATACTTATCTTCGAGTTCTCTTTTGAAGGTATTGTTATCAATCTGATTCATAACAATTTCTTTTGTTGTATCAGTCAAACCTTCTAAATATTTTTCTTTAAATTCATTTACAAAAACATCTGATATTTTTCTCGATAAAAATCTTTTATCTGAAAATATTTTAGGAAAATCTTCGTCATCCATTTCCTCAATTGCGATAGTCAAGACATCTTTCTCAAAACCATCAATCTGTAATTTTATGTCTAAATAATTAATCAACTTTTCTTTTAATTTTTCAATAACCGAACTCTCTTGGTCTCCCATAACACCTTTTAATACGGTTATCAAATCTTCGTTGATTATATCTACAGAAAGACCCATATCGACTAAATCGCGTGATTCTTTAAACAACTGAAAAAAGAACTTTTTCAAATGTTTATTAGAATTTAAATCTACGGTTTCTGCTATTATTGTGAATCTTGATTTGATTATTTCAGATTCTATTAAACGAGTTTTTTTCTTTGTATTTAATTCGTTTAAATTTTTTTTGACTCTCTTATTTAGATTCATCGTTTTTAGGTTTCCACGCATTTATTGATTCGTTGAATTCCTTACTATTGACCTTCACCTTCTTATAAATACTTGGATTTGGCGGTTTTTTAAATTTGAAACCTCTTTTTTTTAAATTTTCTAATACTTCTTTTTGTTTTTTTGTTAAGTCATTTGTGACCTCTCCCTTTTCCAATAATGAAGATAAACCTTTCTGTTCTTTTTTCTTCATAACTTCTTCAAATGGCTCGTCCATCTCTGCCATTTCTTGGTCATGACTATGTTTGTAATTGTCTAACTCAATTTCCTCTTTCTCTGGTTCGTTAAATTCTACTTCAGGTATCCTATCACCACCAACTATCTTAAAGTCCCTCAAATCAGGTCCTTCGTTGTTTACGATGGTAAAGTATATAACACCTCCGTCTAATAATTTACCTAAACCATTCATTTGTGAGTTAAATGGTAATTCGATGTCTGCGTTATTATAATATGAACCTAATCTAACAACAGGTTCTTCTGTTTTTTTATCGACACCTTTTGCGATGACTACTGCTCTGATAAATGCAATATCTTCAGGGTATTTTTTTATTAAATCATCAAATTGTCGACTTATTTCTTCTCTATCTTCATCATTAAAGACGACTTTCATTTTTCCTTTATCGTTTGCAGAATAAAAATTAAACTCTCTGAGTTTATCATCTATCATTTTTGGTAATGAGTCGTTCACTTCCTCATTAATATATCTTCTTTTTAAGTGTTTCATATTAATATTTACTAAATTCTCTCCATTTATTGTCACCTTCGCCAGGTGCATCATTAATCCAACCCCACTTACCGTTAGGACCTTTTGCTACTTTAAAAAAGTGATTGATACCAGCTAATGTTTTACCGACCAAAACAATCCTATCTTTTTTTGAAGGTGATGTATTTGATTTTTCTATGGAAATATGACCTTCAGTATAATCATCAGCGTCTTCTATGGCTTCTTTTTTAAAGTCGTTTAATATTGGATTCTCCTCTGATTTGTATGTTAGTTCACCTACTTTTTTAACTTCTGGTGTACTCAAAACACTCGCTAAACCACCTCCTTCGTTACCATCTTCATTATCCGCTCCACTGTTATCATCAGAATCCCTATTAAAAGGGTTAATAGGTAAAACGCTTGTATCATCATCAAAATAATCAGATGGTATATCGACTGGTTGCGCGTTAGATTTAGGTCTAAACCTAAATTGTTGTTCTAATATGTTTGATAAGTTTCTCATTCTTTTTCTATGTCACTTATTTTATACCACTGTCCTTCAATTTGAACAACCCACATCCCTTGGTATGGTTTAATTGGTAATAATTCATCACCTAAAAAGTAACTTCCATACCCATCACTACTTATATCGTTTATTAAAGTTTTTGCTTGACTCTTTAAAGTTTCTGGAACATTACCTTCATCAACACGTAAAAGTTCATGTCTTAAACGATTCAAAGTGTTTGAAAGACCTCTTCCTGATAAAAGGTCTGATAATGGTATATTAATTGATGGCCAAATATAATTCCAAAAAACACCAACAGGAAAGACATGTTTAAACTCTGCAGGTGTTAAGTTATCAAGAAGTTGATTACCAAAAATCGTAAAAAAGTTATAATTATCTATGTTTTCTTTTTCATCTCGTCCTTGATATTCTAAATACGTTTCATATAGCGCATTTAAAGAAGTTAAAAAGGCACTTATGATTAACCATCTTTTCGCTCCCGAGCCCAAAACTTGTCCACCTAAAGGTATTAAACCTTCTTTTGCTAAAAGTTTTAAAATATCTTTAGTTGGTTTATCCACACCTAATATTAACCACATTATTACTCTTGAACCTTCTTTACTTGTTAATCTTTTAAATGGGTTAGTAAGTTTAAATACATCATTAGCAAAATTAAAAGGCATTAAAAACGAATCTTTATACAATTTAATCTGACCCTTAGTTCTAAACCCTTCAATAAAGTGTTTTTTAAACACACTTGGTGATAGTTTATATAGTGTACTTTGTTTTATTTGATTAAGTCCTTTTATCGCTCTCATAGACAATGTACCGAACTTTCCCCCTTCTTTTTTCCACGCTTCTATGATACTTTCTGTAGTTTGATTAGACCAACCGGCTTGTAACAATTTGTTTCTACACGTATCTTCAGTATTTTGTGCGAATAAATCTTTAAAACTTTTACTTTTTATAAGTTCCTTTGCAATATTATTTCTTAATGCATCATCACCATTATTCATTAAAATTTTGGCAAAATGACCTATTTCTGTACCGGTCAATCTACCAGCACGTAAAGCTGCTATCAAATCGTTTGAGTTTCTTGCGGTTG
>Ga0180432_10010372_pt1 | contig 11172 bp, 5 predicted proteins | sample SS_ome_10_FD_132414 | JGI IMG/M metagenome (GOLD analysis project Ga0180432, IMG submission 132414) | Hypersaline lake sediment archaeal communities from the Salton Sea, California, USA - SS_1_MS_2 metaG | ecosystem: Environmental > Aquatic > Non-marine Saline and Alkaline > Hypersaline >... | reverse complement strand
TCCAGTCCGAGACGGCCAGGTCGGAGTACTTTTCGGCTGCCTCCAGAACATCCAGCCGCTCGATCAACGGGCGGAACGCCTCATCGAGAGCGGGAAAAACGGTGTCGTTCAGCAGCGGTTCGACGTCAATGAGGAAGGTGGTGCGCAACTTCGCCAGGCTCCCCTCTGGGGGCCGAATGGCCTCGGCGCAGATTGTGGGGTCGATCTTTCGCTTTAGGTCGGCGTAGATCTCGGGGAAGTGTTCCGGTGCGACGACGCTCTCAAGCAGGGCATAGTCGCTCTGTCGGGCGCTTCCCCCGGCGAACCGGCGCTGTTCGGCTGCGCCCTGGAGATCCTGGCACAATCGGCTGACGCTGTCGGCAACCTGTTTCAAGGCGTTTCTGATCCGCTTGACCTCCTTCAGCAGTTCCTCGTAGCAGTTTCGTGCCGCGTCGAGCGTCGCCTTCTCCAGGACGGCGTTGCACCACTTGTTGACGGCAGCGGCGAAGTCTTCGTATCCCGCCTGTTGCCCGCCCCGGCTGAGCAGCGCCAGGCCTTTGCGCCGTCTGGAGATGGTGGCGTGGGCCTTCTTGGCCTGCTCGGCGAGGACCAGCACGTCCGGCAAGGACTCGATCCTCTTGCGTATGCTTTCATGCAGGGCCATCAGTTTCCCGGTCAGCCCGCGCGTCACGTTCGTGGTGTAGTTGAGTCCGCAGCCCTGTTCCCCGCCCAGCATGGCGTCGATGCTCTTGCGAAGCCTGGCCCGGAGTCGCTCGATGGCGCCTTCAGCGAGTTCCGCGATTCTCGTTTCCGCCGCCCCCAACCCGGAACGCGAGGCGTTGACCTTCTTCCACTCGCCGGTGGCCACCAAGGCGGCCTTACGAGCGTTCTTCTTCGACAACTGGGGCGCGACCTGTGCGGAGATGCCTTTGACCCCCTCGGCGCGCAGGGTCGTGGTGAGTCTCTCCTGCCCGCCGTGAAGCACACCGAGTTGTCCAAGGATGGCGTTGGCCTGGGTAACAGAGTCATCCTCGGGGTGTGTCTCCAGGACGTCGGCCAGCAGTTCGCACGCGTATCGGAAGCCGCTGTACTCCAGCAGTCGGGGGGTCGGAACCTCCAGGCCGGCCGTGGCAAAACTGCCGTAGAAGCACTTCCGCCCATGGGAGACTTTGGCCACTTCGTCCCTGGCATTGCACAAGGCCGACTCCACTTCCTGGGTAATGGACGAGCAGACCTCCATACACAGTTCCGAGGCGGCCATCGCATACAGGCCCGAGACGGACTCGATATTGCGACCGGCCTGGTTGAGCGTGTCCAGCAGGTAGATCGTGTCGAACGGGGGGGATTCCACAGGCACCGGGGAGCCGCCCAGCTTGAACGTGAACTCCGGATGATGCCGGCTGAGGTACTCGATTTCCTTCATGCCTGCATAGAAATTCGCCTGGATTTTCTGGCGCATGAAGTTCATGGGGACCACGTCGATATACCCGCCGGGCAGGACGATGACGCCGACAATAATCGGCACGATACCGGCTCCGGCGATCTGCTGGGCCGCGTCGCGAATGGCCAGGGCGATATCGAAGAAGAACCCCCCGCCGGTTCCCCCGGATAGCGACCCGACCACGTAGACGCGCATCTTGCGTTCCTGGACGGAGAAACTGGCCCTTTTCGACTGTGCGCCGACCGGACGGAGCTTCTTGATCTGCTTCCTCAGACGCCACAGGATCTCGCTCTTGAAGTTGGAGAAACACGCCAGGCGTCCCATGAACCGTTTCATCTGGGCCCCGTCAGTTGCCGGGGTGACTTCGGTGTGGGGAATGTCGTCAAGCCACCATTCGGCTATGTCGGGGTAGTCCTCGAGGCGCTTGACGATCTGCGATGCCTGTGGGCACTCGCACAAGGCCATCTCGTCGGAGTCCAGCGGCGCACCGGGCAATCTCTCGTGGGCGGTGTCCAGACCGAGAAACGACACCGGCGCCTCGGGCCCCAGAATCGAGCGGATCCGACGCTTGAACAGCGAGAGGATCTTCGTTCCCGTCCCGCCGAGGCCGACCACCATTGTCGGTATGACTTCCAGCCCGCGCGTCTTGCGCTGCGGCCCTGCCTCGCTGTCGCCGAACATCTTCAGCTCGGCCAAATCTATCCTGGTCATGCTTCTGTGCTCCTCAGATGTTTTCGAACACAAACACGAACTGCCCGATGGTTATCTTGTCGCCGTGCTCCATTACGGCACGTTCCGAGGGCCCGAGGGTCTCGGCCGGCACATCACCAACGCCCTTCTCAACGCTCACCTGCTGCCCGCCGGCGGAGCTGCGAACCACGTACGTCGCTCGACGCCTCTTCATCTTCACGATCCACCCCGCATCGGGCCGGTCTTGATCGCCGGGCGAGGCCAGAACGATATCACACTCCTGCCCGGGGCCCATCGCCAGGCTCCGCGTGGACACGGCCTCCAGATCGATGGTCTCGTTGATCTCGCATTCCAGTTCGTCGACGAGAACCTGTCCGGCGCCGATGTCCTCGATGCGCAAGGCCCCCACGAGACGACGAGGCCACCATAACCACAGCGCCACGAGCAGCAGTACCGCCGCGACGCCGACGGCGACGGCGCCATACGGCCCGACGGGCGGCGCCTCCACGCGCCACGCGAGCGTATCGGGCACGACCACCGCGTGCGGCGAATCCGCCACGAACGTCAGCTTGCCCTCGTGCAGCCGCCCCCACAGCGACGGCGGAAACGACACACTCGCCTTCAGTGTCAGTGTGTTCTCGCCGGCCTTGATCCTGACATGTGCCGGATCGGACACGATCCTCACGCCGTCAGGCAGTTCGTCCAGGCCCTGCACGGAGACCTTCAGGCCGGCCGCCTCCGTGTTGGCCTTGATGACAACCGGCAGTTGGACCTCCGCCCACGGCGCGAAGGCCGAGAGCTGGATCGACCACGGCCCGGGCGGAACGACAACTTCGACGCGCCGAACCGCCACCACCAGTACCACCGGTATCGTCTGAGGCGCCTGCGACGGGGCCGTCACCGTCAACCGGCCCCGGTACTCACCGGCGACAGGGCTGTCAACACGGAGCAGCAGTGGAACCTCTTCGGCGGCCTTCGAGATCGTCACCCGCTCTCGCAAGGGCACAATCGACATGCTCCCGGGCGTCTTGCCGAACTCCCACGCCAGGCGCAGCGTTTGGCCGATCTTGTCCTGTGAGGCCACCACGCGCACGCGGCTGGAAGCATCGCGGTCCGAGCCCAGAAGCTTGCGGAAATCCAATCGCTGCGCGTCGACCCACGCGCCGCGGGATTCGGCCCGGTACTCGACAGCCAGTGCGTTCACGTTCAGCCGAACGTTGCCCGAACTGCACGCAAGCTTCATGGCCAGGGCCTGCTTGCCCACGCCGGACCCGGCCACGAGCGTGACCTTGATCTCTCGCTTCCGGTCGAGCGTGACCTTCTGCGGTTCGAACACGAGGGCCGTACCTTCCCTCGCTCCGGCCGAGGAGAACGTAACACCCGGCCTGGCCGCGGCGGCGGCGGCGTTGGGCGAGAGCCACAGCGAGCGCGTTTGCCGGCCGCCCACCTGGACCAGGCCGAAGTCGAGCCTGTCGCCCGGCGTAACGTCCACCACCGCACCGGCCACCGCCGCACGCCAGGGCAGTATCTCCTGCGACAGCGCCGCGGCGCCGTCGGTGACCTTCAATCCAACCTGCCCCTGGATCGTGCCGGTGCTCTTGGCTTCCGGGGAAAGCACCAGGGTCAGACGCACGGTGGTCTTGTCGGCTACGACCGTCTTGCCGGGGGCCACCCGCAGACGGACTCCTTCAGGCAGGCCCGGACCGGCAGCAACCGACACGGTCGGCTTGCCCGCCGCGGCCACCTCGTTCGGCGTCAGGTAGATCGTCCGCACGGCCTGCCCGCCGGGCGCCACTGTGCCGAAGTCCACCGCGGCCGACGGTGTCACGTCGATCTTCGCCTGGCCGGTCTCGAATGACACCGGCAGCTTCGCCGGGGTGAACGCCACCCCCGGCGCGCCGGTCAGGGCCACGGCGCCGGAGTATCCCCCGGCGGGAAGGCGCGCACCGGGCAACGCGCGCAGCGTCAGCCGAACGGACATCGACTTCGTCAGTTTCAGCGTTGCCGGCTCGGCCGACAACGTAACGCCCTCGGGCAGGTCCTTGGGCAGGCCGATTTTCACCGGCTGGCCCGGGCCCCGACGGGCGATCTCGTTGGGAATCAGCTCGATCGTCCGGGTCACCGACGCCCCCGGCGCCAGTCGCCCGAAGGGCACGCCGTCCCGCGGGGCCACGGCCACCGCGGGGGCCGTCGCGGTGAATCGCACGTGAAACTGCTGCGGCCTGACGAACACCATTCTGCCCGGGCTGCGTATCACGATGCGTCCGCGGCGCTGCCCGGGGGCGATGTTCCGCGCGGCCAGCTTCAGCACGACGGGCTTCTCCTGCCTGTCCATGCGCAGGTGGCGCGGGGAAACGACGATGCGTTCGTCCGCGGCGGCGCCCTCCAGGATCACATCCGCGAACACGAGGTCATAGTCCCCTGCTGCCCGTGCCGCCGCTCGCAGCGACTCGCCGAGCTTGCGGTCGGCCGACGAGGGAAACTCCACCGTCCAGTCGCCCGTGGAGACGGTACCCAGATTGACCACGGCGTGGTTGAACCGGACCTTCAGGAACCGCCACGGGCCGGTGACGGGCTTGCTCTCCCCGCCCATCGCCTCGACGAACTTCCGCACCTCCTCGGCCGGCTTGCCGATGAAGCAGTACCAGAAGAACCAGTCCTCACCCGGCTTGAAGTCCGCCAGGGCATTGTAGCGCCGGATCAGCTTGTCGAAGGTGACCTTCCTGGCCGGGTCCAGCCCCTTCGGCGGCTCGTTCTTGCCGTCGGTCAGCAGGACGAGGATGCGGCTGCGTGCGGGGTGTTTCTTGGCCAACGCCTGGAGTGTTTGCAGGCTCGTCTCGATGCCGGCGGCCATGTAGGTGGCCCGCGCCTCGGACGTCATCTTCTGAAGCTTCGCGATCAGGGACCTCTTGTCGGCCTCGGCCGCGATCCGCGTGCTGGCGACGGTTTCCACGCGTTCGCCGAACGTCACGACGGTGATCTGCGCGCCGAGGTCCACTTCGTTCCTGATGAACTCGATGAGGCGGTCGCGCACCTTGGCGAAGCGCGTGGTCCCGTCCGGCTCCTTGGTCCGCATGCTCCCCGAGACGTCCAGGGCGAAGGTGATGTCCGTGGTGGCCTCTTCCTGCACCGCCGCGGCCGCCTCGCCAGGCGCCTGCGCCCAAGCCGATGCCGCCGAAAACGCGACCGCCAGGATTCCCGCCAACAGGCGTATTCGGCTCACGCGAACACTGCACATGTCCCAGCCCTCATGATCTGCCACGGCTGTCCTATCTTCTTGCCGAACCGTGCACAAGAAGCACATCCCGGTGTCCGGCCCATATGATGGCACGGAAATCCCAGCAAGGCAAGACCTTGTTTGCCGAGCTCCGCCTGCGAAACCTCACCTGTCCCCGTGACTGACGGTCGACGGACGCCGTTCCTGCATCCCCGCCGGCCACAGCAGATACGCGGGACCCGACCGATCCTGTTCATGTCCGTATCCGCACCATCCGAGGCGCCCGGGCTCTACTGAAGGTCCTCGCGTCGGGCGAGCCATTCGGGCGGGATGCCTTTGATGCCTGTCGCCAGTGCGACGATGCCGCCGACGATGGCGCAGGTGGTGTCCACGTCTCCGAGCCCGGAGGCCGTCGCCCACAGGGCCTCGGCGAACGAATCGAGATGCCTCGCGGCACACCAGATGCAGAACGGCACGGTGTCCGGGCAGGAGATACGCGTTCCGCTGCCCAGCACGGCCGCGGCGCGGTCGGTACGGTCGGTGTCCAACTTGGCGGCCTTGCGCAACCCGGCATGGACCTCGCTCTCGGGCGTGTGCTCGATGGCGGCGTCTATCAGCACGGCGCCGCGGTCGGCGTCGTCGGCGTTCCGCAGTTGCCACGCCATGGCCGCGGCGACGCCCACGGCAATCGCCCCGGCCTGGCCTTCGCCGTGGGCGTGGGTCACGGCGGCCGAGGCCCGCGCCTGGCGGGCCGCCTCGGCCGGGTCGTCCGCAAAGTACCCCCCTACCGGCGCCACGCGCATGGCCGACCCGTTGCCCCACGAACCCTGCCCGCCGAACATCGACCGGGCCGCGCCCCGCCAATCAGCGCCGCGGGCGATGGCCATGAGCAGGGCGAACGTGCCCGGCCCGTACCCCCGGCCGGGCTGGGCCACAAAACGTTCGGCAAAGCGTGCCGCCAGCTCGTCCTGGTCGATCCGCCCGCGGTCAGTCAGCACGTCAACGATGCTCATCGCCATCGCCGTATCGTCGGTGTAGGGCCACGGACCGTCCGGCAAGGCACGCCGAGGCATGAGGACCTCGCGATTGTACCGGTCGAAGAACAGCTCCCCGAACGCATCCCCCACCGCGACCCCCTCCAGCGCAACCCTCGCCCGGCCCACCCGCTCATCATGATCGCTCGGCCGCATCTCTTTGTGTCCAGCCCGGTCAGTCATTCATGTTCCTTCCGCCATTGATCGCGCCGCCTCCTCTGCCGTCGCCAGGGCACGTTCCTCCCGCTGTTGATCGACGCATCACGCGGCCCATTTTCCACCGAGCCGCGGAAGCACGAGGCAATCCCGCTTCACGACGGCTGTTGAGCATGGTTCACCTGCTTCGATCGCTCGTCATCTCCACTGTTCTCCTCTGCCGACCCCGGCTCACCTTCAAGTGTGATGATGTAGAGGTGGTTGGCCTTGCCGCCCGCCCAACTGCGACCGCTGGGATGGGTGATGATAGTCGAGAGCTCGATCGGGAAGTGAGCTATCGGGTCGCCGCCGCCGCTCGGCTCAATGACGGTCTGCCCGTCTCGGGTGATGGCACGCCAGGCCAGCCCCGACGAGGCCCCCGCGGCAATCGCGGCCACATCGCCCGAGCCTTGGATCACCTCCACGCATCGGTGCGTCTGGGCGTCCCACACCCGCACCGTATTGTCGTAGGAGCCACTCGCAATCCGTCGGCCGTCCGGGGTGTACGACACCCTGGTGACCCAGTCCTCGTGTCCGCGCAAGACGGCCAGCTCGGCACCGCTGGCCGCGTCCCACACACACACCGTGTTGTCATCAGAGCCGCTTACGATACGCTGGCCGTCCGGGCTGTACGACACGCTATGAATCCAATGGTCGTGTCCGCGCAAGACGGCCACCTCGGCACCTGTGGCCGCGTCCCATACGCGCACCGTCTTGTCATGAGAGCCGCTTACGATACGCTGGCCGTCCGGGCTGTACGATACGCTGCACACCCAGCCCTCATGTCCGCGGAAGACGGCCTTCTGGGCGGTGCCCAAGTGAATCGACGGGGGGCGCCGTGAGCGAAGCCAGGGGACCGAGCGTCTCGACTGCTCGCGAGCTTCGCGCCAACGCTCCAGGAGCAGGCACAACTTCGCCTCATCCGGCCGGAGCCAAGGTGCGTTCTGGGCCGTCCAACCCCCCTCCGGCTCAACGTAGTGCGCGGCCGCCTCGGGGCAGTCGTACCACCAGCAGGTATTCCACATGCACTGGAAGAACGTTGTGGGGTGCCGAGCGACGAAATGAATGTCTCGCCGGACGGCCTCTTGCAGCAGCTCCAGCATCCGTCGCTTCGGGTGCTCGGCCGGCATGGTGGCCAACGCATCGGCGAGATCTTTGGCCAGTTCGAAGATCATGATCCATCAACCTGCCCGGGACATGTCGCCGGCGGTCGCACTGACGATAGTGCGGTGCGTTCTGCACTGGCACATGCCGAGATCATCGGCGGCTCCCGTGGCGCTGGCGGGGCTTTGGGCCGGTCGGCAGGCCGAGTTTCGGCATCAGGCGGTAGAGGGCATACCGCGAGACGCCGAGGAGTCCGGCGGCTTTGGGGACGCTGCCGGCGGTCTGGCCGAGGGCGTTCTGGATGGCGGCCTTCTGGGCCTGGGCGACGATATCGGGGAGGGTGGCGGGCCGGCCTCGGCGGGACAGGTCCGCGATGCCTTTGGGCAGGTGCTGCATCGTGATCATCCTGCCCTTGCAGCGGCGGACCGCATGTTCGAGCACGGCGATGAGGTCGGAGGTGTTGTTCGGCCAGACGGCCCGGCTCAGTTTCCGGGCGACGGCGGCGCCCATACGGACAGGCGGCGTCAGGCCCTTACTGAGACTGATACGCTGCATGATGTCCTCGCAGATCATCCGGGTGTCCTCCTGGCCGCGCTGGGCCAGGGAGGGAATCCTCACGTGGCGCTTGCGGAGCTTCGCCAGGAAATCGGGAATGACACGGCCCGTCTGTTCGAGCAGCTCGGGCGGCGATTCCGACGTCGCGATGATCTTCACATCTCGTTCGACCAGTCCTTCGCGGTCCACGCCGACAAGCCGCGTCGCCGTCTCCGACCGACCGGTCGACGGGGGCAGGCGGACGGCCAGTTCCTCCTGCACGGCCGTGGGCAGCTCCTCGACACGATGGAGCACGAGCAGGCCCTTGTCGGCCTCGTCGAGATAGGGCGTAAGCTGATCGATGGCTTCCCGCCCGCCGCCGTACCGCCGGCGCCCGCCCGCGACGTAGTAGTCCTTGTAGAACGACCCGCAGGGCAGGATGATCGGCCGCACGTCCCCGGCAATCTGGCGCCACACCGAACGGATGAGGAACATCTTCCCCGTGCCCGGCTCGCCGGTGATCATGCCGTACGGCGATCGCATGATCTCCTCGAGGTCCGCCAGTGCCTCGCGGAAGCACGGGCTGTCGCCGACGATATCCGGAATGATCGGCGCAGCGGCGGGTTGGGGCGTGATCGCCTGAAACTGCTCGGCCAGGTCGAGTACCGCTTCGACGACGGCATCGACCCAGAGGTTCCCATCACCCCGCTTTATCCACGCACTGACAATGGGATGCTGCGAGGCCTGCAACTGCCCGGCCACGCCGGTGCCGGAGGTCACGTAGACCACTCGCGGCCGGCTGGGCTCTACGAGATCCATGACCTCCTCGGTCAGTTCCGCCAGCCAGGGCGCTTCGCTCGGAATCGCGTGTTCATCATCGAGGGTGACTATGGCAGCGCTTCGGGCCTCGATAACAAGACGATCAATGAGCGTTTTGCGGTTCTTGCCGACCGCGAGCGCCTGCAGCTCGACGCCATGTGCTCTGAGGCGTTCTCTCATCCTTCGGCGTTTGGCGGTGAGCTGCTTTGGCGTCAGCGACGTGTCAAATGCTGCGAAGAATGCCCTCATCGTCAGCCCTTTCCAGAAAGACGGCAGCGACGATGATACCGCCTCGGGCACGAGGCCGGCAACACCGAGCGATCGCAGGAGAAGAACATGGGGGGATGGCCCCGAGAGCTGGCCATCCCCCTCGCCCCGGCCGTATGGATCGAGACACTGCAGTCGGTCAGTCCCCGACGCATTCCAGCACCATGCCCACCAGTTCGTGTTCGTAATCCAGGTCGCACTTTCCGCTGAGGCTCTTGGTCTGGGCCAAGGCGTCGACCAAGGCCCGGCTGATGGCCTTGGTTCCGCTCTTCAGGAGCGTTTCAGAGAACTGATACTCGCCCCGTGCCCGACTGCACGTCACGAACGAGACGTTTCGCTCCGAGAGGGGCAGGCGAATGAACCCCACGTTCAGTCTGTTCACCTCGGGCAGGCGCCCGGCCACCCTCGTAAAGGCCCGCTCGTAGTTCTCCTTGAGGATCCCCTCCGGGCTGAAGACCTCGCGCTGGCCCTTCTGCTCCTCGCGGAGGACCCTTTCGGCCGTCTGCACGCCGTTGGCACTCAGCAGCCGATACAGCGGACGCGTGGCCCGGACGGGCTTGCGCCCCAGGCGAAGCATGCTGCTGTATTCCACGTCGCTGTACGAGCACAAGACGTGGTCCGGAAACGCTCGCCTGAACGCGTCGACCCAGGCGTGCGGCCGGCGGGTCTGCGTCCAGTAGAGGCTGCTTTCGAGGGTGCGAAGGCCCTCCTGGCTGCTCTCGATCGCGTACCGGATGATCTCCGTCTTTATTTCCGGCGGGCACGAATCGTACAGGCGCAGAACGTGTGAGAACAGGTGCTCGGTACTGGCGTCTCGAGACTCGTTGATCGGCATGTGATGCAGGTCCAGATCGAACAGGCTCGTATCTCGCGTGGTCAGCACGTACATGCCCTTGCAGTAGAAGTTCGTATGCCCCTCGGACGCGCACTTGGGGTAGATTCTCCCTTCGTCGCATACGAACATCGCGTTGCGCTCCTCCTTGAAGTAGGAGTCCATGTTGCGATAGATCTCGAGGATATCTTCGGTGGCCTCGACGAACACCCGGGTGAAGCCCTCCCGTCCCTTGGGCTCGATGCTGGCGACCACCTCGTAGCCCCGAGGGTCGGCGTCGCGGCAGTTGGCCAGGACCTCGCGGAAGACCACCCAGGGCATCTTCCAGTCCTTGGCCCCGTAGCCCAGCGTCAGGTTCGTGCTGAACTTCTCCGCCGTCCCGTCGGGCTGCTCACGCACGAACACCAGTTGGTCGATCTCGTGGCCCTTGACTATCTGCGGCACCGTGTTGAACGTCACCTTGTCCCGGTCGAGGTACAGGATCAGGTCGATGCCCAGGCGAAGCGCCGCCGTTACGGCCAGCTTGAACCCGGAGCCGAACATGCCGATGCTGTCCGGGTCTGAACTTTTGTCCGTGAACCCCACAAGGAACAGCGCGTAGAAGTCCGCCACGTCGGCGTTCTGAAACATCACGTAGCCGTTCTTTCTGACGCATTTCTTTGTCATGATCGTGCTCCTGTCCAAGGCGTTGGCGACCTTCGCCGGACGCATCGGCATCCGGCGGCATCGCCCATTGCGCCTCAAGCATACGGGCGGGATTCGCAGCGAGCCCACAACGCCGGCCAAGGTCCCCCGCACGGATGGGAAAGGTCCTGCAGATGCGTTGCGCACGCGCAACACGGACCTTGTGAGGTGCTACAGACTCAGGGGGTATCGGCCTGGCAGGAGCGTGCTCGGGCCCGCCCTCCCGACTCGCGCCGAACGCAGCGGGACAGTTTGGGTGTACGACAAAAAAGTTGCGCTTTCTGTATAGATAGGCTATCCCTTCCATATTCAGTGGTTTACAAGAAGAAGGAGATAGCCCCATGGACGCACGGACGCGTCACACGATGCACGGAAT
>Ga0180432_10010371_pt1 | contig 11172 bp, 7 predicted proteins | sample SS_ome_10_FD_132414 | JGI IMG/M metagenome (GOLD analysis project Ga0180432, IMG submission 132414) | Hypersaline lake sediment archaeal communities from the Salton Sea, California, USA - SS_1_MS_2 metaG | ecosystem: Environmental > Aquatic > Non-marine Saline and Alkaline > Hypersaline >... | reverse complement strand
GCCCAGCGCTCCGATGAAGAAGCCGTCCTCGTCCCGGTTGAGGTAGAGCGCGGACTCGTAATCGCCCTCTTCGCTGGGGATGCCCATCTTCTCCTTCGTGGCGATCACAACGGCGCCGCAACGCACCTTCTCTTCTTGACCATCGCTGTGAATCTCAACTTCGTAGTTGCCGACGTAGCCTTCAACGACCCTCACTTTCGAGTTCGGGTACGCCGTCACCTTTTCGCACGCTTCCAGCACGTCTATCACCGGGGAAAGCAATCCCTCGGCCTCGCGGCCCGCCTGCGTGCCGGGTGCGTCTTCGGACATCACGAGGTGGGTGTCGAAGCCCATTTCACCGAGCTCGGCCGCACACGCAAGACCGGCCGGTGTCCCTCCGATCACCACAGCGCTCCGCGTCACTGGGATCGTGAATGGATCAAGGGGCGCCTGAAGCGCGACTCGCGCCACGCCCATCCGCATGAGCGTCTTCGCCTTCTCTGCCAGGGCGTCGGGATCCGTTCGGTGGACCCACGTGCACTGATTGCGCAGGTTCACGACCTCCATCAGGTAGCGGTTCAGGCCGCCGGCCTCGGTGATCATCTGGAACAGCGGCTCGTGGGTTCGGGGAGAGCACCCGCCCACAACGAGGCGGTTGTACTGCCCACTGCCGAGCAGCTCCTTGATCTTGACGCCGTCGCATCCGAACGGCGTGGTTTCGACCTTGGCCACGTGGGGCAGGCTCGACACGTAGTCGGCGAGGTTCTCAAGGTCCAGTGCGCCGGCGATGTTGGACCCGCAACGGCAGATGACGACAGCAACCCTCGGCTCATCGGTGGGACTGACGGCGAGAAGCTCGGGCGTCGGTGCGGGGGCAATCTCCGTGCCTCTCGCCTCCGCAAGGCGGGCGGAGGCCGACGCCGCGGCCGCACAACCTTGGATCACGGACTCCCGGATCCCTTTTGGGCTTTCCACGGTTCCGGCGACGAACACACCGTTTCTTGTGGTCGCGAGAGGGCGACCGCCCTCGCCCACCTTCGGCAGGCCATCCGCGCTCAATGCGATTCCTATCTTGTCGGCGAAATCGCTGATGCTGGCAGACGGGACCAGCGGTGCTGCGAGGACCAGCATGTCGACGGCTATCTCTTCGCTTCCTCCGTCACAGGCGACGACAACGCCGGCTTCCGCTCCGTCAGGCACACTCACCGATGACGCCGTGACGAAGTTCACGCCCTGTTTCTCTGCTTCGGCCAGAAACGCACCGTAGCCTTTCCCTTGCGTCTTTGCGCCGCCGGAGACGACGAACACCTCGGCTCCGGCGTCGCGTTCCAGGGTGCCGAGCGCCTCCGATGTCGCCGTCATGAAACACAGAGGAGACGATCGCTCTTGCCTTTCGTCGAAGTCCTCGCAGACGATCCAGGCGAGCCTCTTGGGAATCGTCCCGTCGTCCCGCTTGACCACGCCTCCGGTCGGCCCGAGCCCTGACAAGAGCCGCTCGAATTCCAGGCAGGTCAGCACGTTGCGGTTTCGACCGTGTCCGAACTGCTCAATCCGATGGCCCCGTTCCTCCTGCGCCCCCGTGGCCAGGATGATCGCGCCGACGTCGAGTTCGACCTCCGTGTGCCGTTGCGAGAAGTCGACCGCACCTGGCTCGCAGGCCTTGGCGCAGAGAGGCTCGCTGCCGTCCCCGCACTTGCCTTCCTTGATGTAGGTGCAGGCGTTCGGATCGATCAGTGCCTTCCTCGGCGGGAAAGGCGACCAGAAGGCGATCGCCTTGCTCGCACCGCGACCGAAGTTAAACGCACTGGGGACCCCATCCACTGGACAAGCAGTGAAGCACTCGGTGCACGCGTTGCACTTGGCTGGATCCACGTAGCGTACCTGCTCGACCACCCGCACTTTGAACCCGCTGCCCGTCTCTTCGACCCCCTTTATATCTGCAAAGGAGATGATGGTGACGTTTGGGTTGCTGGTCAGCTCGAGCATCTTCGGCAGCAGCGTGCACGTGGCACACTCGTTGGTCGGGTACATCTTGTCGAGCTGCGCCATGGTGCCGCCGATCGTGGGCTTCTCCTCCAAGAGAAGAACCTTAAACCCCTGTCCCACCAGCTCGGCGGTCGCGCGCATTCCGCTGATGCCACTGCCGACGACGAGCACCGTGCCTTTCAGCTCCGGATTCTCGGTCATTCCACGATCTCTCCTTCTTTCTCCACGTTTCCCCCTTTTCGATCGCACGAAAGCCAGCCCGACGCGCTCCCGCTGACCCGCCCCAGCTTTGTCAACCCGCAGCGATCGCTCCTGAAGCGTAGACCGTATGGTCTTCACTCCAGAATCCACTCCAGCCATTATGTCGAAATCGACATGGATGACCCTACTACGTAATGCACGGTTCTCCCAGCCGGTCAGGCGTCAAGTGCACCACACTCCAATTCGACACTGCGCTATCGGCTTGCCTGCGAACACCAAAAGGACATCGCTCACCACTGCGCAATGCCCGAACGCGTTCTTCACTCAGCCCCCCAGGCTCCAGACGGCTGTTGCGCCAATCACCACGACTGTCAGCAGTCCCCGATGGCGAGGTTGCCCCTTGCATCCTCCGTGAGCACCTGATCGTAGAACGATCTCTGTCAGGCGCCCTTCGGCTACTGATGGCAACGAAACTTGCATTAGAACGGACTTTCCGTTATCCTGATTACCAGGAGTGCAGATAGGAAGATGGTTTCATGCATCGCAGCAGGTCAAGCATGCACCTGAGGTTCGTTCTCTTTCGGTATCGGCATGACGCCACCCTGGTCTAAGGATCGCTAGCACACGGGTCCGTCCCAGTAGAACTCGGAGGCAATTGACGCCGGCACGCTCCAACGCGCCGGCAAGGACTCACGGAAAGGAGGGAAGCATGCGGAGCATCGTTGGAACGGCTCTCCTGCTCTGCGCACTGGTGGTCGCACTCCCGCTTGGTGCGAGTGCGGATACGCAGCTTGTGTGGGCAGAGTGGTGGACGCCTGAATGGGGCGAGGACGTAATCGACTGGATTGTCAGCACGTTCGAGGCCGAGCATCCCGGAGTGACGGTCGAGCCTTTCTTCATCCCGCACGGTCAGTACAACGACGAGTTACTCACGCTCTGCCAAGCAGGTGATTGCCCGGACGTCATGGGCATGGAAGTGACGTGGGCCGAGGCATTCGACCGTCTTGGCGTGCTTGCAGATCTCCAGCCTTGGGTTGCCGATGCGAGCGACGCTTTCACTGCGGAGTTCAACCCCGGTTGGCTCGTCTATTGGGACGGTCGGCCGATCATGGCCTATCTGTACACGAATTCGTACGGCGTGATCATCAACGAAGACATGTTCTCCGACCGCGGACTCGAGCCGCCAACTGATTGGGAGGAACTCCGTGAGGTTCTGCGCGAGTTCAAGGACCCGTCGTCCGGCCAATGGGGGATTGCGCTTCCGTTCTCGACGAACAGCGCCTGCCATTTCATGCTCTACGACTTCTGGACACGGCTCGTCCAGGCAGGCGGGCACATGACAGACGAGAACGGCTTGGCGCGCTTCGACTCGCCGGCCGGTGTCCGGACGCTCGAGTACTACAAGAGCTTGCTGGAAGAGGGATTGGTGTATCCGGGGACAACCACCGGTGCGTTGGCAATCGGCGAATCCGAGTTCCGAGAGCTTTTCGCGGCGGAGCAAGTCGCAATGATTCTCAGCGGCCCGTTCGAGAAGAGCGTCGCCGAGGAGAGAAACCCCGATATCCAGGTCGCCTTCGCCCCGCCGTTCTCCGACTGCACGGGCGGCCACCTCGTGACGGGAAGCGGCGTCGCAGTCTCAGCACAGGCGGAGAACCCAGAACTCGCATGGGCCTTCGTCGAGCATCTGGTAAGTTTCGAGGTCGCCGCAAAGATGATCGGCGAGCGTTCGCTTGCATGGGCAAACACCCGAGCGCTGGCATCTCCGGCTCTTCAGGACGATCCGATGCTCGGCCCGATGTCCGCCATGGTATCGAACCCGGCGTCGCAGTCGTGGACGGTCCTGCCTGGGTTGGGCGAGCTGTGCGGGATCATCATGGAACACGCCCAGGACTTCTTCCTCGGCAACGTTTCCGCGCAGCAGGCACTTGACGAGGCTGCAGAGGAGTGGAACGCCGTAGTTACCGGCGGCTAGAGCAGCAATCTCAGGGGGCAGGGCGGCCCCTGCCCCCATCTATCCAAACGAGAGCGAGCAAACGTGAAGCTGCGAGAGCGGTATGACCTTCGAGGGTTCTGGTTTCTCGCACCGGCGCTGGTGCTTCTTGTGCTGAGCGTTGCGTTCCCGCTCTTCCGAGTGTTCCAGCGCAGCTTCCAGGAGTTCTCGTCAGAAGCGGGCGCCTTTCGAAACGTCGGGATCCAACAGTACAGCGATCTCGTCGGTGACCCCCTCTTCTGGACCAGCCTGCGCAACACGCTCGTATTTACCCTCGGTTCGATCGGGCTCCATCTCGGGATCGCGTTTCCGATCGCGCTGTTCTTCAATGCGAAATGGCCTAACTTGCGAGTACGGAACTTCTTCCGTGGCGTGGTGATCCTGCCGTTCTTGTTCTCGCCCCCTGCCGCCGCGCTCCTCTGGGGTCTGCTCTTCCGTCCGTTGGGCCCCATCAACTACGGGTTGACGCAGCTCTTCGGTACCTCGGTCTCGTTCCTCGGCGATCCCAGCTGGGCGCTGTTCTCCGTGATGCTCGTAAACGCGTGGGTCTACTTCCCGCTCTACATGATTCTCATCTTAGGCGGGCTTCAATCGATTCCACCCGTGTTGCACGACGCGGCCCGGGTTGACGGAGCGAGTTGGCTCCAGCGGGTCGTTCACGTCACCATTCCCCATCTCCGAACCCTTCTCATGACCATCGTCATCATCGACTTCGCCACGTCGTTCATCCACTTCGACCTCGTATGGACGATGACCAAAGGAGGGCCGCTCCGGAGTACGTATCTCATCAGCTTCTTCCTCTACGAGAAGGGCCTCGCCGACTTCCGGTATGGCTACGGGTCGGCCGTCGGCGTCGTGATCGCCTCTTTCATGGCCGTGTGCATCGTGGCATACGTCTTGCTTCTCACGAGGCAGCAGGGACGGACGGCATGATCGGCCGCATGGCAATTCGGAAGGCCCTCTTGTACAGTGCGGGAACGCTCATCGCACTGCTCGTCCTGTTCCCAGCGCTCTACGGGGTACTAACCTCCTTCAAGCCGGTCCCGGAGATCTTCTCCTATCCACCCTCCCTGATCCCGAGGGACTGGACCATCGAACCGTACACCTCGATCCTCTCGCAGGAGAGGTACACCCGCTACTTCCTCAACGGCTACTTGATCTCGATCTCCTCCACAGTGCTGTGCGTGTTGCTCGGGGGGCTTGCCGGCTACGGCTTCTCACGATTCAGACTGCCTGTGAAACGTAGTTTGATGCTCGGGGTTCTCGCTCTTCAGATGTTTCCCGGAGCCGTGCTGATGGTCCCGTACTTCAACATGGCAAGAGCCTTCGGACTCTACGATACCTACATCGCCCTGATTCTTATCGACACGACGTTTGCGCTTCCGCTGGTTACCTGGCTTCTGAAGAGCTACTTCGACTCCATCCCGGTAGCACTCGAGGAAGCAGCGCTGGTGGACGGATGCACGAGGCTGCGAGCCCTGGTCTCGGTCGTTGCGCCACTGGCTCGCGCGGGCTTCATCGGCACGGGCGTGTTCGCGTTCATACGAGCTTGGAACGAGTTCATGTTCGCGCTGATCCTGACTCGCGGACCAACAAGGGCACCGGTCACCGTCGGCCTCGCTGAGCTCTTCGGCCAGTACTCCATCCAGTGGAATTCCGTCATGGCCCTCACCGTCGTGGCGACACTCCCGCTTGTCGTCGTCTTCGTCCTCGTGCAGCGCCACATCATCCAAGGAATCACGAGCGGGGCCGTCAAGTAGTGGTCCGTTACTTGGACGCCAACACCTCGCACCAAGCAGATCGGAGAAACGGTTCGCGAGAAGCGACTCGATCAAGTCGCTGAGCTCCATGGTAAACCGATCGCTGCGACCGAACCTCGCAAGAGGCCTCTGGCTGGCGTAACCTAGACAGGGATCAGTATGAAGCCAGAAGTGATCGTTCGGCTCGCCGGACCCTCGGACGCACAATCTATTACGGCACTTCTCCTGGAGCTGGGCTGTACCGTCGAGGGCAGCCAGGTCCGAGACCGCCTGTCTCGACTCGAGGGTTCGGCGTCAGACCGCGTCCTCCTGGCGGAGATAGACGATCGCGTCGTCGGTCTTCTCGGCATGCACATCGCCCCGCTCCTGCACCGCGACTCATTCGGCAGGATCACGGCACTGATCGTGACACAGGAGCATCGTGGCCGCGGCATCGGTTCACGCCTTCTCTCCGCGGGGGAGGAATGGGCATTGTCTCAAGGGTGTACACAGATCGAACTCAAACAGCGGCGATCAGCATGCACCGGCCCACGCCTTCTATGAGCGTCACGGGTACCGCTCAGACGATCGACGGTTTGTCAAAGAGGATTTCGGCTAGCGCGGTTGACATCCGAGCTTCGAGTGCCGGATCCTGATACCCATCGCCACGGAGCTGCAAACGAACGCGTACTACATCCAGTCCTCCAGGCGCCAAATTGCCGTTCCTATCTCGGCCTCGGAGAACCCCGTCGCCCGCACGCTTCCCAATCCCCCAGTGTGCCTGGCTGGATTCTCGGGGTGAAGACCATCGTCTCTGCGGCTACACTCTCCCAGTACCTTCCTGTTACTCTTCTCTGAAAGGAGGGCGCAATGCCTCGTAGGAAACTGCTGGTCCCATTCGTTCTCGCTATGGCTGTGCTCGCAGGCTGTATCCAGCCCGATTCGTCTGATCCTGTATGCGGATCGATCCTCTATGAGGAATCGTTCAGTGGGACAGGGGCGGGATGGACGCAAGCGACTTACACGAATTCACGAACCTGGATTGAAGACGACCAATACCGCCTCGAGGTCCTCGAGGACTGGACTTATGTCTATCGCTGGAACGAAGAGGAAGGACCCTACAGCAATTTCTGCTACTCCGCGACAGCCTGGGACCTCCCCGACGAGAAGTCGAACGGATTCGGGTTGGTCGTTCGATGCGCGGACGCGGACAACCTGTACCTCTTCCAGATCCACGCAGAATCCGGGCAGGTCAGCATGGCCAAGCGAGTGTCCGGGCAGGCAAGCCAGGTTGTACCGTGGCATGATCATGATGCCGTACGAGGCCTCGGAGAACCGAATCAACTCCAGGTCATCGCCGATGCGAATCGACTCCAGTTCTACGTCAACGGAGAGCTCGTAATCGACGTTCTGGATCCGTCCTTATCAACCGGATTCATTGGCGTCGCTGGGAGTTCGTCCGACGACGGCCCTACGGCCCACGCCTTCGACGACATCGTGGTTCGCGAGTACAAGTAGCCACCCCGGTTCTCCACACGGGTGGATTCGAAAAACCGTGTCTTGTCTGCATTTGGATGCCCAAGAGCGAGGTATTGAGAACAGCAGGAACGGGCGGCCATCACCGTGAGACAGCCGTCGAACGCGTTCCACATTCGGTCCCCCAGGCTCCAAACCACAGCTCCTCTACGGGAAGCGCACACCGGTGAGTTCCTCCGAGACCTCCCAGAGACGGCGCGCGAGGTCCCTGTCGTACGAACGGGGATGAGATCGCACGAGGACGGGATCCCCACGCATCCCGAGGAGCCCGTCCGGGCCGTAGTACTGCCCGCCGGTCACGTTCGGGTCGGTCGCTGCTCGCAGAATCGGCCGCGCTCCCTCCGCCGCGCTCTGGCTCAGCCATTCCAGCAGAGGGAGTATCGCTCGGTAGCATCGTCGGTCGCGCATGCGTCTCCCGAGATCCGTGGCGGCTCCGCCCGGATGCGCCGCGACCGCGATCGTGTCCGTGCCGACGAGACGACGCTGTAGCTCGTAAGTGAACAGCAGATTAGCCATTTTGGAACGGGCATACGCCCGCATCGCCGAATACCCCTTGCCCTCCTCGTACATCAGATTCGCGAAGTCGATTCGTCCCATGCCATGCCCCCGACTGCCAACCGTGACGATCCGGGACGCGCTCGTCGCCACCAGACGATCGATCAGCAGACCGGTCAACGCGAAGTGCCCGAGATGATTGATCCCGAAGTGCCTCTCGAACCCGTCCTCTGTTGTATCGTAGGGCGCGAGCAAGACGCCGGCGTTGTTGACCAGCAGGTCCAGTCGATCGTGGTCGGCTCGGAAGGCCTCGGCGAATCTCCTGACGGAGGCCAAGCTCGCGAGATCGAGCGCCATGACCTCGACCCGTGCCTCGGGGTTCCCCGACCGGATGGATCCGCTCGCGGCTCTGCCCCTATCCTCGTCCCGGCATGCGAGGACGACCGTGGCGTTCTTCCGCGCCAGCGCGCGCGACACCTCCCATCCCATCCCGCTGCTCGCGCCGGTCACGACCGCGACGCTGCCGGACAGATCGGGGAGATCATTCGGCGTCCAGTTTCTGCTCATGCACTCTCCTCGGGTGAACGAAGATCTCCGGAGCGAGCACTCGGAGCTGCGCCTCTCGGTCTCGGATACCCACGGCCGTGCCTTCCGCATCCTCACACGCCGGGGCCGGTACCGCAAGTTGCCAACGTTAGCCAGCAGTCGTATCCTTCGACATTTCGCGAGACGCGGGCTGTCTCCAGCGATTCGAGAGGGTGCATCACGTGAACGGTCTTCTCGCGACGGGCCTAGCGATCCTGCTGGGCTATGTCCTAGGCGAGGTTGTCAAGAGAGTCGGTCTCCCACGGGTTAGCGGATACATCGCCGCCGGCCTGATCTTGAATCCCAAGATCACCGGGCTCGTCTCGGGAGCGTTCGTCGACTCGATGGGGACAACGACCGAGCTTTCGCTCGCAGTCCTCACGTTCGCCATCGGCGGAACCCTCGCGATCGGGCCACTGCGCGAGCTCGGGAAGAAGGTCGTCCTCATCGCCCTCGGCGAGGCGCAGCTGTCCGCCTTCCTCGTCGCTGCGGGCTGCCTGGCCACCCTGCCGTTCGTCCTGAAGGATTCCGATGGCCTCCTGACCACGGTCGCACCGCTCGCGGTCTTGCTCGGATCTCTGGCGTCTCCGACCGATCCATCGGCGACCCTTGCCGTCGTGCGGCAGTACAAAGCAAAGGGGATGGTGACGTTCAGCATCATGGCCTCCGCTGCCATCGATGATGCTCTGGGGATTCTGAACTACAGCCTCGCCATCGTGGTCGCGCTGGTGCTGGTCACGCATCACGCGGAAGGGATCGCGACGATCTTTGAGCCTCTGATTGCTGTGGGTGGCGCACTCGCGATCGGAGCATTGTCGGGCCTGGCGTTTCGCTTCGTGCCCAGGTGGCTTCGTGGCGAGAGCGACGGGCTCCAGATCGCGCTCCTTCTGGGACTTCTCGGCATCTGTTACGGCGTCTCCGCCGCACTGAAGTTGGACCAGCTCCTGGCCACGATGGCGATGGGGATCACCGTGGTCAACTTGAGCCGCCGCCACGAGCACCGCCACGTGTTTGAGCTGCTCGAAACGTCGGTGGAGCCCGTGATTTTCATCGTCTTCTTCACCGTCAGCGGCATGCTTCTCGACGTGGCGGTCCTCTTCGAGTATCTGCCCGTGGTCCTGCTGTTCGTGGTATTTCGGTCCGCGGGCAAACTGGGGGGAGCGTACCTCGGCGCGAAGCTCGGGCGCGCCTCGCGCGCGGTCCGGCGATACACCGGCTGGGGGCTCATCCCCCAGGGAGGGATCGTCATCGGACTCGCGTTGCTCGTGCAGCAGGAGACGTCTCTGGCGCCCATCAGCCACGTGCTCCTGAACGTGATCATCGGCGCCACGGTCATCCACGAGCTCATCGGTCCCCTCACCGCGAAACTCGCGATCATGAAGGCTGGAGAGGCCGAGCGATCGCGATAGCACGAAGGCCGTGCACGCAGTCCCGACCTGCAAGTCGAAGCCAACGGTCGCGCTCTGCATTCGCTCTCCCGGGCTCCGATCGACGGGATCAGGCGATGCGCAACCACGATTGTGCCGACGTACCCTGTCCCGCGGCATGCGGTTCTGGCACATTCCTTGGAGGGCTCATGAGAGCTTGCGGGCCGGTAGGCAGTCAAAGGCGGCAACGCCTTCGCAGAAGACGACCGCGAACTTCGCCGCCTACAGCCGGAGACGTACAGACGCACGGGAGTCATGGTAGACTGCCGGCATGAAGAGAGTCGCGGTGTTGACGAGCGGAGGCGACGCCCCCGGAATGAACGCGGCCGTACGAGCCGCCGTCAGGACGGGCCTCTCCCAAGGCTGGGACATGATCGGCGTGCGCCGGGGGTACGCGGGGCTCATCGACGGGGACATGACCCCACTCGGGTACCGGGACGTCGGGGGCGTCATCCAGCAGGGAGGCACGTTCCTGGGAAGCTCGCGGTGCCCCGAGATGAAGACGAACGACGGCCGCAGGAAAGCGATCGACTCCATGTCCCGCCGTTCGATCGACGCTCTCATTGTCGTCGGCGGGAACGGATCCCAGACCGGAGCCCACGCGCTGTCGGAGATGGGGGCGTCGGTCATCGGGATCGGTTCGACCATCGACAACGACCTCATCGGCGCGGACATGACCATCGGGGTCGACACCGCCCTCAACATCGCGCTGGAGGCGATCGATCGGCTGAAAGTGACGGCATCTTCCCATCATCGGGCGTTCCTCGTCGAGGTCATGGGGCGCGAGTGCGGCTACCTCGCTCTGATCGCGGGGATCACCGGCGGCGCCGAAGCCGTTGTCCTCCCGGGAAGGCCGCTCGATCCGGATCGGCTCGCCGAGCATCTGCACAGCTGCTATGAGCGAGGCAAGCGCCACGCGCTGGTCGTCGTCGCGGAAGGAGCCGACTGGAACGCCGGGAGGCTCGCCTCGCACTTCAAGGAGCATCACACCCGGCTCGGATTCGACCTTCGGCTGACGATCCTGGGGCACGTCCAGCGAGGCGGCTCGCCCGACTCGTTCGACCGACTGCTCGCCAGTCGCCTCGGAGCGGCGGCGATCGATCGGCTGGCAACCGGACAGGACAGCGTCGTCTTGGGGCTTCTCGGCGGCCGCATCGTCGCCACCCCGCTCTCGGACGTCGCCGGGACGGTCAAGCCGCTCGATCCAGAGTTGATCGAACTGGCAGAGGTCTTG